>Ga0078972_1011632_pt1 | contig 15639 bp, 17 predicted proteins | sample YelNatPaOPGAMG01_FD_67568 | JGI IMG/M metagenome (GOLD analysis project Ga0078972, IMG submission 67568) | Hot spring thermophilic microbial communities from Obsidian Pool, Yellowstone National Park, USA - OP-RAMG-01 (SPADES assembly) (version 2) | ecosystem: Environmental > Aquatic > Thermal... | reverse complement strand
GCGCGCCCAAGCATGTGCTGGGCGTGGCCAATATCCGCGGGCAGATCATCCCGGTCATCGACCTGCCGGCCGTCGTGGGCTGCGTCCCCAAGACCGGGCTGAACATCCTGGTCGTCACCGAATACGAGCGCTCGGTGCAGGGCTTCGCTGTGGAAGACGTGGAAGAAATCGTGCGCCTGGAATGGAGTCGGGTGCTGTCCGCCGAGGCGAATGCCGTGGGCGGCATGGTCACCAGCATTGCCCGCCTGGATGTCGATAGCGACAAGACCCGCCTGGCGCTGGTGCTCGACGTGGAGAAAGTTCTGCGCGACGTGCTCCCATCGCGGGTGAAGGAGGTCAACGCAGCGCAGGTGGGCCAGAGTCTCGACATGCGTCCAGGCAGCGTGATCCTTGCTGCCGATGACTCTTTCGTCGCCCGCAGTCAGATCGAAAAAGTATTGCAAGCCTTGCACGCGCCGTTTGTGATGGTGAAAACGGGCAAGGAAGCCTGGGACAAGTTGCAGTCCCTCGCTCAAGAGGCAAAGGCTGAGGGCAAGACTGCTGGCGACAAGGTCGCCGCTGTGCTGACCGATCTGGAAATGCCGGAGATGGACGGCTTCACCCTCACACGTAAGATCAAGGAGGACGATCGCTTCAAGGCCATTCCGGTGGTCGTCCATTCCTCCCTGACAGGACAGGCTAATCAAGAGCATGCCCGCAACGTCGGGGCTGAAGGGTATGTGGGCAAGTTTGTCGCCGAAGAACTTGGTGCTGCGTTACGCAAGGCGGTTGCCATCGCAGCGCAGAATGCTGTCGCCTAAATCGTCAGCCAGATCATCTCGCAAGGAGTTCGGATGCACCGGTCAAGGGTCGATGGAGTGTCCCATGGGTCCGCACTCGAAGGCGGTCGCGACAGCCCAGACCGTTCGGTTTGAAGAATTTCCTCTCCACAAAACATATGGTTTTCAAACCCATCGTCGCCGAAGATGTTTATGGTTCGACCGCCTCACTCGCCCTGCAGGGGTTGGGTGAGCAGGCCAGGGCCAGTATCACCAATTTTGTCGGCAGCTTCTATGGGTCGCTGATGCAGTTCTCCGAGACGCAGCGCATTCTCGGCCGTCTCACGCCCGAATCGTTTAAAGCTTTGCAGGGCAAGCAGGTGCAGCACCTCGCCATGATGATCTCCCCCGACCTTGAGGCAACGGAGCACCGGGCGAAAGCCGAGCAGGTGGGACGTATACATGCCCTCGTTGGGGTGGACATGCTCTGGCTGATTGAGTCCTACGGTCTGTACCAGCAAGCGCTACACCATCTTTTGCAAGAAGCCGAGACTGAGCAACAACGCCATATCCAGCGGATTCTCGACCGTCGTCTTTTGCTTGATCTGGAAGCGCAAAGCGCCGGGTACCGGCAAATCGACTCAGAACTTTCGACGGCCTTGGCAACGATTCAGCAGCAGACGTTGCTGGCTCGGAGTGCGATCGATCTCTATTACGGGGCGCTCAATGCGATCTGTTCGATCGATGGGTGCGTCGCCGCGTTCAGCGGCCGAGTTTGCACGCAGGGCGTGTTCGAAATCGAAGCATCGGCAGGCGCACAGGCGTACGCGTATCTGATCGCCATGCAGAAAGGGCTGGTTCCGCCGATCCACATCCTTGACCAGGCTGATGCCAGTGTCGACGGTCCCTCGGCACGTGCCTGGCGATCAGGGCAGATCCACACAAGCGAGAGCTTTGTTTTGGACAGCACGCTCGAACCATGGCACCCGATCGGCAGAACGCTTGGCTTTCGGTCGAGCGCTGCGATCCCCTTGGTTGACGAGGCTGGGCAGACTTTTGCCTTGATCAATCTCTACAGCAAATGGCCGGGGTTTTTTAGTGCGCCGAGCCGCCACGCTTTTCTGGATCAGGTACAGCAATCGCTCAGTCTTGCCGTCTTCCGGTACTCGCAGGGGCAGGTGATCTCTTATCAGCAGCGCACGGTCTACAGTACTTTGCTTCGGGCCGAGCGTGTGCAGATGCATTACCAACCCATCATTGATCTCAAGTCGGGCCAAGTCTTGAAAGTGGAGGCATTGGCCAGACTTCTCGACGACGCAGACCAACTCATTAGCCCTGCAGTCTTCGTCCCCGCCTTGGGCAATCGGGATCTGCTCCGTCTCTTCGAAATCGGCGTGGCACGCGTCTGTGCCGATCATCGGCAGTGGCAACAGACTGGATTGGCCCTGCGTGTGTCGTTGAATCTTCCTCCGCAAGGCGTTGGTGATGCGCGTTATCACGATGCGCTGTTCACCACACTCAAGCGCTTCAATGTGGATCCGACGTTCATCGAGATCGAAATTCTGGAATCACAAGAGACGCAGGATGGCAAGCTGCGCGACACGTTTTTTCAGAAACTTCAGCAGCTTGGCATTCGCATCGTCCAAGACGATCTTGGCTCGGGGCACAGTTCTCTGCTTCGCATGGACACCATGCCATTCGACGGTGTCAAGATTGATCAAGGGCTTGTCCTGCGTGCCGCACAGAAAGATCCGCAGCGCGCGTTGGAGTTCGTCCATCACCTCACACATCTTGCCCATGCACTCAAGATTCCGGTAACTGTCGAGGGACTGGAAGGCGCTGGGTTGATGGAAGCTGCAGCCATTCTTGGTGCCGATCACGGACAAGGCTATGGGATCGCGCGACCGATGCCTGCCGAACAAATGGTCGCGTGGCATCAGGCATTTCGGTACGACGTGAATACGCAAATACCAAAAACCCCGTTGGGGGCGATGGCCGGTTATCTGTTGTGGGATCGGCAACTCCATGCACTGGATCATTGGCCCGATCTGGTCGAGGACTTCATCCGTGCACCCTGCATGGTGCAGCGATTCATTGATGCTGGGGGAACCCAGGACCGGTCGATCCAGGACCTCCTGGACAAGAACCATGCGTTGGCGATCCAAGGAAACTCCGGCAAGCTTTATCAGAGGACCCGACAGCAACTCATTATGAAACTAAGTGCAATGAGTCGGAGCCTGTAGGTTCAGTGGGGCAGGTCACAATGCCGATCAATCGGTGGTTTCTAAGACGCATAACGTTTGACTTCAGCGGATTCGCAAAATGCGCAGCATTTTGCGAAGTCCGCTGGAAGGAATTGTTAGCAACTTGCGCAGGGATGAACCATGCAACTTGCCGATATAGAGAACTGTCGATGTGCCAACCAGCAAATAGGAAACAAAGCTCGGTACCAATGAAACTCCCAGGGCTTCATAATTTTCTAGTTCACCATAAATTCTGATGGCGATGCATAGCAGAATTATCAATGGGAATGCAAGGGTGTATAACAGCCATATCCAATTTGAAAATAATGGGTACTCATCAAGATATGATTTACCCTCTCTCGTGAAGGCGCGAGTTCCTGCATACTTGCTACTGATTATTTCTTCCAAATGGTGAATGTAGTCATACTGCCGTTCAATTTGAATGACGGTTTGATAGTACCTGGAAGAAAACCCGAACAACAAAAGCCAAAGTAAAGTTCCAAACAAGTTTGAATTCTTGTCGATGCTTATGTCTAGCTGTTTGTTGACGTAGCTGCTGAGGGCACTGTTAACCAGATCCGTTGAGGTGACTTGCAGCGAAAACAGCGCAAGTATTACCAGCAGCGCATAAAACAGCATGTCGCGCTGTTTTATGCTGGCCAGATGAATTTCATAGGTATCTTTGTAGTGAGAGCAAAGATTGTTGAACTCAGCCTCACCCAACGAGCTACCGATGCTATTTTGCGGCATCGTTTAATGCCTTGATAATTGCTTCTTGAGTGAAGCTCATGGCCCAGATTGCGCCAGAGTTTAGTAACTCTGCAGGACTTTCGTTTGCCTTATCAAGCTTGACCGCGACAAGCTTGTTCTTGTGTTCTTTGCTTTTCGCAATCTCGTAATTTATCCAATTTTTGTAGCCAATCTCTTTATAGTCTTTGTGTTGCTTGTTTGCCTCTTTTCCAACGAGTACGAGCGTGTAGTTAGCCTCATTAATTTTTTTGGACAAAACCTGTTTAACGACAGGAACAGACAAGCTATTTATTTCAGTGGAAGATAGATCGCTGAAATAGAAGTCGAAATTAGGGTTTGCATCCCAAGCTTTTAGCAGAGCCTTGTAGTGCTTGTCGTTATCGTAGTCAAAACTGACAAAAACTTTCTTCTTAGCCATTTGTATCTCCTGTGAGTGGTTGATGGTTGCTAACGTAATGTATCCCGCAAATCCTGCCGGATAAGCTGGGACGTGCGGGATATTCTGGTCATCGCTTGCCTTGACAATTGGGGCGCATGCTTGGTTTCAGGCTGATCGGCTGCATGAAAACACAGGTATAAATGAATCGTTAAACCCAGCACTCTGACTCTCTAGTGCAGCCCCATGCCGATGGGGTGGTTTCAGCGCCAGGAATCGATGGCTTCAAGCACACCGACTTTTATCATGCGACGGGTGAGTTCCTGGCCAGCAGCAATTTGCTGCGGGGTCATCGTGGCAGCTAGCTTGCTGCGATTGTTTGTCGCTGGGTTGTCAGAAGATGGATCTCCAGTCGCGGAGAGGTTGTAAAGCGCATAGGCAATCACATAGTCCTGTGGCACGCCTCGGCCGTTGTCGTACATGTAGCCCAGGTTGTTTTGCGCGTCAGCAACGCCCTGTTCTGCGGCCTTGCGGTACCAGGAGAGCGCCTGCGCATAGTCTTGTGGCACGCCTTGGCCGAAGTCGTACATCTTGCCTAGGTTGTATTGCGCGTCAGCCTCGCCCTGATCGGCGGCCTTGCGATACCAGGAGATCGCCTGCGCATAGTCCTGTGGCACGCCTTGGCCATGTTCGTACATGAAGCCCAGCCTGGTTTGCGCGTCAGCCTCTCCCTGTTCGGCGGCCTTGCGGTACCAGGAGAGCGCCTGCGCATAGTCCTGTGGCACGCCTTGGCCATGTTCGTACATGAAGCCCAGCCTGGTTTGCGCGTCAGCCTCTCCCTGTTCGGCGGCCTTGCGGTACCAGGAGAGCGCCTGCGCATAGTCTTGTGGCACGCCTTGGCCGAAGTCGTACATCTTGCCTAGGTTGTATTGCGCGTCAGCCTCGCCCTGATCGGCGGCCTTGCGATACCAGGAGATCGCCTGCGCATAGTCTTGTGGCACACCGTGGCCGTTTTCGTACATGGCCCCCAGGTTGTTTTGCGCGAGAGCGTTGCCCTGTTCGGCGGCCTTGCGATACCAGTAGGCAGCCTGTGCCTCGTCCTGTGGCACGCCTCGGCCGTTGTCGTACATGAGGCCCAGGTTGAATTGCGCGTCAGCATCGCCCTGTTCGGCGGCCTTGCGGAACCAGTAGGCAGCCTGCGCGTAGTCCTGCGGCACGTCTCGGCCGGAGTAGTACATGTTGCCCAGCAAGTATTGCGCGGCAGCATCGCCCTGTTCGGCGGCCTTGCGGTACCAGTAGAGCGCCTGCGCATCGTCATGTGGTACGCCTTGGCCGTCCTCGTACATGGTGCCCAGAAAGTATTGCGCGCCAGCATCGCCCTGTTTGGCGGCCTTGCGGTACCAGTAGAGCGCCTGCGCATCGTCCTGCTGGCCGAATTCGTACATGACGCCCAGCCCGAATTGCGCGTCAGCATTTCCCTGATCGGCGGCCTTGCGATACCAGTAGGCAGCCTGTGCCTCGTCCTGCGGCACGCCTCGGCCGAGGTCGTACATGACGCCCAGGTTGTATTGCGCATTGGCATCTCCGCCTTGAGCTGCAGCTTGGAGCTGAGCCAGTGCGGCGGCATCTTTATGCTTCCAGGCGGACTCTGCCAAGGCGGATGCCTGGTCAGATGTCATGGCCTGTGCTGGAAGGTAAACACTACCCAGCGAGACGGCCACAGCAAGGGCTAGGAGATGGGGGCGGAAACGCGGCGTTTGCATGGGTGTCTGGGTCGATAAGACGGGGCGATTTACTCCCGTGCTGAGCAAAACGAACTCGGCCAAGTCACTCAAAACTCAAATCCCGATGATTTCGCTCACGAGTCGCTTGTTCTGATCCAAGACGCCCAAGCGGTTGTTTTCTGCCTTCGCTTGTGCGGCAACATCGAATAGCGCGATGGCCTTGCGCAAGACTTCGCTCTTGGTGGTGTGGCCCGACTGCGCCAAGTTGTCGAGGCGCGCATTCAGTTCAGGTGAAATGGACAGGCTGAGACGGATCGATTCATTCGTGCGCATGAGATGCTCCTTGATGCAAAAAACAAGGCAATTGTGCACCAATCAAACGTGTCGTGCCACAATGTAGGCAGACAAGACTGTTCTATCGTCAAAGAGGCATAAGACTAGAATCAATAAAGACGAAAAACCATCAAGACGCCATCAGAAAAAGACGAAAAGATGAAAACCATCATCATCGCCAACCAGAAAGGCGGATCGGGCAAATCCACGCTCGTCACGCACCTGGCGGTTGCAGCAGAGCGAGCAGGAGACGGGCCGGTTGTCCTCACCGACACCGACCCCCAAGGGACGACCGCCGACTGGTTCAACGCCCGCGCTGCACAGACGCCCGGCTACGCCCCCACAACGATGGAGACCCTGCCCGAAACCATCCGCGCCTTGGACGATGCCGGAGCCGCCTGGTTATTCGTGGATACAGCCCCTGCGCTGCATGCGCAGAATGTTGACCTCCTGCGCCTGGCCGACCTGGTGATCGTTCCCCTATGCGCCAGCCCCAATGACGTGCGTGCGCTGGCCCGGATGCTGCCGCTCCTGAGTGCAGCCCATCGACCTTTCGTGTTCATCCTCACGCGGGTCAATCCCCAGGCCAAGCTCACCATCCAGACGGTGATGGCCCTCTCCGAGCATGGCCCTGTCCTGCAGCCGCCCCTGCGCGAGCGCGTGGCCTATCCCACAGCCATGATCGACGGACGAACCGTGCAGGAGATCGAGCCCGGCGGCGCGGCCAGCTCAGAGATTGCAGAATTGTGGCAAAACGTCAAAAGACGTTTTACAGAAAAGACGGAAAGACTAAAAGGAGAACCCACTTGAGCAAGACCATCGACCTCAACAAGATGAGCAGCCTTCTGGCGAGCAAGGAAGCCGTCGTGAAGCCCGCAGAAGATGCCACGCAGCGCGGCCACAGCGTCAAAGAACGACAAGACGAAACCGTCAATCTGTCGTTTAAGGTTCCTGCGCAAGTCCGCAAGCGGTTCAAACTCGCGGCGATCCACGCGGGCGTGACGCAAAACGAGCTGGTGCAGCGGATGCTGGCGGCATGGGAAGCGCAGCATCCCGAGAGGTAAGAGCAAGGCCCAGTCGCACAAAAGCCCGCACAAGGCGGGCTTTTGTGCCGATCTGTTGCCAGATCGTTGATTCTGTCAGGGGGATGACAGAGAATGTAGAGGAAGGTTTCGTACTTCCGTCCCATGTGCCTGCCAGGGCTCAAGGACGGCCAACCAAGGCAGTGGTGTGACATGAACGATTTTATGTCTTTCGGCGCGCCATGCAACTCTTTTACGAGGTTGCCATGGCAGCAACAGTAGTACCAGCACAGCTTGACCTTGACCTGTTCGGCGGCACTGCCGACAGGCTCCCGCGCCGCCCCTACTGCGCAGACGACCTGGCGGACGGCCTGCGCATCCGTAGTCTGGCCCAGGCGCTGACCAAACCCTACATCCAGGTCAACCCGCCCCGCCTGCGCGTGTGGTCGATCTTCGACGTAGACCGGCCCGGCGCTGCGGTGGCTTGGGAAGATGCCATGCTCCCCCCGCCCGCGTGGGCTGCGGTCAACCGAGAGAACGGCCACGCCCATCTCGTCTATGGCCTCTCCGCCCCGGTACTGGTGGACAGCCCAGACATGAGGCAAGGCCCGTTGCGCTACCTGTGCGCCGTCGAGGCGGCATTCAGGGCCAAGCTAGAGGCCGACAGCGGCTACACCGGCCTCATTACAAAGAACCCGGCACATCCCCTTTGGCGCGTCCTCAGAGGCCCGCAGCGGGGCTATGAGCTGGGCGAGCTGGCCGAGTGGGTCGATCTATCCAAACACGCCCCCCGGCGCAAGCCGGAAGAAGTGGGCTTGGGGCGGAACGTCACTTTGTTCGATTGGCTGCGACATTACGCCTACCGCCACATCCGGCAGTACAAGGGTGCAGGCGAGCGCAACTTCGTCCTGTGGCAAAGCCACCTGAACAACAAGGCGTTACTGCGTAACGGGGACTTCCAGCACCCACTGGACGGCAAAGAGGTCTGGCACATCGCCAAGAGCGTGGCCAAGTGGACATGGCGGCGGTTCGACCTGGCGGCTAGCGATGCGAAGTTCAGCCAGTTGCAGGCGCATCGAGGAAAGCTATCAGGCGAGGCGCGTGTAGCCGCCAGCGAAGACAGGCGAGTAAGCGCCAGGCTCATGCAGACGCAGGGCTACAGCAGCCGGGCGATTGCCCAGATTCTCGGGGTCAACCAATCTACGGTAGTCCGCTGGCTCGCCGGGGCTAGGGGGTGATGCACGAACCATAATCAGGTAACAGCGCCTCTCGCTTTGCCGGGCGCGCAGCCCGGCCACTGGGTTTGTGGGTTGCGGTTCTGTCTCAGAGTCGGCGTGGGAGCATCAGCGACCGCGCCGGGGCAGTCCGCCATCAGGCGGACTAGGGCGCATCAGCGCCCGCGCCCTGCTGCGCAGGCCATCAGGCCGTAGCAGTGCCTTTTTGCATGAAGGAGAAGGAATGGCGAAGCAATGGGAAATCACTGGACGGCTTGGCGAGCTGCAGATGGAGTGGCTGCGAGCGCACTACTCGCAGGAGCAACTGGACGAGGCGTTGGCGATCTTGCCGAAGAAGGGCTTTCCTCTCAACGTGGCCCGGCGTTTAGAGGCCGCAGGCGGGCCGAGGATGCCCAGCCCGGCAGAACTCCTGGCCGCAGACCCGGAAAGCAAACAGCGCGCCGCCGCGGCCCGCGTTGAGGGGATCGAGCGGATCAAGGGGCTGCTTCCGCGGCTGCGCACCTGATCCTCCTGCCCTCACGATAACAGTACCCCACAGGCTTGGGTTGGGCGGGGGTTGTTGGTTGGGGTTTGTCTCTCCGAATGGTTGAGCCTATGGATTTGTGGACGATGCCTGCGGCACCGGGCTTCTCGGTCGCTTTGCTCCCTCGGCCGTGGACAACGCCTGTGGACTGGCTGCGCAGCCCACAGGGTTGCCCACCGCACCAGCCCTTCGCCCACAAGCTCCACAGGCTGCTGCTACCAGTCTGCGATAGACCAAACCCCACGTCCGCTACGCCCTGCGGAATCCATCCGCTTCAAGAAAACCCGCCCAGCAGATCGAGGTCTCTTCTTTTTTCGTCAAGCTCTCGCTCCAGCTCAGACAGTTCGGCCCGGAGCATGTCAATCTGCTCATGCAACTGAGCGAGATCACGGCGTGCCTGTTCTGCTTCCCTTTCGATCTTGGCTTTCTGGATATCTGCACGCTCGGCCCTTGCTTCGGCAGTTCTGGACCTTGCCTCGGACTGCTCGATGACATCCTTTGCCGCCTTGAGCTTTTTGCGCTCGGGCCGAATCAAGCGCAACCAACCCAGCGTCAGACCGAAGTAGGCCACCATCGCAAGGATCAGGGGCACCACCAGCTTGGCGGCGACCAGTGAATAGAAAAAGATGCCGCCGCCCGCATAGCCTTCTTGGGCCGCTTTTTCGCCACGTTCCAGGACTTGCGCGGGACAGAGTATCTCCATCACACCGCCGAGCGATTCGCAGGCATTGAATTCCGTAGCGAGCTTCTCTTGCTCGTCGTGCATTTGTTCTAAGCCTTCGATCTGTTTTTGCTGCTGCGCGATCTGATCTTGCTGCTGCTCGATCTGCGCATTTTGCTGCTCAATCGTTAATTTCATTCTCGCTGTGTCACAGCCACCGAGCGTCAATGAAAGCGACAGCATGCAAGCCAGTGCGATCAGTCTATTTTTTGCCACAACATCTTCCCCTGAATGTATTCCGGCACATTTAATGTTTTGTCAATTTTCCAATGCGATTGATTATTTTTAATCCACCTGTGAACCGTCGCACCGGGCCGAAAAGCGGCCCGGTATCGTTTGATGATTGCGTCCGAATCACTCACGACGATACAGCGATCAAACAGCGGCGCCCGATCACCAATCTGTGAGAGCGATAGCACGATTGACCACACGAAATCATCCAATTTTCGCCCGAACTTCGCGCTGAGTTCGACCTCGGCAGCGATGCGCCGACCGGCTTCATTGACCCACAAAACATCGGGTTGCTTGACTCCTTTCAGGGACTTGTCGGACAGTTCTCTGGGGGTTTTGAATGATTGAATCTTGCCTTCAAGCAGGTTCTTGATCGTGGCTCTTTGGGCGAGCAAATCATGCCGCAGCAAAGACTGATTGACCCGATATGGATTCAATGGATATTCCATCAGTTCTTGCTCTTCTTTGTGCTTCTCAATATACGCAAGACCTTCTTCACTCAAAGTCACAATTTTGCTTGGAAGGTCTTCAAGAATTTTCCCCGCCGCCGTCTTCGTCTCAATCAGCAAACCGGCTTTCACGAGCTTCGCGCAAAGTCCACGCCGCGCTGCCCCCGTTGTCATGTCGACGACGCTCGGTGAAGACCACCCCCAGCGATACACCCAGTCCAGCGCAAAGTAGATGCGCTCACGCCCGAGCTGGCGCGTTGTCTTTCCCTGCGCTTTCAACTCTGCGCGCTGCTCGGCAAGCAGTTCAGTCCCGGTTTTTGCCATATTTCCGCCCCGAAGTTAATTGCACTTAGTATTGCACATCAGTGCAGCAATGTAAAATGCGTTGCGCATGTGCAATATACGAGTGCGAGAAAGACGACTTCGGCGCTTTGCGCCTGCGCGTCAGGCCGAGGGCCAAGACCCTCGCGCCTTTGGCGCGCGCCCTAGGGGGCGACGGGTCTTTTTCGGGGCTGGACGCCCCTCACCCTCGTCCTTCCTTGCCTTTCGAGCGCTTCGCGCTCTCCAGCGGTCGCTACGCTCCCTCGGGGCCCGCCGCGCAAGCGCGGCTACCCCGCTCATCGACGCTGCTGGACGCAGCGCCGACAAGCCCCACCTCGCTGCGCTCGGATGGGGTGACCGGGGTAGCCGCGCTTGCGCTTGGCGGGCGGGGCGTTGCCCCCCAGAACAGACCGTTCGGCTTGGGCCTCACTTGCTCCCCTTGCTGCGCTCGCTACCGCTCGCTGCGCAAGTGTCCGCATCTGTCCTGGCTCCCCCCAAAGCACAGGGGCTGGACGCCCCTGCTATCGGGCGAAAACACGCCCGACTTAATCGGCCTTTGGGCCTCACAAAGCATTCGCCTGACGGCTCACAAACCAAGGCGCTCACGCGCCAAATAGAGGGACGATGACCGGCTCGGTGGCCGGTCGTTTGTCCGCTAACATTGGCGCATCATCGTTGAACCGGAGAGTGCAAACATGAGCACAACACAGCGGAAGCGCGAGAGCATCACGCAAGATCAAATCAAGCAAGCGCAGAACGTGTTGAAGAATCTTCCTGCGAAACAAAGCAGCGCCTTTTCAAAGCAGGAAGCAGTGCAAGCTATGCGGAAAGAAATCATGTCTCTGAAAGGTCGCGGCTACGACTTCTCAGAGATTGCAGCGCATCTTTCGAGTGCAGGAATATCAATCAGTGCGGCGACACTCAAAAGCTACTTGCGCACTCCAGCGAAGAAAAAGAAAGATAACGAGGTGCAAGAACAAGCGGTTCACGCCGCGCAAACCTGAACATCTTGGGGTGCTGCCCAAACCCCGCGCCGCTGTCTTGCAAGCACCGGCGGCGTGGGTGTCTCCGCTCCCCCCCGCTGGCCCTCTTACCCCTGCGGGGTCGCCCGCCTGGGCGGGCGGGGGCGGGGTGTGTCTTTCTCGAAACTCAACCTGGATGCGCGCCGGTGGCCACTGGCAATTGAGAGCGAATTTTGAGAACTGCAAGCCGTTGATTCATCGGCCCGGCTTTCTCGATTGCTCCGCTTCTCAAAAACGGTTGTTTTCGAGTTGCGATGCGCGCAAAAAAGCCCGCATTGCGGGCTTTCGTGCCGGTCCGTTGCCAGACCGTTGATTCTTTCGCGGGCAGCGATGAGAATCGCGGAAGGTTTCGTACTCCCGCCCATGTGCTCAGCAAAGCTCAGGGACGGCCAACCAAGGCAGTGGTGTGACATGAACGATCTTATGTCTTTCGGCGCGCCATGCAAACCCCCGAGGGTTTTATGGCAGCAACAGTAGTACCAGCACAGCTTGACCTTGGCCTGTTCGGCTCTGCCGATCGGCTCCCGCGCCGCCCCTACTGCGCAGACGACCTGTCAGACGGCCTGCGCATCCGCAGTCTGGCTCAGGCCCTCACCAAGCCCTACATCCAGATCAACCGCCCCTATCTGCGCATCTGGTCAATCTTCGACGTGGACAGGCCCGGCGCTGCGGTGGCTTGGGAAGATGCCATGCTCCCCCCGCCCGCATGGGCTGCGGTCAACAGGGACAACGGACATGCTCACCTCGTGTATGGCCTATCTGCCCCGGTACTGGTGGACAGCCCCGACATGCGGCAGGCTCCCCTGCGGTATCTCTGCGCCGTGGAAGCTGCATTCCGGGCCAAGCTAGAGGCTGACAGCGGCTATAGCGGGCTTATAACGAAGAACCCTGCGCATCCCCTTTGGCGCGTCCTGAAAGGCCCTCAGAGGGGCTATGAGCTGGGCGAGCTGGCCGAGTGGGTCGATCTATCCAAACACGCCCCCCGGCGCAAGCCGGAAGAAGTGGGCTTGGGGCGGAACGTGTCGTTGTTCGACTGGCTGCGCCAGTACGCATACCGCCACATCCGGCACTACAAGGGCGACGTGCGCAACTTCGTGGTGTGGCAGTCACATCTCAATTCACGGGCGTTACTGCGTAACGGGGACTTCCAGCACCCACTGGACGGCCGGGAAGTCTGGCACATCGCCCGGAGCGTCAGCAAGTGGACATGGCGGCGATTCGACATCGATGCCTCGGACGCCCGCTTCTCAGCCCTACAGGCGCATCGAGGGCGGGCGTCTGGTGAAGCGCGGCTGGCAGCGAGTGAGGACAAGCGGGCAAGCGCCCGCCTGATGCGGGCGCATGGCATGACGCAGCAGGCCATCGCTGATGCTTTGGGTGTGCCCCGGCGCACGGTCTCGTACTGGCTGAGTTTTGGCAACGAACCATAATCAGATAACAGCGGCCTACGGGCCGGGGCGAGTAGCCCGGCCACTGGGGCTGTGGGTTGAGGTTCTGTCTCAGAGTCGGCGTGGGAGCATCAGCGACCGCGCCGGGGCAGTCCGCCATCAGGCGGACTAGGGCGCATCGGCGCCCGTGCCCTGCTGCGCAGGCCATCAGGCCGTAGCAGTGCCTTTTTGCATGCAGGCAGGAAGGGGAAGGAATGGCGAAGGAATGGGAAATCACTGGACGGCTTGGCGAGCTGCAACTGGAGTGGCTGAAGGAGCACTACTCGCAGGAGCAACTGGACGATGCGCTGGCCAGCCTGCCGAAGAAAGGCTTTCCTTTGAACGTGGCAAAGCGTTTGCAGGCCGCAGGCGGGCCGAAGATGCCGCCGCCTGCTGATCTACTGGCCGCAGACCCGGAAACCCGTCAGCGGGCCGCTGCGGCGCGCGTTGAGGCGATGGAGAAGATCGAGGCGATACGCCAAAGGCTCAAGCTGAAGGCTTGATCTCGATCTCGCCAGAGGCCAGAGCCTATGGATTTGTGGACGATGCCTGCGGCACCGGGCTTCTCGGTCGCCTTGCTCCCTCGGCCGTGGACAACGCCTGTGGACGGACTGCGCCGCCCACAGGGTTGCCCACCGCACCAGCCCTTCGCCCACAAGCTCCACAGGCTGCTACCAGCCAATCTGAGAGACAGACCCCAACCCCAAACCCCACGTCCACCACGCCTAGTCTGCGGAAAATCTATCCGCTCAAGCTCACGAAAACCCGCCCAACAGGTCTAGGTCTTTTCTTTTTTCCTCGATTTCTCGCTGCGCTTCATCCAGTTCGCCCCGCAGCGCGTCTAACTGCTGATGCAGCTGCGCGAGATTGCGCCGTGCTTCGGCTATCTCCTGCTCGACCCGCCATTTCTGGGACTCCGCCGCCTCCGCTTCGCTCCGCGCGGCAGCGGCTTGCTGCTGTGCCGTTGCTATGGTTTGTCGTGCAGCTCGGCTCGACTCTGCACTCGGCTCGATCCACTTCAGCCATAGCCACAAGGCGGAAAGAGAGGCCAGCGAGGCGGCAATCACGAAGGTGCAAAGTTTGGCGCAGTAAGCCGTCCAGTATTGCCATCCCGCCCCTACATAGCCATCCTGAACTGCTGCTTTTCCCTCGATCATGGCGGTCTCGGGGCACACTTGCGAGAAGAGCCCGCCCATTGCCATGCAGCCCTGATAGATGCTTGCAGCACGCTCTGCCTGGTCGTGCAGTTGCCTCAGTTCGTCTACCCTGTTTTGCAGCTGCTCGATCTGCGTTTGCTGGGCTTCGACCTGCGCTTGCAACTCTTTTTTGTCCTCTCCGCACCCACCGACCAGCAGTGAAAGCGACAGCGCAACAGCAAGCCCGATCAATCGATTTTTTGCCACAACATCTTCCCCTGAATGTATTCCGGCACATTCAATGTTTTGTCAATTTTCCAATGCGATTGATTATTTTTAATCCACCTGTGGACCGTCGCACCGGGCCGAAAAGCGGCCCGGTATCGTTTGATGATTGCATGTGAATCGCTGACCACGATGCACGTTTCAAACAGCGGCGACCGATCACCAACCTGTGAGAGCGATAGCACGATCGACCATACAAAGTCATCGAGTTTTCGGCCAAATTTCGCCGACATTTCCACTTCAACCGCGATGCGGCGACCCTCTTCTGTGAACCACAAAACGTCTGGCTGCTTGACGCTTGCCTGAGATTTTGCAGCGAGTTCTCGCGGGGTTAGAAAAGCCTGAATCTTGCCTTCCAGCAGGTTCTTTAAGGTGGCTTTCTGAGATAGCAAATCATGGCGCAAAAGCGCCTGATTGACCTTGTAAGGATTCAGATGGTAATCCATCAGTTCTTGCTCTTCTTTGTGCTTCTCAACATACGCAAGACCATCATCAGAAAGTGTCACGATTTTCGAAGGCACATCTTCCAAGATTCGCCCAGCCGCCGTCTTCGTTTCAATCATCAGACCAGCGCGCACGAGTTTTGAGCAAAGCCCCCGGCGCGTTGCGCCTGTTGTTCCATCAATAATTGATGGTGACGACCACCCCCATCTGTATATCCAATCCAGCGCATATAGGATTCGTTCACGCCCGAGTTGTCGCGTGCTCTTGCCTTGCGCTTTCAACTCTTCGCGCTGTTCAGCCAGTAGTTCAGTCCCTGTTTTTGCCATATTTCCGCCCCGAAGTTAATTGCACCTAGTATTGCACATAAGTGCATCAATGTAAAATTCGTTGCGCATGTGCAATATCCGAGTGCAAGAAAGACGACTTCGGCGCGATGCGCCTGCGCGTCAAAGCCAGGGCCAAGACCCTCTCCGCTTCGCTCCGCGCCCTAGGGGGCGGCGGGTCTTTTTCGCGGCTGGACGCCGCTCACCCTGCCTTTGTCTTGCCTTACACTCGCTGCGCTCGCTCCAGCGTCGCTACGCTCCTCGGGGCCCGCCGCGCAAGCGCGGCTACCCCGCTCATCGACGCTGCTGGACGCAG
>Ga0078972_1011631_pt1 | contig 15641 bp, 11 predicted proteins | sample YelNatPaOPGAMG01_FD_67568 | JGI IMG/M metagenome (GOLD analysis project Ga0078972, IMG submission 67568) | Hot spring thermophilic microbial communities from Obsidian Pool, Yellowstone National Park, USA - OP-RAMG-01 (SPADES assembly) (version 2) | ecosystem: Environmental > Aquatic > Thermal... | reverse complement strand
CTTGGCCAACTGGATTAACGAGTTAACGGGCAACGATGCTGGAGTTGTTTTTAAGCCTAGAAGGGACTGGGATAAAGTTGTTAGGCGAAGGGCTTCCATAGAGAAAGCGAGGAAGATTTTGGGCTATGAGCCTAAAACAGATATCAAGGTTGGTTTAGAAATAACTTATAAGTGGATTGTTGAAAACAAGGAGAAAATTGAGCAGGATGCAATTTTTTAGCGCGTACATACCCTACTTTAAAATTCGGTATAGTGGTCTATTTGTTTAAGTCTCAAGACTTGGAAGTTAATGCGGAAGTTGAGGAGACTATTAAGGCCTCTCAGGCTAGTTTAGTTGAAGTTTCAGTGGTGATTCCATCAATTAATGAGGCTAAAACTATAGGCGAATGCATATTGAAGGTTAAAGAGGCTTTTAATCGCTGTGGGGTTTATGGCGAAGTAATAGTTGCAGACAACTCTGAAGATGAAACGCCAAAAATTGCTGAATCTTTTGGAGCTATTGTTGTTAAACCTGACAAAATGGGCTATGGGTATGCCTACCGTTTCGGTATTAAACAGGCACGAGGAAAATATTTGGTCATGGGAGACGCAGACGGTACATACGACTTTTCAGAGATGCCGAAGCTGCTTGAACCTTTAATGAAGGGAGAGGCAGACCTTGTTATTGGAAGCAGATTCAAAGGCGAAATTAAAAAGGGTGCAATGCCGTGGCTGCATCGGCATATCGGCAACCCTATTTTAACACGCTTTCTTAACCTGTTCTTTAAGGCGGGCGTTAGCGATGCCCATTCAGGATTTAGGACTGTTAGCAAAGACGTCTTAGAGAAACTTAATCTACAATGCAATGGAATGGAATTTGCATCTGAAATGATTATTAAGGCCGCGTTAGAGGGCTTAACGATTAAGGAAGTTCCTATAACTTATTACGCCAGAAAAGCCGGCAAATCAAAGCTTAACTCCTTCCAAGACGGATGGAGACATTTAAAATTCATGCTCTTTCACGCTCCTGTCCATCTTTACATATTTCCAGGGGTTTTGTTCGCGCTTTTAGGCTTGCTTTTAATGGCCTTTACATTTTTCGGCGTATATCTTGGTTATAATCCCGGGCTTCACACCATGATACTTGGAAGCTTCGGAATTTTATTAGGTTTTCAGTTAATATTCTTAGGTTTATTCGCAAGAATTTATGGAGTTAAAAGCAAGATATGTAGGGCAGACGGGTTTACAGACGCTATGTTAAAACATCTGGCACTTGAAAGAGGAGCAACTATTGGTGCAATCCTCTTTCTGGCAGGAGTTGCCTACCTAATCCATCTTGTATTAAAATGGTTTTCCAGCGGCTTCACCGTGCTTCCCTTAAGAGGTCAAGACATTATTGCCTTTACGCTTATGACAATAGGACTGCAAGTTTTCTTCAACTCATTTTATTTGAGTATGATAAGCAACGAACTAAACCAAGGGTGAATACTACATGGCGCAAAAACTTTGTTAACGTTGGTTTGAAAGGATTGAAGGTTCTTATTATCGCCGAGTTATTCCCGCCGGATATGGGTGGAGGAGCAACCAGGGCATATAACATGGCTAAGGGGCTGATGGCTAATGGATGTGATGTCGTTGTCGTTTCAGCTTTTCCCCACTATCCTAATGGAGACATTTCGTCTCGTTACAGATGGAAAGCTTTCGTAATTGAAGAATATGAAGGTATTAAAACGGTAAGGACTTTTGTTCCTCCGTTGGCTTCTGTTGGATTAGCTAGACGCTTAGTTTTATTCTTTTCCTTTATGGCTTCAGCTCTTTTTGCTTTTCGTCACGTTGGAAAAGTTGATGTTGTTTGGGCCGCTAATCCGAATGTAATTTCAGCTTTTCCAGCCTCATTTTATGGAGCGTTTTTGCGCTGTCCCGTTGTGTTAAATGTTGACGACCTCTGGCCAGAGGATCTCCAAACCTTTGGATTGCTTAGCGAAAAATCTATGATATTTAAAGCAATGAAATTCGTGACCAAGTTCGCCTATTATTCGGCTAAGCTTATTACGCCTATTAGCCCTGATTATGTTAAGGTTATCTGCAGGAAATATGGCGTTAGTCCAACGAAAGTTCATGTTATTAGAGCTGGTGTGGATTTAAGCAAGTTTAGAGTTAAAGCCAGTCAAATTAATTGTGGTGAAAAGCAGTTTAGGGTTCTTTACAGCGGTGCTTTTTCAGTGGCTTATGATTTTGATCAAGTTTTGTTAGCCGCTATGATTTTACAGAACGTGGATGGTGTGGAGTTTGTTCTACAAGGTGGGGGAGAGCTTGCTGGTTATGTAAAGTCTAGGGTAAAGGAGTTAAAGCTTAATAACGTTAGAGTTATCGACAGAATCGTCAGTCGTTCACAAGTGGCTAAGCTTTTAAGTGAAGCTGACGCGTTGATTCTTCCTTTAAGGGATTTTGGAAAGCCCTACCTGGGAATATCCTCTAAGCTTTATGAGTATCAGGCGGCTGGAAAACCCATAATATGCTGTGCAGACGGCCAACCTGCAGAACATGTGCAAATGACGGGTTCTGGATTAGTGGTTAAGCCCGGCGATTATGAGGCCTTGGCTAAAGCTGTGATACAGTTAAAGGAGAACCCGAAACTTGCTTGGGAGATGGGTGAGAACGGTAGAAAATACGTCGAGAAAGAAGCATCAATAGAAGCCATAGGGCTGAAAATGAAGGAAATATTCGAATTAATTAGTGATGAGCAAGCTGTCAAAAATTGTTGTTTAACATGGGATTAGGATGATTTATGTTGGAAGTTTGCAGTATAGTCCAGTATATAAGTCTCATTGTTGCGCGTTTGGTAAAGCATGTGAAGAAGCGGGTTATTCTATAGGCTATATTTTCAGTAGGGAGTATGAGTGGATGTTGCCGGATGAGGTGAAGGCTAAAACCGTTTTTGTAGGGCGAACTAGGAACATTCCTACGATGTTGAGAGATGTGTTGAAGGTTAAAAACATGTTGGCTATAAGAAGAATTTTTTCAGAGGAAAAGCCAACTCATGTTTATTTGCATAATTATCATCTTCTTAACCATTATATTGCTAAAAACTGTAAAAGCCATGGATGCAAGTTTATTTACCACGTTCATGAGCCTTATGTGGAAACAAAAAGTGCGCATGGCGGTTTACAGCATTATTGGTTGTATTTAAGTGAATATATGGAAGAAAGACTTTTAAAAAACACGGATGTTGCTATTGTCTCTTCAATGGAGGCGTCTCGGCTTTTTGATATGCGTTATCCTTGGTTTAAAGGGAAAAAGGTTATTGTTCCATTGATGTACGAGGATCTCGGCGAAAACGATTCTTTTGTTAATGAGCGGAGATATGTTACCTTCGTGGGTCCTCCTGTTCCTGCTAAGGGACCTAAAAAATTTTTAGAAATTGTCGATTACTCTGCCAAAAACAATTTAGGTTGGTCATTCTTGCTGATTTCCCGTTCAAAAATAAACAACCCTGAATTTTATGGCAGAACCAACTTGACAATTTTTTATAAGCAGCGGATTTCTGATGAGGAGTTAGGAAACCTGATTCGGAAAAGCTTAGTGGTTCTAACACCTTACACACGTGAAACGCAGAGTTCAGTTATCCTTGTCTCCTATATGTATGGGACACCTGTCGTTTCAAGTAATGTGGGCGGTTTGCCTGAATTTGTGAAACAAGGCGAAACAGGATATCTTGTTGATAAGGACGCGCCTGCTGAAAAGTGGGTTGATGGAATAGCGTTAGTACGGAAAAATTTTCGCAAACTTTCAATTAATTGTAGAAGATTTTTCGTTGAGAATTTCTCAGGGAAAAACTGGAAAAAATACCTCGATGCGGTATTGAAGTAAAACATGCAGGGAAGGGCTGTGTTACGAATGTTGATTCACAGAGTGGTAACTTACCCATTGCTAATACCAACGATTATTAGTTACACATTAACTAAAGATGCGAGGTATTTGGACGTTTTGTATTCTATTCGATCCATGCTCCACGGAATCCCTATGAAAAATGGTTTAAGAATAGCGAAATACGCAGGGATGAGAATTGTTTTTCCAAGCGGGGAGGACCCCTCTTTTGATGATGTTTGGTTAAGACAAGTATATTACCCCTATTTGCCGAGACTTGAGGATACTGTAGTTGATGTTGGGGCTCATATGGGATTCTTCACATTAAAGGTGGCTAAGGCTGTAAAAGAGGTATTCGCATTCGAGCCTGATCCTTATAATTTCAGTTTTCTTGTTGCAAACATCAAATACAATAATCTTTCAAATGTGAGGCTTTTTAACTGTGCTTTAGGAGATAGGGATTGTGATGGTTTCTTAAAAAGAGGAGAGGGCTATGGTAGGACAAGAATTTCAGAAGATAAAGCGGGAAAAAAGATTAGAATTAAAACCTTAGACACGGTAGTTAACGAATTAGGGATAAGCCCTAATGTAATAAAGATTGACGCTGAAGGTTACGAAATGAAAGTTCTAAAGGGCGCGAAGTCTACTTTAGTCCGCTTTAAGCCAAACATCATGATTGCAGCTTATCACTATCAGAACGAGTCTTTGGATGTTGTAAAATACTTGTCAGAATTAGGATTCAAATGTTTCGTTTATCAAGTTCCGCTGACGCTTCAAAAAGTAAAGGAAACATATGTTTATGCAGTTTAATAGTGTGTAGATCTATGATTGGAATTGATGTTGGTTGCGGGAACAATAAAAAAGCTGGGTTTCTAGGAGTTGGCATACGGAGGACAAAAGTAGTGGATGTTTTAGCTGACGCTCGAAATTTGCCCTTTAGAGACGAATCTTTTGATTATGTTTATTCAGATCAGGTGCTTGAGCATTTTAGCCATACTGAAGTTGGAAATGTTTTTTTGGAGTGGGTGCGCGTGCTGAAAAAGGGCGGGATTATTGAGATTCGATGTCCTGATCTTCGTGCGAGGGCTTTTCTGTTCTTTTTGAATCCAACGTGGCAGAATGTAAAGAATATTTATGGAGCGCAGGATTTCACGGGCAATTATCATAAATGCGGCTTTTCTTTTGGGCTTCTAAAGCATCTTCTAGAATCTTGCGGTATCGGAAATGTGAAAAGAGTTATTAAAGGATACAAAGGTGTGCCATTTATCCCCGATTGCTTACATGTCAGAGGCATCAAGTACTAAAAGTGTGTTCCATGAGAATTCTACAAATGATACCTGTGTTTTCTGCCCCGTTCGGCGGACCAGTAACCGTTGTGCGTTCAATTTCTAAAGAGTTAGCGAAGCGGCATGAAGTCACCGTTTATACAACTACAGCTTTGGATTCTAAACATGACTGTGAGCCTAAGGAGAAAGAAGTGGACGGATATAGAGTCATCTACTTTTCTAGAACGCTTAAACCGTTATGTCACAGCGACCTTTTCGGTCAACTTAACCTTTCATTAAGCATGGCGAAAGCTGTAAAGGAAAACTTGAAACAATTTGACATTGTACACGTGCATTCTTGGCAACAGTTTCCAGATCTAATGGTTCATTACTATTCCACGAAGTATAGTGTTCCTTATGTTTTACAAGTTCACGGTTCTCTTGCCAGAATCGGTTCTAAGCGAACACTAAAGTGGTTTTATGACGTCTTGTTTGGTTTTAGGTTGTTAAGAGATGCTTCTAAGGTTGTTGCTCTTAACCGTGTTGAGGCTAATCAGTACAGGTGTATGGGTGTGTCTGAAGAGAAGATTGCCATTATACCTAACGGCATAGACCTTTCGGAATACGCTAATTTGCCGCCTAAAGGAGCCTTCAAAAGGAAGTTCAGCATACCGGAAGAAAAGAAGATAATCCTATACTTGGGCAGAATACATAAAACTAAGGGCATAGACTTTCTGATTAAAGCTTACGCACACTTAATTAATGATAGGCATTGCAAAGATGCTTTGCTAGTAATAGCAGGACCAGACGATGGGTTTCTGAACGAGGCCAAGGCTTTAGCAAACGTTCTCGGCGTACATAACTCAATATTTTTTACTGGTTTCATAAGTAGTGAAGATAAGCTTAAAGCTTTAGTAGACGCTGATGTTTTTGTTACCCCCGCATTCTACGGTTTCCCCATAACCTTTCTTGAAGCTTGCGCTGCAGGAACACCAATAGTAACGACGAGCTTGGGGGACACGTTGGGATGGATAGATGGAAAAGCAGGCTATGTCTCTCGTCCCACATCACGAGATTTAGCAGAAGCCATGTACATAATCATTTCTGACGAAAAGTTGCGTAGAAGGTTTTCTAGGGATTGCATAGAGATCGTGAAATCGGAGTTTTCAGTAGAGAAAGTGGTGGAAAGATTGGAGAATGTCTACGAAGAAGTAGTTGAAGGGCGAACATGTAGCGTTGATTCTTCTTCTGCAACCGCTTTCTAGCCAACACAACTCTGACATCCATAGCTAAGTTCCTTAAATATGCTTTCCTTGAAACGTTATTCAAGATTGGGTGAGTACACGTAAGCTTGAACATTTTACACATTGTAAATCATTTTTATCCAAAGCTTGGTTACCAAGAATACTTTCTGGCTAAAGTACATAGTTATCAGCATAATGTCTTAGTTATAACATCGAATCATTTTGAAAAACTTATTTTTGAATCTAATAAGGCTCTTTTGAAGAGGAGAGTCTTGGAACCAGGTTTCTACAACGAAGGTGTAGAGGTTTTAAGGTTGCCTGCTTTATTTGATAATTCTCCATTTAACGAGCCGTGGCTTCTAGGATTAGAGCATGCTGTAATAGATTTTAAGCCAGACGTGATCATAATTCATGGCGTAGTGAACTTTTCATCTATAAGAATTGCAAAACTTAGAAAAAAACTCTTGAGGACAAAATTAATTGTGGATGACCACATGACTTTTAATGCTACGCGTGGCAACTTAGTTCTTCCCTTATATGGCCTGTTTAAAAGAATGTTTACACCCTTATTGTTAAACTCGGTGGACTGCTTTGTGGCAGTTACTTACGAGACAAAGAAGTTTATGCAGGAAATCTGCGGAATACCCGGCGAAAGAATAATAGTGATCCCCCTTGGTGTTGACACGAGCCGTTTCCATTATGATCCTAGTGCTCGCAAGGATATAAGGAGAAAATATCAAATCCCAGAAACTTCTGTAGTTTTTATTTATGCTGGTAAGGTGATTCCAGAAAAAGGCGTACATCTTCTTATAAAAGCAAGTATTAATTTATGTAAAAAGTATGAAAATCTCATGTTCTTAATTATAGGCGGGAAGGACAAACAGTACTTTGACAGCCTAATAAAAATAATCGAACAGGCTGGCATGAATAATCGATTTATATTTATTGATGCACTCCCCAATTCAGAGCTTTATAAATATTACAGTGCGGCGGATGTGGGAGTGTGGCCGCTGCAATGCGCCATTAGTATGCTTGAAGCCACATCTTGTGGTTTACCAATTATTATTTCCGACAAGAGCGGGGCCTTAGAGCGCATAAGTAAAGGTAACGGTATAGCATATAAAGAAGGCGATGTAGCTGATTTAGAAAGGAAAATGTCTTTGATGCTAGATGATGAATTAAGAAGTAGTATGCGCCAACGGGCATATGAATACGTAAAAGAGATTGATTGGAAAATTATAGCTCAACAATTTCTGCATGTATGTGAGCAAATTCAAGGGTGAATGCTGTTACTGAACTTTAGAAAATGAAAAGATTTTGCGTGCGCTCGTAACGTGTCTAACACATGATATCGATAGCGTTTATCCCTATGGAAATATGAAAAGTAGTGTATTATTGTGGAGATTTTAAAGTCTCAAAATCTTTTGCTTATAGCGCCCCATTTTAGAGTCTTCATTAAGGATCAAGTGGTTAATATAAAACCCTACGTCAAGGAAGTTATTGTTCTGATGCCAAAAGCTTTATTCTCCTCTGTAGTATTGAAGTTGCCGTACCTGCAAAGACATTTTAGGTTTTTGCGGCTTGCAGTAGAATCATGCGATGACCTAGGAGGTTATAAAAATTTTTGCCCAAAATATTTTACATTACCCATTGAAGTGTTACGCAAAAGAAACTGCTACCTTGCAGCAAAAAGTTGCATAACCGCGTTGTCTAAAAATAAAATAGACTTTAGTTTAATTCATGCCCATTTTTTAGAAAACGGGTTCGTGGGAGCACATTTAAAGAACATGTATGAGAAGCCGTTGGTAGTAACGGTTCATGGTGGTGACGTTTACGATTTACCGTTTAGGAATTATTGGTATAACTCTTTGGCAAGATCTGTCTTAACCGAAGCAGACGAGGTGATAACGGTTTGTAAATTTAATGCTGAAAAATTGTTATCGCTGGGCGTATCATCTGACAAGCTGCATGTTGTACCTAATGGTTATGATGAGCATCTGTTTAAGCCTGTTCCGATAGCGAAAGCTAGGGAAAAGCTGGGCTTGCCTCAAAATAAGAAGATACTGCTTTCCGTCGGGAACTTGGTTGACGTAAAGGGACATGCCTATTTGACCGACGCCATGTTCCTAGTTTCGAGGAAGAGGAAAGATGTACTACTTATAATTGTTGGCTCTGGTCCTTTAAAAGAGCTATTGCAAAGCATGGTTAAAAAGTATGGATTAGAGGATTCTGTTATGCTTACTGGTGGTAAAAAGCATGAGGAAATTCCTATATGGATGAATGCATCCAACATTTTTATTCTTCCGAGTCTGCAGGAGGGTTTTCCGACAGTCGTCCCTGAGGCTATGGCATGCGGTAAGCCTATCATCGCAACCAATGTTGGCGGTATACCTGAGGCAATAACTAGCAATGACCTAGGAATCCTTGTTAATCCAAAAGATCCAAAGGCATTAGCGTCCGCCATCTTAGAAGCTTTAGATAAAAAATGGGAGTCAGAAGCCATTTTGAAACATGCAAAGAAGTATTCATGGGGCAATCTCGCCGAGCAAATTATAAGCGTATATCAAATGGCTGAAGCAAAAAGAATCTAACTAAACGGTATGCAATTTGAAAGTCTTATTCTTCCTAGGATTTCCTAAACGCGCGGGTCCGCGAAGAAGCGTTGTACGAGCACATTATTGTTCTGCAATTTTGAGTGCCAAGACACTCCATTTGCCAAATCATGGCCTGTTCTCAGCAAAATATCTTAAAAAAAGAATATGTGGCTGAACAGCAAGAGTTCGTTTGGATGGTGGATACGGTAAGGCGAAAAATATGAAAAAACTATTTGTATTAATTTGTGTGGATGTAGAACCCGACAGACCTGAATTTGGTGGAAAAAGATATGACTATCTTGGGCCTCAAAGTTGGAATGGCCTTTCCCAAGCAATCCCTAAGTTTTTACAGTGGAGACATAACCTCCAGAAAAACCTTGGTTACGAGACTCGTTTGACATGGTTTTTTAGGGCTGATTCGCAGATTGAGATAATTTATGGTGACGCAGCTTTTCCGCTTACGGCATATGATTCAGTTGTGGATGCTTTATTGAAAGAAAAGGATGAAGTAGGTTGGCACGTCCATACATGGCGGTGGAATATGAAAAGAGGTGCTTGGTATCAAGAAATTCATGGTGAAAATTGGATAGTTTCTTGCTACAAGCGAGGGTTTTTAGGTTTAAAAAGAGTAGGCTTTTCTCCTACAAGTTTTAGGGCTGGATGGGGTTTCCACAACAATGTAACAATAGCTACACTTGAGGAGCTTGGAATAAAAGTAGATCTATCCGCTATGCCTGGAATAAAGAACCCCGGTAAGGAGAACACCTCAGACGGCAGTTTATTCAATGGCTTCGCCGATTGGGAAAAAACACCTACTTATCCCTATCATCCTTCAAAGGAAGATTACCAAATACCCAGCAACTACCATTATGAATTGTTGGAGATTCCTGTAACTACATTTAAGAAGCCCTTAGTATCTTATCTAAACCAGATTTTACCCTTTAGAATTTTCAGAGGAATCAAACTAGCAAAACCGGAGCTAACGTTCTCAAAATATGCCTTGTCCGCAACCTGCAATCCTCTATTATTTAAACAAGGTATTCAGTCGGTCTTAAAGAGCTTAAAACAACTTGAGCATGGTTTCCTAGTTACCTCTTTCCACGCTGACGAACTGCTGTCAAAAACATTGCTAGACAATCTATCGAATAACATAAAGAAAACAATTTCAATCTGCGAGAGGGAAAAAGTAGATGTTAAATTCTTAACTGCCACAGAAGCATATAACTTTCTAAAATCACTGCATAAGAACAACTAGTTAATGCATGTAGACTAAATAGTAGGATTTGAGCATGAATTTAAGGATTCTAAAAGGTTATGACAAGAACATAGAAAGTTCAATAAGAAAAGATTTTCACGATTTCTATGAACAAAAAGGCTTATTTTATTCTTTCGATTTTCCTTTGACTATAGAATGGGGTGACGCGGGACGTGTACAGAAATATGCTGGTGAACCACTGAGATATGTTTTATTAGATGGAAAGAGACCTATAGGCTTGTTTCAAGGTATTGTCAAAAGAAAATTTTTCATTTCCACTTTAGAATCGGGTTCAACTAGTGGAAACGGTGCAATTGTATATCCAACATACGGAAAAGCCGCATTAAAGTTCTTTATCTCAGATATTATTAAAAAAGAAAATTTCTCAAGCGCTTCGATATTTATTCCGGAGTACGTTGAGATACCAAGTTTTTCGGCGAGAAAAAATTACACATACTACATCGATTTAACCAAACCTCTGGAAAAGATCATGTCTAACATGAAAAAGCAGTGTCGATGGGCAATCCGTAAGGCTGAAAAAAATAACGTTAAAGTAGAAATATCTGATCGGGACGACGTACTTGAAGAAGCTTATTGCCTCGTTTCAGAAACAGCAAAAGCTAAGAATATAGGTATAGCGCCATTCAAATGGATCAAAGAGCTTCACAAAAATTTTAAAACAAGCGGCCATTCGATTTCAGCTATAGCGAGCCATGACGGAGAGTCGGTTGCCGCCGGATATTTTTTGTGTTATGATAAAAAAATCAATTGGTTCTTTGGAGGCTCAAAGCCATATGGCGATAAACTGCAAGCAGGAAATCTTGTTCAAATGAAAGTTATCGAATGGGGTAAGAACCATGGCTACAGGATCTATGACATGGGAGGGACGCATCCGTACGATTCACATTACGCTAAAATTGATAAATTCAAATCGAGTTTTGGCGGGTCTCTGGTCACTAATTATGTTCTGTACAAAGAAAAATTTTATTTCCCAGTTATAATGCGTATTAAAAATTTGATAGGTTATTAATAGGTCAACCAGATTGGTAAGCCTTCATATGATCGATGACAGAATCAAAAAGAATATGAATGATAAATTAGAATTATTGGGGTTCTTAAGATGCCCTGTTTGCTTCCAAAGATGCTTGATTTACAAAATATCAATAATAGCAAAAAAATAGCGCGCGCTTTATGGACACCAAAGGTCGATCTTGTTGCTTAAGAAGAGAATATTGATGATTTCTTACGAATATCCCCCTAACGAAGGTGTTGGTGGACTAAGAGCATATTATTTTTCCAAATATTTAGAAAGGTCGGGGTGGAACGTTACTGTAGTAACATTGAACGATAACAGCCAAAGAAATACTGCAATCTGGGAAGATATGTTCAACGGAATAAGCGAAGTATATCATAGTGAGGCGGCTCTTTCTTTGAGAAGATTTGCCAGCAGATTCAAGTTTTTTATTCCAGATGCTAATATTGGTTGGATATTGCCCACCTTTAGATTATGTGAGAGAATTGTAAGGAAGAAAAACATTAAAGTAATATACGCAAGCTGTAATCCTTTTAGCTCAGCCGTAATTGGAGTGTTAATTAAGAAGAGATTTAATATCCCGCTTATAGTTGACTTCAGAGATCCTTGGACACTCGACTGGGATGTAGTTTATCCTACATATTTCCACGAATTTCTTGATAATTTTCTTGAGTCTCGTGTTTTGAGGTACGCGGACCATCTGGTTGTCGCCACGGAATATATAAAAAAGGAGTATATTAAAAAATACAGTTTTATCCAAGATAAGATTTCAGTAATTACTAACGGATTTGAAGCAAACGATTTTCAAAGTCAGCATCTGCCTCTATTTGAAAAATTTACCATAACATATTGTGGTAGCTTTTCTGGAAGGCAACCTGATTTATTTCTAAGCGGATTAAAAAAAGCGATAATGAGAAAAAGATTATCCCCAAAAACTTTTCAAGCGTTATTTCTAGGGCCAAAAGATAAACAGCTAACACAATTGATTAAACACCTAGATCTAAGTCAATATGCAATTCATATGGGCTATTTTCAGCATAAAAAAGCTGTAGAGTTTATGTTCAGATCACATATGCTTCTACTGATCGAACCGAGGCAAGGTGCCTTAACCACTAAGGTCTTCGAATATTTAGCAACAGGGAAACCAATTCTCGCCCTAGTTTCTAAGGGAGAGTTAGAAGAACTTGTAAGGAAATACTCTGACGTGTCTTACGTATTGACTTTAAGGGATCCCGACGAAGTTGCCGAAGCTATTTATGACTGTTACAATAAATGGCTTCATAATGGATACCGTTTAACCAACTCAGAAAAGGTTAAAGCATTTAGAAAAACATATAATCGTCAAGCGCTAACTGAAAAGTTAATCGTTATCTTGGATCATCTGATACCACAAAAGTGCGAGAGTCTAAACGAAGCGCCCTATCTATAAGTCGTCTATTGGTTGAGAAATATAGAATATAATTAGTGACGTCTGTGGGAAAACATCCTCTAGATGAACCTGCTAAGTATACGTTATTGCCTTATCTTTTCGCATTCCTTTGCTCCTTAATTGTGGCAGTTGCCATATCATCAATATCCAGAATTCCTTCTCGCTTTGTATTCTCTGCAGTATTTGCAGCAATCACGTTTCTGATCTGCTGTTCAGTCCTTCCAAGTGTAAACATAAAGTATAGGCTTAAAGGGCTTGACTTAGGATCTAAATTTAATTTCAATGTTCCCAGCGAACTTTTTGTTCCTACAATTTACGCGGCTTCTCTGGTGCTGGTTGCTGTTATTCCTTCCATAGAAGGGATGCAATTCATGAATTGGTGGCAGATTCCCATAGCTAACTATGTGAGGCTGTTTGCCGGCTTGCTATTATCATCAATATTGCCTGGTTATGGCCTGTTAAGACTGATAGATAAGAAAAAACGCTTTATCGGATTAGATTCAATAATTTTTTCGTTTTTCATAAGTATTTTTCTGATGTCCCTCATAACCTACACTCTGACGGTTTTGGATGTTGCTCTCGTCTACAATTATTGGGCAACGCTGATCTTCAATATAGCCGTACTCCTTCTATTCTCCTTATACTCAATTCTTAAAAGTAGAAAACAGGAGGTGTCACAGGAAACACGTCAACCTTTTTCCAGCTACAGGAAATTGGATTATCTAATCATTGGTTGCATCTTCGCTTTTTATGTGGCGGGATGGTTTTTCCTCTACTCCAGCTATACGCTAGGGGTTCCAGGCGACATGTGGGATCACTATCGTAACTTCCTGCAAATAATGGGAGGAGTTAAACTTTTTTCTCCTCCACATCTTGCATATTTAGGCGCTGAATCATGGTTCGCCCTTCACTACGTGAGCGTTGCACAGCTTAGTGGTTTTCCAACAGTTAACGGGTGGATGGTTTACACTTTTATCAACTTTTTCTACGTCTTAGCCTTCTATCAAATGGTAAGAGGTGTCGTTGGAAAGAAACACCCAAAAATTCCTTCTATAGCTACGGTTATCAGCACTTTGTTCGCTGGCTTCGGTTGGATTGAGGCAATATTTCTCTCCTTTGATTCGGGGGCAACGTGGGCTCAAATCCTATCTTCAGCAGGTAGATTAACCTACAATGATATCATCTACGTTTTCCTTTACGGCCCTATACCTCAATATTTATCGCTTGCAATTATTTGCTCTCTTTTGTACCTGATGATTCGTGAAGAAGCTTTCGACTTTTCAAGTGCTTTTCTAACCGTGATTCTTGTATCAAACAGTTACCTTGAGCATATGCCTGAAATTGTTTTATTTTTCCTCTTCTACTACTGTTATCTTTTATTCACATCAAAGAAGGATGTGACGCGTTTGCAGAGATTTACTTTCTCAATCTTGGTAGGAATAGTCGTCATTCTAATTCTTGGACTCCCATTTCCAACTCATTTCTTTTATGATCAGAAACTACCTCTTTTCATTCTGTTGCTTTCAACGACTTTGACTTTAATTCCGATGTATCTCAGAGATAAAATTCATTTTTCTTTCGTTTTTCCAAGAAAGTTGAGTCTCTTAATAATAATGCTTGCTTGGATGTTCTATGGATTATCCTTCATGGCTTGGGACTCAACACGATACTTGAACATTACGGGAAATCTAGTTTCCGTTGGCCTTACACCTTGGTATATCTGGCCTATTCATCAAGGCATATCAGGCCTTCTAGTATTGCTGGGTGTAACCTATCTGGTAACAGGGCAAAGGGCTGAGCTGGAAAATTCCAAGTTTCTAATTTTATCGCTGATCTCGTTTCTTGTTGCAGGAAAAATCCTGTCCTATATAAACATCAACATCATGTTTACAGGATACTGGGAAAAACGCTTCCCATCATTTACAATAATTCCCATCAGCATAATAGGAGCCTTCTTCCTGATTGAAGCCTTTAGAGGGCTCTCCTCAAAGATGTCGCCGCAACTGTTTAAAACGTACCCTGCGAAGTCAGCTATCGCAACATTACTGGTTGCGCTTGTTGTCATCAGCGGGGCCTCCTCAATGGTTTTAGCGCTTGACTACAATTCTGCAACAGCTAATGGTAACCCTTACGCTCATATCTCGAATGGTGAGATGGAAGCGCTTGACTACTTAAGGGAAAATGCTCCAGCCGATTCCACCGTGTTAGGTCTCTCAACAAGTTCAAACCATATCGTCTCCGTCTTTTCAGGCATGAACCACCTTAATTCGCCTTACTGGTTTAGTGATTATCAGTTTATAGATGTGGAAAACCCCGAACTAGCGTTGAAGGTACTCTACTCTCTGAATATAACCTACCTCTACGCAACCTCAGAAGATTTGGAGAACATCAACTCAAACGGCTTCGTAGCTAATCATCTCCTAAAATATCTTCCAAAAGCCTTCGGTAACAGTGAAGTAACCATCTACCAGGTTCCTAAGCTTCATCCTCCAAGTTCAGTTTCTAACTTTACGATCGTGGTCCCTGATTACGTGTTCAATGCTATCTTGGACTCAAGCGTTTTAGCTCAAAACTTACCAAGCCAAATGCTGTTCGACGAAACTTTTGCTCAGTACGAGGAAGGTAGCGATGGAACACCTATCTGGAGTCCAATAAATGGAACATGGAACATTGAAAACGGCACTTATAAGGGAACAGGGCAAGGATGGGTCATTCGACCCTCTGTGATATCCAACTTAACGTTGTCTGACTTCTCGGTTCAAACACGCTTTAAGATCGGCTCTGGCTACTATGCTGGAGTGGTCTTCAGATATGTCGATTCGTCCAACTTCTATTGCGTTGTAATTTCTCAAGATGGAAAGTACGATGATGTTTACAAGATGGTTGGCAGAAAACTTTACCTAATTAAACACTCAACAGCCGAGCCTACGGGAGCCGACTGGAACACCCTTCAGGTTAACGGTTACGGAGATCAG
>Ga0078972_1011628_pt1 | contig 15645 bp, 14 predicted proteins | sample YelNatPaOPGAMG01_FD_67568 | JGI IMG/M metagenome (GOLD analysis project Ga0078972, IMG submission 67568) | Hot spring thermophilic microbial communities from Obsidian Pool, Yellowstone National Park, USA - OP-RAMG-01 (SPADES assembly) (version 2) | ecosystem: Environmental > Aquatic > Thermal... | reverse complement strand
AAACAATAATGAACACAATTGTAGTGAAAAGGTATACTTGGGATGTGGAAGCTCTTTTAGTGGCGAACTTACTAAAACTAAAGGTTGCTGAGTCTCCAGTATATATAAAACAAGATTCAAGATTTAGCTTTAAAGCAGTTCTAAATATGGTCGTAGAAATACTTGGAATAACTTATAGATACAGAATTTTGCGATGGTATCAGAAAAACCTAGGAAAACAAAATCCAGAGTATAAACCACTCATAAGGATATAATGCAGAGCAAAAATCTAATGGCCTCAATAATAGTTCCCTGCAAAAGGATAGATAGTTATGCAAAAGAATGCATTGACTATTGCAAGAAGCTAGACTATGAAAACTACGAAATCATTGTTCTTCCAGATGAACAAAACGAAAACATAGAGGGAGTAAAGGTTATTCCGACAGGTAACGTAACTCCTGGAAAGAAGAGAAACATAGGAATGAAAAATGCAAAGGGAGAAATTCTAGCTTTCATAGACTCTGACGCAAGACCTGAGAAAAGCTGGTTGAGGAATGCCATTTCGTACTTTAAGGACTCTGAAGTGGCAGCAGTAGGAGGACCTGGAATAACTCCACCAGAGGATTCTCTGATGCAAAAAGCTTCAGGTTATATTTTGTCTTCGTTCATGGTTGGGGGTCTCTCAAGTAGGTATAAAAGTTTAGGAGAAGCAAGAGAATCTGACGATATTCATTCGTGTAACTTCATCGCAAGGAAGTCAATAGTTGAAAAAATAGGATGGAATGAGAAGTATTGGCCTGGAGAAGATACTTTGATGTGTCTTGAAATAAAGAAATTGGGGAAAAAGATGATCGAAGCTCCTAACGTTGTAGTTTATCATCATCGTAAACCGTTGTTTTTAGCTCACTTGAAACAAATTTCAGGATTTGGCTTGCATAGAGGATTCTTTGCTAAAAAGTATCCAAAGAATTCATTAAAGCTAACTTACTTTCTTCCTTCTCTCTTAGTCTTATTTTTAGTTCTTGGCGGAGTAGTTTCATATTTTTCTTCAACATTTAGAACAATATACTTTAGCTTGGTTTTAGCTTACTTACTGTTAACTTTTGTTGATGCAGCTCTTTCAAAAGACGTTAAGCTATTTTTTCCGGTGTGGATTGGAACAATCTTAACTCATTTAACTTATGGCGTCTACTTTCTTGTAGGATTAGCAAAAAGCGAGCTTGAAAGATAAATGAGAATTTCAATTTTGTATCCTCCAATAGAGAGCGAAAAGGGGGTACCACTTCTATCGCAAAACCCAAAATCACGAGCTCAGAACAGGTAGAACAGTTATGAGGAATTTTAAGGGCAAGAAAAATCCGTTCTATGGCAGAAAAAATTCAGATGAGTCAAAGAGGAAGATATCGTTATCTCATAAAGGGCAGATTCCCTGGAATAAAGGTAAGGTTGGAGTTTACTCTGAGGAGACATTGTTGAAGATGAAAAGACCAAAATCAATAGAGCATAAGAGAAGGATTTCCTTGAGTAGACTCAAAAAGTTTAGGAGCATTGCGAACGAAAGGATATTGAAATTTAACCATGACATCAGCATTGATGGGCGGAAAAGGGTAGCGTTTGGTGAAATTCTTGGTACTATCCCCAGCGATGGATATTTAGGCTTCACTACTGAAAACGATTTAGTGAATTACATACTTGCCTCAAAAGATAAGGAGTTCATCGAACGGATCTCTGAAGCTTTCGCTGAAATCGACGTTAAAACGAAAGTGCATAGAAGGGATACAGGCTTATGGTATATCGAAGCTAGTAGAAGGTGGTTCGACGGCTTTCTACCATACTTGGAGAAAGAAGATGGTAGTTGGGTATATTCCAAGAAAGTTTTAAGTTCACCCTTCAAGGATTTCAAGGCTGCGATAATTCGATCCTTTGCAGACGCGGAGGGCACTGCTACCTGTACTGTTAAGAATGGAAAATATTACAGCAGGCACATCGCGATCTACAATAAGTCACAGAAACTACTCTCTCAAATCAGATTGATGCTATCATCTTTTGGCATCGTATCCCATATTCATCTAAGTAGACATGCGCGCACAGCAAATATAGGGGAACAAACTGTGAACTTTTCAACCGTATATAATCTTACGATCAGTAATCATAGAAATCTTGATCTATTCTATAAGTCGATAGGGTTCGGAATTTCACGCAAGAGGAAAAAATTGATAGAAATGCTTAATTCATACGTAGTTATCGAAAGGCAATACACATTAGCCGAATATGAAAAAGCAGTATCACTTTATGATAAGGTTAAGAACTGCAAAGAGGTTTCTCGCCAGTTAAGCATAAACCCACAGACTATACGAAATTGGGTTCTTCACGGAGTTAAACCGAGATTAGTTAAAATAGCTGAGGGTTTGTCATGAAGATATCTATTTCAAACCCACCAATACCTGGTATTAAGGGTACACCGACAATTTTGCAAAACAGACAATATCAAGTCTTCTCTGAACCGACTTATATATATCCAATGGTTCCAGCCTACGCTGCAACCTTATTGAAAAAGGAAGGCTATGAGGTAATTTGGGATGATGCTATAGCTGAAGAGAAAACTTATGCTCAATGGCTGAAAGAAGTTGAAAAGAATTCTCCAGACATTATGATGATCGAAACAAAGACTCCAGTTGTAAAAAGACATTGGAAGATCGTAGAGGACGTTAAAAGAGTTAGTCCTGAAACAAAAGTTGTGCTCGTCGGAGACCATGTTACTGCTTTACCAGAAGAGTCTATGGAGAACAGCAAAGTTGACTACGTAATCGAGGGAGGGGATTACGACTTTTTGTTGCTAAACTTGGTTAAATATATTGATGGGAAACAGAATCTCTTAGAACCTGGAATATGGTATAGAGAAAATGGAAAGATAAAGAGCACTGGAAAATTTATACTTGTTCATGACCTCAACTCTCTTCCATTTATAGATAGAGAGTTAACGAAATGGGAACTTTATGCTTACAAGAATGGAAACTACAAGAGAACTCCTGGAACGTACACGATGGTAGGAAGAGATTGCTGGTGGAGAAAGAATGGAGGTTGTAGCTTCTGTGCTTGGACTACCTTGTATCCAATTTTTAGAGTAAGGAAACCAGAATTGTTGGTTGAGGAGATAGAAAACTTAGTAGAAAAGTATAATATCAAAGAAGTTTTTGATGACACTGGAACTTTTCCTGTTGGAGAATGGCTGAGAAGGTTTGCTAACTTGATGATAGAAAGAAAGCTAAATGAAAAGATATATTTCAGCTGTAACATGCGTTTTGGAGTATTGAATGAAAAGGATTATCAACTTCTTAAAAAGGCAGGATTTAGAATGCTTTTGTATGGCTTAGAGTCGGCAAGCCAGAAAACTTTGGACATGATAAACAAGGGAGTTACGGTGGAGAGAATCATAAAGGAAATCCAGTGGGCATCTAATGCAGGATTAGAACCGCATATAACGATAATGGTAGGCTATCCATGGGAGACGAGAGAGGATGCATGGAATACTTTTAAGTTAGCAAAATACTTCTTTGAAAAGGGATGGGCAAAAACTCTGCAAGTAACTGTAGTAATACCTTATCCAGGAACAAAGTTGTTTGAACAGGCTAAAAAAGAAGGATGGCTTAAGACGACGGACTGGGAAGACTATGATATGAAAAAGCCAGTGATGAAGACACCTTTGCCAGAAGAAGACGTGGAACTAATGGCTAGAAAGATATATCAATTGTTTTTCACTCCTGGATACGTAGCAAACAGGGTTCTTACGATAAGAAGCTTAGAGGACGTGCAATTCATTTTGAGAGGCGTAAAGAAAGTAATAGGACACGTAAAAGACTTTTCAGTATAAAAATGAGTCAACGTAATTTCAGCGCTATCGTTTAAGAGAAATGTCTACTCAGGAAACCAGCTTAATTCGAAAAGTTGCTGTTAAGCTTGGGCTGAAAAAGGTAGCTCCTGCTTCGTTTAATTGGGGTTTAAATGAAGTCACGAAGTCAATCTTAGGTCTACTGGAAGAAAATTCAAACGCTAAACTGTTAGATGTTGGATGCAGCAATGGTGAGAATACTATGAAGTATGCTGCTAAAATTAAAGCTAAAAATATTCATGGAATAGAAGTTGTCGAAGAACTTGCAAGAGAGGCTCAATCAAGGGGTATACATGTTTACATAGCAGACCTTAACGAAAAATGGCCAGTTGAATCTGAAGAATTTGACGTAGTAATAGCAAACCAAGTCATTGAGCACTTATGGAATACGAGACTCTTCATTAGCGAATGTTTTAGGGTACTTAAGTCTCAGGGTTATGCAATAGTGGCAACTGAAAATTTAGCAAGCTGGCCTAACATACTTTCCTTACTTCTAGATCCAAGGCATGCTCACTTTATGGTAATTAAGGTAAGGAAACCTTGATCAAAAATTTACCTTCTATAAGTGTAGTTATTCCAACTTACAATTCAGAAAAGTTTCTGCCTCTCTGTTTGCAATCAATAAATGAACAAGACTACCCTAAAGATAAACTTGAGATAATAGTTGTTGATGGTGGATCAACTGATCGCACAATTGATATTGCCAAAGGATTTGGAGTTACAAAGATTTTGCACAACCCTTTGAGAACAGGGGAAGCCGGCAAGGCCTTGGGCGTAAAAGCAACAAAAAATGAAATTATAGCTTTTATAGACTCAGATAACATTTTAGATAGAAAAGATTGGTTCAAGCGCATGGTTGAGCCCTTTGAGGATAGAGAAATTGTAGGAGCTGAACCTCTCTACTATTCTTACAGAAGAGAGGATGGATACATTACGAGGTACTGCGCTTTAATAGGAGTGAACGATCCTCTTTGCCTCTTTTTAGGAAACTATGATAGGTACAGCTATCTTACCGGAAAGTGGACTGAACTGGATGTAAAACAAGAAGATAGAGAAAACTATTTAAAGATTGAACTTAATGAAAAGGCGATTCCAACAATAGGTGCTAACGGCTTTCTAATAAGAAGAGAAGTACTTAATAAGTGCTCAATTGGAAACTATTTGTTTGATATAGATGCTGTGTATGAGCTTGTGAGACAGGGTTACAATAAATTTGCAAAAGTCAAAATTGGAATTGTTCACATCTTTTCTGATAGTATTTCTAATTTTATAAGGAAACAAACGAGGAGAATCAGAGATTATGCATACTATAAAAAATTAGGATTGAGAAAATATCCTTGGTCTTCGATTAATAAAAAGAACCTTCTAAAGTTTATCATCTATACCGTACTCGTAATACCTTTGCTAATTCAAGTAATAAATGGATTTGTTAAAAAATCGGATGTAGCTTGGTTATTTCATATTCTTGCATGTTGGTTGACGTTAATAACTTACACTAAAAATTATCCAAAATTAAGGTAAACTCCTGTACAACAAAATCTAAAGAATAAACAAAAGTTTAGTGCGTGTGCATTATAATTTAATCCGTATACTTATCAAATGTTAGATATTGATAAATCATTAGCTAATTTGTCGGTAGTAATAGTATCTCATGTAGCCTTTACAGGTCACGCTCAAGAATTGGAAAACTTTCTTAAGAAAAGAGTTCGAAAATTGGTATTTATAGGTCATCCTTTTTTCTATGCTAAGCAAAAAAGTTCTTTTGCTGTAACATATGAAAAAGGAGTAACCAAATCAAAAATCGAAGCACCAAAGATTATAGGTCACGAAATCATATTATATTTGAAGGATTTTGTTTTAACTTTTTATTTTATCTTCAAGTTGAGATATAGGTTTGATATTTTTTTTGGGGTTGACCCTCTGAATGCTTTGACTGGATTACTACTTAAGCGATTTGGTATTGTTAGAATTGTCGTTTTTTATGTTATAGACTATGTTCCTATTCGCTTTAAAAGTACAATTCTAAATAACATTTATCATTTCGTTGATCGAATTTGTGTATATAATGCAGATTATGTTTGGAACTTAACATCAGCAATGGCTAATGCAAGGGCGAGAAAAGGCATAAACAATAGGAAAACCAACCAAATGGTTGTACCTACAGGCACTAACTTAAGATATACCCCAATTAAAGAAATCAACAAGACAAGTATTGCATTTCTCAGTCATTTGAGAGAAGGTCAAGGAATCGAGTTAATACTAGACGCCATGCCTATAGTAGTTGAGAAATTTCCAGCTGTTAAGCTTTTGATAATAGGAACTGGCCCCCTTGAAGAATACTTCAAAAAAGAGGTTGAAAAGAGAAATCTAAGTAATAATGTTTTCTTTCTCGGATATACCGAAAGTCATGAGGAAATAGAAAAAATTATTTCAAAATGTAGGATTGGAATTGCTCCTTATGTTCCTGATCCGAACAGTTTCACATGGTACGCTGATCCCGGAAAGCCAAAGGTATACTTAGGCTGTGGTGTTCCAGTAGTAATTACTAAAGTACCAGAAGTTGCATTCGAGATAGAAAAATGGGGTGCTGGTATTGTGATTGATTATAATAAAGATGAATTAGCTGATGCAATTTTAAAGCTTCTTACCAACGACGAATTGTACTATCAAAGTAGAAAAAGAGCACTTGAATTTGCGTCAAACTATACATGGGATAACGTATTTTATAGAGCCTTCAAACAAATGTTTATAAATAAAAGAACTCATAACTAGAAATACAATAATGAGAAAAGCGCTGATAACAGGAATAACAGGACAGGACGGGTCCTATCTTGCAGAGTTTCTGTTATCAAAGGGGTACGAAGTTCACGGAATAATTCGAAGAGCAAGCACCTTTAACACTTCTAGAATTGATCACATATATGTTGACCCGCATGATCCTCATGCTAGACTTTTCCTTCATTATGGTGATCTTTCTGATTCAGAGCAAATCTCAAACATTATTTACAATGTAAAACCAGATGAAATCTATCACCTTGGAGCTCAAAGTCATGTAAGGGTAAGTTTTGAGATGCCAGAATATACTGGAAACGTGACTGGATTAGGAACAACAAGGATCTTGGAAACAATTAGAAGAAGCGGGAATAAAATTAAGTATTATCAAGCCTCTAGCAGTGAAATGTTTGGCTCCTCTCCACCTCCTCAAAACGAGGAAACACCTTTCAGACCTAGAAGTCCTTACGCTTGCGCTAAAGTTTACGCTTATTGGATGGTTGTAAACTATAGGGAAGCTTATAAGATTTTCGCCTGCAATGGAATATTATTTAATCACGAATCTCCTCGTAGAGGCGAAACTTTTGTGACCAGAAAAATAACTCGTGCTATAGCAAACATTATGACAAAGAAACAAGAATTTCTTTACCTAGGCAACTTGGAGGCTAAGCGTGATTGGGGGTATGCTCCTGAATACGTAGAAGCAATGTGGAAAATTCTCCAACTCAATGAGCCGGTCGATCTTGTAGTAGGAACTGGTGAGGCACATTCTGTAAGAGAGTTTTTGGAAGAGGCATTTGCTTATGTTGGTCTTAATTGGGAAAAATATGTTAAAATAGATCAGAGATACTTTAGGCCAATTGATGTAGAAGAACTTGTTGCAGATCCAAGCAAGGCTAAAAAGGTGATCCAATGGGAACCAAAAGTAAGATTCAAAGATCTGGTTAAGATCATGGTTGATGCCGACCTTCGAGCTAAAGGATTAAAACCAGTCGGAGAGGGAGACGAAATTTTAAGGAATAAGTTTCCAAACAGATGGTGGAAGGTGGACTAAATGAGCTTCTGGGAAAATAAAAAAATATTGGTAACAGGTGGTGCTGGATTCCTAGGTTCACATTTAGTTGAAAAATTGATTAATGAGCGACATGTTAGTCCAGAAAACATTAGAATACCGAGAAGTAAGGACATGGACTTGAGGATATGGGAAAATTGTGTAAAAGCTGTTAAAGATATGGATATTGTTATTCACCTAGCTGCAAGAGTAGGCGGAATAGGTTATAATATGAGGTATCCAGCTACACTTTTTTACGACAATGCAATAATGGGCATCCAATTGATGGAAGCAGCAAGAAGAGAAGGAGTCGAGAAATTTGTGGCAATAGGAACAATCTGTGCATACCCAAAGTTCACACCTGTACCATTTAAAGAGGAAGACCTATGGAATGGCTATCCAGAGGAGACAAACGCCCCGTATGGCTTAGCAAAGAAAATGTTACTTGTTCAAGCTCAAGCGTATCGAAAACAATATGGTTTCAACGCTATTTACTTACTTCCAGTAAACATGTATGGACCAAGAGACAACTTCGATCCCGAATCTTCACACGTTATTCCTGCTTTGATAAAAAAAATATTTGATGCAAAACTAAAGGGAGAAAAAAGTATAACGGTATGGGGAACAGGGAAAGCTTCTAGAGAATTTTTATATGTAGAAGATGCTGCAGAAGGTATTCTTTTGGCAACAGAGAAGTATAATAAGCCAGATCCTGTTAATCTTGGTACTGGAAAAGAAATAACTATAAGAGAATTAGTTAATTTGATAGCAGAACTCTGCGAATTTGAAGGAGAAATAGTGTGGGATACAACAAGACCAGATGGCCAACCAAGAAGATGCCTAGATGTAAATAAAGCTGAAAAAGAGTTTGGTTTTAAAGCAAAAACAGACCTTAAGACAGGTCTAATAAAAACGATTAAGTGGTATAAAAAGGAATATCTTAAATTAATTTAAAGTGTTGTATAAGCAAAACACAGAAATGTTTAAAGTAAAATTCAATTTTTTTGATAAAAATATACTTGATTATATAATTATTGTACTATTTCCATTAGTTATTTTATGGAAAACGTTTATGACAAAAGGAGTAATTAACAATCTGGATGCTGATACTCCTCTCTTTCCTCTAGAGAGCGCATCCAAATCATTTTTTCTTTGGGATTCACAATGGATGACTGGTGTGAATACGGTATTGGCTAGGTTCTTAATGCTCCCGAGACAGCTCTTTTTTGCTCTTTTCTGCGCTCTAGGTGTACCTATTGATATATCTGTAAAGTTATATCTACTGTTTATTCTTCTTATTATGAGTCTAGGTATGTATAAGTTTACCTACTTCATTTCTCCCACCTATGACTTATTTTCAAAAAGAATTGCATCGCTTTCAGCTAGTCTGATTTTTATTTACAACCTCTATACTTATGAAAGGTTAAGGCTCGGTCAAGCTGAGTACTTAGTCGACCTAGCATTTATGCCTTTAGCATTTTATTTAGTTATAAGTGGAATTCAAAACATGGGTTCGAACAAAAGAGGAGCGATTAAACGATCAATAATGCTTTCAATCCTATCTTTACTACTCTTTGCAGGCAACTATGCAATTGTTGCACTACGAATCAGCGCACTAATTTTTATTTTCATGTCAGCAATCATATTTGAATCTCATAATGAAAAGAGACTTTCAATATTTAAGTTTTTCTTAATAACATTTATGTTAATATTTCTTACAAATGCTTGGTGGGAGATTCCGTCAGTTCATTCCTACTTCTCAGGAGAACTTATATCTCATGTTAATGCTCCTGAATTTGGTTGGAAGTATTTCTTAGAATACTTGAGTTCAGAGACTAATATACTTAGGGCTTCTTGGTTAGCGTGGCCTGCTTTTTATAATGAGTGGAGCTTTTGGTTCGAAGGTTCAATGGTTTACTCTTGGTATAGATCAATTTTTGTTACAGTGACTCTAACGATGTTAGAAATAGTTCCTGGGTTCGCTATCTTGTCTAACAGAAAAAACTGGATTATAATCTCTTTAGCAATGCTCCTCGTAGTCAGTTTAGGATTTTCTGCAGGATTAAACAATCCAATAACAGGTCGCATCTATTCATTTTTACTTGAAAAATTCCCTCCTTTTAGAGTCTTCAGGGATCCATTTCTTTTTACACACACAACAGTTTTTGCATTCTCCCCCCTTTTTGGCATTGGTTTGGTAACATTAGTCAAGTTTCTTTTTAAAACTAAAATATGCAAAACCCTAACTACCGTAATAATTTTATCTGTAATTCTGGTAACAGTATATCCCCTTCTTTCAGGAGATTGTATGGGTTATTTAACTCCTATAAGTATTCCTAATTTTTACTATCAAAGCAAAAATTGGATTGATAAAAAAGCAACTTTCTTTCGTATCATAGTGATGCCCCAAGTCTGGTGGTATGAACGTTACTGGTGGGGACCAGATCTTTATGAGAATATGGTTCCTTTACCCGTAAATATCTTCTCTAAACCAGTACTTATGAGTTGGGTCGGAAATTGGATTTACGATCCATCAAGCTTTAAGCTAACTATGTTGACTAGTACTCTTATAGAGAGAGGCGAAGTATCACAAGCTATTAAAGTAGCGCAGCTACTTTCAGTCAGGTATTTGTTGGTTAGAGATGATCTAGTTAATCCTTGGAAAAGGAACAAGGAAATTATTAATTCATCTAGCATATACACAATACTTGATAATCAAAGTGGCGTTCAATTAGAAAAATCATTTGATAAACTTCATTTTTATGAAATCAGAGATGAGAACTACATTCCCTTTATCCATTCAGTATCGAATGTTTTTCTAATCAATGGCGATGTTGACGAATTTTCTGGCTTTATTTCTTCTAGTAATTTCACAGCCAAAGATACTGCAATTTTTTTCTCAGACCAAATAAATACAGGACAATGGCAATTCTTAAAAAATTATCAGAAAAAAAATGCAGCAGCATTCACGAACGATCGAAATGTCCCGCGAATCATCTTTAAAAGACTCAATCCAACAAAGTATCAAGTTGAAATAGAAAATGCTTTTCAACCCTTCTTCTTAATTCTTAGTGAGAGTTATAATCCTGGATGGAAAGCTTACGTTGAAGACAGATCAGTTAAATTTAGTGAGCCTATTGTAGAATATCCTTATGTAAATGTGAAAGAAGTTATGAATGACCGATATAGATTTACTCCTGAAGATCTTTTGTTTTTGTTTTCAGAACCCTTGGATGAAAATTACCATTTTAAAGCAAATGGTTATGCAAATGCCTGGTACATTGACCCAAAAGAAATAGATAAGGATAGAGATGGTAATTTTACTATTACTCTGTACTTCTGGCCTCAAAGTTTATTTTATTTAGGCTTAATTGTTTCTGGTCTGACGCTTATTGTTTGTACAGGTTATTTGGCTTATAACTGGAAGTACAGAAGATGTTAAACTTGTTTTCTATATAAGAGTTCTTGTGTGAAAGTTTTTAAAATCCATCTTTGTAGAACCAAGTAAGAGATGCGATTCATGCTAAAGGCTTAGCAAGACTTTTTATGAATTTATAAGTGATCCAAGGCTAGTGAAGTTTATAATGTTGGTGGTAGTAGAAAAATTCTATTTCGTTACTTAAAGCCATAGATTAAATAGAAAAATAGCTAACAAAAGAATAAAGTGCTCATACGAAATTGTCTTAGAGTTTTGGCCTCAGCGACTATTCTATATTGGCGCCACAATATCGTTAGCAACCTTCTTTTTCTGCGTGCTATACCTAAGTAAAGATAAAATAAAGGTCTTTTACTCTAGATACCTAAAATATCAGACTGTCACTACAAAGAAGGCTTATATTAAATTTAAAAACTAAACTAATAGGCATAGGACAAAAACTGTTGCAAACCATTTAAGACAAAAAGGTAGATTATCACTTTTCATGACGCGTAGTCCTAGACTTCATAAGTGTGCTTGATGTTACTAAGTTTTGGAGAGAGGAGATAAAGAGAAATTAATTTATCTCCTAAAACTAGCCTTAATAAAATTTTATTAAGGCTTCTTCCTTCTTCTTCATCAACTTGTACTATTCTTTTTCCTCTTATTCTATTACTAATTTTTACTATGTTTATAAAACATTTTATTAGAGGTTCTTAAGGTTTCCGAAAGGAAAGTTGTTGAAATAGCTTAATGTTAATAGCTTACTGGTTTTGTTTAATATTTTATTTTTATGATTTTTGAAATAAACTTCAAGAGACGAAGAACTAATCTTTCAGTAGTTCTTTATACTCTTTACAAAAGCTGACAAGAAAGCCTAGAACTTTAGCTCTGGAATGAAATTGTGATAAGCTCCAATGTAGCCTAGGATAATGTTATGTTGTACAAAGGAAAAGTTTATTACTACCTATTTAGTAGTAATTAATGGTGGTCCTCATGGGTAGTTATGTAACGGTTTCTACAAAAGTTAGGAAAGAAATTGTGGAGAAAGCTCGGAGACTAGGAGTGAACGTCTCTGAGTTTTTAAGGAAGACTCTTGAGGAAGAAGTGAGGAGGCGGGAGCTAGAGCGTTTGGAGAAGAAGCTGAATGAGCTGGATAGCGTCCTCAAAAAAATCGATATGAATGAAATTGTGAGTCTGATAAGAGAGGATAGGGAGAGCAGGTGAATATTCTTGTCGTACTTGTTTGACTCTTCCTCCCTAGTCTACGCTTTGAAGCTTAAGAGGATAGGTGTCTTAGCTGAGAATTACATCCAGGAATTAACAATATATGAGGTGTTAAACGCCCTGTGGAAAGAGACTTATGTTTTAAGAAAAATGAGTAGAAAAGAGGCCGAGAGCCTATCGGACGTGTTCATTCAACTGTTAAGTTATCTAAAGGTACTTGACCTAAGGGGTTTAGAAAGTGAGGTATTTAAGATATCTGTTGAAACCGGTTTAACTGTGTACGATGCATCGTATCTTGCCTTAGCACATAGAGAGAAGCTTACTCTAGTTACGGAAGATGTTAAGTTAAGAAATGTAGCGAGCACGATGATACAGGCAGTGAGCTTGGATGAGCTACCAGCATAAACCCCCACTTTTAACTTCAATCATTTTATGAAGGTTGGATTACATCAAGGTTCTTTTAATGAATATCCTAGCCAGAGATCTAAGGAGGTTCTCGTGACAAAAATACATTAGGAAAGGTCGATGGGTTCTAAGAAGCATGTTTGTAATAGTCTCTGTTTAGATAGATTTACATAATGATAAGTAACGTAAAATCAGCATCGCATGTTGATATTCATGCTTTAAGTTATCGGGTTCAAACAGCTTTAAAGACTATAAGATGCTTCCCACCAAAAAGTAAGAGTGAGAATTCTTGATCGTACTGCCTAGCGTGCTAAAACTTCTACGAAAACTGGCTTCCACCAGAAATAGATTCCTGGAACATAATATTTGCACCAGAGGGACCAAAACCGAAAAATATCTATAATTCGAAATAATATGGCGAAGAGTAGTGCTTTTAATTCTTCGCTATATTACTTAACCTTTTTGAAGTTTACTTCTTCTTAACCTTTGACTCTAAGTCGCCAACATATGCCTCTACTTTTCTAAACCATTCATTAAACTCTTCTTCAACCCTATCTTTAGGGTAGTTTCCATTGTAAAAGTATTTTTATGTGAAGCGTGTTGATGAACTCGTTGAAGCTTGTTCCATATGGCTCTGGCAGCTTCCTTTTAATAAAGCCCCACCTGCCTACTTCTGTTGAGAAGTAAACCATCGATGCTATTCTAGCTACATAGAAGAGAGCACCAAACACTTCTCTACAAAGCCTATCTTTATCGAGAGGATTAACCGTTTCCAGTGCAAGCTTCAAAAGCGAGTCTGCCACTCTTAATGAAGATTTAGCCTCCTCGAATGTTGGATCGCCTAGGTATTTAGCACATTTAAGCAAGTATTCACCACTTCCATATAGTATCTTAAAAGCATCTAAGACTCCTCTTAGTAGCTCTTTTCTGGGTTTGTCGTTAATGTTTAACACCAGGATATCAACATCAACATGTGCATCCTTAAGATTTGCAATATCAAGATATCCATTATACTCCTTAGCTTTCTTAGTTATCACGAGGAGGTCTATATCCCTAGAGTATTTTGGAGCATAAACGGATGAGCCAAACTGAACAATCTCGATTATGTCTTGATCATATTTTATAAGTTTTTTACAAAGCTCTTCTAAATACTCTTGCCTCACTGCATGACATCTCCTAAGCTCCAGATACTTCTTTTTATCTTCTGAACTAGAGTAAGGTTTACTATCTTTCCTTTAAGTTTTGCTAGAGCTAATGCTACCTTATACATTACCTTTTCATCAAAGCTTAATTTTTTCCAGTTTCTATTCTCATTTGTTCTAATGGTTAGAAGTTCATTATGCGAAAAGTGTTTTTTTAATGCCACTAAGTCTTCCAACATAAACTACATTCTGTAATGAAGAAGTACGGAAAATATAAAGTTTGTGAGACTGTCAAGTTAAGACTTATTTCTAAGTTAAACAATGTTAAGTTAGTAACAATAAGCACGATAACTTTATTTATTATTTCTTAAATAGAAAAAAATTAAGGCAACTTAAAAAGAAAATCGTAGCTAATTTTGTTTTTTGGATTAAACGAAATTCTCTAGAGAACCTAGTTTTGCTAAAAGCCACGAACGTAGTTGAATGTCTTAAGTTGACGGTCTCTCCGTAAACTTAATAAGTCACATTCCAACTGGAATTAACTAGTAGTAATGGCTAGGACTACAGCCGACTTCAAGCGTAAGATACTCACACTGCTGAAGGAAGATGAGGAGTTCCGCTACGCCGTGGTAGGTTTGCTCGGCATTGAGGATCTTAGGAGCGGACAAGCTAGGCTTGAAGAGGGACAGGCTAGACTTACCGAGGCCATCCGGAAGCTTACTGAGAGGAATGATAGTTTAGAACGTGCTGTTCAGAAGCTTGTTGAGAGAGATGATAGCTTAGAACACATCGTCCAGAAGCTTACTGAGAGACATGATGGTTTAGAGCATGCTATTCAAAAGCTTGTTGAGGCCCAAGCGAGGACTGAAGAAGCCTTACAGGAACTCTCCAGGCAAGTTGGCAGGTTATCGGACACAATCGGATTTGGGCTCGAGGACATAGCTAGGGTTGTCGTGCCCGGGTGGCTCTACAGGCATGAGGGCATAGAATTGGAAAATTTAACTAGAAAGTTCATCAAGGTCAACGGTGAGGAATTGGAGATTAACCTGTACGGAGAGGGCAACAAAGGAGGTGCGAAGATAACTATTCTAGGAGAGGCTAGGTCTAGAATATATTCGAGCGATGTGAAAGGCTTCGATGAATTAGCAGAGAAAGTGAAGAAATTTGTTCCCAATAACGTGTATAAGCTGATGTTTGGATACTACGTTCATCCTTCGGCAGAGCAGGAAGCAAAGAAGAGGGGAATAACGCTCATAGCTTCCTACATGAGATAAATCAGATACTCCAGGATCCAAGAGCATGTAAGTAATTGCTTTAAATCTCCAGTTGATTCATGATTTAAGAGAATCCAGTATTTGCCATGATTTACTTTCTAGAAACGTCGAGTAAACAGAGCACTTATTTTAAGAAAGCTTTATAACTTCTGGGGCAGAACATGTTATTCGATCCTAGACCAAAAACAAGAAGAGAAGATCTATTTGGAAGAGATAAAGAACTTAGAAGCCTAGAGCAAATGAAGTACTTAATGCAATAGCGCATGCCTACGACTATGATAGGAATATAACTTTTATACTAACTGGCTCTGAAGTAGGTCTTTTCTACGATTTTCTGAAGTTAGAAGACGAGAACTCTCCCTTGTATGGAAGGTATTGTTACAGACTAGTGGTGGAGCGGTTTAAAAAAATACTGCTAGAGAGTTTCTAAGAAGAGGTTTTAAAGAGCTCAACGTGGGCATAGGCGAAGAAGAATTGGAAGAAGCCATAAA
>Ga0078972_1011624_pt1 | contig 15652 bp, 11 predicted proteins | sample YelNatPaOPGAMG01_FD_67568 | JGI IMG/M metagenome (GOLD analysis project Ga0078972, IMG submission 67568) | Hot spring thermophilic microbial communities from Obsidian Pool, Yellowstone National Park, USA - OP-RAMG-01 (SPADES assembly) (version 2) | ecosystem: Environmental > Aquatic > Thermal... | reverse complement strand
GTTTTATTAAACCGTTCAATTTCCTGCAGGTATTTAGTTCGAATTTCTGATATTCGTTCCAGGTTTGCTTTCAGGTCGTAAATTCTAACTATGTCTTGTGGGCCATTGACCTTCCAAAAATAGCCCAATGCGGCATCAAAGAACCTGTTTTGAATGTTATTTTTAACATTATCGGTAATCGTTTTAAAATCGTCCCACTTAAGCTCCTGAGGAATCTCAATGTAATACTTATTGTCGCCTGCTAAATCGAGGTATATACCATCGTCGAACCGTTCAACCAGGAAAGTCTTTTCGATGGTAATGAGAGCCATGTCATTAACCGGTTTACTGCGCCTAAAATCGATACCATGTTCAGCAAGTTTTTGTTGAATTATGGGTATCTCCTCAAAACACTTGAGATTTTTAATTCTAATGCAGTAGTATCGATGATCTTCAATATCGACATAGCCATACGTGCCCATGCAGGAATGTTTACCCTCACGGGAAATTTTTTGAAGGGTACGAGCTAAAAACATGTGATCGTACTCTCTAACCAATATTAGAAAGATTGACCTTGGAATAACATCGGTAGGTACATTCTTACCATAGTAGCCCGGGTATGGTTCATAGTTCTCAAGAACCATGGTGTTGGAGTAAATTCGCTCCGAAAGCGATTTAACCTTTTCTTCCTTTACCATAACCCCACGGGTTTCGAGAATCTTGGCAATGGCAGTCATAGCTTTTAATTTTTCTCAATTTACGAAATATTGAAGCTCTTGTCAAGTATATATTCACTAAAATAGAAAAGAGGCTTTTAGCCTCTTTCCATTAAAACTTTTCGTAATTGGAATTATCGCCTTTGGGGGTTAACTTAATATCAATCCCTTGGGGCTTTTGGTGTTTAACACTTGCTGGTTTCTCCTTTGTTTTTGCAATCACAGAAGCTTGGGCAATCTTTTTGGTATCGTTTTTAAAGTTAGTCGAACTCACAAAACTTTCATGATCACCAATATCAAAAAATGAGACAATATCAATCAGCTGCTCAGCTTGGCTATTAAGTTCCTCGGCGCTCGATGCCATTTCCTCACTTGCAGCAGCGTTCTGTTGGGTTATTTGATTAAGCTGTTGAATGGCAGAGTTGATTTGGTCGGCACCAGCATTCTGCTCCATGCTGGCAGCTGCAATTTCCTGTACCAAGCGAGCAGTCTTTTCGATATCGGGAACTATTTCTGAGAGTAACCGCCCCGCTTCATCGGCAATTTTAACGCCGTCGCGGGTTATTCTATCAATTTCTTCGGCTGCCAGGCGGCTACGCTCAGCAAGCTTACGAACCTCAGCAGCCACCACGGCAAAACCTCTGCCATGCTCACCGGCACGGGCAGCCTCAACGGCTGCATTTAATGCTAAGATATTGGTTTGGAATGCAATATCACCAATAATTGAGACCTTTTCGGCAATTTTTTTCATGCTGTTAAGGGCGTAGGTGGTAGAATCGTAACCCTTACGGATTCCTTCAGCGCTTTTAAGCGCAATTATTTCGGCCTGCTTTGCATTTTCAGAATTATTCTGAATATTGGCTACCATTTGTTCCATGGAGGCCGAAACCTCCTCGGCTGAGCTAGCCTGTTCTGATGCACCCTGCGATACCTGTTGGCTGGTAGTACTAAGTTGCTCGCTTGCCGATGCAATATGATTTGCAGAAATATTGATAGTACTAATTACCTCTTTTAACTTTTCGCTCATCTCAGTGAGTGCCCGCGAAAGTTTTCCAAACTCATCGCCCCTATTGTTATTCTCTCCGGAAAAATTAGTAAGATTACCTACAGACAAGTTGTGTGCAAGCTCAACACCTGAGTATACGGGTTTAGTTATGCTATTAGTAACCCCATATGCAACAAACATACTGAATATAATAACAATAACCACAGCCAAAATAATAACGACTAAACCATGCCTTGCAGAGTCGTTAAGAATACCTGCTGATAGCAGTACCCCTTTCTGGAGAATGCTTTGCGATTTATTTACTGCATTAATTGCTTCGTTTTTTGCGTTGAGCACTGCTTTTTTTGCCTCAGCATGCTTAACAAAACTCTCCTTGTACGATTCTAAGGCTCTAACAATCTCATTCAACCCTAATTTGCCGGCAAGTCTTATATTATCATCAATTTCAGTGGACCATTTTTTTAATATATCATCATTTCCGGTTATTAGAAAATTCTTTTCCATTATTCGGATATTCAGGAATTGCTGTACCCCCCTTGAAACCTCACCGCCACCAACTCGAGCTGCAATGGTCAAAGCCTTACTAGATTCCTGCTCAAGTGTCAAAGCGGTTTCATTAATAAGCTGATTACTCTTTTCAAGTACATCAAATTGATCATTTACTAATTTAACATTACCCTCTATTAAAGTAATTAATCCATAATTTTTTTGGGTAACAACCGGTTTTAGAATTTCCAACTCCTTTTTAAACTTGGCTAAGTAAAACTTTGCCGAATCTAATTGTTCAGACTTCCCGGTTTGGATAAAATCGAGTAAAAAGGATTCAAGTGCAGCATTGCTTGCAAGTAAATTATTTAACATTACCTGTTTGCTGCTCTCTCTTTGAACTCTCTTATTTGCGATATAAACAGCCGATGCTACACCAAGTATTAATACAATTATAATTGAAAAGCCTAACGATAGTCGCTTCCCAATGGGTAAGTTATTTAAATTCATAGATTAAAATAATGATTTAAAGGTTATACTTTGAAATTATTTCATCAACAGTTAATGAACAGTTAGGCATAACCGATTCAGGTACAGGTTTGCCAACCTTCTCCGAAACAAGGTAGCGTTTACAGCTGGTATATTTTTCTTTACCAGCTGTACAGTAGATTTTTCGGTACGTTTCGCCCGCATTCGGATTGAAAAAAACGTTTTTCAGGTAAATGGGGCATTTTTCCAGTTTTGGACAGCTTGATTGAGTTTCCATACAATAATTTTTTGATATATTAAATTTAATCAATTCAGTAACGCTAAAAAAATCATTCGTCAAAAAAATATTTTATTAAAATCAATTTAAATGTTATCTAAATAACAGTACTAAAACATTGTTATAGAATGAATTCGATGATTTATGGGTATGACAATAAAAGGAGATGCATAGATAAAAAAAGCCCCGAGAATTCCTCGAGGCTTTTTTGCGGTCCGGACGGGACTCGAACCCGCGACCCCATGCGTGACAGGCATGTATTCTAACCAGCTGAACTACCGGACCAATCTTAAGAGTTTCTTTCCCTTCGAAAAGCGATGCAAAGGTAATACCTAGTTTTTAAATGTGCAATATCTATCTTAAAAATTTTTTCTGAAAAATACTGAAATTAACACTTCCGTAAACCCTACGCTCTAAAAAGTAGTGATTATGTGTAAAATCGTATTTATCGGAATGCTCAAAAATGAACCATCCCCTATCGGTAAGTAAGTTTTTAGTGAGAATTAATTCAGGAAGCGCACCAATGCCCTGCAAATCGTAAGGTGGGTCGGCAAAAACAATATCATATTCATTTGCGCATGCGTTAAGGTAAGTAAAGGCATCAACTCTGATGGAGTTTAAACCCTGAAGGTTTAAAAGCTTAGCTGTATTCCTGATAAAAAGCCAGTGATGGTAATCCTTTTCTACAGAATCGACCAGTGAAGCACCGCGTGAGATAAACTCGTAACTTATGCTTCCAGTTCCTGAAAAAAGGTCGAGCACCCTTAAACCCTCAAAATCGAAATGATTAGCAATGATATTGAAGATACTTTCCTTTGCAAAATCGGTTGTAGGACGTGCACGAAAGTTCTTTGGCGGGTTTATATGGCGTCCCTTTAAACTTCCGGAAATTATTCGCATGTAACACCCAGGTTGAATAGCCTAAAGTACTCGGTTCTGAAGCGGAGCAACTTGTATGAAAAGAATACCGGTTTATAGAATTCGGCCTGATGCGATACGGAGTTGAAGTACTTGCCCATCTCCTCAGGTAAACCAACCATTAGTTCACCATCGCCGGTAAGGTTTACATGGATATGGTCAAAATCCTTGAACATCGTTTTGGCTATGGCATTGGTGTAGTAAACAACATCGGTTGTTGTTTTACACGTGTAACTATTTGCCGTCAACAGTTGACCGTTGCTAAGAAAAGCAATGGTTAAATGCTGATGATCTAAATCGACCTGAAGATAGGACTTTGACGTGTAATTGTATGGAATATGAACAAACGATTTTAACGAGTGAATGAAAAGCGTGTTGCTGTGCAACCTTTTCCACTCGTTTATAAACTCATGGGGTGCAGCATAAACAATTGCCAGCGAAAGGGTATTGAGTTCAGTATAGCCCAACTCATAGCTATCGGGAATGCCATGAACCTGATCCAAAAATTTCTTTGAATTAGCCGGATCAAAAAAATCAGCGGGAATAAGAGTGAAGTAGGGTAAATTGAATGCTACTATTACTTTTTTAAATTCGTTCGTAAGCCAGGGTTTGGCTTCGATTAGCTTGTTAAGGAAATCGCGGTAATTGACGCAATCGATACTATATCCTTTCCAATCGGTGTTGAAGAGGGCAATGAAAGTATTCCGAATGGAATCCTTAACCGCATACGAAAATCCATTCAGGGTGACCTGAATGGATAGTTCGTATGTTGATGTCCGATCCCTATCGAAGGTTTCGTCTATGATATCGATTTCGTGCATCGCCAAAGTACTACTCCCAGTTACCTGCGTTATTGGTAGCCTCGGTTAATGAACCAACCTTTAAGCCGGGATACTTATTGAGTTTTTTAGCAAGGTCGTCCATGTTGATAATTTCCTGACGGTCGAGCCCTTTAAGGATAACCTTGTTGGGTGCTTTACATTCAAAAACCTTAACGCTTACACCAGATTGGGTTTTTAGCTCGCCAGCGGCCAATTCAAACCTATCGCCCCCGGTAAATGGAACAAAGCGTAGTGAATCGTAAGGATACCCCTTGAGAATGGTATCGCGAACCGGAATCAGAATGGTATCGCGGAAGATTTTTTTCTGTGCAAGAGCAACCGAGTCATCTTCAGAACCAATCTGCTTAACAACCTTAATCTGACCTTCCTTCATGAAGCTGATTAGAGTATCGAAGCTACCAGTGTACTTACCAAAACGCGAGCGGTAAGCATCCTGAGCAGTTCTAATACTCTTTAAACGCTCAATGGTAGCATTGTACCTACGATTTTTTTCCTTTTCGAAACGGATTGGCTCCATTATGCTCTCGTACAGGAAATAACCAAGTATCACTATGATAACTGCAAGTGCAATTTGATAAACTGTTTTCATTTTTCGTGTTTTGGTTTATGTTTGCGTGCAAATTTAAAAACATCTGGTTAAATTCTAACTTAAATTTACAAAAAATATTGCATTGCTGTGATTAAAACACATGTTATTAAGGAAATAGTTGAAAAGTTAGGGTTTGCCCCTACTGTTGGACAACTTGAGGCCATTAATGCCTTATCGGAATTTACCGTTCAACCCAACGGGAATGAATGTATGTTGCTTATGGGATATGCGGGCACTGGGAAAACCTCGCTGATAGCCGCATACGTTAAGGCGCTGGACAGGTTTGGCATTAGTTACCAGCTCCTTGCCCCAACCGGTAGAGCAGCAAAGGTGCTGGCAGAGTATTCGGGTTGCAACGCATACACCATACATAAAGTGATATACAGGCAACAATCCAGTACCGATGGATTTGGCCGCTTTACCCTTAATTTCAATAAATCAAAAAACACCATTTACATTGTTGATGAAGCCTCTATGATTTCAAACCAGGCGTTTGACGATAGCGCTTTTGGTTCTGGCAAACTGCTTTCCGACCTCATTGAATACGTTAGAATGGGCAAGGATTGCAAACTTATGCTGGTTGGCGATACCGCTCAACTTCCCCCGGTAGGGCTCGATATCAGCCCAGCACTTAACCCAACCGAACTCGAAGCACTTGGTTTAAATGTAAGATTTGCACAACTCAACGAGGTTATCAGGCAGCAATTCGATTCCGGCATTCTTCATAATGCCACTGCCATAAGGGAATTGATTGACTCGTCAACTAACGATTTTCCAAGATTTAACCTTGACTATCGTGACATGCAACGAATTTCGGGCGGTGAACTCCTGGAATACTTGTCCGATGAGTACAGCAAAAACGGGCGCGAAGGGAATATTGTAATTTGCTACTCGAACAAGCGGGCTAATCGATACAACCAGGGCATAAGGTCAAAAATACTTTACCATGAGGAAGAGCTCAGTGTTGGTGACTACCTGATGGTTGCCCGCAACAACTATTTTTGGGTAAACGATAGACCCAACATTGGATTTATTGCCAATGGCGAAATTGTTAGGGTAAAACGGATAGGAAAAAGAAATGAAATTTACGGGTTCCGTTTTGCTGATGTTACTCTTGAACTCCCGGATTACAACTACGAAGAATTTGACGCTAAGCTTATACTCGATTCCCTGTTTATGGATGGCCCTTCGCTTGGCAATGAGAGTATGAAGCTGCTTTACCAGCAAGTTATGGCCGATTACTTACATCTTAAAACCAAAAAAGCCCGAATGAAACAACTCCAAAACGACCCCTTTTTCAACGCTTTGCAGGCCAAGTTTGCCTATGCTGTAACCTGCCACAAGGCTCAGGGTGGCCAGTGGCCTACGGTATTCATTGACCAAGGATTTTTTAACGACGATATGCTTACACGCGAGTATTTGCGATGGCTATACACGGCATTTACAAGGGCTACCCAAAAGGTTTACCTTGTAAACTTTGATGAGAAATTTTTTTAGCAAGTTAAAATTTCATAAAACAGCCGTATAACATTATCATAAACTTGTCCCACTCTGTAAAGAGCCTACCCGGGAAAGCAGAAATTTAGTTTTCTTTGTAAAGAGTGGGCGTGGGTGTTTGTTTTTAAAGTTTTCTGATAACTGATTCAAAGTCGTTTAATGTCATGTTGAGTCCCGATATATCGGGTTAAACTCCGCCGAAACATCTCAAAACGATAGATAAATAGGGATCCTTCGTTTAACTCAGGATGACAAAAGGAATGTCTGTTTTGTTATCTAAACGACATTGATAACTGATTTCTATTCCCTGCCGCCAATATATTATCAAATCCAGCAAAATAGTATAATTCTACAAAAGTATGGGGTTCAAACAAACATTTAATTTAATCACATTGACTTTTTATGGTAAAAATGATAAATTGCAAACAAGGGGGCGTTAAATCACAATAAAATCGAACTATATGAAATACAAGAGTTTAAAAGTTGAATTGATGGTTAACATACTGGGTATAACCATACTTATTATGTTATTAACCTTAACGGTTATATCCTACAATAGTAATAGAGCAGCCCGAAAATCGGCCAGTGAAACCAGCTTACTGGTAGCCAAAAACATCTCGAAAGATGTTACCAGTTTCCTCGAAAAACCTTTTGAAACGCTATATAATATCAGCATTAGCTTTAAATCCTTAAAACAGGATGGATATACAAATCGAGAAGCGTACCGTAGTATTCTCAGAGAGTCACTGAGCCTAAACGATAACTACCTTGCCCTATGGGCAATGTTTGAACCTAATCAGTTCGATGGTAACGACAGCAAGTATAAGGGGAGCGAACTATACGATGAAGAAGGTCGTTTCAATGTTTCATTCTATAAGGCTAACAATACCATAAAAAATGAACCGGGTGAAGTAGCAATGTATAACGAAGATTACTACAAAATTCCCCACACAACTGGTGAAGAGACCCTTTTGAAACCATACTTTTACACCTACTCAGGTGATGTGACAGGTACAAGTTACTTTGAAACCTCTGCTGCACTTCCAGTAAAAGAAAACGGAAAAATAATTGGTGTTATTGGGCTTGATATCGACCTTAAGGAACTTTCGGAAAAACTGAAAGATGTTAAGGTTTTTGAAACCGGATATGTTCTTTTAACATCACCCGAGGGATTAATTGCAGCTCATCCCAAAAAGGAAATTGTAGGTGATACTCTATCAAAATTTATAAATATCAGCATACCTGAATACCAACGAATAATTAGGGGCAAAAATTTTACCTCGCTTACTTTAGACCTAAATGGAAAGAAAAATTTTGTGTATGTAAATCCTATAACAATTGGAAAAACTTCTAAGCCCTGGGCTGTTGTTGTAGTTGTTCCAGAAAGTGAAGTTTTTGCAGAAAGTCGGAAACTGATTGGTTACACCCTAATAGTAGGACTACTTTCCATAACCCTTCTAATCATTATTATTCTTTACCAGTCGAGCAGAATAATCAAACCCATTTTTAGGGCAGTAGATTTTGCCAACAGCATATCGCAAAGCGATTTAACCCAAACCATTGAAAAAGACCGAAACGATGAGTTGGGGACTCTGCAGGAGTCACTATTACTGATGCAGCAAAAGCTGATAGAAATGGTTACCGAATTCAAAAATAGCAGCAGTAGTATAGCCGATGCCAGTTCACACTTAAACTCTACTGCCCAGCAGGTTTCGCAGAGTGCTGAAGAGTTAGCCTCATCGTCGGAGGAACTGTCGAGCACCATGGAAGAAATGGTTTCGAACATTGAGCAGAACTCGCACCACGCCATTGAAGTTGAAAAGATATCGCTTGAACTGGTTACCGATGCCCAAAGGGTTAAAGATGCCTCGGAAAAGAGTATGGCCTCAATTGGCTCCATTGCCGAAAAGATTCAGATAATTAACGACATAGCCTTCCAAACAAACCTATTAGCCCTTAACGCAGCCGTTGAAGCTGCCCGTGCCGGAGAACATGGAAAAGGTTTTGCGGTGGTTGCTGCTGAAGTACGAAGGCTTGCCGAGCGCAGCCGAATGGCAGCCGACGAGATTAACCGTCAATCGGGCGAGAGCGTGCATATCACCGCCAAAGCCACTGAACTACTCAACCAGATAATTCCCAAGATTCAAAAAACAACCGAGCTGATTCAGGAGATAGCGCATGCCAGCAAGGAACAGCTTACCGGCTCGGAGCAAATCAACAATACCACCCAACAGCTAAGCGGGGTAACCCAACAAAATGCAACCATATCGGAAGAACTTGCAGCCAGCGCCGAGGAACTTGCTGCACAAGCTGAGAAATTGTCGGAATTTGCAGAATCGTTTAGAACTGAGAATATTCAAGGCATTAAAAAAGATGTCACACCGCATCAAACTCCCTTAAGGGAAAAATCAACTGCTAAGCAAGAACCCAAAACAAAACCCACTGAAAAAAAGATATTAAAGCCCCAGGTGAAAAAGAAAGTTGACGAGCCCAAACCCCAAAAAGGTGTTGATATTAAATTAAAACCAAGTGACGATTCGGAATACGAAAGTTTTTAAAAAAAGGGCTGCACTAGCAGCCCTTTTTCGTGCTATGGTTTCATCATTCCGTACTGCGATAAAATATTATCTAAATTCTCAAACCTTTTGCGGTAATCGGTAAGCGCAGCTTTTATGATTTGGTGTGCCTCTTCCACTCCATAAACATGGGTAATCTCGCAATCGCGATGGGTTCCGGGTAAATCCTTATAGGTAAGGAAATAATGCCGTAAACGGGTAATAATTGCCTCGGGGCATTCATCAATATTACGAATGTGGCCGTAAACCGCATCATCCTTAAGTACAGCAATAATCTTGTCGTCGGCCTGATTGCCATCAATCATTCGTAATCCACCAATGGGAATTGCATAGGCTAACAGATTGCCATGGGCAATGTTCTTCTCGGTTAGAATGCAAATATCAAGAGGATCGCCATCGCCAGCCAAATCGTTACGCCCGGTTTTATCACGGGCAATTTGTGCTACATTCTCATCGCATAGGGTTTGAGGAATAAAACCGTAAAGTGCAGGTAGCACATTTGAGTACTTTTGCGGACGGTCGATACGGAGGTAACCCGACACCTTATCAACCTCATACTTAACCGTATCGGTGGTAACCATCTCAATATATGTGGTTACAATATCTGGGGCATTGGGCCCAACATCAACACCATGCCAGGGGTGCGACTTATACCTCAATCCCATCAATCGCCCAATGGGATCCATTATCCTATTTGTCATGATTTGAAAAATTTAGCCCGCAAAGGTAATAAAAGCAACCGAACTAAAAAACGTTTACCTCTCGCTCCAGTTCAATGCCAAACCGTTCCCTTACGGACTGCTGAATAGATGAAGCCAAGTCGAGGATTTCGTTACCAGTTGCACCGCCATAGTTAACCAACACCAGGGCCTGTTTATGGTGCACACCGCAGTTACCAATACGCTTACCCTTCCAGCCAGCCTTTTCAATAAGCCAGCCTGCGGGAACCTTATAGAAATCATCGGAAACCTGGAACCCATTTAAATCGGGATATTCCGATTTAAGCGAATTGTATTTATCAGCATCAACAACGGGATTCTTGAAAAAACTACCGGCATTACCTAACTCAGCCGGATCGGGCAATTTACTTTTTCGAATGCTGATAACAGCATTTCGAACATTTTGAAGCGTAACCTCACCAAACTTCTGTACCTCTTCGGCAAGGTTTCCATAGTTTAAAACAAAGTTGGGATTCTTTAAAAGCCTAAACCAAACGTAAGTTACAATTACCTTACCCTTAAGTTCCTGCTTAAAAATACTATCGCGATAGCCGAAACGGCACTCAGAATTATTAAATTCAACCAGTTTACGGGAAGAAATGTCGATAGCCTCAACCTTTACTATTGTATCTTTAGCCTCAACACCATATGCACCTATGTTTTGAATAGGTGATGCACCTACCAAACCAGGGATATGCGAAAGATTTTCAATTCCTCCAAGGCTGTTTTGAATGGCAAAATCAACCAGCTTATCCCAAATAACCCCTGCCCCTACCCTAAAAACTATGCTGTTCTCTTCATCGCTTTGCAGCTGAACTCCCTGAATGGCTGGATTGATAACAACACCCTCAAAATTTTTGGTAAATAAGATATTGCTCCCACCGCCCAAAACAAAAATTGGTAGTTTATTGTACGATGCAAAATTTATGGCATAAAGAATCTTTTCAACCGTATTTGCCTTTGCATAATACTTGGCTGTTATGTCAATGCCAAAGGTGTTATAGGGTTTGAGCGATATATCTTTCTTAATTACAAACATTTGTCAATTGGTTTGCAATAACAAATATAACTTTTTTATGTTAAAACCTAAATTTTTATAGTTTTATGCATGCTAAACCTTATAGTATGTTTGTTTGTTATTAAGTAAAAATCTGATTATGCGCATAAATATCTATAGCACATCATACTTAGCCACCGATCAAAGAGTACAAAGAATAGCAAATTCACTCTCTGCAAAGGGATTTACAGTAAAGGTCTTTTGCCGTAAACACAACGCTTTCAGTTTTAATTCTTCAAATTTCAAGGTTAAATACATTAAAACGATATTCAAGAAAGGGCCTCTATTCTATTTGTTTTATAACACTAAAATTTTTTCCCGCATCCTTTTTTCCCGAGTGGATATAATTTATTCCAACGACCTCGATACCTTACCGGGATGTGCCTTAGGTTCGCTACTTAGGCATAAAAGGTTGATTTACGACAGCCACGAACTTTTTACTGAGGTTCCAGAGCTTATTAACCGACCGATAATTAAATTTATTTGGCGCATTCAGGAAAAAATCTTCATTAAGCGAGCCAAAGCCGTAATTACAGTTTCGGATGGTTTGGCAAATGAACTTGCCAAGCGTTATAAAATCAAAAAGATTGAGGTAATAAGGAATTTACCGGTTCGCACTAGTACTGAAACTTTCAGGGAAAAACAACCAACCCTTATATACCAAGGTGCATTAAATGTTGGAAGAGGAATAGAACTTGCAATTGATACTATGAAGCAACTACCTTGCTATAAATTACTTATTATTGGCACCGGTGATATTGAAATAAAACTCCGTAAACAGATGCTTGAAAGCAACCTTTTTGATAGGGTGCAGTTTTTAGGACAGCTTACTCCAGATAATTTAAAGTTGATCACTCCCACTGCCTGGCTTGGATTATCGCTTGAGGAAGACATGGGTCTTAACTACAGATATGCATTGCCCAACAAACTTTTCGATTACATTGCAGCCAACGTTCCCGTTCTTGTTAGCGATTTGCCTGAAATGAGAAAGATTGTTGAGGAATACGAAATTGGAATAGTAGCCAATAGCCGAAACCCCATTGAATTAGCCAATCAAATTGCCGACCTCTTTGATGATAAGAAAAGGTACGAGAGTATATCGAAAAACGTAAAAAAGGCCGCCGAACAGTTAACCTGGCAGAATGAGGAACCCAAACTGCTTAACCTAATTAACGGGATTATTAATAACTAGTATTTGTTAAACGATACCACATCGTCAAAATTTTTACGACGCTTGGGTCGGATTTCGTCAGATGCAGGGTAACCAATAGTTATTATCAACGGAACCCTTCGCGATTTAGGAATACCGAGTAGCTTTTTAACAGCCGGTTCATCGAACCAACCCAACATGCAACTTCCAAGCCCCTCGGCCTTGGCCGCAAGGCAAATATGCTCGGCGGCAATACCTATATCGATAAGGGGAAATGTTTTCCCTTTTACCAAACTCCCAAAATTTGAGTTAAGATTGGCTGGTTCCATAACTATTACAATGTGAACGGGTGCTTGCTTGGTAAAGTGATTGATACCCAGCACCCTGCTTGCAGCAGCATCGGCAAGCTGATTCTTTAGCTCAGGCTCATCAACAACAATAAAACGCCAGGGCTGGGCATTACATGCCGATGGGGCCAAACGGGCAGCCTCTAAAATTCTTAGTATTTTATCCTTTTCCACAGGGCGGGTATCGTAAGCCCTGTCGCTCTGACGGTTTTGAACAAGATTATAAAAGTAATCGCTAAGGGTTGTAAACATCAGCTATTTGCTTTAAAACTTCGGACTCTACAGTTATTTTGCCCTTGGCCGTTAAGGCTAACTGAATCATGGCCTTAGCCACATCGTTTGCATCAATTCCACGGTATCGGCGTAAAGGGCCTACAAATATAAACCTAAATACTCTAAAGAACCAAATACCAAAACTCTCCCCAAGCCTAAATTCATTTCGCTTGCCCAGAAGGATAGAGGGACGAACAAACGCAACCAGTTCAAAATCGAATTTCTTAAGTTCCTCCTCCATTTCTCCCTTTGTACGCAGGTAAAAGTTACTTGAGCTGGAATTGGCACCAATTGACGAAACAACAATAATACGCTTAACACCAGCGTGGTATGCCTTGCGGGCAACTTCAACCACTAAATCGAAATCAACCGCCTTGAATGCATTTTTGCTACCAGCCTTTTTCATTGTGGTTCCCAAACTGATGAAAACATCATCAGTATTGGGAGGAATTGAGAAATCATTACTGAACTCAACAAATTTAACCTTTTGGAAAGCGGTTTCTCCATAGGCATTTCGCCTATATGCCAAAATCATATTGTAATTTTTATTCTCGTCGAGCAAACTGAGTAGGTTTGACCCCACAAGGCCTGTGCTTCCGAATACTGCTGCATTACGTCTTATCATAATAGTTTTTTTATTTAGTAACAAATAGACTGCTAAAAAGTTATTCTGCAATGGGGTTTAACCATTAATCCTATTGAGTAAACATAATATGCCTAAACGGTTTTGGTATTAAATTTATTGCCGAAAATGTTCTTTTTGTTAAACCCAAATCCTTCGATTGAAAAAATCAATTGACGAATCGACTAACAAAATTTAAACATTACGAAACCTCGGAATGAAAGATTTTGATAAGTCAGGATTACTCTATAAATCAATAGAATCTATGTTTTTTAAATGTTTTTTGTGTTTCTATTGACTAGTCTCCTAAAAAATATTTCCATATCCCCAATTCGGTTTAACGTGCTCTTATTCCCTCTCATTCTACCATTCAGCTCATTCCACCAAAAATGTTGCTACAACCTTTTTTATTAGATAGAAGGTTAAATTAGTTAATTCAAGGCAATCCGGATTAATTGATCACTTTTCACTTTTCATCTAACTCCCTCTAACTTCCTCATATTCTATTTATTCTGATTCATTCCGACTTATTCCGGCTCTTTCAGGCTCTTTCCTCTATAAATTAGCCTAGTTGAATTTGTCAATTCATGGTACTTCGGTTAAACATACAAACTAGTTCTAATTTTTTCTATTAGTCCATACTATGTTTGGTGTTTACACTCCCCCTTGAGCCGCCAAAGTAAATTCATTGGGATGTTCCTCCTGATTATGATATCGTTTCTTGAATCGTCAATACCCTAAACGACTAAAGTTTGCAACCATTTAGCCATACAGGCAAGACTAACAGCATAAATTATTGAAAATTTAAGAAAAACACAGAAAAATCGGTTTTAAAAAAAGTTATTAACAATATAAAAAAAAATCAATGAAAAATTGACAATAATTTTAAATGCCCATAACTTGTTACTGATAACCTAAAACACTAAATCTATGAGAAAAATTTTAGTTTTCGCCTCAACACTCTTAGTTGTTGGCTTTATTTCCTGCCAAAAGGAAGAGATAGTTCCTAATGTTAGCGAAGTTCAAGATGAAGTTATTGTTAAGAATGGCGACATTATTCCAGGTAAGTTCATTGTAGTGTTCAAATCAGAGGCATATAAGGCTACAATAAGTTTACCCTTTGAAGAAAGCCAACTAAAGGCTCAGCAGTATGCTACTGCATTCTTGAAAGATTATGGGATACCTGCAAAGCAGATTGACCAGGTTTATGGCGCTGCCATATCGGGCTTTTCAGCTGAATTAACTGAGCTGCAAGTTAATGCCCTATTAAAGGATAAAAGGGTTGCCTACGTTGAGCCTGACAGATGGGTTGTACTTGACTATAAGGTTGAACAAACCAGCGATGCCGCTAAAGGCCAAACTATACCATGGGGAATTACACGTGTAGGCGGTGCTGTTAATTACACAGGAACAAACGTTGCATGGATTATTGATACTGGAATTGACCTCGACCATCCGGACCTTAACGTAAGTGTTACCAAAAGCAAGAACTTTGTTTCAACCGCTAAGTCGCCCGACGATGATAACGGGCATGGTTCACATGTTGCAGGTACGGTTGCTGCTAAGAATAACGATATTGGTGTAATAGGAGTTGCAGCTGGAGCACCTGTTGTTGCCGTTAAGGTACTTGACAGGAGAGGAAGTGGTGCCTATTCAACCATTATTTCTGGCGTTAACTATGTTGCCAGCGCAGGTGTAGCAGGCGATGTTGCAAATATGAGCTTAGGAGGTCCTACATACCAAGCCCTTGATGATGCTGTTCTTGCTGCTTCAAATAAAGGCATTAAGTTTTGCTTAGCTGCAGGTAACGAAAGCACTGATGCTAATAATAGCTCTCCTGCTAGAGTTAATGGAACCTATATTTATACCATTTCTGCTATGGACAATGCCGATAAGTTTGCATCGTTCTCTAATTATGGTAATCCTCCCATTGATTACTGCGCTCCAGGTGTAAGCATTTACTCAACCTATAAGAGTGGTAAGTATGCCACTTTGAGCGGAACTTCAATGGCTTCCCCTCATGCTTGTGGTGTTGTTTTACTTGGTGCACCTAAAACTGATGGATATGTTCTAAATGATCCAGATGGTAAACCCGACCCAATTATTCAC
>Ga0078972_1011622_pt1 | contig 15656 bp, 15 predicted proteins | sample YelNatPaOPGAMG01_FD_67568 | JGI IMG/M metagenome (GOLD analysis project Ga0078972, IMG submission 67568) | Hot spring thermophilic microbial communities from Obsidian Pool, Yellowstone National Park, USA - OP-RAMG-01 (SPADES assembly) (version 2) | ecosystem: Environmental > Aquatic > Thermal... | reverse complement strand
GAGGTGGTGCACTCGGAGGGCCTCACCGATGATCTCCCGAACCCGTAGCCTCGGGTTGAGGGACGAGTAAGGATCCTGGAAGATCATTTGGATCTTCGTCCGAAGGGAAGTCAACTGGGGTCCGGATAGCTTGGCGATATCCTTCCCTTCGAATTCAATCTTACCGGCTGTGGGCGCATAGAGACGAACGAGACATCGACCCATCGTCGACTTCCCGCATCCCGACTCGCCCACGAGTCCCAGGGTTTCACCCGGCTGAATCGAAAAGCTCACGCCATCCACAGCGTGGACATAGCCGACGGTCTTTCCTAAGAGCCCTTTTCGCACGGGAAAATATTTCTTAAGGTTTTCCACCTTGAGCAAAGGATGGGGATCGGCCATGGCTAACTCTTCCTCAGATGGGGATCGATGAGATCGCGAAGGGCGTCGCCAAGGAGGTTGATTCCCAAGGCGCTGAGAAAGATCGCAAACCCCGGAAACGTAGCCAGCCACCACTGCATCAGCATGTAGTTTCTGCCCTCGGCCAGCATGACACCCCACGATGGGGTAGGGGGCTGAATGCCGAGGCCCAGGAAACTAAGGAGCGATTCCTGAATAATGGCCCGTGCGACCTCGACGGTACCCAGAACGAGGATGCTCGGAAGAAGGTTGGGAAGGATGTGGCGGATCAAAATTCGAGGGGCGCCGAAGGCAAGGGAAATAGCCGCCAGGACAAATTCCCGATCCCGGAGCCGCAGCGTCTCGACCCTTGTGACCCGTGTAAAAACAGGCCACCCCGTCACGCCCAGGGCGACGATGATGTTCTGAAGGCTCGGCCCCAAAACGGCGATCAAGCTCATCGCCAGCAGAATGAAGGGAAAGCCCATCATGCAGTTCACGAAAAAAGAGATGACGGAATCGACCTTCCCTCCGTAAAAGCCGGCGAGAAGGCCCAGGCCGACACCGATCAGCACCTGCAGCAGGACTGCGGAGATTCCAACGGTGAGGGAGATGCGGGTTCCGTACATGATCCTCGAGAGAAGATCTCGGCCGAGATGATCCGTGCCGAGAAAGTGCTGCGAAAGTCCTCCCTCCATCCATGAAGGGGGTTTGAGTCTTTTTGTAATATCCTGTTTGTAGGGATGGTGAGGGGCGAGCACCGGGCAGAGAATGGCCGTCGCTATCAGTCCAAGAATGACCAAGGCGCCGATCGTCCCCATCCGGAGGTTCCACACTTTTCGGAGGGCCCGGCCGAGGGAGGCCGGAGGGGGAGAATCGAGCGAAAGGTTCTGGCTATTTCGACGAAACATCATTCCAACCGAATCCGGGGATCGATCAAGGCTGCCAGGATGTCGGCAACCAGGTTACAGAGGATGACGAAGAACGCAAAGATCACCACTACCGCCTGAACTACGGGGTAGTCTCCCATCCGGATCGAGTCAACGGCCAGGCGTCCCATCCCAGGCCAGGCGAAGACCGTTTCGGTCACCACAGCTCCTCCGAGGAGAAGCCCAATCTGCATCCCCAAGACGGTGATCAAGGGAATCGCCGCATTCCGGAAGGCGTGCTTGATCAACACTTTCCTTTCGGTTAGACCTTTTGCCCGAGCCGTGCGAATGTAATCCTGATTGAGGACTTCGAGCATTCCAGAACGAATCAGACGCATGTTCACCGGCAGAATCCACGATCCCAGGGTCACGGCTGGGAGAACGAGGTGAGCGAGGCTGTCGGATCCGGAGATGGGAAGCCACCGTAACCAAACACCAAACACAATGATCAGCATGATGCCGAACCAGTAAAGGGGCATCGCCTGGCCGACGAGAGCGAAGAAGGTCGATACGTTATCGAGAAGGGAATAACGCCGGATGGCCGAGATCATCCCCACGGGGATCGCAACGAGATTGACGAAGATCATCACCGCGACCGCCAATTTGATCGTGGCTGGGAGACGTTCGGCGATGACCTGGAGGGCCGGGACCTTGGCGACAAAGGACTGTCCGAAGTCGCCATGAAAGACGGCCTTGCGGAGAAAATCGCCGTACTGAACGAGAAGGGGCCGATCCAAGCCCATCTGCTTCTTGAAGAGCTCGATATCTTTGACCTCCGCCTCGGGAGGAAGGAGCAGAAGGGCCGGGTCGGTGTTGAGGAAGAGGAGGAAAAAGGAGATCATGGAGATGACCAAACAGACGCCGATCGACTGAATCAAGCGCTTGATGATGTAGGTCCTCACAATCTCACCTCATTCCCTCTTCGAGGCGCCGCCAAAGAGCTCCGTATGGGAAAGCTCCCGTCGGGCCCCTCTTTCTCGGTGAGGTTTGACCCGTGGCCCTGGACAGCCGGCAAGCTTCGCGCCCGTCCTTTCTCAGGAGGGATGGAAGAGAAGGGCTCGCCGGCCGAGAGGGTCGGATCTTCGCCTCAATCGACGAAATAACCGTATTGATAACGCGGGATCTCATCGCTTCCGAGGGTGTAGATGAAATTCTTGCTCGCGCCGTGAATGGCCCTTTCTGTGAACCAGGGCATCATGTAGACGCGATCGATGATCCGTTCCTGACATTTCTTGTAAAGAGCCTTTCTTTTCTCCTGATCGAGCGTACGGCGGGCCTGGCGCATCCAATCCATGAGCTCCGCATCGGTGTTGTAGACGTAGGGTCCTTCGGGAGAGAGGAAGAAGAAAGGCCAGAAGGCATCGGGGTCGTAAACACTGAACATGCCCCAGCTTGTGGTGAGGGCTCCATCGACCTTTCCCGAAGTGAGAAGCTTGGCGGCCTCGGGCCAGCGGCCCACGTAATCTTTGATCTCAACCTTGATCCCCACCTTTTCGAGATAGCCCGCCGCGGCTTCGTCGACCTGTTTGTACAGGGCGAGAATGGGCCAGAGGCTCAGGGTAAAGCCTTTCTCGTATCCCGCCTCCTTGAGAAGGGCCTTTGCCTTTTCGGGGTTGTATTCCAAGCCTTTGATCGAAGTATCCGCGCCGAACTGCAGGGGGTTCATGGGGATGTTGCAAAGATCGGCATGGTTGTTCAGGACGTTCTTGATGATGGCTTCACGGTCGATAGCGTGATAAATGGCCCTTCGGACCCGAACATCCTTGAGGGGCGCGGAGCGCTCGCCCGCGCGGCCGTCTCCGTCAAACATCCAGAAGAAGAAGCGAAGGATCGGAACCTCCACCACCTTCACGTTCTTGTTCTTTTCGATGGTTGGGATTAGGTCCGGTAAGAACCCGTGGGCCACGTCGACCCCGCCGGCGATGAGCTCGGCGAGCCTCGTCGAGATCTCGGGGATAAAGCGGATCGTCATCTTTTCAAACTTGGGGTATCCCTTCTTCCAATAGTTCTCGTTGCGGGCGAGCTCGATACGCTCCCCCTTCACAAACCGGACGAACTTGAAGGGACCGGTTCCTATGGCATGGCTTGAAAGGTACTCCTCGCCGTTCTTGGCCACCATCTCTTTGGTCCATTTGGGATCGAGAGGGAAGAGGAAGTTCAGGCGCTGAAGGACGATGGGATAGGGTCCGTCGGTGATGATACGGAAGGTGAGGTCGTCTACGACCTCCACCTTCTTGACCCATTTCCAGTTGGGCAGAAGGGGCGATTTCTGCTTTGGATCGAGAATGCGCTCCTCGATCGTGAAGCGGACGCATTCGGCGTTGAGGGGGTTCCCGTTGTGGAATTTTACTCCCGGTCTCAGCTTGAATTCCCACGTGGTATCGTTGATGATCTTCCACTCCGTGACGAGATGGGGAAGAAGCGTCCCGTCCTTGGGATCTCTTTCCAGAAGGGGATCGTAGATCATCATCGCCGTCTGGATATCCACCCTGGCTGTGGTCTGATAATAGTTCATCGTGCCCACCGTGTCCTCGAAGCCGACGATCAGATGGTTCTTGGCCGCTTCGGCCGATCCGATGGCCATCAGCCCGAGGGTGACGACGAGCACCATCCAAGCCCTCCGTCCACTCCTTTGATCCGTTCGTGCCATAAGAGTCTCCTTTCATCGATGATTTCCGGGTTTTCGATCACTTCATCCCATCGTGGGACAAAATCGCTGAGACGAACCCCGAATCGTGCTATTTTTTGGATCGGGGAACGTAGAGAACCGCTTCGATTTCGATTTCACCTCCTTTCGGTAAAGAAGAGACCTCCACCGTTGAACGGGCAGGAAAAGGGTCTTTGAAGTACTCGGCATAAATGGCATTGACGGAAGCGAAATTCCGAAGGTCTTTGAGAAAGATGGTCGTCTTGACCGCATGGTTGAGATCCGTGCCCGCTGCTTCGGCGATCGCCTTGATATTGGTCAGGACGCGTCGGGTCTTCTCCTCAATATTTCCCTGAACGAACTCGCCCGTTGCCGGGTCGAGGGGAAGCTGACCCGAGATAAAGAGAAAGTCTCCCGCCACAACGCCTTGTGAGTAGGGTCCAATGGCCGAGGGTGCTTCGGAGGTCGATACCCGCTTCAATCCGTCTTCTTTTCCCATGATCTTCTTCTCCTTCCTTTGGGTCATGACGTCGCGCGAGAGCGGGACGTCCGGATTTTTTGGAGATAGCTGTAGATTGTATATTTCGAGACGCCGGTTAGGCCTGCCACATGATCGACCGCTCCCTTGATCAGAAAGGCCCCCTTCTCCTCGAGAGCCTGAACGAAGCGGAACCGTTCTTCGGTCGTCATGGAAGAAGGCTGCTTCCCGATTTCCGCGACGGCGGCCTCGGCGAGGGAGCCAATGGTCTCGTTGAGGGTGCTTGCAAAAGTCTCGCGAGGGTTCGGATCCTTGTCCGGGTTGATTCGGACGAAGGATTCCACAAAACGGATCGTGTTCATGAAATCGGTCGTATCCAAGTTGAGGCAGAGGGCTGCGACCACGTGGCCTCGCCGGTTACGGAAAAAGAAGGTGGAGGACTTCAGAACCCGGCCGTCCTTCGTGGCGGTTCGGTAATTGAGAAGATCCTCGACCCGATCGCCGTCGCGGCGAAGAGCCTTTACAACAAGGTCCGTGATGGGCGAGCCGGGCTTCCGTTTGGTCACCTCTCCGGCAATGTAGACCAAAGACCGATCGAGGCGCGTGAGATCGTGAACCGCCACCTCGCAGGGCCGCCCACAAAAGCTGACCAAGGCATCGGCGACCTGTTTCAGAAGTTCGAGGATAAAATTCTTTTCGTTCACCCACCTCTCCCCAAAAGCCCCACCGGCCTTCCCATCTCTTCGCGCCCCTCCGTCGATTTCGGAGAGACAAGAGCAATTTTATTATACACAAAACTTCGTTCTTGTCAACAAAAAATTTTAGTGGCTAAAAAAAATTGTAAAGGCGGAGAAAACCCCTCTTGGGAGGGGCCGTTCCGGACCTCCACGTTTTCCCAAGCTCCCAAACCATTCCGGTGGGGAGGCAGACCGCTCGAAAGGCGGGACTGAGCGGAAACGGTTCTACCGAGAGGTCAGGTATTCGAGGGCCACGGCAACATGAAGGGCTGTCCCGAGTGGCAGGACATCCTCGTCAATATCGAATCGGGGATGGTGGTGAGGGTACGTCATCCCTTTTTCTTCATTTTTCGCGCCCAGGAAGGAAAAACAACCTGGGACCTTTTCAAGATAGCAGGAGAAGTCTTCGCATCCCAAGAGGGGTTTCATCTCGAAGACCTTTTCCGCTCCGAGCACGTTTTGGGCGACTTCCACGAAGAAGCGGGTCATGCCTTCATCATTGATCGTCGGCGCGAATCGCTCCATCACACGGACCTCATAGCCTCCGCGCATCGCCGACACGACCCCTTCCACAACCTCTTTGACACGCCTCTGGAGGTATTGCCTCAATCGGGGGGCGTGGGACCGAAGGGTGCCTCCAAAGGACGCCGTATCGGGAATGACGTTGTAGGCCCCCTGTCCTGCCTCCATCTTGCAGATGCTCAGAACTGCGCTTTCGAGAGGATCGATTTCACGGCTTACGACACTCTGGAGGGCTGTGATGGCCTGAGCAGCGGCGACAATGGGATCAATCGCTTCGTGGGGAAGCCCACCGTGTCCTCCCTTGCCGGTGATCTTCACATCGAAGAAATCCCCGGCGGCCATGAGAGGTCCTGATCGATAGCCGAGTGTACCCAGATCGAATGTGGTGCTCACATGAAGGCCGAAAACAGCATCCACGCCTTCGAGACATCCCTCATCGACCATCCTTCTTGCTCCCTCTCCGGTCTCCTCCGCGGGCTGAAAGAGAAAGACCACCCGCCCTTTGAGGTTTTTCCGCTCCTCCGCCAGGATCTTCGCCGCGCCGAGGAGCATGGCGGCGTGGGCATCGTGGCCGCATCCGTGCATCGCGCCGGCCACCTTCGACCGGTAAGGAACCTGACCCTCCTCCTGAAGGGGTAAAGCATCGATGTCCGCCCTGAGGGCGACGGTCTTTCCAGGGAATCTTCCGTTCAGGAGCCCCCGCACCGCGGCTCCGTTGGCAAGCATCTGAGTTTCGATGTCCTGCTCCCTCAGAAAGGCCTCAATCCGCCCTGCCGTCTGAAAGGTTTGGAGACCCACCTCAGGCTGTTGGTGAAATTCTCGGCGGAGGTCGATCAGCGTTTCCTTGAGCAGGTTGGCTCTTCGAACGATTTCCTTGTGCTTTTCCATAATCGAAGCGTCCTTTCTCGGTCTGGGTCTGCCTTCCCGTCCGAATTCCATCGGCCCACTGGAAGGAAGTTCAGAGGAATGCTAATATCAATCGACACCTGATGTCAACCCTTATCCCTCTTTCTCGATTGAGCTCAGGGACGGAGGCGAAGCAGGAGTAAGACCATGGCTGATCAAGTGATCGACATCCACATTCATATCGGCGGCAAGGGAAACAGCAGCCCATGCAAGATGTCGGAGACATTCCTTCGAAGTCCCGCTTACTTCTATATGGTCGTGCGATCGGGGATCCCCCTTGCGATGATCCTCGAGGATCATGACAGGGCCTTGCGGGAAACTTTACTCCAACGGCTCCAATCGGCGAGCGGTGTCGATTTTGGTGTCTTCTTGGCCTTTGACGCCGTTTATACGAAGAGGGGCGAGATCGACGAGAAACGAAGCCACATGATCACTCCAAATGATTATGTCATGGAGATCGCTCGGAACGAGCGGAAGGTCCTCTTCGGGGCCTCCGTCCACCCCAATCGGGGTGAGGGGCCGGGAAGCGATGAGATCGAGCGGTGTCTGGAGAACGGAGCGGTTCTCATGAAATGGATTCCAAACTCCCAGATCATCGATCCTTCGGAGAAAAGGCATGAGTGGTTCTACCGAAAGCTGGCCGATTCGGGGATTCCCCTCCTCTGCCATACGGGGCGCGAGCAGGCGGTACCGGTGGTCAGGAAGGCATATCAGCGGTTGGGAGACCCGAGGCGTCTGAGGCTTGCCCTTGAAATGGGCGTGACGGTCATTGCAGCCCATTGCGCTACGAACTTCTATCCCGGCGAGGAGAGCTATCTCGATGTCCTGAGCGCCCTCTTTGAGGAGGCGGAGCGGAAAGGATGGAAGCTCTATGCGGACATCTCGGCTTTCTGCACGCTCTTTCGTGTTTCGCTGGTCGATGACATCTTGAGAAAGATTCCCCACAACAAGATGATCCTCGGAAGCGATTACCCCATCCCAGTGGACACGATGCCTCCCTATCTCGTCGAGACCCTTAATGCCCAGGAATATCTGGAGATCAGCGCGATCGGAAATCCCATCGAAAAGAACTATCGCCAGCTCCTGGCCATGGGGTTTCCTCGGGAGGCCATGACCCGTGCCTCCACGATCCTTCGAATCCCTCCGGGAAAACGCGCTCGACCTTACTGAGTCGAGGGGCTCCTGGGCCAAACATTCAGGGAGAGGCGCCTCTTGGGCAACCGGGAAAGCTCGCTCTTCTCCAGGCAAGAGAGCGCCGAGGCCTAAGCATGTTGGTTTCGTTGACATTTTGGGAATCAAGGGATATATGGTATGCGGCGCTTCGGAACTATCCGGAGAAAGGAAGGAGGTAGGGCTATGATTTATGTGGTTCGTCAACGCTACAAGGAATGGGTGAAGCCTGAGGATTTCCCGAAGGTGAGCCGGGTGATCGATGACGTCATCACGGCCATGGAGCGGATCAAAGGGGTTCGATCGGTCCGTGCCTTCAATTCTTTTGGAGGTGAGATCGTCATCCTGGTCGAGATCGATGAGCTTGCGGCTATTGACCGGGCCCTGGTCGATCAGGAATATAATAAAGTCGCATCAGCGATGTTCGAATACATGATGCGCGTAGGAGGAGAGGTCTGGTTCGACCGTAAGAGCTGGGAAAAGTGCTACGGCCGCGAGTAGCCAGGCGTCTGCAAAAGCCCCATGAAAAGGCAGCCATCGCTTCCTCAAAGGAGAACCGATTTATGGATACGCTCGTTCTGAAAAACGCGGCGATCATCACCGCAACCGGAGAGGATCCGATTTCCGAAGGCTTTGTCGTGATCGAAGGGGATCGGATCAAGGAGGTCCTTTCGGGGGCTCCCCGAGGCGTTCCTTCGGGGGCCGTTGTCATCGACTGTCGGCAACAGACCCTGCTGCCCGGATTGATCGATGCCCACGTCCATGTGGGTGCGGTCGACGCCAATATCATGGAGCAACAGAGGCGGACTTTCCCATCCCTTCTGATGGTTCGAACCCTCAAGGTGATGCAGGAGGCCCTGGATCAGGGGTTTACGACGATCCGCGATGCGGGAGGGGCGGATGCGGGTTTGCGAGAGGCCGTTAAGCAAGGACTGGTTCCAGGGCCCCGGATGTTCGTCGCAGGGAGCCCTCTTTCGCAAACCGGAGGGCACGGCGATTTTCGATTGCCCACAGAGCGACACGCTCCGATTGAAGAGGTGGCAGGCATTGCTACGACGGTTTGCGATGGAGTGGACGCGGTTCGCCGCGCAGCACGGGAACAGCTTCGACGAGGCGTCGACCACCTCAAGGTGATGGCAGGAGGCGGGGCCATGTCTCCCAGCGACGAGATCGACACCTCCCAATACAGCTTGGAGGAGTTAAAGGCCATCGTCTGGGAGGCCCAATCCGCAGGCACGTACGTGATGGCCCATGTCTACTCGAGCCGAAGCATTCGAAATGCCGTGGCTGCAGGGGTGCGAAGCCTCGAACACGGAAATCTTCTCGATGAAGAGGCAGCCCAGGCCATCAAACAAGCCGGTGCCTATCTCGTTCCCACGATGGTCACCTATGAGATGATCTCCCGAATGGGGAAAGATCTGGGCATCCCCGAAAACAACATCCGAAAGATCAACGAGGCCCGGGAACGAAGCCTTGAGGCTCTTGCCATTGCCCATCGGGTTGGCGTGAAGATCGGTTCGGGCTCCGACCTCCTCGGACCGATGCAATGCTACAAGGGAATGGAGCTGGAGCTCAAAGCTCAGGTCTTGGGAGCCATGGGAGCGATTGTGGCTTCCACACGGACCAACGCAGAACTTCTTCGAAAGGAAAAGGTTCTGGGAACCCTGGAGGCCGGGAAGCTTGCCGATCTCATCCTTGTCGATGGCGATCCTCTGAAGAACATCCGCCTCTTTCAGCAGTACCGTGAAAAGATCACCCTCATCGTGCAGGGAGGACGGATCTACAAGAACCTGCTTTGACTTACGGCCGAGTCGGGGACGGGATCGTAGACGATCGTACGGGAGAGACGAAGACCCAGTCCCACCAAAAGGAGCTTGTAAACCGTTTGGGAAGATGCTTTCTGTTCGTGATGTAAAGAAAAGCTTTGGAGGGGTGGAGGCCCTGAGAGGGTGTTCGTTGACCGTTGAGAAAGGGACCATTACGGGCCTCATCGGTCCCAACGGAGCGGGGAAGACCACCCTCTTCCATGTGATTTCAGGCCTCTATCAGCCTGACCAGGGCGAGATCCTCTTTGAAGGGAAGCGGATCGACGGCCTTCCGCCCTTCCAGATCGCTCGTCAGGGCCTTGTTCGAACCTTTCAGATCAGCCGGGGACTCAAGCGAATGACCGTCTTGGAAAACCTGATGGTCTATGGCCAGGGTCAGTCAGGAGAGAACTTGCCCAACCTCTGGTTCCGCTGGAAAGAGGTGAAGAGCCAGGAACGGGTTCTTCGGGAGAAGGCACTTCGAATCCTCGAGTTTCTAAACCTGATCGAGCTCCGGGATGCCTATGCCCAGGAGCTCTCAGGGGGGCAGAAGAAGCTTCTCGAGCTGGCTCGGGTTTTGATGGCCGAGCCAAGAATCATCCTTCTCGATGAGCCGGGGGCAGGGGTCAATCCCACGCTCATGAAAGAGATCGTGGCTCGAATTCTCCAGCTCAAGGAAGAGGGCATGACGTTTCTTCTCATCGAACACGACATGGATCTCGTTCTCTCCCTATGTCATCCCGTGATCGTTTTGACCGAAGGGAAGAAATTGACGGAAGGCCCTTTTGAAGAGATTCGAAAAGACCCTCGGGTCCTGGAGGCCTACCTGGGAAAGAGACAATGAAGGTCTTGGATGTGGAAGGTGTGGTTTCGGGCTATGGAGAGGGCGATATCCTTCACGGGGTCTCCCTCTGGATGGGAAAAGAGGAGATGGTCGCCGTCATCGGGCCGAATGGAGCCGGGAAGTCCACTCTACTCAAGACCATCGTAGGCCTTCTCCGATTGCGGCAGGGAGCAATCCGGTTCAAAGGGATCTCCATCGGAAACCGAAAACCGGCTGAGATCAGCAAACTGGGCATCTGTTACGTCCCCCAGGAAGAGAACATCTTTCCAAATCTGACGGTTCGGGAGAACCTCGAAATGGGGGCCTATATCGTCTCCCAGGGGATTTCGGAGCGGATGGAAAAGGTTTGCGGACTTTTCCCCATTCTCACGAAGCGGCGCCAGGTCAGGGCTGGGACCCTGAGTGGAGGCGAGCGTCAGATGCTCGCCATCGGGATGGCCCTCATGGTTTCGCCCGAGCTTCTCATCCTGGACGAGCCTTCTGCAGGGCTGGGGCCTAACCTTGTGGAGGAGATCTTCGACAAGGTAGTCGAGATCAACCAAACGGGTGTAGCCATTCTCATGGTGGAACAGAATGCGTGGAAGTCCCTTCAGATCGCCCATCGGGCCTACATCCTGGTTATGGGCAGGAATCGAATGGAAGGAACGGCGAAGGAGTTTCTCGAAAACCCGGAGATTCGGGAGTTGTTTTTGGGGAAATAACGGATCACTGCAAGAAAGGAGGAGTCCTATGGGAGATGAAATTTTTTCGAAAGCGGTAAGCCGGCGGGAAGTGATCAAGGGAATGGGTGCTACGGCTCTTGGCGTCGGTGTCCTGGGAATGCCGATTCACCTGGGGGCGCAGGAACCTATTCGGATCGGAACCTTGTGCCCCCTCACGGGAGCAGGAGGGGTCTATGGTCCTAACATGCAGAAGATCATCACCCTTGTCGTCGACAAGATCAACAGCGCAGGCGGCATCCATGGTCATCCTATCCGTCTTTTCCATGAGGATGGCCAGACGAACCCCGATGCGGCGGTTCGAGGCGCCCGGAAACTGATCGATGTCAACAAGGTGATCGCCATCCTCAGCACGTGGTCGAGTGCCGTGACCCTGGCCATCGCTCCCATCTGTATCGAAAACAAAGTTTTTAGCATCTCCGTGTCAGGGGCTCCGGAAATCAGCGACCTCAAGGACGATGATTTCGTCTTTCGGACCCAGCCGACGGGCATCGTCCAGGGAGAGGCCTGTGCCGAGTTTACGAGAGAAAAAGGGGCCAAACGGGTGGCTTTCATGGGGTTGCAGCACCCGGCAGCCAAACCCTTTCTCGAAGCCTATCAGAGGAAGGTGACGTCGTGGGGCGGAACGCTTCTTGACTCCTTGATCTATGAGGCGAACAAGGCCTCGTATCGGAGCGAGGTCACACGAATCCTTGCCCACAAACCCGAACTGATCATGATCTTGGGTTTTCAGCCCGACTGTACCATCCTCGTCAGGGAGCTCTACAAAGCGGGATACAAGGGAATGCTCTTGGGGACCAGCTACTCTTTCAATCAAAAGCTGGCAGACGATGTGGGCGAGGCGGCAGAGGGGATCTACAACTATGGCCCTGCTCCGGACTTCGGATCGCCCTCCTACGCGATCGTTGAGAAACTCCTGGGCATCAAAGATCCGGATCCTTATGTGTGTCAAAGCTTCGATCATATCAATCTGGTGGCCCTCGCCCTGGCTGCAGGAAAAGAGTATAGCGGTACGGGTATTAAGACCAACATCCGAAAGATTGCAAACCGACCTGGCGTGGTGGTTCACACCTTCGAAGAAGGCATGGCCCAACTGAAAAAAGGCCAAAAGATCAATTACGAAGGGGTGAGCGGCCCCTGCGATTTCGACGAGAAGGGGGATGTGATCAAGACCCAGTTTCTGGTGGCTCAGGTCAAGCGAGGGAAGTTTATCAACATGGGAATGATCAAGCTTTAGACTTTGTGAAAACGCCCCAAGGTTCCGGGCACGGGTTGGGGTGAGAAAGCCTGCTTCTTTTCATTGACAGAGACCCCTCTTTCTCACCCCGACCCGGTTTTTTGTTTTACAGGCCGAGGGGTTCAGGTAGACCAAGCTTGGGACGGGTCGAGTCATAGGAAGAGGTAAAGAGGTGTTACTAAGCCTTTTGCAGTTCTTTTTCAACGGTTTGATCTCGGGTGGGATCTTGGCCCTTCCCGCCATCGGTTTTTCGCTCCTTTACAAGATCCTGCGGTTTCCTAATTTCGCTTTCGGCTCCTATCTCACCTGTGGTGCCTACGCAGCCTTGTTCGTGAATGAAACCCTGGGTCAGCCGATCCTCCTCGCCTTTGTTGCGGCCATGGCAACAACGGCTCTTATTGGCGTGGCGGTCGATCAAGGAGCTTTCCGAAGGCTTCGTCGTCGTCGACCCCTGACCCTCGCCATTGTATCGATTGGAGCCTCCTTCATTCTGGAGAATACTGTCCGCTTCATCTGGGGCGGGGGGCTTCAACATTATCGCCTACCGGTCTATCGAGACATCACTCTCGGGGGCATTCACATGGGCAAGGAACAGATCACGATCCTAGGGATTGCCTCTTTCTTTATGGTTCTCGTCCAGGCCCTTCTTCAAAGAACCCGCCTGGGCAAGGCCATGAGAGCCCTTGCCGACAACCCTCAGCTTGCCGAAATCAAGGGCATTGACACGGAGCGAATTATCCTCCTCACCTCTGGAATCGGAGGAGCGCTGGCCGGGGCTTCGGGAGTTTTTCTGGGAGTCGATACGGTGATCGACCCCTTGATGGGATTCAATCTCATTCTGTCCGTCTTTGCCGGTGCCATTCTGGGAGGAATCGGCAGCGCAAAGGGAGCCATGGCAGGAGCGCTGGTCATCGGTTTGGCCGAAGAGATCAGCCTCATCGTCCTGCCTTCAACCTATAAGTCGGCCGTGGGGCTCGGGATCATCATTCTGATCCTCATACTGAGGCCCTCGGGTTTTGTAAGAAATTGAACGTGCCCTTCATGGGGCGAAGAGAATCAGGTCTATGAGCGCCTATCTTGTTGCCATCGGAACGTTTGTTGGGATTTATGCCCTTTTGGCCTTGGGGTTAAACGTCCAATGGGGCTTCACAGGGCTTGTGAACCTTGGCCACGTGGGATTCTTTGCCATGGGGGCCTATAGCACGGCTTTATTGACAGTCCATGGTGCGCCTTTTGCACTGGGCCTTGCGGCGGCGATTGTCATGTCGGCCTGTCTCGGAGCCTTTGTGGCCATGACAACCCTGAGGCTTAAGGAAGATTTCCTGACCATCGTCACCCTTGGTTTCAGCGAAATCTTTCGCCTCTTTCTCATCAACGAAGACTGGCTCACCAGAGGGGCGAACGGGATTACCGGGATTCCAAGGCCCTGGAGATCGTTCTTTTCACAGGGATACGAACTTTTCTATCTTTGCCTCATCTCAGCCGTTGTCCTCATCGTCTATCTGATCCTTGAAAGAATCCGCCGTTCTCCTTACGGACGGGTCCTGAGAGCCATCCGGGAGGACGATGAGATCGCCTCGGTTGCAGGGAAAAATGTGTTCCGCTTTAAGGTTCAAGCCTTCACCCTCGGTGCCGCTATCGCCGGGCTGGCTGGGTTCCTCTATGCCCACTACATCACCTATGTTTCTCCCGATACGTTCGTTCCGGCGCTGACGATCTACGTTTGGGTTGCCCTCATCGCAGGCGGGAGTGGAAACAACAGAGGAGCGATCCTCGGTGCCTTCGTCCTCATGGGTTTTCTTGAAGGCGCTCGGTTCGTAAAAGACTTCATTCCTTTTCTTACGGATGTCCGCCTGGCCGCTGCCCGGGAGATCATCGTGGGCCTCGCCCTCATCCTTCTGATGTTCTATAAACAGGAAGGCCTCCTTCCCGAAGAACGCTCCAAAAGCCTCGTTTAGAAACAAACGAGTCTAATTCTTGGAACCCTTTTTCGTAAATCGCTCGTTCATTTCTCCCATTTTGACCACAGGGCCAGCCTCCGATCCGTTTGCTGGCTCCCCTTCGTAAGCGATCGTGGCTATTTTCGTGGGAAGAAACTCCAAACATATTCTCGCAGTCCCACATTTCTCTATCTATCCGCCCGGTCCCGAAGCACATCGAGCATCTCTTCAAGGGATAGGGCCTGGATGTTAGGGCGTAGCGTTCGAAGGGAGGAAGGCGCCCCCCTCCCTCGGTGAACGATCGCTTTCGTCACCTCGTAGCGAGCCGAGGCTCGAGCCAGCCGATCCAGGGGCTCACCCATCTCCGGGAAAACGGTCTTCGATGCCTTGGCCTCCAGGAAGAGAAGTTTCCGTTCACGAAGGGGAACGATGAAGTCGACTTCCAAACCTTGTTGATCCCGAAAGTAGTAGAGGGCCCGGGAGCGCCCCGACGCGATCTGTTGTTTGATCACTTCTGAAGCAACGAACCCTTCGAACAGAGGGCCTAAGAAAGGGGATCGGTTCAGCATCCCTTCCGAGTCGATCCCCAGGAGATGGCAGGCCAAGCCCGAGTCGACAAAATAGAGCTTGGGTGATTTGACGAGTCGCTTTCCAAAATTTTTATTTCTCAAGCCCCCCCTGGGCGAAATGCCGTTGCTTGAGCCGACAGGTATTTCGCCCTGTTTTCTTCATCCTTGTGCCGTGGGCGGCCAAGCCACAGACGACTCTCCGGCCGTGGGATCGGCCTTCTTTACAAGAACACCTCGCCAGGCGGCCACCACCGCTGCTCAGAATCAGCCCGCCCCCTATCAAAGCAGGCCTTTTCTCTTGTTGTCAAGCGTTCATCTCCTGCCTGCGCGCTATTTCCCCTCTTTCGCTTTCATCTCTTTGAATTGTTCCTGGATGGCCTTCACTTTTTCGGGATGGGTCAGTAGCTCGTAGGCGGTGAGGGCAATGGCTTTACCTGCGATCACCGTTGCCTTCCATCCTTCTGCGGAACCAGCGGCCTCACGAAAGGCATCGGAATGATTGGGAACACCCTCGGGAGCGATCTTGAACTTGAGCTCCACCGTGGGATAAGCGTGCGCAACGTTTCCGAGATCCGAGGACCCAAGGTCGGTCGAATGGCGAATCTCGTCTTCTCGAACGCCGAGGGCTTTGGCTTTGTCGAGGACCATGTTGATCAGTTCGGGTACTCTTACCGGAGCCTTGAGGGAGGCCCGAGGTTCTTTGAACTCGAGGCGGGCACCTGTCGCCAGTTCTCCAGCCTTTGCGCAGTTGACCACCTTCTTGTAGGTTTCTTCC
>Ga0078972_1011621_pt1 | contig 15656 bp, 12 predicted proteins | sample YelNatPaOPGAMG01_FD_67568 | JGI IMG/M metagenome (GOLD analysis project Ga0078972, IMG submission 67568) | Hot spring thermophilic microbial communities from Obsidian Pool, Yellowstone National Park, USA - OP-RAMG-01 (SPADES assembly) (version 2) | ecosystem: Environmental > Aquatic > Thermal... | reverse complement strand
AGATGCTTCCGGATCTGGACACGTTCTATCGGGAATGGCTGGGCAGGCCCCTTCCGGATGAGAGCCCCGATTGGTTCCGCGATAAGACTCTGGAGAAGCCCGCCGAGTGGGCAAAGGAGGAGAAATAGCCATGGCAGAGGCAAAGAAGGCTTATCTGATCGCCCTTGATGCCGGCGGAACGATGACCGATACCTTTGCGGTGGATAGGGAGGGGAATTTCGTTCTGGGTAAGTCCCTCACCAATCGAGAGGACGAATCCAAAAGCTATCTCGAGTCCGTGGCGGATGCCGCTTCTTATCTGGGCATTTCTTCATCGGAGTTGCACCGGCAAGCCATTTCCTCCACTTATACGGGCACCTCGATGCTGAACGCCCTTCTGACCCGGCGGGGGAGCAAGGTGGGGCTGCTCATCACCCGGGGATTCGCCCATCTGCCCATTATGGAACGGGGCCTCACATGGATCGGGCATAGCTATGAGGATATCCTTCATCAACAGCTCCATGAGCATACCCCGTGGCTCGTTCAGCCCGAGAACATCAAAGAGGTTCAGGAGCGGATCGGGGTGGGGAGCTACTATATGCAGCATCACAGCTATCCGGGAACGGTGTTCATTCCCCTCCTTGAGGAAGATGTGGTGAGGGGAGTGAACGAGCTCCTCGATAGCGGCGTTGAGGTGATCGGGATCCTCTTCATCGGCTCCTATGTAAATCCCATGCACGAGATGCGGGCGGCTCAGATCGCCAAGGAGATCGTAACCAAGCGGGGGAAGGATGTGCCGGTGATCGCTTCCCATGAGATCTGTTCCGTGGCGAGCGAGAACGAGCGGCTCAAGACCCTCCTCTTCCAGTGTTACATTTCCGAGACGGGGCGCCGGCAACTGGGGCGGGTGGAAGAAGCGGCCAAGAAGGACGGTTACCGGTACGATCTTCTCACGCTCCTCTCCTATGGAGCGGCGGCGAACATCCGTTACCCGAAGTTGGTGGAAGCGATCATCTCGGGGCCCACGGGTGGACTTCTCGGGGGAAAGTTCCTCGCCGAGATCCTGAAATCCCCCGGGATCATCTGTTGCGATCTTGGGGGCACCACATTCGATGCGGGCATCATTGTAGGGGGATTGGTGCCGGTGAACAAATCGCCGGATTTTGCCGGCCATCGGCTCAAACTCCCCATGGTGAATGTGGATTCGATAGGAGCGGGCACGGGGACGGTGATCCATGTGGATGCCGCCACCAAACGGATCACGCTGGGGCCGGAGAGCGCCGGGAGTGCGGTGGGCACGTGCTACAAGTACCCCGATATTACGGTGGGGGATATCGACCTCGTGCTGGGTTACCTCAACGAGGACTATTTCTTGGGGGGCAAGGTCAAGATCAGCAAGGCCAAGGCGCTCAAGGCGCTGGAAGAAAAGCTGGCCAGGCCGCTGGGGCAGGACCTTTATGATGTCTCGAGCAAGGTGCTTGATCTTCTGCATTCGGAGATGTGCGAGCATATCAGTGGCATGTTGCTCTCGCGGGGGCTGAACCCGGCGGATTTCACGCTTCTGGTGTACGGTGGAAGCGGTCCTCTGCATGCGTGGGGGTTGGGGCGGGGACTTCAGGTGGGTCAGATCCTCATGGTGCCGTGGGCGGCGGCCTTCTCCGCTTTCGGCGTGGCCGCGGCGGAGTATTTCCACCGATATGATAAGGCGGTCACCTTCTTCCTCACCCCGGACATGCCCGATGAGATCAAGCTCATGCAAGGGGGGATTTTGAGCCAGACGTGGCAAGAACTGGAAGGCAAAGGGATCGCGGAACTTCAGGCGGAGGGCATCCCGAGGGAGGCCATCAGCTTCCGGCACGGCATTTCCTGCCGATACATCGGCCAGCTTTCCAACTGGGAAGTGCCCGTGGATGTGGGAAGGGTGCAGACCCTCGAAGACCTCAATCGGGTCATCAGCGCCTTCGAGAAGCACTATACCACTATCTATCCTTCCGGCGCCCGATACCCCGAGGCCGGTTATCAGATCACGGAAGTTTATGTGGAAGCCGTGGCCCGGAAGCCCAAGCCCATCATTCAGACCTATCCGCTGGGGGGCCGAACACCTCCCCGGAAAGCCTCGAAGGGAAAACGAGAGGCTTATATGGACGGCAAGTGGATTCCTTTCGAGATCTGGGAGATGGATCTACTCGAGGCGGGCAACCGGGTGGACGGCCCGGCCATCATCGAGCACCCCATGACCACCCTCGTCATCCCTCCCGAGAATTATGTGGAGTTCGATGAGCGCCGCTTCATCTGGTACAAGCGGAAATAAACCCTCGGGAAAGGAGGTATGCCATGGCCGGCAAGCCCAGAAAGTGGGATCTTGAAACGGAGGTTTTGGTGGTGGGTACGGGTGGATCGGGCCTTACCGCCGCCATCGTGGCTCACGATCATGGGGCGCATGTGATGGTGATCGAGAAATCCCCGAGGGTAGGCGGGACCACCGCCTTTTCCGGCGGTGTCCCATGGATTCCCAACAACCATCATTTCCGCGATGTGGATTATGGCCAGGGCACGGATTCTCGAGAAGATGCCATGACCTATGTCCGGTTCCTTGCCGCCGGCCGGGTTCCGGATGAGCTTCTTGCCGTGTTCGTGGATAACGGTCCCGAGATGATCCGGCATCTTGAGATGAACACCGGCCTCAAGTTCCTCTGGTCCGGGCACCCGGACTATCACCCGGAGAAGCCCGGCGCCAAGAAGGCCGGGAGAAGCCTCGGCCCGCCGACGTTCGATACGAAACTCCTCGGGAAGTGGGCCGGCTCGATCCGGATGGCGCCCATCTTCTGCCTTCCGCTCGGCTGGGATGAGATCGAGCAGGCCAATTCTCTGGTCTTCCCCACGAAGCTCGATTTCGAACTCATTGCCAAACGCATGGGGGAGGGGATCGTGGGCATGGGAATGTCCCTCATCGGACATCTCTTGAAGGCGTGTCTCGATCGGAAGATCGAACCCATGCTCGAAACCCCCGCCCGGGAGCTCATCACTGATGGCGATGGGGTGATCGGCCTCAGGGCGGAGCACAAGGGCAACGATTTCTATATCCGGGTTCGCAAAGGGGTCATTCTGGCCTCAGGGGGGTTCGAATGGGATGAGGAGCTGAAGGGCCAATTCCTTTACGGACCGCTTCCCCTTCCGCTCAGCCCCCCGGATTGTACGGGGGATGGGCTCAAGATGGCGATGGCGATCGGCGCAAAACTCGGCAATATGAGCGGGTATTGGGGTACACCCGCTTCCTTTATCCCCGGAGAAGAATGCGATGGCAGACCTCTCACACGCCTGACGATCGGCGAGCGGCAATTGCCCCATGCGATGGTGGTGAATCGCTTCGGCCGGCGATTCATGAATGAATCCCACAATTACAACGATATCACCAAGGTTTTCGGGACTTTCGATCCCAATGCCTATGACTATCCCAACGTGCCCGCATGGGCCATCTTCGACCAACAGTACCGCGAGAAGTACGCCGTTCTCACCGTGATGCCCGGAATGCCCACGCCGGAATGGGTCACTCAGGCCGATACGATAGAAGATCTGGCGCGGGAGACGGGGATCGATCCCTCGGGGCTGAAGGAAACGGTCGAGCGGTTTAATCGGTTTGCCCGCCAAGGGAAGGACGAGGATTTCCATCGCGGGGAAAGCTATTATGACCAGTGTGTGGCCGATCCCACCAACAAGCCCAATCCGTGTCTGGGGACGATCGAGAAACCGCCGTTTCATGCCCTTCCGGTGTATCCCGGGGCGCTGGGGACGAAGGGGGGGCCGGTGGTGAACCTTCATGGTCAGGTGATGCACATTTCGGGGGGCGCGGTCGGGGGCCTGTATGCGGCGGGGAATGTGATGGCGGGGGTGACGGGGCCGGGGTACGGGGGGGCGGGGGGAACCATCGGGCCCGGAATGACATGGGGATTCGTAGCCGCAAGGCATGCCGCAGCGCAAAAGAACAAATGACTTTATCGCTCACGGAAGTCTCTCGATAGTGTTCCGCCCGTTTCGCTAGGGAATTCCCCAAAAGCAGCGATTGTCGGCGACCGAACAAGCTTCGGAATACGATGCTCCGGCGGACAAACTCCCTGACCGCCCATGGGGGCTGATATTGCCGTACGAAACCCTCGGATCCCGGCAATCCCTTACCCCCAATCGCTCTTTTGGGGATCGTCCCCCAATCCCCCGAGAGAGGCATCTTGAGCACTCTCTTCTTCAATCGCGCTTTTGGGGGCGAACCCTGTGCTGGACTTCCGGTTTATGCATGTATTATAATTACTCGGTTGTGCGCCGCAGGGTTCACCGCCGAGTCAAGTCACTGGCGCTAAAGCGAAAATGGCAACCCATGCATGTGATAAGTAGAGCAGCCGGATGGCTGCTCTGTTTTTGTCGCCAGCAATGGTGAGGGATGAAAATTCCTGACGGAGTCCAAGAGAGGGTACGATCATGAGCAACAACGGGAACAAGGATGCAAGAAAGACCGGAGCGGTGATGGTGGTGGGCGGGGGTATCTCCGGAATGCAGGCCGCGCTCGATCTGGCCAATTCCGGCTTCAAGGTTTACATCGTGGAAGAGAACCCTTCCATCGGCGGGCGAATGGCCCAACTCGACAAGACCTTCCCCACAAACGACTGTTCCATGTGCATGATCTCCCCCAAGCTCATCGAAGTGGGGAAGCACCTCAACATCGAGCTTCTCACGTACTCGCAGGTCGAGAGTGTCGAAGGCACGGAGGGCAATTTCAAGGTAAAGGTGCTCAAGAAAGCCCGGCACGTCGATATGAGCAAGTGTACCGGTTGCGGAACATGTCAGGAAAAATGCCCTTCGAAGACGGATAGCGAGTTCAACATGGGTTTGGCCAAGCGAAAGGCCATCTACACCCCCTTCCCGCAAGCGATCCCCAACACGCCGGTGATTGACACCACGGTGTGCGTTTTCTTCCAGAAGGGCAAGTGCAAGGCCTGCGAGAAGTTCTGTCTCACCGGGGCGATCAAATACGACCAGAAAGACGAGATCGTTGAACTGAACGTGGGTTCGATCATCTTGGCCCCCGGTTTCAAGCCGTACGATCCGAACTTCATCGAAGGTGATTACGGCTACAACCGCATGCCGAACGTGGTCACCAGCCTGGAATTCGAACGGATTCTCTCCGCCTCCGGCCCGTTCCAAGGGCAGGTGCTCCGACCCTCGGATGGAAAACATCCGGTGAAAGTTGCTTGGATCCAGTGCGTGGGTTCCCGAAAGCCGGAGATCTGCAAGGATTATTGCTCCTCCGTGTGCTGTATGTATGCCACCAAGCAGGCGATCATCGCGAGGGAACATGATTCGCGAATCCAGCCCACGATCTTCTACATGGACATTCGTGCGTTCGGCAAGGGGTTCGAGCGATACTATCAATCCGCCAAGGAGAAATTCGGCGTTCGGTACGTGAAGAACATGCCGACCCCCATGGTTCGGCAATTGGCCAACGGGAACCTCGTTCTCGAATATACGGACGACAACGGCAAGAAAAACTATGAAGAATTCGATATGGTGGTGCTCTCGGTAGGCCTCGAGCCATCGGCCAATACCAAGTCTCTGGCCGAGAAGCTGGGCATCGAGGTGGATCGGTTCGGTTTCTGCAAGACCGATGAACTCCGGCCCGGGATGACCACGCGCCCGGGGATCTACGTGTGCGGCGTGTTCAACGCCCCGATGGATATCCCCGAATCCGTCCAAAACGCGTCGGGCGCCGCGTATCTGGCTTCCAAGGATATCGCCCAAGCGCGCGGCACGCTTGTTACTCAAAAGACTTACCCCCCGGAGACAGACGTCAGAGGACAAGAGCCCCGCATCGGGGTGTTCGTCTGCCGCTGCGGCACGAACATCGCCCGGGTGGTGGATGTGCCCAGCGTGGCCGAATATGCCAAGACACTCCCCAATGTGGCCTTCGCCACAGAGTTCATGTATTCGTGTTCCACGGATGCCACCCGGCAGATCATCGATCTCATCAAGCAACACAACCTGAACCGGATCGTCGTGGCTTCGTGCAGCCCCCGCACCCACGAGCCCCTTTTCCAAGAGTGTTGCCGCGAGGCGGGCCTGAACAAGTTCCTCTTCGAGATGGCCAATATCCGAGATCAGTGTTCGTGGGTACACGCCACCCACATGCCGGAGGCCACCGAAAAGGCCAAAGATCTCGTCCGAATGGCGGTGGCGCGAGCAGCGACTCTGGAACCCCTCTATCAAACGCCCGCCCCGATCACGCGCACCGGACTGGTGATCGGCGGGGGTGTGGCCGGGATGACGGCAGCGCTGGGGCTCGCCGAGCAGGGATTCGAATCGGTACTCGTCGAGAGGACAGCGGAACTCGGCGGCAATGCCAAGGATATCTACTACACCCACGAGAAAGGCTCCGATCCGCAGGCGCTGGTGGCCGACCTCAAGAAACGGGTCACTTCAGAACCGAAGATCAAGGTCTACACCGAGGCGGAAGTAAAGAACATCATCGGCTATGTGGGGAACTACAAGTCCACCATCCGCACCAAGAAGGGCGATGTGGAATATGAGCACGGCATCGTGATCGTGGCCACGGGCGGCAAGGAATACAAGCCTCACGGAGAGTATCTGTACGGGAAATCGGAGAAGGTGCTCACCCAGCATGAGCTCGAGGAGAAGATCGGGCGCGGTGAGTTCGATGCCTCCAAGCTGAAATCGGTGGTGATGATCCAGTGCGTCGGCTCGCGCGAAGAACCGAACATGTACTGCAGCCGGGTGTGCTGCACCCATGCGGTGAAGAATGCCCTCAAACTCAAGGAGCTCAACCCGAATATCAATATCTACGTCCTCTACCGGGATATCCGGACCTATGCCATGCGCGAGCTCGTTTACGAGGAAGCGCGCCGGCAGGGCGTCCTCTTCATCAAATATGAAGTGGACCAGAAACCGGTGGTCAGCGAGGACGGCGGCAAGCTCAAAATCAAAGCCTACGATCCGGTGATCCGGGAGGAGCTCTTGATTCCGGCGGATCTCCTCGTGCTCAGCGCGGCTATCCGGCCGCGGGATGATGCGGCTGTGGTGAGCAGCACGCTCAAGGTGCCCTTGAATCAGGACCGCTTCTTCATGGAAGCCCATATGAAGCTGCGGCCGCTCGATTTCGTCAACGAGGGGATGTACCTTTGCGGTCTGGCCCATGCCCCCAAGTTCATCTCGGAAGCCATCTCTCAGGCGCAGGGCGCCGTCTCCCGGGCGGTGACGGTTCTCTCGCAGCCATATCTGATGACGGGCGGTGTGGTTTCGGTCGTGGATGAAGATAAGTGCGTGGCCTGTCTTACATGCGTGAGGGCCTGCCCGTTCGGCGTGCCGAAGTTCGGGCCGCGCAATGCCGTGGTGATCGAAGCCGCAGCATGCCAGGGGTGCGGCATCTGCGCCAGCGTTTGCCCGCGGAAGGCCATCAGTTTGCAGCATTACAAGGACGCTCAGGTCATGGCCAAGAGCGCCGTCCTTTGCGCATAGACTCGGTCGAGGAGGGAAAGCACACGATGACGGAAGCCACAACACAGGTCGTGGAGAAAAAAGAGGCCGGCGGATACGAGCCCAAGGTCATCGCCTTCTGTTGCCATTACTGCACCTATTCGGCGGCGGACCTTGCGGGTTCGATGAGGCTGGAATATGCGCCGAACATCCGGGTGGTCAAGCTCATGTGCACCGGCAAGGTGGATCCCATCATCCTCATGAAGGCATTCGAGGACGGGGCCGATGCCGTGTTCGTGGGCGGCTGAGAGGAAGGCGATTGTCATTTCCTGGAAGGAAATCTGAAGGCGAAAAGAGCCGTCCGGTACGTGAAGAAACTTCTCGAAGAAGCGGGTATCGAGCCGGACCGGATCAAGATGTACAATATCGGCGCATCCGATGCGCCGCTCTTCGCCAAAGCGGCGAATGAAATGACGGAGGTTGCCCGAAAGCTCGGGCCGAATCCTTTGAAGAAGGAGAAAAGGGCATGATCGTCGGACAGAGAAAACCGTTGGCCGAAATCAAGGAGATGGTCAAGAACCACAAAAAGATTCTCATCCTTGGTTGCGGCACATGTGTGGCGGTATGTATGGCGGGGGGAGAGAAAGAGGTGGAACTTCTGGCATCGCAGTTGCGGATCGCCCGCAAGCTCGAAGGCAATCCGGTTGAGGTGCTCGAAGATACGGTCACCCGCCAGTGTGATCGAGAGTACATGGAGCCCATCCTCGAGAAGGCCAGAGGGTGCGATGCGGTGATCTCCATGGCCTGCGGCGTGGGGGTTCAGCTCCTTTCCGATCTCATCGAAGAGATTCCGGTCTATCCCGCCCTGAACACACGATTCATCGGCACGAACGAAAGGGAAGGGGTATGGCTCGAGCGTTGCATGATGTGCGGCAACTGCATCCTCGGCCAGACGGGCGGCATTTGCCCGATCGCCATCTGCGCCAAGGGGCTGGTCAACGGACCGTGTGGCGGCACCAACAAGGGCAAGTGCGAGGTCTCCAACGATAAGGACTGCGCATGGACCCTCATCTACCGCCGGCTCGAAAAGCAAGGCAAGCTCGATAACATCCGCCAGATCTTCCCGCCGAAGAGATTCGGCCTTCATGTGAACCCAATCACCCAGGTGAACGAAGCGTATCAGCATGCCCAGAAAGAGGAGGCCCATCATGGCTAAGTTCAAGCAAGCGCTCCAATCCGGCAAGTTCGTGGTCACCGCCGAAGTCGGACCTCCCAAGGGCACCGATATCAAGGAGATGCTCCATCACATCGATCTCATCAAGGACCGGGTGGATGCGATCAACTCCACCGATAACCAGAGTTCGGTGATGCGGATTTCCTCCCTTGGGGCCTGCGCCCTGATCAAGCAACGCGGCGGGGAGCCCATCCTCCAGATGACCTGCCGCGACCGGAACCGGATGGCGCTCGAGTCCGATCTATTGGCCGCCAATGTGCTCGGAATCGATAACGTGCTGTGCCTGACGGGGGACTATATCAGCGTGGGCGATCACAAGGATGCCAAGCCGGTGTTCGATCTCGATTCGGTGCAACTGATTCAGGCGGTGCGCCTCATGGAGCAGGGGAAGGATCTGGGGGGGAACGATCTCAACGCCCCCGTCAAGTTCTGCTGCGGCGCCATCGTGACCCCTGAAGCCGATCCCATCGAGCCGCAGCTCCTCAAGTACGAGAAGAAGATCCGGGCGGGCGCCGAGTTCATTCAAACCCAGGCCATCTACGATATCGACAACTTCAAGAAATTCATGGCCTACGCGCGGAAGGTCAATAAAGATACGAAGATTCTCGCCGGGATCGTGCTCTTGGCCAGCGCCGGTATGGCCCGATACATGAATTCCAACGTGCCCGGCATCCGGGTACCGAAGGAATTGATCGACGAGATGGCCGGTGCCCCCAAGGGCAAGGCTCTCGAAAAAGGGATCGAGATCGCAGGGAGAATGATCCGGCGTCTCAAGGACGAGAAGATCTGCGATGGCGTTCACATTATGGCCATCGGGCGTGAGGGTGTGGTGCCCGATATCCTCGCCGCGGCCGGACTGTAATCTCTGGGAGGAGAGCGATGACGCATCATGTGGAAACGAAGGCCGCCGCCGAACCTCAGGTAATGCCTCCCTGTCAGTATACGTGTCCGCTCCATCAGGATATTCGCGGATACATTGCTCTTGTGGCTCAGGGAAGATTGGACGAAGCGGCGGCCCTCATTCGGGAAACGAATCCCTTGCCTTCCATCTGCGGCACGATCTGCGCACACCCGTGCGAGAGCAAGTGCCGACGGCTTGCTGTGGACGACGCCCTTTCCATCCGCGGACTGAAGCGCTACGTGATGGAAAATGCCCCCAATCCCTATGCCACCAAGAAGCCCGCCCCTCCAAAAGGGAAGAAGGTGGCCATCATCGGTTCGGGGCCGGCGGGCCTCACCGCGGCGCATGATCTGGCCATGATGGGGTACACGGTCACCGTCTTCGAGCGAACGGAGGACTTCGGCGGGGCGGTGCGATGGGGGGTCCCTTCCTACCGCTTGCCCCTCGAGACGATCAAGAAGGATATCGAGGCCATCGCCGCGTTGGGAGTCGAATTCAAGGCGAACATGGACCTCGGCAAGAACCTGACCATCGATGATCTCGAAAAGCAGGGTTATGAAGCCATCATCCTCTCGATGGGCCTGCCCGATAGCCGCGGCCTGCCCATTCCCAACAATAACCACAAGGACGTCCTCATGGCGCTCCCCTTCCTCCGGGCGGCGCGCGAGGGGAAATCCCTCATCCGCAAGGGCGCCAACGTGGTGGTGGTCGGGTCGGGGAACGTGGCCATGGATGTGGCCCGAACGGCCCGGCGTCTCGGCGCAGGGAAGATCCGCATCGCATGTCTCGAGAAGCGGCATGAGATGCCGGCGTCCCCGTGGGAGATCGAGGAAGCCCTCGAAGAGGGCATCGAAATGGAGCACTGCGGTTGGGGACCCAATGCGGTGATGGTGGATTCGAGCGGCCGCATCACCGGTTTGCAGTGCCGCGAGTGCGTCTGTGTGTTCGATGAGAACAAACGCTTCAATCCCAAGTACAACGATCAGAACCTCAGCATTGCAGAAGGGGATACCATCATCTTCGCCATCGGGCAAGGGGCCATCATCAACTACCTCAAGGATATGAACGTGGCCCTCAACGAACGGGGGCAACTCATCGTCAATCCCAAGACCTTCATGACGAGCCGGAAGGGTGTCTTTTCCTGCGGGGAAGTGGCCAAGGGGCCGGGACTGGCGGTGGAGGCGATGGCCCATGCCCGCAAGGCGGCCAAGGCAGTCGCGGCGTATCTCGAAGGGAAGCCCGTTCCCGAGGAGGAGCCGATCGTCTGTCTTCCTGAACTCGAAGAAGGGGTCCGTTCGGAGGTCAAACATCAGGATCGTCAGGAACTCCATCTGCTCGAAGTGGAGGAACGGATCAACAACTTCACGCCCATCGAGACGGGGTTCACCCCCGAGGAGGCCGTTCGGGAGGCGCGGCGTTGCCTGAGCTGCGGCGCCGGTGCGGAGTGGATCCGGGGCAAGTGCGCCTTCTGCTTGAACTGCGTGAGGGTCTGCCCCTTCGGCGTTCCGGTGGTCACCCCTGCCGGACGGGTAGATATCCGCTTTGAACAGTGCCAGGCTTGCGGCATTTGCTACCCGGCCTGCCCCGGCGATGCCATCGGCTTCCGGATGACCGGCGTAGCCGAAGTGCAACCCCGCATGCAACTGGCCCTCAAAGAAGCCAAATCCCACAAGAAGGCCGGGCCGGTAATCCTCGTCCTTTATTGCGATTTCGACGCCTACGATGTCACCAACCTCCGGCAAGTGATGAAAGAGAAACACAAGGGGACGGCGCTCGTTTCGCTCCCGTGCTTGGCCAAGATGAAGGCGCTCGATGTATTGAAGGCCTTCGAGTACGGCGCCGATGGGGTGCTCGTGATCGGCTGCCCCAACAACGATTGCGCTTACCCCAACGGCAAGGAATGGGCCGCAAAGCACGTGGCCGAGGCCAAGCGACTCTTGGGCGAGATGGGGCTCGATGGCCGGGTGGAGATGCAGTTCATTTCCGGCATCAAACTCGACGAGTTCGATAAGGCGGTGGCAGAGTTTGCCAAGAAGGTGAAAGCGGCTACGGCCGCCCCGGCGAAGTAAGCGGGGGCGCGAATTCGGCCCACCCCCTTACCCCACAACTCAAAAGCGGGAGGCAAGAGCTTGATCTTGCCTCCCGCTTTTTCTATCCTCGCGTGCCTGAGGGACTTCAGAAATTCAAAATGAGTTCCTCAAGCGATCGCTTTGGCACGTGATGAACCCCTTGGCTATCCCGCCAATAAACAGTGCATCCATCCGGAGGAAGCGGCTCGATGACCACGGTCTCGGCCGGTTTTCCGATGGCCAGCACCAGCAGCACTTCATAATAGGCCGGAATATCAAAGATATCCCGGATCTTGCGGCGATCCACCGAGGCAAGAATGCATCCCCCCAGCCCCCTCGCCCGGGCCCCCAGCATGATGCTCTGAGCGGCGATGCCGGCATCGTAACCGAAGTTATCCGTAAGGCGGGTATCCCCCAGCACAATGATGTAGGCCGGAGGTCTTTCCCCTTCCACAGGACCGCCCCAATCCTTGAGCATCACAGCCCATTTGAGCGTGGTGAAGACCTCGGTAACCCGCGAGGGATCGGTGACGAGAATGTACCGTAGCGGCTGAAGATTCCGGGCCGAGGGCGAATGGCGGGCCAGATCAACCAACTCGACCAATGTCTGCCGCTCCACCTTTACGCTCGAATCGAACCGCCGGAAGCTCCTTGCGCCCCTGATGAGTTCATCGATCATGCTTGCTGCCCTCCAGAGCGGTTTACCCTCTCAATTCTGACCCATGGGGCAAGAAACCGTCAAGGGTATTTTCTATTGCAACCACAAACAGCGATTAAAGAAGCGCGTGCCAAGACGCCTCTTAAGCCGGGGGGATTGGGGGTGTCCCCCAGAAAACCCTTTGGGTGGGATCGGAGAATCCGGATCGTTCATGGGGTGTGGGGAATGCCGGGGCAAAGTCCGCAGTGAGGTGATCAAGATCATTCACCCTGGGGGTAAAGGCTCCAAAGCGGAATCGCTGTTTTCGGGCCGCAACCGGCCCTTGAAATCACACAGTACGTTGCGGTATCATGGGTTGGGTTCCGGATAGGCCCCGATGACCGATCACAGCAGATCCTCCCGAAGGCATTCCCCGAATGTGCTCCCGGTTCAGAGCCATTTCAATAACTCAAACTGGTGAAAAAAGGAGGTCCAATCATGAAAAAAGCGCTCTCATACATTCTTGTGATCGTTGTGCTTGTCGCCCTCGCCCTGAGCTGCGGCGGCGGCGATGGGAAAGATGAAGGGACGCCCGAAACCAGTGCACCCCCTACAACCCCGGCCCAAACTACCCCGGCCCAAACTACCCCGGCCCCCTCGCCCACAAAGACGATCGAGCCTACCGTTGAACCCACCACCTCCACCCCCGAACCCACGGTTCAACCTTCCCCAACCCCAACGGTGAATCCGGATGCAGCGGAGACCGTGCTCGCAACCGTGATGCCCCGGCTCATCGTTGCCTTCGCGCAAGTGGATGGCAAATGGCTCGCCTACCCCGGACCCAACACCCAATCCTTCTCCATGCTCGAAAACGGCCAACTGTACTGGTGGTACGCCACGGAGACCGTTACTTTAGACTCGATAACCCTGTACAAGGGTTGGAACAACATGATGTGGCTCTCTACCGGCGCCCCCATTTCCAGCGCTCTCGGGGGATACGAGAACAAAGTGCTCTTTGTCATTCGCATGGATATTCAGACGGGGCGGAACTATCTATACCAGAGTCCGGCGGTCGGTGAGCTCACCACCATCCCCAGCGGGCAAACCTATCACACCTTTGCCTCGGGGACGGATAGCCCTCTCCCGCAGATGGCCACCCAGACCCGGTAGGGCATCAAGAGCACTTCGAGCTCTGATATCCAAAGCCTGAGCCCCCATAGATCCGAGGGCTCAGGCTTTGTGATTTCAAGGAATGTTCGAGGGGGGATCAGATGTTGAAGAGAAGGACTCGGTATTTCCCATGGGGCATACGGGCACAATACATCATGCCTTTACTCATCGTCATCACCCTCCTCGTCCTCGGCTGCGTAAATCATGATTCTTCCAAACCCACCCCCTCCCCCGAACCCACCGCTCAGGATTCATCGGCACTCAAAAAGCAATTGGACAAGATCGCCTCGAAAGTCGCCGAGATCCGGGGCTTGAGCCCCAAGGCCCGAGTCGAGTATGTCTTCCTCACCTCCGATGAGCTCCAGAGCGAACTCATGGACATGGCCGAAGAGGAATTGCCCGCCGAAGAGACGGCCATCCAACAGGAGATCCTGAGCCTCCTCGGCCTTCTCGAAGCCGACCAAGACCTGCGCAGCCTTCTCCTCGATCTCTACGCCGAGCAGGTCATCGGATTCTATGATCCGGCGGTCAAACGATTGTTCGTGGTGAGCGAGACGGCGGATCTGGGCCCCATCGAGGAAGTCACCTTTGTGCACGAGTACACGCATGCCCTTCAGGATCAGCACTTCGATCTCGAGGCGTTCTTGCCGGAGCATAGCGCCAACGCCGATTTCGATTCGGCCAAAATGGCCCTCGCCGAAGGGGATGCCACCGCCGTTGAAGCGGCGTATATCCTCAAAACATTCAATATGGCCGATGCTATAGAATTCCTCACGGAAGCGGCGTCCATGGAAACAGAGAAATTCGATGCCGCTCCGCGATTCCTTCGAGAAACCCTCATGTTCCCCTACGAAGCGGGATTCGAATTCACCAAGACTTTCGGGTCGCATGATGAACTCAACAGCGCCTATGCCGACCCGCCCCAATCCACCGAGCAAATCCTTCACCCGGAAAGGTACCGGCTCCGCGATGCGCCCCAAACGATTGATCTCTCGATGGTTTCACGGGCTCTTGGTCCCGACTGGACGGAATACGATCGGGGAGTTTGGGGAGAGCTCAATACACGGATCTATCTGGAGATGCACGTGAACGCGATCGAAGCGGCTGAGGCGGGGGCGGGATGGGATGGCGATCAGTACCGGTACCTCAAGAACACGCAAGGCCGAAAACTCTTCGTACTGCATTCCGTGTGGGATGATCCCAAGGATGGCGGGGAATTCCTGAACGCTTGCTCCATCCTCATTCGCGCCGAGGACGGCGGCAAAGGGAAGGTTCGAATGAGCGGGCCGACCGTTCAGTGGTGGGAAAACAAGGGGGTGAATTTCTATGTGAAATGGTCTTCCGATCGCACGCTGCTCATCATCACGGAAGACGAGAGCGCCATTGCAAATGTTCTCTCTGCCCTGCCAGATTTCGAAGGGGACTAGAGAAGGCAGCCCCAGAGTCACGAACCTGAAGCGGGCGGGCTCTCTTTGAGAGCGGCGGTGATGGAAGCGAGCAAGACAGAGTTCTGAACCGGCTTTGTGAGATATTCGAGCGCGCCCAGTGTGAGCCCCGTGGTCCTATCCGCATCTTGCCCCTTCGCCGAAAGCATGATGATCGGGATGGCGGAGGTTCGTGGATCCGACCGCAGACGGCTGCAGACCTCGAAGCCATCGATGCCGGGGAGCATCACATCCAGTATGACAAGATCCGGCTTTTCTTTTTGCGCCTTGATCAGACCTTGAAGCCCGTTCGAGGCGGTGATCACCTCGTAGCCTTCCTTCTGGAGTACATATGTCACCGCCCTCACATATCCCGGCTCATCGTCCACGAACAAAATCTTCTTTGCGATGGGACTCACCTCCAACAAAACCGAACCGTACGATGAAGGCTGAAAAGAGTTCTCGGCACGAACGGCCCAACAGTTTGACTAACTTATAACATTGCGTGTGATACTTGTCAAGCACACGAAATCCACCGGTAACTGTCGACTTTTGCTGGGTGGGCACCTCTGAGCATCTCATGATCAAGTGAGAAAGCGATTTGAGTGAGCGAGGGCATTCAGAGCCTTGGCGAAGGGGCGATTTACATTGGTGGGGGCCAACCAATGCCGGAAGGCCTCCGTAAAATCCAGGGCTGTGGGTTCGTCCGGCCGGTCTTATCTACGGTCATGTCCGCTACGGGCTTCCTGTGAGAAATGGCATTGCC
>Ga0078972_1011620_pt1 | contig 15656 bp, 6 predicted proteins | sample YelNatPaOPGAMG01_FD_67568 | JGI IMG/M metagenome (GOLD analysis project Ga0078972, IMG submission 67568) | Hot spring thermophilic microbial communities from Obsidian Pool, Yellowstone National Park, USA - OP-RAMG-01 (SPADES assembly) (version 2) | ecosystem: Environmental > Aquatic > Thermal... | reverse complement strand
TTATACTCCCTTTGGAAACCTCACATACCTTATGCCCCGAACGTCCCAGTCTCTGCACTAATCTTGTTACCTGCCTTGGCGAATTATATTGTATGGTATAATCTGCACTCCCTATATCTATCCCTAATTCTAGCGAAGAAGTACATATTAAAGACTTTAAAATTCCAGATTTGAACTCGTCTTCCATCTGCATACGCACTTCTTTGGATAATGACCCATGATGGACGCCTATTGGAAGAGTTGGTTCCATAATCTTCAGTCTAGCGCCCAAGCCCTCGGCATGGTCTCTTGTATTTACAAAGAACAAAGTCGATTTGTGTTTCTTAATTAACGAGGAACATTCTCTAAGCGCAGAGGCAACTATCCTCTCACATCTGATTTTATCTGCAATTAATCCATCATCTTCTTTCTCTTTCGGAAAAAATACCTCTATTTCCATCTTTTTTTCTGCATTTGCCTTTATCACGTCTATCTCTCTACCCAAGCCAACAAGATATCTCGCAACTTCTTCTATAGAACCTATTGTTGCAGATAAACCAATTCTCTGAAATTCTCTTTTCGTTAAATGATACAATCTTTCAAGAGCAATAGCAAGTTGTGCACCCCTTTCATCTTCTGCAAGTTCATGCACTTCGTCTATAATCACATATCTAACATTCTTCAAATGCTCTCTTAGATTTCTACCTAAAAAAAGGATTTGGAACGTCTCAGGCGTCGTTATTAGGATTTGTGGCGGATTTTTAGACATTTTTATCCTTTCTGATTGAGATGTATCACCATGCCTTACTCCAATCCCTATACCAAGCGCATCTCCAAATTCGTGCATACGTTTAAGCATATCCCGATTCAAAGCCCTGAGCGGTGTAATGTATAGAAGTGCAATTGGCTTGGGCGTTTCGTTCAATATTTTATGAAATAAAGGGAGCATGGCGCTTTCTGTCTTTCCCATTCCAGTAGGCGAGATTAAGAGCACATTCTTTCCTTCAAGTATTTTTGGAATTGCTCTACGTTGTGGCAAAGTCGGTTCTACTAACCCCTTACTTCTCATAACTTCCTTCAGGCTTGGATGTAGTATTTCAAATATGTTCGAATTTATATTACCTTCTATATTATTATCTTCCTTATCTTCTTCGTTCTCGAAGTTCACTTTCGCCATTTTGAATTCGTTGTTATCTAAGTTTCTATCAAGGAACATCGCAATTCTCTCTTGATTTGATGACTCTTCGTTCATTCCGATTTCCCTTTATTTTTTATTAATATTTATCAAAGGTTATATTCGATATTATAATCGCTAAACTCTTATTAAATATTAGCATGAGAATTTAAGTTTATATATGTAATATAAAATGCAATAAAACATAACACTTCTCTATTTATCTTCTTAATTTAGAATTACACTCTGGGCAGGTAAGCCGTTTGGCATATATTCTCGCACCGCATTTTTCGCATACTATAGGACCCTTACTTACTTCTTTTGTCTCTTTCTTTAACTTATTTCTTATCTCTTCCGCTTTTTTATCAACTTCTCCTTTGCTCAATTCTTTCCTTTCTTCTGTGCGTTCTTTTTGTTTAGTAACTTGCATTCCTTCGGTTCTTTCATCTTTTTTTACTAATCTCTTGTTCATACCAATGAACTGTAAATCTTGTTGGGCTTCTATCCTGTCAATCTCTTCGACAACTAATGGCTTGGGGGCAGGAAATTCTTCACTTCTCATTTCTTTAGATTTTTGTTTTTGTACTTCAGTTTCGCTGGATATCTCCTTCTTTTCACTTTTCTTTTCAATATTATTAACATCAGTATTAACATCACTATTCTTGCCCTTTTCTAAATTTCCCTTTTTCGAAACATTTTTAACTTTATCGTAAGACAATTTTTCATGTGCAACTTGCTTACTACTAAATTCCTTTTTCTTGAGTTGCAACTCTTCTTCAAGAGAGATATCTTCTCCTTTTTTTCCAAACAATTTTGCTCTTAATGCAGTAATCGTCAAGCCCACAATCAAAACAATAAACGCAAGCGCTATGAATGGAGTTCTGTTATCTCCGCTTTGGGTTATATTCTTTTCAAAGAATTTTATAATAAGAGTGTAATTTGCTACATCTACCGGCTTGGAATCGTTTATACCATTATCTTTATTATCAACTACAATATAATATTTCTCATCCTTTGTTGCGTATGGTTGAGTATGGTCTGCAAGGCGTGTCTTCATGTAAGAGGTTGCTCCGGAAATCTGAGTGGCATTTCCTTTGTATGAGATATAGTTCAATGACGATATGATGTACATATCCAATTCTTTTCCGTCCTTTACTTCAAAATGGACAGTAAACCTTTCGTCTTTTTGCAAACTCACTCCATACGCAATATATTCACCTTCAAAAACCTTGCCTGTGTTATCTGTAAAATCACTACCAATCTCGGTTTCGAGTCCATGAACAGTTGGTAAGCAGCTCCCTATGTTCAAGAAGATTCCTATAACCAACAATGGAACTAAGAAAAACCTTGACCTCAACCACCTTAACTCTGAGCATATGTTTGACCTAGTATATGAATAAAGCATGATTTAGAAATTGGCATTCGTATTATAAATTATTTGCGTTTGACCATTACCTCGTTTGCTAAACTGTCAGACGATATACTATGGGATATATCCTAGCGAAAGTAATATATCATCATAGTGCATATCGAGATACAGTCAGGTCTTATGGCTGGAGGGACTTAAAGATGAGCATATTAGCACGGTGCACAGCAGGTATATTCATCGCCATTCTGCTATTTTCTGTAATCCCATACCTACCCAACTCAAACGCATCTACAAGAGCAGTGGGAGCAGTTATTTCAGAACCTAATAATGGATATACTACAGACACTAAAGTAGAAATAACTTTCAATGGGTCATCCTCAACAGTTGGTGTGGGGCAGAATATCACTAACTATCAGTGGTATTTCGATAATGGCGATGTAATCTCAGGACCCGACAAAGCGATAGTTTCCTATGCATTTCCAAAAGGGGGCAACTATGCAGTTACCCTCACGGTATCTAATTCGGTTGGTGAGACAAGTTCCGCAACTGTTAATGTGATTATTAATAATAGAAAACCCCAGCCTGTTTCATCTATAAGCCCCTCTGAGCCTTTTGCTGCTTCTCCTGTTGTTTTTGATGCATCATCCTCCATAGATGAAGATGGCTATATAGTTAATTGGACTTGGGTAATTAATGGAATAACAAAATATGGTCAATCTGTAGTTCATGTCTTTCCCAACAATGGTAATTATTCTTATTCTCTTACAGTAAAGGACGACGACGGAGCAACTCAAACTCTCAATTCTTATGTTATTGTGAAAAATAAACCCCCAATCGTTGATTTCAATTGGACGCCAATAAGACCTAATGTAGGCGAAACGATAACTTTTACAAGCACTGTTTCCGATGACGATGGTACGGTATCAGATGGAAGTAAAATCTGGTACTTAGGTGATGGTATCATTCAAACGGGTGCTACAACTACATATTCATATTCTGCACGTGGAACCTACACTGTTACCTTCTCTGCTACAGATAACGACGGCGGCGTATCTTACATAACAAAATTTGTTCATGTAGGTTTTTCTCCGCCTGTGCCTTCAATCATAGTAGATGGAGGTACAGCAAAACAGACATTCGAGATATTCACATTCGATGCGTCTTCTTCGTACGACCCTGATGGTAACATCATAAGTTATGTTTGGGATTTCGGCGATACTACCACAGCCACAGGGGCGACAGTTACACATGAGTACACCGATGGAACTGTGATGGGTAAAGAGTATTATGTGAAACTAAATGTTACAGATAACAATTTTAACTGGTCTGTGTTAACTATAACTGTAAATGTATTCAATAGAGCCCCAAGCCTCATGGTCCCTGATGTTTATGTAAATAACAGTGTTGGAGGCGGAGCTCTTGTTTGCTTTGATACCTCGAGTTGTATCGACGTAGATGGGAACATAGTGAATTATTCTTGGAATTGTGGAGATGGAAAGTTTGCATACGGACCTAATGCAACTCATTGGTATGCCGATAATGGTATATACACTGTGAATCTAACGGCAACTGACGACGACGGTGCTATCGCATACACTAATTTCACGGTCTACGTGCGTAACCTTCCTCCATGTGCTATTATAAATTATACGCCTACTGTGATTTTGCCTGGCACACCGGTAAGTTTCAATGGCTTGGAGTCCTATGACCCTGACGGTAGCATAGTTTCTTACCAATGGTATTTCTCAGATACAAACACAACGCTTGGCGGGCAGAGCGTAAGTCATACTTTTACTGCAAATGGTTCGTATGTTGTAAGATTAACTGTAATGGACGACGATGGAGACATAAACGTATCTATAAAGAAAATATCAGTTGGAAACCTCCCCCCTGTTATCGATGCAGGCGAGAAAATAAGAATATACTATACTCTCACTCCAATTAGTTTTGACGCTTCGAATTCCTATGACCCTGATGGCGTTATTACAAGTTACATCTGGTTCTTTGGTGATGGCACTACTGCGCTCGGTCCTTCAGTTCAACATTCATACGCAGATAATGGAAATTACACTGTTATGCTTACTATAACTGACGATGATGGCGCAGTCAATACAACTACTGTTCTTGTCAAGATACTAAATAGACCTCCGGTTGCTGTATGCCCAAGCCAGACCGCTCTTACATATCAAAATGTAACGCTCAATGCAGGGATGTCTTCGGATTCAGACGGGTATATAGTCCAATATCTATGGAGATTCCATGATGGTTCTACCGCTACAGGCGTAGAGACAATTAAAAATTACACAGATAATGGAGTGTATAGTGTAGTCCTTGAAGTGACAGATAACGATGGTGCAAAAGGGAACGTTACCATAGATATTACAATACTTAATCGGGCACCTGTTGCACGCATAACTTCCTCAGATGCATTTCCAACAGTGGGAACTTTAACTACATTCTATGGCGAAAATTCAACGGACCTCGACGGAACGATTGTAAATTGGACATGGTACATGGGCGATGGTGGCGTAAGATATGGTCCAAATGTAACATATACATATACGACAAATGGCACTTATTATTGTTATTTAATAGTTACAGATAACGATGGCGCGGTAAATACTGCAAGATTAAAAGTAAAGGTAGGAAACTTGTATCCTGTGGCACAAATTACAGCCATACCTATGAACGCCATGACAAACGATACTATCTTCTTCTCAGGTTTTGGGTCATTTGACATGGACGACCCTACGAATATATCTATGATTGCAAATTATCAGTGGAATTTTGGTGATGGAACCTCTGAATTTGGTATGAATGTTACTCATCAATTCACAGATGGGACAAGAATATATAATGTAGTCCTAATTGTTACTGACTTGGATGGTGCCTCGAATAGCACTCAGGTGCAGATTACAATTTATAATAGAGAGCCACGCACAGCCATAAACGATTTAGAAACCATAACTTTGGTCCCAACCTTGTTAGAAGGTGTATATTGTTATGATTTAGATGGAATTATAGTGAATTACACATGGTCCCTGGGGGGAGTCTCACCCACAATAATCGGTTACGGGGCTAATGTATATTATACTTTCACAGATAATGGAATTTATGAAGTAGTCTTGACAATAACAGACGACGATGGCGCAACAAATTCGACTTCAATCTACGTTACGGTAAAAAACAGAGTCCCACATGCAATTTTCACATACGAACCCCATGGCGCCATGGAGGCTCTCCCAGTTAACTTCTCTGCGCTCGGCTCTTACGATGAAGACGGCACGATAGTTACCTATCATTGGATATTTGGTGATGGCTCTGAAGGTATTGGTATGAATATTTCTCATACTTATGTTAAAAATGGGACATACGAGGTCATCCTAACTGTTGTCGATAATGATGGAGACTTGCACCAAGCCTCTAATATCATTACTGTATTAGAGCATAACATCTTGCCACACGCGATTGCCTCAACCAATGCCACCGGAGACATTTACACTTATCAAACAATTTACTTTAATGCCACGGGCTCATACGACGAAGATGGATACATAAAATGGTATCAGTGGAATTTTGGCGATGGCACGCAAGTTGGTGGTGTTAACAAGACAGAGGTTAGTCATTCTTATAAAAAGAATAACACATACAAGGTTGTCCTTACGGTTATAGACGATAAAAGCGGACAAGGTATATTTGAAATATACCTTACAGTTCTTAATTCGCCGCCTATCGCCTATGCCGGACCTGATAGAACTGTGCTTACGAATAGTACAATAACATTCGATGCTACCGCAGTTTATCAAGGTCAGAAATCATATGATATCGATGGAACGATTGTAAATTACACCTGGACGTGTAATGGAGTTATCAGATATGGCAGGGTAGTATCTTACTTCTTCCCCACGAATGGCGTATTTACAATTTCTCTTACTGTGAAAGATGATTGCAATGCAACTTCTACAGACACTGCGCAAATAACTGTTCTTAACAGGGCACCTGTTGCTATAGGAGGTGCGGACGTTTCGATAGACTCTAACTCATCTGCAACTTTATCAGCAATAGATTCTTATGACCCTGATGGCACGATAGTTTCTTATTTATGGACTTTTGACGATGGAACTACTCAAAACACAATGGTTGCCACTAAATATTATGATTACACACAAAAAGGAGAGCATATCGTAAACCTCACGGTTACTGATGACGACGGCGGCACAAATACTACATTTATCAAGATATTTGTAAGGAATAAAGCACCTGTGCCAACATTACAAACCTCAGTAGAATCTGCTTTGACATATACCGAGATAACCATGAGCGCATCAGGCTCCTCAGACCCCGATGGATATATTGTGAAATATACCTGGATGTTCGGCGATGGTACCGTGGGAACCGGAGAAACTGTAACCCATCAGTATAAGAAAAAAGGCGTTTATACAATCACAGTAACAGTTACTGATAATAATGGTATGTCTATGGCAATGCCAAAATCGATAAGAATTGACAATAGAGCACCTGTTGCGTCTTTTGTTTATTCTCCATCGCAAAATATCATGAGCATCGAATATGTATTATTCTATGCAAACGATTCTTCAGATATGGATGGAGTTATAACTTCATATTCTTGGGATATCGGCTTGGGAAATAAGATGACTGGAAAGATAGTTTCTTATGCCTTCCCAGAACCTGGCAATTACGAGATAAGACTTACCGTTATCGATGATAATGGAGATTCTACCTCTCTAGTAAAAGTAATTTCAGTGGGTAATAGAGCACCAGTTGCAGACGCAGGTCCCTCCTTTATTACATGTAAGGTAAAAGAGATGCGTACATTTGATGCATCGAAGTCCTACGACCCTGATGGGAGCATTATAAACTATACTTGGCAGATGAACAAGAACGATGCGAATACCATGCTCTACGGAGCCGTAATTACCTATAAATACGCAAAACCTGGAAATTATACAATTGTTCTTACAGTTACAGATAACAATAATACAAAGAGTACAATTGAGATTTTTGTAAATGTAGAAAAAATCCAGGGAGATACGACCAATAAAACGACGCCTGATTTGTCAATCGGTGAAATTGTCTTTGCATTTGTTGTGAGCCTTGCAATATTATCAACTTCAAGAATTTTAAGAAGGAGGAGATTGTGAACAAGGATTAAAGTAGGAGGCTGAAAAATTGGAAGATGGAAAAAGAGAATATAAGATAATGGCATGTTTTGTAATTTGGACGATGTCGGTAACTTCGATATTGGCAATCCCCGTTGGTGGTCAAACAACGATAGACCCGATCGTGTTCTCAAGTAGTGATATCTATTTTAGCCAAGATATCTATGGCTTGGAAACCACTATAAATGTAAGTTTAACTAATGTGGGAACAACTACGGTTTCAAATGTTGAGGTGAAATTCTATTATACTACTCCAGGAACAGTTACGCAAACTGCTTTACCACCAATTACTGTTGATGTTCCTATCGAAGGGATAACAGTTTCAACACAGCCCTTAATGCTCCCTGCTCCAGGAAGATACACCGTTGAGGTATTTGTAAGTTATATGTATCAAGATACTTTCCTTTATACGAGTGCCACGACAAACCTTGTAATGAGGACCCCGCCCGACCTTGCTGTCGGCTCTACAGACATAACATATCTTCCTGAGATTGTTCTTGAAGGCTCTGATGTAAAATTTGAAGCAACTATTTGGAATTACGGCGAGGCATCTGCAATGTTTGCCTATGTTGTATTCTATGACATGGTAATAAAACCAGAGAATGCATTCTGTGCAACTATCATAACTAACATACCTGGCTATGACCCGCAAAATCCAGGTACGAACTACGTTAAGGTTTATGCAGATTGGAATACGCAAGGGTTGCATGGAAATCATAAGATATTTGTGGTAATAACGGATGTAAAACCCATAGAAATCAATGGAGGGAACAACGAAGCAAGCATGATAGTGCCTGTATATAACGAAGCCTATGATATTTTTGTTGATGGAAGTGCGACTTATCCAAGTGCCACATATCCATACGAATTTGCAAGAAACTGTTTTATTACAGTAACGAATGGAGAATCTACAGTAGGAAGCATGGGAATTATAAATAATCCAAGTTTCATGATAAAGCAGGCTTGGGCAAATCAGTTTAGTATATCTGTAAGAATGAATGGAGTATTAACAATCGTAGGTTCGAAAGTATATTCGGATTACTCCTTCGATGTTATGCTTTACGACGATGCATCCCTTATCGTAGAAAATTCAAATCTAACACTTAACATTATATGTGCAGGTCGTGCTACCATAGAAATGAAAGATTCATATCTCAAAGGTTCTATTTCAGGAAACGCATCAAGGATTAACATCACAAATACAAAGATTGTAGGTAATATAGATGTGCAATCTATAGAAATGGGAATAGAAACTTCGCAGATTGAAAGCACAGCATCTGTAAAGATAAGAAACACAATCTTTTCTTGTAAAGATACCTCATTTTCGAATACGTTTGCCATAATTGAACCTGGATTGCAACAGATTCCAGGCTTGGGTATTTATGGGACAACAGAGGCATATTTGTTAAATGTATCTTTTGATTCAATTAGATATGCAGAAGACCCTGCAAGGTTTGAGAAAATCTGGGCTTACGATAATGCAAAAGCATACATTTTAAGATATCTTGAGATAAACGTCGAGGACTCGACAACCAAGCCAGTGGCTGGTGCAAAGGTTACCATAAAAGAATACAAAGGGACATTTTCGCCAATAATGGAAGGAACGACTTCTGAATATGGAAAAGTTCAGTTTAGTATCCTTACAGACATTGTGAATAACTCTCTAAATCCCCGTGTAATCCATATAGGTGTTTATTTAGTAGAAGTCCAAGCGTCTGACCCCATTTCAAGTTATACAATAACCGATTCTGTGCTCTTGCCTATGTATCCTAACATGAGTGTATCAAATAATACGATCAGAAAAACAATTACCTTACCTCCTTTAGACCTAGATACAAATCTTCCTGCAGGCGAGAACGACATGATAGTTCCAGAGAATGTAGAAGGAAATCCGGTTTATTTCACGTCTGCTTTCTTAGGCGATGGTAATTTAACAATCGAAGGGGTAGTTATACTTGAGAACATCCATTACAGATTTGAACAGAATTATCCGTATCAATATCATATACTGATAAAAGGAAATGGGAAGTTGATAATGAGGAATGCATCGATAAGCAGCCAGAGTGCATTCAATATTTACATTTATGGCAATGGCAGTCTGGAAACAGAGAATTCAAATATAGTCCTAACAACCGGAGGAAAGAATGGCTCGATAATTGCCAAGGAAAATTCTATGTTAAAATTCGAAGGTTCTAAAGTTGAAAGCAACATGTGGGTAGATGTAGTTTCGTTCACTGCATTGGAAAATTGCATTTTCAATGGCAAGACCTTCTCAATAACTTCAGAAGAGACAAAGATTGAAAAGAGCACCTTCACATCGACTAAATTCGAATTGAATACAACCTCTCTTACCTTATCAGATTCTTATTTTGTAACAAGAGAAATATCATTTACAGGAAACATGGCGATAATATCTACTACTAATTTCAACTCTGAAGATTTGTATTATTGGTTCAACATGAGCGAAATTACATCATGCAAGTTTAAATCGAATAAGCAGTTTATTAGGTCAGCGACATTCAAGGCAATAGATACAGAATTTGATCAGCCCTTTGATGACCTTGCAGGCACAGATTCAGGCGTATTACAGAATGTAAATACACCAAGTGTTTCAGTAAAAGAGGATGCAACAGTATCTCGGGCTTGGCTACTTTCTATAAGTGTGATAGATTTAGCAAAATCAAATGTAGTAGGAGCAATTGTTAAGGTGTACAAATATAATGGCACAGAACAGATAGGTTCTGATTACACCACAAACACAGAGGGATATGTACAATTGGCATTGACTGCAAACATAACTACAAGCCATTCTGATATTTTTGTTGGTAACTATAAGGTATCTGTTACATCATCTACTGGCCATGTTCCCAAAATATATACTATCCCAGAGGAATCGCGCACGGGAATAGTGCCATCAGATGGTATGCTTGCTGTAGTTATGGATAGGAATAAGCAATTGCAACTATCTTACGATGAGGTTGTCATCTCTCCCTCATCCATAATAATGAAATCTATACTATACACAGGACTAAATGATACGGAAGCAAAATTGCTGAGGATAAGCACTTATTACTCTACTATAAAATTGGACAATAATACTGTGAACATGACCTCAGATATTGCGGGCTTGGGCTACCTTACCCATCTGCGTGAAACATTCAATTTACCTGATTACAAGAATATTACATTTGCAAATGCTACAATATATGGTAATGCGGTTTGCACCATATTTGGGTATGCAAGTTATGATATCGGCAAACCCACACTTCTTGCAGCAAGTGGAAGTAAAGTAACAGTGAGTTTCGGTCCAACCCTTTCTTGGAATACTACAGTTGATGAATTCGGAAGGTTCAATGTCACAATCCAGATGCCTTCGGAGGGACCAAAGACACATAATTTGACCATAACTATAACATCTGCAGCATGGCCTGGAGTAAGTTGTGAAGCAAGGATACCTTTATTTGTGGAACGGGAAATTCCCACAAGCATATCAGTTACCGTGAATACTGATAAAGTATCGTATGTAAAAGGAGGAAAGATGCGTGTAACTGGTGATGTGAAATACAATACGAACTATCCAGTTTCGGGAGCCTCAATTGACATTTATTTAGGCTTGGTGTATATAGGGTCAACGCACACAAACGAGCAAGGTTCTTATGATAAGGGAGATTTGAAGTTGAAGAAAGCAGGAAAGTACCAAATTATGGTAACTGTTACTGACCCAACTGGAACTATGACTGCGACAGGATTTTCAGAAACAATATCAGTTACAGAAGAAGAAACAGGAGCAGACCCTATGATGATTGCGATTATTGCGATAATCATAATTGCGATAGGTGGTGGTGTTGGAGGCTTTGCGATATACTATGCGAAATCAAGTTGGGGCAAGTTCGTAGAATGCGGCGAATGCGGCGCTTTCATACCTGAAAATTCAAAGAAATGCCCGAACTGCGGTACTGATTTCGAAGAAGAGATTGCAAAATGTTCAGTTTGTGAGGCTTGGGTACCTGCGACTTCAGTGCAATGTCCAGAATGCGGCGTGCCATTTAAGAAACAAAAAGAAGAGAAGAAACCAGAAGGAGAAGGTGGAAAGCCTGAAGAGGGGAGCAAAGAAGACGTGCCTGTGGACTTAGGACTTATGGATGAGAAGAGTAGTAAAGGTGGCACGAAGAAAACAAAGAAATAATTTTTTCCATTTTTCATATTTTTCAATATTATATTACAATTTATATTGTTAATATTATTATCTGATTTTGATAGGTTTTGAACGATTTAGGGATAAACTTAACACTATGCTTAATAATCCCAAAGATAATTGGGATTGGGGATTTTTATGGTGCAACCACATAACCCGGTAAGTGCAGAGATAACAAAATTATACGACGAAGAGGCAAAGTTTTATGATTTTCAATATGCAGATTTGAAAGCAGATATAGAGATGTACATAGCACTTGCAAAAGAATATGGCGAACCGATACTCGAAGTTGCTTGTGGGACAGGAAGGATATTGATACCGCTTGCGAGAGAGGGTTTTAAAGTTACAGGGATAGATATAACGAGGAGCATGTTAGATATTGCTCGAAGAAAGATATGCATAGAAAAACATCCTGCACAAGGAAGGATAGAGATAATAGAAGCAGACATGCGAAATTTTTCGTTGAATAAGAAATATCAAATGGCGATAATTCCAATTAATTCATTTTTGCATCTTCTTACTACAACCGAGCAAGTATCCACTTTAAAATCTGTTGGTGAGCATCTTAAACCAGGCGGAGTAATTGTTATAGACATATTCAAACCTGACCTTGCGCGTCCTCAAAATACAATTTCGCATGTGTTTACTAAAGTAAATCCTGTATCTGGGAAGATTGCAAGTAAGTTCGTTACTCAAACTTTTGATTATGCCAAACAGACTATTCAAGTGCATTCTTTCCTTGATGAAATGAGCGATGCCGGGGTGGTAAAGAGACATGTTTCAGCATTTGAACTAAGGTATATTTTTAGATATGAGATGGAGCTTTTATTAGAAAAGACGGGATACAGGGTTAGAGAAATATATGGAGATTACGATAGAAGCCCATTCGTTTCGGAATCAAAGAGGATGATATTTGTGGCAGAGAGATTATAATTTCTGAGTTTTACCTTTGTTTATTTCCTTCAATATTATCGAGTTTTATATCTTGTATATCTGTTACAATTATTACCTACTTACCCTTTGCAGTTAGGAAAGAAAGATAGGATGCTGTTTTTTGTGTGGAAATATGGAGTCAAGATACGTGAAGGATTTGTGAAAAAGTTTAAATAGAATTATATACATAAAGGTAAACAACCTTAAGTTAACAACTTGGGGGTGAAAGGATGAACAACGAAGGGAAGAAGGAGATCGTGGAAAAATCGAGCGAGAAAAAGAACGATTTTGCGATGCGACCGAGGAGAGAGGATAGATACCTCTCGCCGTACAAGATGATGAGGGATTTCGACCGTGTCTTTGAAGATTTTAGAAGAGAACTTGACGAGATGTTCTGGAATCCCTGGAAGTTCCCGAGCACGATGAGCCGCATGCATGAATTCATGCCAGAACTAAGAACTCCTTCTGTTGACATAGTAGACTCTGGGAATGAGTACAAGATATCAGCAGAACTTCCTGGGGTGTCTAAAGATGAGGTAGAGATAAACCTCACTGAGAACGGGATTGAAATCTCATCAGAGACAAAGAAAGAGACCGAAGAAAAGAAAGACGAGAAGAACGATGTATATCTAAGGCGCGAACGCTCCTATTCGAAATTCTATCGAGCATTTACCTTCCCTGAAGAGGTTCTACCTGACAAAGCAGAAGCAAAACTCGAGAACGGCGTTCTTGAGATAAAAATACCAAAGAAAGAAGTGAAGGAGAAGAAGCACAAGGTGCAGATAAAATAAAGAGATAAAATGAAAGGAGATGAATAAGGAGAGGGATATTTAACAAGGGGGGATAGCACATGAAGGACGAGTTTGAGGAGATAAGCAGGATGCTTTCCATATTCGAGAATCCATTACGAAGGAAAATACTCCACAGACTTGTCTCAGATGCTTGCTATCCCCTACAACTTTCTAAAGAACTTAGAGTTTCACAACAGGCGATAATGAAACATTTAGATGTGCTAGAAAGATGTGGCATAGTAAGAAGTCGTTCAGAGAAGTCAGAGAATGCAGGACCACCTAGGAAATCATATTATCCGATAAGGAGAGTATCGATGGTATTAGATTTTGGACCTCATCTATACGATGTAAGGGTGTATGTCGATGATAGACTTCCCCTTCCAGATAGAACGGAAGATAATGTTGGAAAAGAAGAAAGGAATGATTATAGTGATTTGCGTGATGTCCATTTAAAGAGGATATCACAAAGAGCCAATCCTGAACGTTTCCGCAAAGTGATAAGGAGCATCATGGAGATGAACCAAGAAATTGAGAGGCTAGATGCATGGCGTCTATCTATGGTCAGACAGAAGGAAGCGTTGCTGCGCGAAGCCTACACACTTGCAAAAGACTTGACCTCAAGCATTCTTGAAATGAAGGTGCTCTCACTTGCGATAGAGCGTGGCTTGGCTGATGTTAATGATTATGTGATAACTATGATAGCAGATGAACTTGATATTAGAGAGAAAGAAGTGGAAGAGATACTAATGAAGTATAAAGAACTCCTTATTCAGGATGATAAAGAAAATAAAGAACAGGATAAAAATGAGAATGAACAAGGGGAGAAAGTAAAGATATCGAATGCGCAAAGGAAAGAAAAAAACAAAAGATAAGGAGGTTGATAAAATGGGAAAGATAATAGGGATAGATTTAGGGACAAGCAATTCTGCGGCAGCAGTGCTGCAAGGTGGGAAACCAACTATAATACCAAGTGCAGAAGGGACATCGATTGGGGGTAAAGCATTTCCAAGTTACGTTGCATTTACGAAAGATGGACAGAAACTAGTCGGTGAACCTGCAAAAAGACAAGCAGTAGTAAACCCAGAAGGCACAGTGATTGCAATAAAGAGGAAGATGGGGACTGATTACAAAGTAAAGATATATGGAAAAGAATACACGCCGCAACAGATTTCAGCGTTCATCTTGCAGAAGATTAAGCAGGATGCAGAGGCATTTTTAGGCGAGAAAGTCGAAAAAGCAGTTATTACGGTCCCGGCATACTTTAACGACAACCAGAGACAAGCGACAAAAGACGCAGGGACTATAGCAGGTCTCGAAGTAGTAAGGATAATAAACGAGCCTACGGCAGCATGTCTTGCATATGGAATAGACAAAGCAGGGAAAGAACAGAAAATACTTGTATTTGACCTTGGAGGCGGGACACTAGATGTTACCATAATGGAGTTCGGCGAGGGTGTATTCGAAGTAAAAGCAACTTCAGGAGATACTCAACTTGGCGGCACAGACATGGATAACGCAATCATAGACTACATTGCAAAAGAGTTCAAGGCAGAACATGGTATCGATTTAAGAAACGACAAGATGGCATTCCAACGACTAAGAGAAGCATCAGAAAAGGCGAAAATAGAACTTTCAAATGTGCTTGAAACCGAGATAAACTTGCCATTCATAACTGCAGATGCCACAGGTCCCAAACATCTACAGATGAAACTTACGAGAGCAAAACTCGAAGAACTTGTAAGACCCATAATAGAGAGATGCAAAGCGCCTTTGAAAAGGGCACTTGAAGATGCAAAACTTACAGTATCTCAGATAGACAGAATCATACTTGTTGGAGGACCTACAAGGATGCCCATAGTGCAGAAATTCGTTGAAGATTATATCGGAAAGAAGATAGAACGAGGAATCGACCCTATGGAATGCGTTGCTATGGGTGCGGCAGTTCAAGCAGGCGTACTCTCAGGCGAAGTCAAAGATATCGTGCTACTTGATGTTACACCCCTTTCGCTCGGCGTTGAAACACTCGGCGGCGTAT
>Ga0078972_1011618_pt1 | contig 15658 bp, 11 predicted proteins | sample YelNatPaOPGAMG01_FD_67568 | JGI IMG/M metagenome (GOLD analysis project Ga0078972, IMG submission 67568) | Hot spring thermophilic microbial communities from Obsidian Pool, Yellowstone National Park, USA - OP-RAMG-01 (SPADES assembly) (version 2) | ecosystem: Environmental > Aquatic > Thermal... | reverse complement strand
GAAATGAACATTTGCGTTCGGCGCAGGGCATGATGCCTCGAGGTGGCCTTCGCAGCGCAGCGAGGACAGACACCGAAAGGCGAATGCCGGAGCCAACGATATTTCATATTTAAAGTTGATCAAGTATAATATACTTCACAGTTAAATGCGAACTGATATATTTTAACAAGACGTAAGGCAGATCGAATCATTTTTTGTTCAACGGAAAATGACACTTGACAAAATGTCCTTTGAAAATCTCAAGAGAACGAGGTTCTTCAGTTCTACATATATCTTGCGCGTACAGACATCTCGTGTGAAATCTACACCCTGATGGTGGATTAACCGCACTTGGTATCTCACCTTTGAATACCACCGTTGCCCTTTTTTGCTTTGGATCTGGCTTGGGAATCGAACTGAGAAGCGCATACGTGTAAGGATGCATTGGAGAACTGAAAATATCATCTTTTTTACCAACTTCAACTATCTGCCCGAGGTACATAACGGCAACGAAATCTGACATGTAATCCACAACGGCAAGATTGTGAGTTATGAAAAGATATGTAAGAGAAAACTCATCTTTGAGTTTTTTTAAAAGTTCAAGTATGACAGCCTGAACTGAAACGTCAAGTGCCGACGTTGGTTCATCAAGAACAAGAAACTCAGGATTGAGTATCAGAGCTCTCGCTATGGCTATTCTTTGCCTTTGACCACCACTGAATTCATGCGGGTAGCGAAACATATGATCCTCGTTGAGACCAACTTTACCAAGAATATCCTTTACTCTGCTTAACATCTCGGTAGAAGTTATCCTCTCATGAATTACCAAACTTTCTCCAACGATATCTTTAACAAGTCTTCGTGGATGAAGGGAATTGTAAGGATCCTGAAATACAATCTGCATCTTTTTCCTGAATTTCACCATCTTATGTTGGCTTATCTTTGTTATGTCTGCTCCATTGTAAATTACCTGACCGGATGTTGGCTCTACGAGCCTTAACACGGTTCTGCCAAGTGTGGTCTTTCCGCTTCCAGATTCTCCGACAACAGAAAAGATTTTCTCTTTTGGTATTTCAAGGTCCACGTTATCAACCGCATGAACATATTCACTTTTTTTGAACACACCATTTTTTACCGGAAAATACTTTTTAAGATTTTCAATTTTCATCAAAATGTCCGCCATTTTTTTCACCCGTAAAGATGACATGCCACACCGTGATCTGATGTTTCCATTTTTAAAGATGGTTTTTCAATTTTGCAAATTTCCATCGCGTAAGGACACCTTGGATGGAATCTGCATCCAGTGGGAGGGTTGACAAGATCTGGAACATTTCCAGGTATGCCAACGAGTTTACCTCTATTTCCTATCTTGGGAATGGCCTTAAGCAGTCCTTTGGTGTATGGATGCAAGGGATTTTCGAAAAGTTCATCTGTTTTTGCATTCTCAACAACATTTCCCGCGTACATTATCAAAATTCTATCGCAGAATTGCGCTGCAACTCCAAGGTCATGTGTTATGAGTATAACGGTGTTTCTCATCTTAGAAACAAGATCATCAAGTAAGGCTATTATCTGTGCTTGAATCGTGACATCAAGCGCAGATGTGGGTTCGTCCGCTATCATCAACTTTGGATTCGTGGACAACGCCATTGAGATCATAACCCTTTGGGCCATTCCACCGCTCAATTCATGTGGGTAGAGATCTATCACCCTTTTAGGATCAAGGCCCACTACTTCAAGCGCATCGAGAACATCTTGCCGAGACTCCTTCATCGATGATTTTTTTACCCTCGAAATGCTTTCTCCTATCTGAAACCCAACTTTCATGACGGGATTAAGTGATGATAGCGGTTCTTGAAAGATCATAGATATATCTTTCCCACGGATATCATTCAAAAGATTTTCACTTAACTTCATGATATCTTTTCCGTCGAAGATTATTTCTCCATTGGTGATCTCTCCTGGAAGGTCGATAAGTCTCATTATCGCAAGAGAAGTAACGGATTTACCGCATCCTGTTTCGCCTATTATTCCAAGTTTTTCATTTTTCTTAACATCGAAACTTATACCGTCAAGGGCATGGACCGTCCCTCGATAGGTGTGAAAAACAACTTTTAGATTTTTAACCTCAAGGAGATTTTTGCTCATCTTCTTAACCTTGGATCCATTATGTCTCTTAGGCCGTCTCCAAGCAAGTTAAACCCAAGGACAACTATGGCTATTGCAATTCCGGGGAAAGTGGATATCCACCATTGATCCAGCAAAAAACTTCTTCCATCACTGACCATAGCCCCCCATTCTGGAAGTGGAGGTCTAACACCAAGCCCCAAAAATCCAAGACTTGCAGCAGTTAAGATCACGGTTCCCATTCTCAAAGTCAGTTGAACAAGCACCGGAGAGATACACATCGGAATTACATGAAACGTGATTATTCTTTTTTTACTTGCGCCAAGAGCGGTTACGGCTTCTATGTACGGTTGATTTTTGACTCTCATGGCTTCAGCCCTTGCAAGCCTTGCAAAGACTGTCCATCCGACTAAAGAGATGGCTATTATCGTGTTAACAAGACTCGGACCCAACATTGCGGCAAAGGCCATGGCAAGGATCAAACCCGGAAAAGCCAAAAACATGTCAGTAGCCCTCATCAGAATTTCATCCACCACTTTACCAAAATAGCCGGCAAGTACTCCCAAAATTAAGCCAATTCCACCACTTATGACAGAGACAATTAGGATTATCTCAACTTCTATCATTGCTCCACTTATAACACGACTGAAAATATCTCTTCCGAATTGATCCGTTCCAAAAAAATGTTGAAAACTTGGGGGCTGTAACCTTTGATTCATATTCTGTCCAAGTGGATTGTAAGGGACAATAAAAGGACTGATGATGGCAATTGCAACAAAGATCAAAACTATAACGGTGCCAATCGTTGCAAGTTTGGTTCTTCTCCACAAATACAAGGTATGTTTCCAATCTTCAAACACCGGTCTTCTTTTCTCCACAAATTGGGAAATCTTTTCTTTAAGGACAACTGCCATCTGATCACCTCATGTTCTCATCCTGGGATCGAGAGTTGCGTATATAAGATCGACTCCCAGGTTAACAAGTGAATATATAAGGGCAATGAAAAGTGTTCCACCCATTATGGCAGGGTAATCGAGCACAAGAAGGGCATTGACTATGTATCTTCCAAGTCCAGGTAACCCAAAAACAGTTTCGGTTAACACTGCCCCCTCAAGTAATCCGCCAAATGTCAGACCTATAACAGTCACAACCGGAATCAGTGCGTTCTTAAGGGCATGTCTGTAAATAACGATACTTTTTGATAATCCTTTGGCTTTGGCAGTTCTTATGTAATCTTGAGTGAGAACATCCAACATGCTTGCACGTGTTATCCTCGCTATCGACGCTGTGGCCGAATAACCAAGTACGGTAGCTGGAAGTATTATGTGTCTTAATCCGTCCCAAAGGGCAGCCCAGTTTCCAGTTATAAGAGAGTCAAAAAGGATCATACCCGTTATCCGATCTGGAGGAATAACGAAGAGACTCAATTGACCAGTTCCGGGTAACCATCCAAGAATGTAGTAAAAAACGAGCAAAAGTATAAGGCCTGTCCAGAAAACGGGCATTGAAACGCCAAGAATTGAAAATATCCTTGAAAAATGATCTATCCATTTGTTCCTGTAGACGGCCGAAAAAACTCCTAAAAAAATGCCAAGAAAGATCGAGATCAAAATGGCCATCACCGAAAGTTGAAGTGTTACGGGAAAATATTCCATTATATCCTGGGCAACAGCCCTTCCAGATTGAAGTGAAGTACCAAGATTTCCATGGACTACACCCCATAAGTAATCCACGAATTGATCAAAAAGAGGTTTGTTAAGGCCTAATTGAGTCTTAATTCTATCTACAACAGCCGGAGGGGCATTTCCTCCGAGAAGTGCCCCAACCGGATCCGCTGGTATAACATGGACAATCGCAAAAACAATTGCAAGTACCCCAAACATGACAAGCAGCATGAGCAGAGATCTTTTTACGATGTAAGAACCAAGTTTCATCCTCTACCCCCATGTAAAATCAGCAATCATTTATAAATTTTCGTCAGGTCAAATGCAAGCGAATATCCCTTAACAGTTTGATCAAATCCCTTCAATTCGGATCTTGTGCCCCAATAGTTCAAAGGCTGATAAAGTATGGCAAATGGTCCGTTTGCAAACCAGTAATTTGTCAGATCAGCGTACATTTGGACTCTCTTGGACTGATCCAATTCAAATCCGGCTGCTTCGGCAAGGTCTGCTGCATGATCGTCATACCACATCATTCTCCACGCAAGTTGTTTTACCCTGTAATCGGCAAATGGTTTGGCAAGCGCATCAGGATCAGGGAAATCTATTCCCCACCCAGCCACAATCATTTGAATACCCTGTTCTCTCATTTTTGTGTACATCTGTGAGGCCTGCATTATGGTGATATTTGCTTTTATACCTATTTGCGCAAGATCTGCCTGAATCGCTATCGCTTCATTTCTTCTGCGATCGGTGGTATTCGTGACAAGTTCAACCTCAAATCCATTCGAATATCCCGCTTCGGCAAGTAATTGTTTTGCCCTTGCTATATCCTGGCTGAAAGGGGTATCTGAGATGTATCCAAGATACCCGTAAGGAATAAAACCCTGAACCTTGATCGCATATCCACCGGCTATGTTTTTGATTATCGAATCGTAGTCTATGGCATACTTCACAGCTTGTCTTACCCTTACATCTTTGAAAGGTCCCCATCCAGCATTCATGGCAAGGTATTCATTTGACTGAGCCGGAACGCTTACGATGTTGAAATCCGAATTACTTTTAAGCGAATTTACCTGCTCAGGCGTAAGATTCCATGCGATATCTATATCACCCTTCTTGAGAGATAACTGTTGATCTGTCGATTCTGGCATATCACGTATTATTATCGTTTTTATCTTTGGAGATCCACGCCAGTACTTTTCGTTTGCGACGAGTACTATCATGCTATTTCTCTGCCAACTCTTGAGAATGTAAGGACCTGCCCCAGCACTGTGATCTGCCAAATAGGCTGAACCCATATCACCCGAAACATCGTGAGATTGAGCAACTTTAGGATCCACAATCCCACCCCAACTTTCGGCAAATATGGACATCACTATGTTCGGAGCATACGATTTGTCGGTTATAACTTGGACAGTGTAATCGTCGATCTTTTTAACTGTATCGTTCATGTTATCTGAATTGAGCCCGAGAGATTCAAAAAGCCAGACAGGAGATTTTTTCAACTGCAAAACTCTTTTTATTGAATACACAACCGCATCTGCATTCAGCGGATCTCCATTTGCAAAGGTCACACCTTTTCGAATATGGAAAGTCCATGTCTTACCATCTGGCGAGATATCATAATTTTCCGCAAGTTCTGGTACAGCCTGAATTGTACCGTTCACATCTTGCAATTTGAAGAGATCACTGTAAATATTCATAACCATCACAGAAGGTTCCACTTCGTAGCAAACGGCAGGATCAAAAGATATGAAAATACCCGTGTTCATTCCGATTACAACCGTATCCTTTGGTATAGAAGCCGAAATTCCAACGATTGTAAATGAAAACGCAAGCATCAAAAACAAAAGTTTACGCATAAATATCCCCCTCCTTTTTTGGTTTTGTTTTTCGAAAAGTATAACACAACTTTGCTTAAATGTCAAAATGACAAATTGACTTATTAAAAAAGTAAGCGAAGTGCCTTGCAAAGCAAGACTATTTGTAACATTTATGAAAGTAAATAAACGGTGAAATTTAATATTATCTTAATTGACTTCTTTAATGTTAAATGTTAGAATCTTTGCAAACAAAAAGATAAAAATGATAAGGTGAATATATGTTTGAAAAAAGTTCGCTTGGGAAAATGGTAGTGATAATAAGCACGGCCTGACGGGTAATTTTAAAACCTGTCAGGCCACGTTTTTATAACGTGGCTTTTTTAATTTCGTGATTTCAAAGAGGATTTAATTTAAGTTCCAAGTTTCTAACTGTATTTCACAAGGGAGGTAGTAGAATGAAGAAGTTTCTTTTGATCCTGGCTTTAGTTTTGATTTCCATGGTGGTGATGGGAGGGAATATAGAAATTGGAGTTGCCTTCCCGATGACCGGGGGCATATCGGCATTTGGACAGCAGACTTATCAGGGAGTTCAGTTAGCAGCACAGATGTTCCCAACAGTCCTGGACAAGAAGATCGATCTGGTTCTTGCAGACAACAGATCCGACAAAACGGAAGCCGCCAATGTTGTAAGCAGGCTTATATACCTTGATAAAGTCGTTGCCATAATAGGTGAACTTGCAAGTTCAAACACCATGGCAGGAGGTGCTATCGCTGAGAAAGCGCATGTACCAATGCTTTCGCCTGCTTCCACAGATCCTCTTGTCACACAAGGGAAAGATTACATCTCAAGGGTATGCTTCATCGATCCGTTTCAAGGTCATGTTGCTGCTGTTTTTGCGTTGAATTACCTTAAAGCAAAAACTGCCGTAATTTTCACCGATGTGGCACAAGATTACAGTGTTGGATTGACGAACTTTTTCATAAAAGATTTCACAGCCGGTGGTGGAAAAGTTTACAGGGAATACTATCAATCAGGAGATCAAGACTTCAGTGCACAACTTACGGATGCTTTGAATCACCATCCAGATTTGTTGTACATTCCGGGATACTATCCCGAAATAGCCATGATAGCGCGTCAGGCAAGACAACTTGGTTACACAGGTACTTTCCTTGCAGGGGATGGCGCTGAGGCTCCTCAACTTTTGACAATCGGTGGAAGCGCTGTCGATGGTTTGTACTACACGACGAGTTTTAACGCTGAACATCCTTCAACTGAAATAGGAAAAGAATTCGTTCAGAAATACCTGGAAACGTATAAAACACTTCCATCAGCCTTTGCAGCCCTTGGATTTGATTCGTATTTACTTTTAAGAGATGCAATTCAAAGAGCGGGATCTGCCGATCCGGTAAAGATAAATGCCGCGATAAGAAGTACAAAAGATTTTGAAGGTGTAACTGGGAGCATAACCATAGATGCGAGTGGAGATGCGGTTAAGTCTGCAGTTGTTAACGAGGTGTTAAACGGCAAATTTACTTATGTCACAACTATAAATCCATAAGAAAGAATCAGGTCGAAAGACCTGGTTCTTTTTCTCAATGAGAATGTTCATGAGATTCTTAGATCTTATCCATAAGTATTTCGTGGATGCACAGGAATGATCTTCCTCCAAACTATACTTGATCAACTTTAAATATGAAATATCGTTGGCTCCGGCATTCGCCTTTCGTGACAGCAAATAAGTATTTGTCATTTACCGCTTACTTCTCACTATTCACTGTTTTTTATACGCGCCACCTGCCATGAGCCACTTGCTACGTGCTGTTTATTCATTTCACTTTTAAAAGAGATTTAGTATATTTACGGACAAGTTCCAAGGCGATTCCGGCTCGCAGGCCGGAATGACAGAAAGTTTGGTGGGATGATGAAAGTGAATATCAAAAGCCAGTTCAGGAGAATGTAATCACCCACACCGTCATTCCCGCGCCTGATCAGGTCGAGGATGACGTTAAGGATACGATTTATCAAATTGCGAAAATCCCTCATGCTGTCATTCCCGACCCCCGATCAGGTCGAGGATGACGTTAAGGAGACGATTTATCAAACTACGGGAATCCCTCATGCTGTCATTCCCGATACATCGGGAATCGCTTTTTTAAGGTTTCAAGATCAAGTTGGGAATGACAGAAAGGCTTGACATTGTTGAAAGAAAAATAAGGATTGTGGATAAAAATTATTCTCAAAAAGGACTTATAAGTTCTTAAATCACTTTTGGCTATTTCCAAAAAATTATATGGAAATTTCTTGTGCATCTTTAAAGTTGATTAAAGTTGATCAAGTATACTTTGAGAAACTGATTCAATGTGCGGTGATCATGGAAACTGAAAATTTTTCAACCATATGATCCGGAAAATAAGAAAGTTTCGCCTTTTTCAACCCTTCATCGCCAAGATCTTGTTCTCTATTCACAAACATGCCTGGTTTTAGATTATGTTTGCAAAAAAGGTTATTTATAGCAACGTAAATACCATCAAAGATCTTATTGGCTTTTTCCACATGAATGACAACAGTACGTTCGTTTAGCATCTCTGCCAGTGTAAAGGCTTCTACCTTATTGTCCATGATCAATACGCCGCCTTTGAGTTTCAAATCATCAAAGTTTTCAAGGGCTAATTTTGTCGCTTCAAATTCGTCGAGCAAATTCATATCATCTTTGCAACGCTTTTCATGGCACCATTCTTGGGCCAATTCTATGGATGTCCTGGCATAATCCAGTGTCATATCTTTATACTCATAATGGTAATTCTTGTTGAATTTTGACAAATGATTTCTTTTCGAATGGTATTTTCTTCCATCAAGTTCGATAAGATTTTCAGCCCTGTACACGTAATCGAAATGTTCTCTCTGAGGATTTATCGTAAAATTACCATCGAGTTGAGAAACAAATTGACGGCTAGCTCTTGAAAAAATAACTTTCGAACCGTGATTATCTTTTAGCCAAAAAGCAATTTTTTTCACATCTTCAAGAGTTAAAATTCCCGCAGGTTCAAGAAAACATGGTTCACCGTTTGTTATCAGGAATATAGGAGTGTTTTTAATCGTCGACCACTTAAGTTTGAAATGATCCTTCCAAATAAACAGATTTGTAAAAGTTAATTCGGAATTTTCAGGTTGATAATTCCAAATCCTTTCATTCAAATATTTTCTGTCTTCGATATTTATATCTTTGAACTCTGGAAATTGTGGATACATTTTTTCATCTCCCGTGTTATAATTTAAAATAAAAATCAATTCCAATTAAATTATACCAAAAAGGTGGTGCATAAGATGGATCCCCTTTTCTTGTCAAGAGTTCAATTTGCCGTAACAACGGCTTTTCACATGTTATGGCCACTTCTTAGCATTGGTTTGAGTTTTATGATGGTCATATTGGAAATAGCATGGTTGAAGACAAGAAACGAAGTTTATTACAGACATGAAAGATTCTGGTCAAAGATTTTCATTTTAACTTTTGGTATTGGTGTCGCGAGTGGCCTTGTACTTGAATTTGAGTTTGGCACAAATTGGGCTGGCTTTTCAAGTGTTGTTGGCGGATTTTTTGGAAACATTTTAGGTTTTGAGGGATCGATGGCTTTTGCGCTTGAATCTGCATTTTTGGCGATTTTCATCTTCGGTTGGAACAAAGTCTCTCCACGTGTTCATTTGGTTTCGACTATACTCGTGGCTTTTGGAGCTTCACTTTCTGCGTGGTGGATAATGGATGCGAATTCGTGGATGCAAACACCAACTGGTGTCAAGATCGTAAATGGATCCGTTTCTTCCATAAATTATTTGCAAGCAATTTTGAACCCATTCGCTACAATTTCTTTCTGGCATATATGGGTTGCATGCATAGAAACAACCATCTTCTTTGTTAACGGAATAAGCGCTTATTACATACTCAAAAAGCAAAATGCCGAGTTTTTCTTGAAGATTTTCAAGATTTCTGTAATAATTGCGATTTTTGCAACGCCAGTTCAAGTTTACTTAGGTGATCTTTCCGGGAAATTAGTCGGTCAATATCAACCGGCAACGCTTGCAGCAATAGAATCTCATTGGAACACCAATTCTGTCGGCACAGGAGCGACATGGCATCTCATAGCCATACCTGACAGAAAAGCCGAAACAAACTCGTTTATCATAAACGCGCCAATTCCAGGACTTATGAGTTTTCTCGATACCGGATCTTTTACAGGGCAAGTTAAAGGACTTAAAGACTTTTCCGCGCAAGACAGGGGGCCTATAATTTTGCCGTTCTATTCCCTTAGATTGATGGTTTTGATTGGTTTTATAATGGTTTTTATGATGTTATGGGCACTTTGGTATTGGTTTAAGGGAAATCTGAAATATGAAAACACCTCAAGGCACAAATGGTTCTGGAGAATATGGTATTGGGGATTGCCGTTTGGATTTATAGCAACAGAACTTGGCTGGATAACACGTGAGGTTGGAAGACAGCCATGGGTAATTTACGGTATAATGAGGACATCAGAGGGGATCTCAAATCTTACCGCGGAACAGGTTATGGCCACCTTAGTAGCATTTATATTGACTTATGTCGTGCTGTTTGTGATTTTTATAGCGTTTACGCGTAAAATATTAAAAACAGGACCGGACTTGAAAAGCCCGTTACCAGATTGGACAAAGGAGACGAAAAAAAATGCATGAATTTCTTGCAAATCTGTGGTTTTTAATTCTTGCCTTTGAACTTGGGCTTTACGCGATATTAGACGGAATGGATCTCGGTATTGGTGTATGGACTCTGTTTGACAAAGATGAAAATCGTATCTCTACCGAGATCACGCTGATTGGACCATTTTGGGATGCAAATGAAACGTGGCTTGTCATGGCAGGAGGCATTCTATTTGGAGCCTTTCCAGCGGTTTATGCAATAGGTGCGAATGCTTTGTACATTCCGATAATGATCCTTATCTTTGGCCTTATCTTCAGGGCGGTTGCCATAGAAGTAAGAGATCATTCAAAAAACAAAAGGCTTTGGGATGTAATCTTTGGACTTGGCAGTCTTGCGGCCATATTTGGTCAGGGCTTTGCCATTGGAGGACTTTTTGGTGGAATAAAAATAGGGCCTCATGGTTTTGCTGGAAGTCCATGGGACTTTTTGACACCAATTTCATTTGTCCTTTCATTTGGATTTTTGTTTGGTTACATGATGATGGGTGCCGCTTACGTGGCGATGAAAACGGATGGTCAAATTCAGCGCAAAAATTATTCGAGAACGATTGCATCTGCAATACTCTCAACGATATTAACCGTTACAGCTTTAATTTCTCTGCATTTTTTAAACCTTCCGGAGATGAAATTCTGGTTTTCACGACCTGATGAATATATCTTAACAGTCTTATATCTGTTTGCAACTTTTCCAATTGTCATGGTAATTTTAAACGCTTACAAAAAGAAAAATGATAAACTGCCTTACTTTTGGACATTGGTGTTAGTTGTTGATGCCTTTGTCGCCGGAGTTGTTGAGATCTTCCCCTACATTGTACCGCCGAACATAAAGGCTGTCGATGTAGCCTCACCAAACGAAAGTTTGATAGCCATGTTGATCGGTATTGGAATTTTCATTCCAATTATAATAGCCTATAACATGTACATAAAGAAGTACTTTAGAGGTAAAGTAAGCAAAGCGGGAAAATACGGTGAATATTGAATTAAAAAACAGCATACAATACGCGGCAAAAAGAGAATTGATGATGTACAATTGAAATTTGATAATGGATGCCAGAATAATTGACAATTGGCAATGTAGCACATGGCAATTGACAAATAGTCAGTGATGAACGGCGACGTTAATAACGGGAGATGAATAAAATGGAATGGTGGAAAGAAGCAGTCTTCTATCAGATATATCCAAGAAGTTTCAAGGACTCGAATGCAGACGGTGTTGGAGATCTTAATGGCATAAAAAGAGAAACTTGATTACTTCAACTGGCTGGGAATAGATGCCTTATGGATTTGCTCATTTTTTAAATCGCCAATGGTCGATTTTGGTTACGATATAAGTGATTACAATGCCATCGATCCAATTTTTGGAGATATAGAAGATTTCAAAGATTTGTTAGAAAATGCTCACAAAAAGCATATACGCATCGTTATAGATCAGGTTTACAACCACACCTCTGATCAACACCCCTGGTTTATCGAATCAAGAAGTTCAAGGAATAATCCAAAATCAGATTGGTATATATGGAAAGATCCAAAACCAGGCGGCACCCCACCGACCAACTGGGTATCGTTATTCTCAGGTGAAAAAGAGGAAAGTGCTTGGGCATGGGACGAAAACAGAAAACAATACTATCTTCACCTTTTTGCCAAGGAACAACCAGATTTAAATTGGCAAAATGAAAATGTAAGAAAAACGGTTTACGATTCTATTCGCTTTTGGCTTGATTTGGGAGTTGACGGATTTCGTTTCGATGCGGCATCGCATTTCTATAAGGATCTCGAAAGAGATCTGATAAAAGGGCCTCAAATAAAGAAGAGTTTGTTTGAAAGTTCCAGAGATAATTATTATTGGGATCCATTCACGGCAAGGCCTGAAACTCTTATTGAAATTGAAAAGATAAGAAAATTCATGGATTCTTATCAGGACAGGGCAAGTATTGGAGAAATATCTTCCGATATGGGATTGTGCCTTTATTTGATGTTCACAATTCCAGGCAGATTTAACATCGCATTCAACATAGATTTTCTTGAAAAGTTATCTTTTAACGCTTCTAACCTAAGAAATCTTGCAAGCACTCTTGATTATTTTTTTGGATCGAGAGCATGGCCAAGTTATGTTACCGGTAATCATGATAACAGAAGGATTCTAAGCCGTATGACAGATGGAATGAATGTCGGTATTGAAGATAAAAAAAAGATATCGAAACTCTTTGCAACGATGCTTTTAACTTTAAGAGGAACTCCTTTCTTGTATTATGGAGAAGAAATAGGAATGGAAGATACTTACATACCCCATGATAAAATAATGGATCCATGGGGGAAAAGCCTATGGCCAAAGCCAGGACGTGATCCATCAAGAACGCCTATGCAATGGGATTCATCGAAATATGCTGGTTTCTCAAATGTCGAGCCGTGGCTACCGGTCAATGAAAACAAATCAAAGACAAATGTCGACGAAGAGATGAAAGACCCCGATTCTATCTTGAATTTTTACAAGAAATTGATCCATGAACGGAAAACACATGAACCTCTTAGATCAGGAACGATGCAATTTCTAAACATAGATGATGACATTTTGGCTTACAAAAGAGAAAGCAATTATGCTATGACGGTGATTTTGAATTTTTCAGATAAAATCAAAGTGCTCGACGAAAATTTAAAGGGACAAATTATCATCAGCAATTACTCAAGAACTGGTAATCGTGGAGAACAATTTGAAATTAGACCTTTTGAATCTATGATAATTAAAAACGATCACCGGTAAATTGCCGGTGATCGTCGAAAATATAGTTTTTATTTCAAATGTACGTTCAATAGGGTCATCAAAAGGTCCGAACTGCCAAGACCTATCGCGGCACCAGGACTGCCACCTGCGGAATAAGGATAAACATCGGATGGGAATCCCGTTATGGTTGATTCATTATATATGTTGAAGTTAGTTCTGTTGGTTAAAGATATATATGGCATCTCATCAAGAAACACACGTTCAATTTTGTATATGGCTTGTCTTTGAACTGTCAAATCTGTTGTACCGGCATATTCTTTCAAAGCCTCTGTTATGATTGGATTTGTGTATCGAGAAATATCTGAAATCACAGGTTCACCAAGTTTGGAAGCCGAAAATGCTGGATTTAAGTTGGTATAATACTCATAATATGGAGTGGGACCTCCACCGATTCCCCAGTATATTACCATGTCATATGTCCCAGTTGTTATACTGCCCATATATGTACCGCCGGCCTGTTGGCTTACATTAGTACTTATTCCGATTGCTTTGAGATCCTGAGAAATTATTCCAGCCATTGAAACATAGTCAGTGCAACCTGCACATACAACAAGATTAAGAGTTGGCACCACTTTACCATCCGGCCCCACAAGTTGTCCAGCGGAATTTTTAACGAATCCTATCGAGGCAAGTAATTTTTGGGCTTCTTGAGGATTATAAGTGTTTAGATAATTGTTCGTCGCCTCAAGAGAGGGATCCATCCAACTGTATTGAGCTGGTATCAATCCTGCTTGATTTGGATCATAACCACCTGTTCCAAAATAGACTTCCTTTTCGAGTTCGTTCTTGTTTATTGCTATTGAAAGGGCTCTTCTGAAAATCGGGTTATCAAGAGGATATTTCTGTGTATTCAAAACCATTGCATTTACGCTATAAGTTGGCCACCATATACTGTTAACTGATGGATCTTTTTCAACAAAAGTTTTTACGGGATCCGGAGCAAAAAGGAAAGACCAATCAGCTTCGTGCTTTAACATGTAAAGGTAAGCCGTCGTATTCGATACCACATATGAGACATCCACCTCGTCAATGTAAGGTCTACCAGTCAGCCAGTAATTTGCGTTTTTGACGAGTACAACTCTGTCCGGCGAAAAACTCTTGAGTAAAAATGGCCCGGTTCCGATTGGGTTGGGATTCGTGTAAGTAGACGGATCTTTTATATTTGCCCATATATGCTCCGGCACTATTGGCTGACTTGCTATGAATGGAAATAAAGCAACGTTTGGCTTTGAGAAGGTAAAAATGACGGTGTTAGTACCGCTTGCTTCAACACTTTGAACATTTGATATATTAGACCATATGCCATACCCATCTATTGCAGGATATGCTTTTATGTAGTTAAACGTAAAAGCAACATCTTGTGCGGTGAACTGTGTACCATCTGACCATTTAACGCCACTTCTTGTTGTTATGACGAGTTTAAGATTATTATCTTCGAATTTGTAAGAAATGCCTAACAAATTTGTTGTGTCGCCGTTCAGCATGTTAACGTAAAAGAGTGGCTCGTATATGGCATGCGTCGGAAGATTGGTTGGTACAAAAGGATTGAAATTCAAGGTTTGGGGTCCCCATGGCATTACTTCTTTAAGAATGCCTCCATACTTAACATTGGTTCCCCAGTTAACTATTCCAGGTCCATATTCTTGCACAAAAGAATAAGTTGCCGAGGCAAAAATTGTCAAACTAAGCAAAGTTATAAGTGTAAGAATGATGAAAAAATTCCTGTTTGATCGTTCCATACTGTATCGCCTCCACTTAAAATCGATTCCCTATTCCTCTTAAATACAGACCATGATTAAAATTACTGATGAAAACATTTACATAAAAATAATACCACAACTTAGCTCACACAAAAAACGCCATATTCGGTTGTTATCTATGATAATAGACGTTATTACTAAATTAATCTTTTTTTCCTATGTTTTACTCATGCTTTCTAATTTTTAATCGTTTAAACTACCAATTTCGATTTTGGAATTAACTTTAATTTTAAACAAATTTAGTATAACTCATGATGTGCACCAAGATCACAGTAAATATTAAAAATAGATTTAAGCATTTAAATTGCCACTCCCATCTCAAAATCTTTCTCTAACAGATCATAATTATTCCTTACATCGTTTAGAGTAGAAGATAGACATATACTGAGAATTTGTCCGTTTGAAAAAGGCGATTCCCGTAATTTGATAAACTTTATCCTTAACGTCACCCTCGACCTGATCGGAGGCCGGAATGACATTTAAATATTGCTTGACTTTTTACAACTTTCTCGCAACTACTACCAAAGCCAATCTCGGATACTTTTCACTATCCCTTAACCTTATTGATTGGTAATGAAGAATTCCGTCAGACCATGAAAACTCTATACAGAGCCATCTCTGAAATCGTGGACAAAGGTGAAGGTTAATAAGTTAGATTCATACATCGAAAGTCCACCCTTTTTCAAAAATTCTCTCGCATGCCATGACAACATCTGGATCGTACAGAATTCCTGACTTTGTGCTTATCTCCTCAAGTGCCTTTTCTATGCCCAAAGCGGGTCTGTATGGCCTGTGGG
>Ga0078972_1011617_pt1 | contig 15659 bp, 15 predicted proteins | sample YelNatPaOPGAMG01_FD_67568 | JGI IMG/M metagenome (GOLD analysis project Ga0078972, IMG submission 67568) | Hot spring thermophilic microbial communities from Obsidian Pool, Yellowstone National Park, USA - OP-RAMG-01 (SPADES assembly) (version 2) | ecosystem: Environmental > Aquatic > Thermal... | reverse complement strand
ATGCAGTTCGTCAGGCAGAAATAGCTGCACTCAATATGTCAGGTAATAATGTTGAATACAAAGGGAGTTTCAATATGAACGCAGGCGATTTTTTTGGGGTCTCTGCTATTTCTTTTGGAATCATAAAAAATGAGGAAAATAAACTTAAAGAAGAAATTATAGAGCATAGAGGATTTTATGAGAAAATTTTGTTTGACGAAACCGGGAATGAGAAAATTCTAAAAGGATATGTTTGTGTTACCTCCAAGGAGAATGTTTTTAGAATAAGAAAAACAGGATATCTTCAAAACTCTCTTGGAAAAGAAATCCAACCATATGGACTTCTTGGAATTGGCTAATCTTAAGAATTTACCCTGGAAAAACTTGAAAAAAATAAACTTTTAAGGTATAATAAAAATTGTGCGAGTTTCCAATTTTGGATTTTTACTACTTTTTTGTGCAATAGCGGTTAACTCTGCCCAGAAATACCAGGTCATCCAGGATGACAAACTAAAAAATTATATAAGGGTTGAAGAATTTAAGTCAGTTTATTATGCTTTACTTAAGGATGTGGCAAATGTCTGTTCTGGGAGATTGTCCTGGTATAATATTTCTGGTAAAGTAATTCTTTCAATTTCCAATCATAAGATATGTTTTTTCTTTAAGTCAAAAGATGTAATAATCGACTCAAAAAAGTTAACTCTGCCATATTCAACAAAGTTGATTTCAGACCAGTTATATATTCCATTAGATTTTTTTTTATCAGAGAAATTTTCCAACATTTCAGGTTATAAGATTGCTGTTGATCACGAAAAGAAAGCGTTCTTCTTTGATAGTATAACAAATGTTTGTAGTCCAAGATTTTATTTAGAAAACGGAAACACATTATTAAGTATAGAACTTACAGAGAAGATTCCCTATGATGTTCAAAAAATTTCTAAGAAAAACTATGTTGTTACTTTTTTCCGTGGCAAAGCCATACCAGAGAAAATTGAACTTGAAGATGGATATATAAGAAAGATTGAAGTTATTCAGGATAATCGTCTGACAAAATGCAAAATAACACTTGATTCAGAAGACCTGAATGTAGAAAGTTTCTTGAAAGAAAATCCGTTGCGTTTGATATTAAAAATTTCTAAAATATCAACTGAAGAAAAAGAAACATGTGAAATGCCTTTCGTTTTAACAGGTTTGACTGAAATAACAAAATTGACAACACTTGAGTCAACAACTACAAGAGAAATATTTTTATCTACGAAACCTGCATCCATAAAACGTCTTGAAGAAAAGAAAAAAATTATAGTTATAGACCCTGGTCATGGTGGCGAAGACCCGGGTGCAATAGGTCCAAATGGGACAAAAGAAAAAGATATAAATCTTGCAATAGCAAAAAACCTGGCTTCTTTACTTGAAGAAAATGGCTACATCGTTTATCTTACAAGAGATAGCGATGTTTTTATCCCTCTTGTTGATAGAACTAATTTTGCAAATGAAAAAAATGCAGACCTTTTTATATCTATTCACTGCAATGCAAGTATCAAAAAAAACACAGGTGGTTTTGAAATATATTTTCTTTCTGAAACTGCAAGTGATCCAAGTGCTATGGCCACTCAAGCATTAGAGAATTCTGTAATTAAACTTGAAGGCCCTCCTACGAAAAAAAGAGAAAAACTTCAAGAATTATTGTGGTCAATGGTGGTCAATGAGTTTATGAACGAAGCATCTGAATTGAGTTCCTTTATTACAAAAGAAGTTACAAAAAGAACAAAAATAGAAAATCGAGGTATAAAGCAGGCAGGTTTTTATGTTTTAAGAGGTGCACAGATGCCCGCTGTTCTTGTTGAATGTGCATTCATATCTAACAAAGAAGAAGAAGTCAAACTTCGTTCAAGAAGATTTCAGGAAAAGATTGCTGACTCAATTTATTCAGGGATATCCCAATATCTGAATAAGAGAAAGACATGAAAAATCCATCTTTACCAATAGGTGTTTTTGACTCTGGTGTTGGTGGTTTAACAGTTGTTAAAGAAATAATTAGAGAAATCCCAAATGAATCAATAGTTTATTTTGGAGATACCGCCCGCGTTCCTTATGGTTCAAAATCAGAAGATGTAGTTAAAAAATTTTCTCTTCAGATATTAAATTTTTTGATTAGTAAGAAAGTCAAAATGATAGTTGTTGCCTGTAACACTGCATCAAGTTATGCTTTAGAAAGTTTAAGAGAGAAAACTTCCTTGCCGGTTTTGGGTGTCATAGAGCCAGTTGCAAAAAAATCAGTTTCTATTACAAAAACAGGTAGAATTGGAGTTATAGGAACAGAAGGGACAATAAAAAGCAGAGCATATGAAAATTCAATAAAGAAATTGGATAAAAAGATTGAGGTTTTTTCTGTTGCCTGTCCTCTTTTTGTTCCAGTTGTTGAGGAAGGTTGGGTTGATGGCAGTCCGAATGAGAAAATAGTAGAAGATATAGCAAAAAATTATTTATTTCCTCTTAAAAAAAATAGAATAGATACCTTAATCCTTGGTTGTACCCATTATCCGCTTATAAAAAATGTAATAAGAAGAGTTATGGGCACTGATATTCACTTAATAGATTCAGCGGATTCTTGTGCTGAGGATGTGAAGAAATTGTTGAATTCTTTAGGTCTTTCTTCAGAGAAAACTAATACACCTTTGTATAAATTTTATGTAAGCGATGCCCCAGAAAAATTCAAGACAATGGGAAGTATGTTTCTTGGAAGGACTATTTCAAAGGTAGAAAAAATTGATATAGAGAGATACGATGTTTAAGTTAAAAATTGTTAGCAATTTTTCTTCAGCCCATAATTTAAAGGGCTATAGAGGTAAATGTGAAGAACTCCATGGCCATAATTATAAAGTTGAACTAATAGTTCAGGGAGAAAAACTTGATAGAATAGGAATGTTATGTGATTTTAAGATTTTGAAAAAAAATCTTGATGATATAATAAAGAACTTAGACCATAGATATCTGAATAAACTCGAACCATTTAACAGGGTAAATCCTACTGCTGAGAATATTGCAAAATATATTTTTTATGAAATTAGAAAAAAAATTCAGAAATTAAATTTAAGTGTTGGCGAAGTCATAGTTTGGGAAAGCGAAAATCAATGTGCAATCTATAGAGAAGATTGATGAAAAAGGCAATAGTATTATTCTCAGGAGGGCTTGATTCTACAACTTTACTTTATTATGTAAAAAATAAAGGGTACAATCCTGTCTGTCTTATTTTTGATTATGGGCAAAGGCATAAAAAAGAAATTATTCAGGCAAAAAAAATTGCTGAACTTACAAATTCAGAATACTATGTTATAAAGTTTAAACTTAATTGGTCTGGCAGTTCTCTTATAGATTTAAAAAGAAAAGTTCCATTTCATAAAATTTCAGAAATTGGTAAAAATAGGTCTTTGCCTTCTACTTATGTTCACGGAAGAAATACTATTTTTCTTTCATTTGCAGTTTCTCTTGCAGAAGCAAAAAATATAAAAGATATTTTTATAGGAGCAAATGAAGTTGATTTTAGTGGATATCCCGATTGTAGAAAAGAGTATTTTTCTGCATGGGGAAAACTTCTAAGTTCACTTGGATTAAAAAATAAGATAAATATAATTGCACCTTTTTTGAAGATGTCAAAAAAAGAAATTATTTGTCTTGGGATGAAATTAAAAGTACCTTATAATTTGACATGGTCGTGCTATGTTGGAGGTTCAAAGCCCTGTGGGAAATGCGATTCCTGTATTTTGAGAAGAAAGGGTTTTAGAGATGCAGGATTTCATGACCCATTATCCTAAGAATCTTTTTTTAACAAGCAATCCCGGAGTAGGTAAAACAACGCTTATAAAAGAAGTTTGTCTTCCTTATATGAAAGAAGTCGGCGGATTTTATACAGAGGAAATTAGAGAAGATGGTAAGCGACTTGGTTTTAAGATTAAGACATTTTCAGGTGAAGAAGGAATACTTGCACAAAAAGGTATGAAAAGTCAGTACAAACTTAACAAATACGGAATAGATATCAAAATTATTGAAGATCTTGGAGTTAAGTCAATAAGAGATGCACTTAAAAATAAGAAAGTAGTTATTATCGATGAAATAGGAAGTATGGAATGTATATCCCCATTGTTTCGTGAGGTTGTAGTTGAGTGCTTGAATTCCGAAAAAAATGTCCTTGCAACTATAAGATACAGGTCACAACCTTTTACAGATGAAGTTAAACAATTCCCAAATACAGAACTTCTTCTTTTGACAAGAGAAAATTACTATAATATTAAAATGAGGGTGAAAAAATGGTTAGAAAATATAATGGTATAGAGCCATCAATTCTTAAAGTTATTGATTACGAATATCCAGGTAAAAAAATAGAAATTGATATTTCAACAAACGAATTTACATGTTTATGCCCGTGGACTGGCCAGCCCGATTTTGCAACAGTAACTATAAAATACATACCGAATAAAAAATGTGTTGAATTAAAATCATTAAAACTTTATCTTCAGTCGTATAGGAATGTTGGAATTGTCCATGAAAGTGTTGTAAATAGAATTCTCAACGATTTGGTAAGATTATGCAAACCAAAACAGATGTCTGTTGAAGCAGAGTTTAATATACGCGGTGGAATAAAAACAAAGGTTGTGGCAAGTTATCCTAAATAGAGTAGTAAAATATTATGTTTGACAGAATAAAAAACATACATTTTGTAGGAATTGGCGGCTCAGGTATGTCGGGAATAGCAGAAGTTTTAATTAACCTTGGATATAATGTAAGCGGCTCTGACATAGCCAAAAGTGAAATAACCGAGCGTCTAAAAAAACTTGGAGCAAAAATTGTTTACGAGCATAAAAAAGAAAATGTCCATGGGGCCGATGTAGTTGTAACTTCAACTGCAATTTCTAAAGAGAATCCAGAAGTAATTGAAGCACATAGAAACAAAATTCCAGTGATACCAAGGGTGGAGATGCTTGCCGAACTTGCAAGAATAAAATATGCGGTTACAATTGCAGGAACACATGGCAAAACAACTACAACTTCTCTTACAGCAATGGTTTTACAATATGGTGGTTTTGACCCGACAGTGATAATAGGAGGCAGAGTGAAGAATTTTTCACATTCTGGTGCAAAACTTGGCAAAGGGGATTTTCTTGTTGCAGAGGCAGATGAAAGCGATGGTTCATTTTTGAAACTTTCACCAACTATTGCTGTTGCAACAAATATAGATAATGATCATCTTGATTATTATGGGAATATTGAAAAACTTAAACAGGCATTTGTTGAATACCTAAACAGAGTTCCATTTTATGGAAGTGCAATTGTTTGTATTGACGATACAGGAATAAGGACTATTGTTAAAAAAATTAAAAGAAAATATTATACTTATGGATTTAATCCAGATGCAGATTTTTGTGCAAAGATTATTAAGACAGATTTTTTTGGCAGCAGATTTAAGGTATTTTGTAGAGAAAAAGAAATTGGTGATTTTGTTTTGAATATTCCAGGAATACACAATGTCCAGAATGCTCTTTCAGCAATATGTTGTGGCATAGAACTTGGAGTACCTGTTAAAAAAATCTATTCTGCTTTGAAAGAATTCAGAGGAGTAAAAAGGCGACTTGAAATTAAGGGGAAAATAAAAACAGATAAAAATTCTGAAATAACATTTATTGATGACTATGGTCATCATCCTAATGAAATTCTTGCTACCCTGGCAACTATAAAAGACAATTTTCCAAAAAGGAGATTGCTCGTTATTTTTCAACCGCACAGATATACGAGGACAAAACTTCTTTACAAAGAGTTTGGTCCTGCATTTAATAAAGCAGATGTAGTAAGATTGTGTGATATTTATCCTGCGGGTGAGAAACCAATTAAAGGGGTGTCTTCAGAATTAATCCTTAAAGAAATAAAAAAATATCATGCTAACGCAGAGATGTTTGAGTTTAATAAACTCCCGAAATTACTTAAGCCCAATGATGTAGTTTTAACGCTCGGGGCGGGGGACATATGGAAAACAGCAGAGAAAATAATTCAGTATTTGAAAAAATAAAAAATGAGTTTGCGAACACCTTTTTAAGAGTAAAAATTGATGAACCTCTTTCAAGATATACTACTTTTTGTATAGGTGGACCTGCAAAATTTTATGTTGAAGTTAATAATGAGTTAGAAATTCAGACCTTTTTAGATATAGTAAGAAAATATGATATTCCAGTTTTAGTTATAGGAGCAGGTTCAAATCTTCTTGTAAGTGACAAAGGTTTTTATGGTGTTGTTTTGAGATTAAAAGGTGATTTTACAGAAATAGAATTTTCTACTCAAGATAATGATATGGTTAAAGTTAAAGCAGGCGCTGGAACAATGCTTCAGTTTTTAATAAAAAGGAGTGCCGATTATGGTTATACTGGATTTGAGCCACTTATAGGGATTCCAGGAACTGTGGGCGGAGCACTTGTAGGTAATGCAGGAACACCAAATGGCACAATTTCTGATTTTTTTGAAAGTGCTACTGTAATTGATATTTCTGGATATGTAAAAACACTTAAAAAAGATGAAGTTAAGTTTGGATATAGAACTTCAAATCTTGAGGGAAAAATAGTTTTATGGGCAGAATTTTTGATTAAAAAATCTACAAAGGAAGAAGTAATTGAAAAAATAAATAAGAATCTCTTAGAAAGAACCAAAACACAACCACTTGGAACTTTTAATGCTGGCTCAATATTTAAAAATCCCGAAGGAAAATTTGCAGGAAAACTAATCGAAGAATGTGGTTTGAAGGGCTTTCGTATTGGCGGTGCAAGTGTAAGTGAAAAACATGCAAATTTTATTCTGAACGACGGCTCTGCAACAAGTGCAGATGTCCAGAAAATAATAGAAGTAGTTAGAGACAAAGTTTTTGAAAAATTTGGAATAAAACTTGAACTTGAAATAAAAATAATTTGAAAATGAATCTGAAGAACAAAAAAATAGGTGTTTTATATGGTGGTTTCTCTAAAGAAAGAGAAATCAGTATAAAAAGTGGAAGTGCTGTTATTTCTGAACTTAAGAAAGGCGGTTACAAAGTTGTTCCAATAGATGTTAAAGATAATTTTTTGAAAAAAATTCAGTCAACAAAAATAGATATTGCTTTTATTGCTCTTCATGGACCTTTAGGTGAAGATGGAACAATTCAATCAATACTTGAGATTCTTAAAATTCCTTACACTGGTTCAGGCGTTCTTGCAAGTGCTCTTGCTATGAACAAAATTTATTCAAAAAAAATTTTTGAATGGCATGGAATTCCAACACCGCAGTGGTATTCTGTAAATTCAAAAAATAACTTTTTCAAAAAGATGGATTTCCCAGTAGTAGTTAAACCCTGTGACCAGGGTTCTACCATAGGTGTAAGAATAGTAAACAATCCTGCAGATTTGAACTCAGCAATAAAAAATTCTCTCAAATATAGTAAGGAAGCAATAGTAGAAAAATATATTTCCGGTAAAGAACTGACAGTAGGAATTCTTGGAAAAGAACCACTTCCTGTGATTGAAATTATTCCAATGGTAAAAAGTAAATTTTATGATTATGAAGCAAAATATGCACCAGGTGGGTCAAAACATATAATACCTGCACAGATAGATAATAAAACATGTAAACTTATTCAGGATCTGGCCTTAAAAGCATTTAATGCTGTTGGTTGTAAGGCGGTTGGCAGAGTAGATTTTAGATTAGACGAAACTGGGAACCCATATATTCTTGAAATCAACACGATTCCCGGAATGACTGAAACATCTCTCTTACCTGAGGCAGCAAGAGAAAAAGGTTATAGTTTTCTTGAGACAATTCTGAAGATAATAGAATACTCAATTCAGGATGAGACATAGAAAAATAATTAAAAGACACTTCAGGCTAAGGACAAAAGTCAAACAAAGAAGAATAGCAAAACTTAAAAAAATTTTTGGCACATTTTTGTTTTTTCTTATTTTAGTTGGATTTTTTTCTTTTATAGGGAAAAGAATCTATGAGTTTCTGCTGTTTTCAAATAAATTTGAAATCAAAAGAATAGAAGTCAAAGGACTTGAATCAATTTCGAAAGAAGATTTCTTAAACTTTTCTGGAGTGAAGTTGAAAGATAATTTGATTAACACTTATTTTACAAAATTGGAAGATAGAATAAAAAATAACTTTAAAGAAATAAAAAGCGTAAAAATCCACAGGAAATTTCCAGATACCATAGAGTTTGTTGTTGAAGAAAGAGAACCACTGGCCTGGTTAGTTGATAAAGATAAAAACCAATTTGCTGTTGATGAAGAAAATGTTCTTTTTGTGACGAAATCATTGCCTGAAAATATACCTCAGATTGAAATAGGAAAAGATGAGTTGAGAAGATATGCGGTTTTTTTGTTACGAGATATAAAATCAAAAAAGTTAGATTTGTATTTTGATATATTGAAATTGTATAATGTAAAAGACAAGTTTGTAATCTTACTCAAAAATAACACAAAAATTTTCTGGGATGAATATATTGAAACTTCATTTGATAAAAAATTGTATTATTTGAAGAAAGTAATGGAAGATGCAACAAAAAGGTTTAATGGTATTGAATATATTGATTTAAAACTCTGGCGCGAAGGAAGAATAGTTGTAAAACCAAAAACTCAAGCGTAAGTTTGACGCTTCGGCTTTAATTTGCTTTCAGGAAAAAAATTTTATATAAATTTTAGATGGGGTGAGATAAAATGGCAAAACAAGAAATACTGTGTGGAGTAGACATAGGTTCTTCTCAAATTTCTGTTGTTATAGGCAAAGTTGATCCTACAAAAGATGTTCTTGAAATCATTTCCGGGGCAAGGGTCTCATGTCGCGGAGTGAATGGTGGAGTAGTTGTAAACATTGGCGAAACTGCCAATGGCATAAAAAGGGCAATAGAAGAAGCAGAAGAAAAGACAGACGAAGTTATCCATAGTGTATATTTAGGCCTTCGAGGAAGTCATATAGAGACAGTTAACAATAGGGGAGTAGTAAGTATTTCTCGCACAGATAAGGAGATAACAAATGAGGATGTGTTAAATGTAATTGACAACGCAAAAGCAATCCAGATTTCAACAGATAGAGAGATAATAGATACAGTAGCACAAGAATTTTCTGTAGATAGACAGAAAGGTGTGCATGACCCAACAGGAATGGAAGGAAATTATCTTGAAGTATTTGTTCATATAGTGACAGCATCAAAGACGCATCTGAGTAATATATATAAAGCAGTAGCACAGGCAGGTTTTTCAGTAGTTGAACCTGTATACGGGCTACTTGCAGTAGGTGAAGTTGTAGTTAGTGATGAAGAAAAGGAACTCGGGTGTCTTTTGATAGACCTTGGAGGTCAGACAACAGGACTTGCGGTTTATTCAGAGAACAGTATTAGGTTCAGTGAAGAACTACAGATTGGAAGTGACCTTATAACAAGAGATATTTCATATGCCCTGAGGACTTCTATTGCCAATGCCAGAGAAATTAAAGAGAGATATGGCATTGCTTCTCCAAGTATGGTTGAGAAAGACGAAGAAATTGAATTTACAGGAGTTGATGGGAGGACTGTGAGAAAAACGAGTGTAAAGTTTTTATCGGAAATAATAGCACCAAGGGTTGAGGAAATTTTTGAAAAAATAAATGAGGTAGTTCAAGATGCAAATTTTTCTGATGTGATTGTTCCTGGCGGAGTGATTATAACAGGCGGCGGTTCTTTACTCGGCGGTATCCTTACAGCAAGTGAACAGGTTCTTGGAGTAAGTTCCAGACTTGGTATTTGTCATAGTGTAAGAGGCCCGCAGGAGATAGTTTCGAATCCGAGTTTTGCAACAGCAATAGGTCTTTTAAAATATCGTCCAAGTTTAGAGTCGAGTCAAAGACCGCTCTTCATAAGAAGAATTCCATTGTGGCGTCGTCTTAGAGAAATGTTTAGATAAAAATGCGGTTGCTTGCCCGCCAGTTCTTTTGGTGGGCTTGCCCGCCAGTTCTTTTGGCGGGCTTGTCCGCCGGTTCTTTTGGCGGACATTACTATTCAACAATATTTTAGTTTCATTGACCTGTGTGCCAATATTTGAGGGTTTGTCCACACTTTATTTAGAGGAAAGTTTTTAAATCTCTACAATGAGAATAAGATTTGTTACTGAAGAATTAAATGAGAGAGGTGCAGTAATAAAAGTTGTTGGTGTAGGCGGTGGTGGCGGGAATGCTGTAAATCGGATGGTTGAAGCGGGAATAAAAGGTGTAGAATTAATCTCAATAAACACTGATGCAAAAGCATTGCTAAGGTCACTTGCTCCTGTTAAGGTTCAGATAGGGCCAAACCTTACAAAGGGACTTGGCGCAGGAGGCAAACCTGTTGTTGGCCGTCAGGCAGCAGAAGAAAGTAGAGAACAAATTAAAGGCGAATTGATCGGTGCTGATATGGTGTTCGTATGTGCAGGAATGGGAGGAGGAACAGGCACAGGTGCTGCACCAATTGTTGCAGAGATAGCACGTTCACTTAATGCCCTAACAGTCGGTGTTGTTACAAAACCATTTGAATTTGAGGGCAAAATTAGAGAACAACAAGCAGAACAGGGGATAAAAGAATTAAGACAATTTACGGATACATTGCTTGTTATACCAAATGATAGATTATTCAAAATTATAGATAAAACAACTCTTTATCATGATGCTTTTCGTCTTGCTGATGATGTTTTACGTCAGGCAATACAGGCGATCTCAGATGTCATAACATATACAGGTGATGTGAATGTTGATTTTGCAGATGTAAAGACAATTATGCTTGGAGCAGGCGAAGCACTTATGGGGATAGGTGAAGGTGAGGGTCCAAATCGCACGATGGATGCTGTTAAGTCGGCTTTAAATTCACCCCTTCTTGAGGATGTAACAATAGATGGTGCAAAAGGAGTACTTGTAAATTTTACAACCGGGAACGATTTTAAACTTTTAGAAGTTCAGGAGCCAATGAGTATGATACGTTCGCTTGTCAGTCATGACGCACATGTATATTTTGGACATGTAACTTCACCAATGTTAAATAAAGTAAAGGTTACTGTAATAGCAACAGGATTTCCTCCAAAAAAGAAAAAAATTTCAAAGCCAGATACAGAAGTGAGAGTCCCTGAAAAAGTATCGCCTGAATATATGGAAGCAATTATTAGAAAACCTGCTTTTTTAAGGTACAAATGTAAGAAGTTGATGTGATTTCAACCCGACTGAAAGGAGGGTGTCCGCCAAACATACTGGCGGACAAGTCCGCCGATGTGTGTGGCGGACAAGCGACAGAAGACAAAACCGGTTCGGGGGGTTCAGCGAGCGTCTGCCGTAGCGTTAGTTTAGCGGAGGCAGGAAGCGAGCGACGATGTAATGGGGGGTCGCTGGTGCGACGAATAAGGAGCACCGTGTTTGCGACGCCGCCGAGCCGGTGAGGCGGCAGGAAAGAGCCCCCCTTGTGGAGCACCGAGCAAAGCAGAACAACCTTACTTTGCGAGGGAACCCGACTGAAAGGAGGGTGCGACAGATATGCAATTTGAAAAACTTATAGATGAAATGCTTAGCAAAAAAGCTTCTGATATGCATATAAGAACAGGGACAAAGCCATATTTGAGAATTGATGGTCTACTATATCCCATGGAAGATTTCCCTGTATCTACAATAGATGAAATTAAGAAAATTGTTTCAGAAATAATGAGTGAGCAACAAAAGAGTATATTTAATGTTAGACATGAATGCGATTTGTCAATAAATATTTCTAACAAAGGAAGATTTAGAATAAATGTTTTTCAACAGAGAGGCGGCATAAACATTGCAGTAAGATACATTCCTATTGAGGTGCCAACAATTGAACAGTTGAATTTACCCGTTGTTCTTAAGAAAATTGCTGAAAATAGGCGAGGACTTGTTCTTGTAACAGGGCCTGCTGGTTCAGGCAAAAGTACGACATTAGCAGCAATGATTGACTATATAAATGAGAGCAGAGCCTGTCATATAATAACTGTTGAAGATCCAATTGAGTTTATACATAGAGATAAAAAATCAATTATAAGTCAAAGAGAACTTGGTATAGATACTTTAAGTTATGTTGATGCATTAAGACATATTGTTCGTCAGAACCCAGATGTTATTCTTATAGGAGAAATGAGGGATTTAGAGACAATTCAAACAGCACTTACTGCTGCACAACTTGGACACCTTGTTTTATCCACTCTTCATACAATTGATGCAATTCAAACAGTTACAAGAATTGTAGATATATTCCCACCACATCAGCAGAATCAAATAAGGTATCAACTTGCAGATACATTAAAGGGAGTAATTTCTCAGCGTCTTTTGCCAAGGGCAACAGGTAAAGGGCTTATACCTGCAGTTGAAGTGCTTGTCGTAACACCCGTTGTTAAGAAATACATAGAAGAAAACAATCTCAGTGAAATTTCAAATGTTATGAAGCAGGGACAATTTTATGGAATGCAAACATTTAATCAGGCAATTTTAAATCTTTACAAAGAAGGAAAAATAAAAATTGAAGATGCACTTTATGCTGCAACAAGCCCTGAAGACCTTATGGTAGCTATCCGTGGAATAGAAACATCAACGGAATCAGCAAGCGTAGTACTTGAGAGATTTGAGAATTTAAAAAAGTAAGAATGTGGTTTATTGAAGACAATTTAGTCTATTGTAAAATTTTTTCTGATTATGGAATAAAAAATTTTATAACAACAAAGAAATTATCAGATATGACACATACCGCTAATAGAGACAAAATTTTGGAATCATTCGGAATTAAGCCAAATTTTCTTGTTACCGCAGAACAGATTCATAGTAGCAAGGTTTACCATGTTAAAAAAGAAAATTTAGGAGAAAAAATAAGTAGAGTTGACGGACTTGTAACAGATATAAAGGGCATTCCATTGGGAATTCTAACAGCGGATTGTGTTCCTGTTTTTATGGTTGATAAAAACAAAAAAAGAATAGGTCTAATTCACTGTGGAAGAAAAGGGCTTGAAGAAGGTATAATAGAAAATGGTGTGGATATTTTTGAAAATCCTCAAGATATAGAAGTTGCTTTAGGTCCGCATATATGTCCAAAATGTTATCCAATAAACTTATCTGGAGAAATTCTGAGACGACTTAAGTCTAAGGGAGTCAAAGAAAAAAATATTTATTCAATTGATCTGGAAAAATTTTGTACTTTTCACAATCCGGAATCGTTTTTCTCATACAGACGGGGAGATAAAATTAGCAGAATGATTTCAGTAATACAAATGTGATCTAACCCATAGTGTTTTAGCCATGATGAAAACCTGTTTGTCCGGATAAAAATTTAATAAATCAAGAGGAGAAAAAATGATAAATCTAAAAATCAACGAAGATGTCTTAAAAAAGACCGTTCAAAGATGTAGAGAAAGAAACATTATTATTCCAACTTTTGCCCAATTGAAAGATCCAATAAAAATTCCAGAAAAAATAAAATCAAAATTGAAAAATGTTGGGCTGTGGGATGTAAATCCATTAAATCTTTTCAGAATTACTTGGAAGAACAATCCAAAAGAAAAGGACGGGGACGGGCTATTCAATGGAGTTAATTATATCGAGATGCCGTCAGAGTTGACAGGAGTTAAAGCAAAAATTTTTGCTCTTGTAGGCAAATGGTTTCCAACAGGTGCTCATAAAGTTGGCGCTGCATTTGGATGTCTTGTTCCACGGCTTGTAACAGGTCAGTTTGACCCAACAACACAGAAAGCTGTATGGCCATCAACAGGAAATTATTGTAGAGGTGGTGCTTTTGACTGCGCTCTTCTTGCCTGTGATGCAATTGCAATTCTTCCAGAAGAAATGAGTAAGGAGAGATTCGACTGGCTGAAAGAAATAGGAACAAGTGAGATTTTTGCAACACCAGGTTGTGAATCAAATGTCAAAGAAATATATGACAAATGCTGGGAATTGAGAAAAGAAAGGGGAGACAAAATTGTAATATTTAATCAGTTTGATGAGTTTGGAAATGCTGTATGGCACTATGAAATAACAGGAAGTGCAATCGAAGAAGTTTTTAATCAATTAAAAATTAAAAATGAAAAATTAAAAATTGCCGTATATGTTTCTGCAACTGGTTCTGCAGGAACAATTGGTGCTGGTGATTATCTTAAAAAGAAATTTCCAAATATGAAAATTGCAGCAGCGGAAGCACTTCAATGTCCAACTTTGTATTTAAATGGTTTTGGTGGTCACAGAATTGAAGGTATAGGAGATAAACATGTCCCGTGGATTCACAATGTCAGAAACACTGATATAGTTATAGCAATTGACGATGAAAACACAATGCGCATTTTAAGATTGTTTAATGAAGAAGCAGGGAAGAAAGTTTTACAGAGATATGGTCTATCTAATGATTTTATAGAAAAACTTCCACTTCTTGGAATATCAAGTATATGTAATCTTCTATCCTCAATAAAAGTTGCAAAGTATTTTGAGTTAAGTGAAGAAGACATTGTTTTTACAATTTTTACTGATTCAAGTGATATGTATAAATCAAGATTGAAAGAAATGAATGAAAAATATGGTAAATATACAGAAACACAGGCAAATATTGATTTTGAAAGATACTTACTTGGAGTTGGAATTGACTGGATAAAAGAACTTTCCTATTATGATAGAAAAGCGCTTCACAACCTGAAATATTTTACCTGGGTTGAACAGCAGGGGAAGACAGTTGAAGAATTAAATAAATTGTGGAATCCTGAATTCTGGGAAGAAATTCTTACTCAGGCCCCTGAGTGGGACAAACTTATCATTGAATTCAATAGAAAGACAGGCCTGTTATAAAATGTAGCTGCAAAGCGAAGCTTTGCCTTATTTTTCCTGCCGTTGATTTAATTCTAATAGAAAGGAATTATTAAATTGAATACAGAAGAATTGTTAGACAAGGCAAAAAAACCTTCTGAAGATGCAATGAAACTCCACCCATTTTATAGAGGGAAAATAGAAATCGTTCCAAAATGTTGTATAAGAAATTTTGATGATTTTGCTATCTGGTATACACCTGGTGTAGCAGAGCCATGTAAGGCAATAAACAAAAATAAAGAACTTGTCTTTGAATATACAAACAGAGGAAATCTTGTTGCGATAGTTACTGACGGGAGTCGTGTTCTTGGTTTAGGAAATATAGGCCCTGAGTCAGCACTTCCTGTTATGGAAGGGAAGGCACTTTTGTTTAAGTATCTTGGTGGGGTTGATGCTGTTCCAATTTGTCTTAATGCAAAAGACCCTGACAAGTTTATTGAAATAGTGAAAGCACTTCAGCCATCTTTTGGTGGGATAAATCTTGAAGATATTGAACAGCCGAAATGTTTTTATATCCTTGAACGACTCCGTGGGGAAATGGAAATACCTGTCTGGCACGATGACCAGCAGGGAACCGCAGCAGTAACTTTTGCTGGGTTTATAAATGCTTTAAAGGTTGTTGGGAAAAAAATTGATTCTGTAAAAGTAGCAATGGTAGGCGCTGGAGCATCAAACATTTGTATTGCAAGATTGTTAATAGCAGGCGGAGTAAATCCAGAAAATATAATTATGGTTGATACAAAAGGGACACTTCACAGAGGAAGAACAGAACTTAAAGATACACACAAAGAAAAATGGGAAATGTGTTTGAAGACAAACAAAGAAAATATTGT
>Ga0078972_1011615_pt1 | contig 15660 bp, 6 predicted proteins | sample YelNatPaOPGAMG01_FD_67568 | JGI IMG/M metagenome (GOLD analysis project Ga0078972, IMG submission 67568) | Hot spring thermophilic microbial communities from Obsidian Pool, Yellowstone National Park, USA - OP-RAMG-01 (SPADES assembly) (version 2) | ecosystem: Environmental > Aquatic > Thermal... | reverse complement strand
GGAAAGGAAGGATGTGCTAGGAACCTTTTTTTGGGTGCTCACCATGCTTGCCTACTCGTGGTACGTGGAGTTGCCAAATACTCGGCGATACTTCGCCGTGCTCGCCGCATTCACTCTGGGTCTCATGGCGAAACCGATGCTGGTGACTCTCCCATTTGCACTTCTGCTCCTGGACTACTGGCCGCTGGGCAGACTGAAACCGGGGCATACAAACCGTGGAGCGAGGACTTTTTTCGTTGCTGTACTGCCCATTTTGGAAAAACTGCCGCTCTTGGTGCTCTCGCTCATTGCAAGCGTGATTGCATACGTTGCCCAGCGCAGTACGGGCGCAGTGAGTGAGGGGCTACCCCTGGGCGTCAAAATTGCGAACGCCATTGTTTCATATGTGGCATATTTGTGGAAAACCATCTGGCCTAGAAACCTCGCCTGCTTGTACCCTCACCCTGAAGAAAATATTCCAGAGTGGCATGTGCTGGGGTCAGCATTCGTGCTTATCTGCCTGACGGTGGCTATACTCCGGATTTCAAAAACTCGCGGATATCTAGGCTTTGGTTGGCTGTGGTATCTAGGTACGCTCTTGCCCGTTATCGGGATCATTCAAATTGGTCCGCACGGGATGGCAGACAGGTTCACGTACATACCAACAATTGGCATCGCAGTCATCGCTATCTGGGGTATTTCGGACCTGCTGAGCGGAAGTAGTCATCATCCGCACACTTGGTGCATTCAAGGATGTGCAGCATGTCTCGTCATACTAAGTCTGGCAGCCTGCACTTGGATCCAATCTGGGTACTGGGAGAACAGCGAACGACTGTTCCGCCGGGCTCTGGCGCTAACTTCGCGAAACCACGTCGTAGCCAACAACCTTGCTCTGGTGCTTGCTTCAAAGGGTAAGATAGATGAGGCTGTGGCTCTTTACAAGAAGGCTCTGTGCTCGGCACCGCCTGAGTTGAAGTTCAAGATCTTAAACAACCTTGGGTTCGCACTTGCAGAACGCGGACAACTAGACGACGCAATCAGATACTACCGCGAGGCTCTTGCGATCAACCCAGACTCGGCAGAGGTTCACACCAACCTTGGCAAAGCGCTTTATCAAAAGGGAAGATCCGACGAAGCTGTACACGAGTTTGAGGAAGCACTGCGAGTCAATCCAAGTTATGCCGAGGCTTTGGTTCGACTGGGGTTGATCCGACCAGAACGTGCAAATCCGCAACAAATGATTGCCTACTATCGGGAGGCTCTGAAGACAAATCCTCGTGACGCGTTGCTTCACCTAAATCTTGGTCTTGCTCTCGCCAAGGAGAACAAAGTTGATGAAGCGATAACGCATTTCCGTCGTTCACTAGAGATAGATCCAAAGTCTGCCGAAGCACACAATAATTTGGGCACTGCACTTGCGGGGCGTGGTGACCTCGATGGGGCTTTTGAGCATTTCATGCAGGCCGTCCGATTGAAGCCAGACTACGCAGAAGCGCACTTTAATCTTGGGAACGTGTTGGCTGCGCGAGGGGACCAGGATGGAGCACTTCGTCATTTCTTAATAGCCGTAAAGTTGAAGCCGGATTACTCTCAGGCACATTTCAACTTAGCGGTTGCGTATTTCTATAAAGGTGAATATAAACGCGCCTGGCAAGAAGTCAATCTATGTCGGCGCTACGGCATGAATCCCGATCCCAACTTCCTGAGTGCACTGTCACAAAAAATGCCTGAACCATGAACAGACGATTGGTCAACCTGACAATTGGCTTTGGTCTAGTGCTCTTGACATCGGTTGCCTTCTACAGAGTGCTCAGCAATGGATTCATCAATTACGACGATGATGTGTTCGTCACCACTAATTCGTTCGTTCAAAGCGGCTTCACCCCACAGACGATTGCCTGGGCGTTCAAGTCAACCCAATGGTCCCAGTGGCAGCCGTTGACCTGGTTGTCCTACATGCTCGATTACAGAATTTGGAGGCTAGATCCACTTGGGTTTCACTTGACAAATCTAGTACTTCATATAGCAAGCGTGCTAGTACTTTTCTTTGTGTTGACTCGAGTCACTGGTTCACCCAGACGAAGCGGGCTCGTGGCGGGCTTGTTCGCAGTGCACCCACTTCACGTCGAATCGGTCGCCTGGGTCGCTGAAAGAAAAGACGTGTTAAGTGCATTATTCTGGATGCTCACCATGGCAACCTATGTATATTACGTGCAGTCCAGGGGCAAGGGTCTGTGGCCAGCAGCCCGAGGTTATGCACTGACTTTTGTCGTTTTCGCACTCGGACTGATGGCAAAACCTATGGTTGTGACGCTTCCGTTTGTGTTGCTTTTGCTTGACTATTGGCCGCTTGGTAGGTTTTACCTCAAGGGCGAACACTTCGGCAAGCAATCCTCGAGGGCGAAGCAGAAACTTTCAAGTCTGTTTCTTGAGAAGATACCGCTTTTTGCTTTGTCGGCGGTTTCGTCGGTGATAACTTATCTGGTGCAGAGACAGGGTGGTGCAGTGAGCGGACTGTGGGAACTGCCGCTAGGAGTCCGGCTTGCAAATTCCATGGTCGCATACATCGCCTACATTGTGAAGATGGTCTGGCCCACGAAACTTACATTTCTCTACCCCCACCCAGAGAACAGGTTGCCTTCGTGGCTGGTCGTCTTTTGCGCGGTTTTGCTTGCAACAGTTACCGCTGCGGTCGTACGGCAGGCAAGGAATCGCCCCTACCTCGCGGTTGGGTGGTTTTGGTACACGGGAACGCTGGTTCCTGTCATTGGCATCGTGCAAGTAGGTGGGCAGGCGATGGCAGACCGCTATACATATATTCCTTTGATTGGTCTCTTTGTCGCAATTGTATGGGGTATTGGGGACGCTCTCGAATATTCTAAAATGGCAAGACCAAGCCAAGGTGGAAGGTTTGCCGAATACGCTCATCAAGCATTCCACCCTTACGTCGTGTTCAGTGTGGTCATTTTGATCGCCCTGGGCATCTGTACATGGGTGCAAACTGGATATTGGAAAAATAACAGGACAGTGTTTTCGCGTGCCATTGAGTGCACGTCACGCAACTACATGGCGCACAACAACTTGGGCTTGGTGTACGCAAACAACAACGAACTTGAACTGGCTGTCAAGCATTACCAGAGGTCCCTTCAGATCACGCCTAGGTTCCCACTAGTTCATAACAACATAGGACTTGCGTTGGCGCGTCTTGGCAGGATAGACGAAGCACTTGCGCATTTCCGGCAAGCCGTACAGTTTAGCCCAGATTACGCAGATGCCCACAATAACTTAGCCAACATCCTTTTGGCTCTTGGAAGGTCGAAGGAAGCCATTGAGCATTACTCCGAGGTTGTGCGTCTGCGACCTGATGATTACCTGGCTCGTTACCGGCTGGCAAACGCTCTTTTCAAGGAAGGGCGACTGTCGGAGGCGATCTCTGAGTACCGAGAAGTGATAAGATCCAGACCAGACATGGTACCTGCTCGAAACAATCTTGCCGTCGCTTTATATCTTGAGAAACGCTATGCGGAAGCGTGGGATGAAGTACATGCATTGGAACGCTACAATTCGCGCCCCCATGAGCAGTTCATACGTGCTCTCCGTGCGAAGATGCCGGAGCCCGAAGTCAGTACGATAAGGTGACCGAGATGAGCGAAACCCACGATAGTGCATGCGAGCATTTAGATGGTAAGACAAAGTGGGAGATTCCGGTTGTGGCGCTGATTGTACTTGGGTGCCTTGTGCCCTTTCTTGGCAAACCCTTCAACATGGATGATCCCCTGTTCATATGGGTCGCGAGGCATATCCAGTCGCATCCATTGAATCCCTTTGGCTTTGAAGTGAACTGGTATACGCATGTGGAGCCGATGTGGAAGGTCACCATGAATCCCCCTCTCGCGTCCTACTACATCGCACTGGTCGGATTGTTGGGATGGAACGAGGTTCTGTTGCACTCCGCTTTCTTGTTGCCGGCGCTTGGCGCTGCTTTGGGAACGTACCTCCTTGCAAAGCGACTGACAAGATACCCATTTATCGGAACGCTTGTGGCGTTACTTACACCAGTGTTCCTTGTGTCTGGTTCTTCGGTGATGTGTGACGTTATGATGCTGGGTTTTTGGGTGTGGGCGATTTACCTTTGGATGCTAGGAGTGCATGATAATAGGCATGCTTTCCTTCTGCTGTCCTCAGTATTGATGGGTCTTTGCGCGCTCACAAAATACTTCGGCATGAGTCTGCTACCTCTAGTATTCTTATATTCCATCATCAGTAAGTGTCGGGCGCGGAGTTGGATCGGCTACCTGCTGATACCGGTTGCCATCCTGACTGCGTACTATTATTGGACCAAGGCACTTTATGGCAGTGGTCTTCTCGTCCAAGCGGCTTCGTACACCAAGGCAACGCGGGAGCTCCACGGCGCAGAGTTTTCATGGAAGTTGGTGGTCGCGCTGACATTTACTGGCGGGTGTGCACTGACCGCTTTGTTCTACACACCGCTTCTGTGGTCAAAGAGGGTACTTGAGAAGGGCGTCTTTCTGCTCGTGGTTATCCTGGTCTGCGGTCAATACGTAAGAGGCATAGGTGAATTCACGATGCCCACTGAGCCATCGGCAAGGTGGAGCATCCTTTCCCAACTTGTAATTATGTTACTCGGTGGGCTGAGTGTTCTCGGGCTGGCTGTGGATGACGTGTGGAAGCGGCGCGACGCAGGCTCAGTTCTACTTTTCTTCTGGGTTATTGGTGTATTCATTTTTGCTGGCTTTATGAATTGGACTGTTAATGGGCGATCAATCCTGCCAATGATGCCCGCGGTAGGACTGCTAGTGGCGCGCAGGCTTGAGACAAGGGATATCAGGAGGAGGCGCTACTTGACTGCCCTACCCTTGGTTCTTGCAGCAGCGGTTTCGCTTTTCATCACATGGGCTGATACTGGTCTGGCTCAGACTGCTCGCACTGCCGCTGCAACGATTGCGCGCAAATATGCAAACAAGCAAGGCAACCTATGGTTCGAGGGACACTGGGGATTCCAATATTATATGGAGCGAGAAGGGGGCAAAGCACTTGATGTGCGTAGGTCCAGGCTTGAGCCAGGAGACCTGATTGTCATAGCCACTAGCAACTCTAATATATATCCCATCCCGCCTGCAATTTCGAAGCCATTGGATACTATTGCCATACGCTCGCCTATCGGCGTTTCGACAATGAACTGCTCGGTCGGTGCTGGATTTTATTCGGACGCGTGGGGACCATTGCCATTTGGATTCGGGGCAGTTGCAGACGAGAAATACGAAGTCCTCTCGATTGTGGGAAGGCATCAGGCTCCATTTACGGCCGTGGAACATAGGAAACTTGGGCGCGAGGCGGCAGAGCGGGGCGATTTTGGGACTGCACTTGGGCATTTCCGTGAAGCCGTCGCCATGTCACCTGATGACCCGGATGCATACATAGACCTCGGTGTCGCATATGCTCAAAGCGGCAACATGCAGGCGGCAATTGCAGCCTTTAAAGAAGCGGTTAGATTGGAGCCTCAGTACCCTGCCGCCCACTACAATCTGGCCACTGCTCTGTTTCAAGCGAAGGAACTTGATGGCGCGATTCGCGAACTCAAGAAAGTGCTAGAATTGGACCCCTCAATGGTTTCAGCGAGAAACAACCTGGCTTCTGTGCTTATCATGAAGGGACGATATGACGAAGCGGCAGATCAGGTACGCATTCTTCAGGAGCACGGTGCAGAGGTTCGCCCTGACGTATTGCAGGCATTATCTTCCAGAGGTCGTCATCATTGAAGAATAATGAAGTGAAGATGAAGAGGCATCAGGAGATCATAATCTGTCTGGCACTGGTGTGTCTGACCTTTCTAGTTTTTTTGCGTGTCTTATGGAGCGATTTTACCAACTTTGACGACCAGCATTTTGTGCTGGACAACCCAAATGTCCGCGCCGGTCTAACGCTAGAGGGCGTCAAGTACGCTTTTACCGCGACTCGAACCGCAAACTGGCACCCGCTGACCTGGCTTTCGTTCATGGTTGACGCACAGATTTATGGGACAAATCCCTTCGGATACCACTTGACGAATCTCATCCTGCATATCATTAATGTGGCATTGCTTTTCCTCCTGCTCACCCGAATGACTGGGTACCCCTGGAGAAGTGCGTTCGTCGCAGCGCTGTTTGGGATCCACCCGCTTCATGTCGAGTCTGTTGCCTGGATTGCGGAACGGAAGGATGTACTCAGCACACTCTTCTGGCTTCTTACGATGTGGGCTTATTTCAGGTACGTGCGGTCTTTAAACGCCACGGACGCGGCGCGAATAACGTCTTGGGCGTGGTACCTGGTAGGACTGGTCCTATTTGCAATCGGGCTAATGGCAAAGCCTATGTTGGTTACCCTGCCGTTTGTACTGCTACTGCTGGATTACTGGCCGCTTGGCAGAATGGATTTAACAGCGGGCATAAGTCGTCAGGAATGCGAGGTCTCCCAGTGGAGATTCCGGCGAGCGATGTCGTTGGTCGTTGAGAAGACACCCTTCTTTATCCTTTCTGCTCTATCAAGCCTCGTGACTTATATTACCCAGCAGCGAGAAGGAGCCATGGCATCATCCGAACTTTATCCGCTCCAGATCTGCATCGGCAATTCTATCGTGTCGTATTTGACTTACCTTTGGAAGACTCTCTTTCCGCTGAACCTCGCAGTCTTTTACCCTCATCCAGGTGCATCACTCCCGCTATGGATGCCGATAGTCGGGATTGTAGTACTGGGGATTTTGACCAGGTGGGTTCTGAAAGAAGCGAAGAGCCGACCATATGCAACGGTCGGATGGCTGTGGTATCTGGGAACACTCGTGCCAGTGATTGGGATAGTGCAGGTTGGTTCTCAGGCACTCGCCGACAGGTACACATACGTACCTCTCATTGGGATATTCATACTGGTCGCTTGGGGCATACCTGAAGCGCTGGAATGCGACATGACCCGGCGGCGTGCGACTGGTTTGGCGATTGCGGCGTGTACAGTACTGTCTGCGCTTGCAATCCTGACCTGGCACCAGGTTGGCTATTGGCGAAACAGTATCACGCTTTTCACACACGCCATCAAGGCAGTACCGGGTAATGCCCTGGCACACAATCAACTGGGCAAAGCGCTGGAAGACCTCGGTAAATTCAAGGATGCCGAACGGCACTTTGCGGCGGCAGTCAGATTGAATCCCGTCGGCGCAGATGCGCATTACAATCTGGGCGAGATACTCGCCAAGCAAGGGAAGTTTTCTGAAGCCATCGCAGAATATAGGGCAGCAGTCGATCTCAACCCTAATCACTACGCTGCGCACAACAATCTTGGCATGGCTCTCGTAGAACTCGGTAGGACGCGCGAAGCGATCCAGCACTTCCGTGAAGCACTGCGCTTAAACCCCAATTCCAGCGAGGCGCGGAACAACCTTGCGAACGCCCTGGCAAGAGGGGGCGCTTTCGAAAAAGCGATTCAGAGTTATCGGGAAACGACTAGCAAAAATCCGCATGATCCCGTCGCTCATTATAACCTCGGGCTACTACTCCTGAGCAAGCATAAACTGGACGAGGCAGTGCAAGAGTTATCCAAAGCGATCGAAATCAAGCCTGATTACGCTGATGCCCATCTGAATCTTGGTCTTGCATTTGCCCAGCAGGGTGATACCCAAAGCGCGATGGAACATTTCCGCCGTGTCCTTCAAATCGAACCAAACAACCCGGAGGCTCACAACAACTTGGGCATTGCCTTTGCGACTAAAGGGGATATGCAGAGTGCTGAAAATCATTTCCGGATGGCGATAAAGACACGACCTAACTATGCTGAAGCAAGGTACAACCTCGGCAATATCCTGGCAGCACAGGGCAAGCGAAACGAGGCGATCGAGCAGTACACCAAGGCGCTCCAGGCTAAGCCAGATTATCCGCAGGCACACTTCAATCTTGCAGTTACCTTATTTTACAATGGTAGATACAAAGAGGCGTGGGATGAAGTCCATGCCGCTCAGCGCTATGGCTTCAAGCCAGACCCCGGATTCTTGCAAGCGTTGGCTGCCAGACACCCCGAACCACAACCATGAAAGAATCACGCAGAATGAAAGTAAACGTGAGATCGTTGAGCGTCGCCCTCGTACTTGTGCTTGCTGCTGTGTTACGGGTGGCATATTTGTTGGAGTACAAATCTAGAGTGCCGTACTACTCTGAATTGATTGTTGACTCGTACTATTACGATCAGTGGGCGCAGAGGGTAGTTGCGGGTAAGGGGTATGGACCGATGCCGTTTTACATGGCGCCGCTATATCCGTATGTACTTGCTGGGATATACAAAGTTTTTGGTCATGATGTAGGGATAGTGTATGTTTTGCAGATGGGGATTGGTCTTTTCAACACATATTTAGTTTATGTGCTTGCTCGTAGATTTTTTGGGCATGGTGCTGGGGTAGCGGCGATGGTAGTTATGAACTTGTATGGTCCGCTTGTATATCTTGAGAGCAAGGTACTGACAGAGACGCTGGCGATATGTTTAAACCTGTTAGGTATAGTTACGTTTTTGGGGGCGATTGAGAGTGGTAGGGCGAGGAGTTTTCTTATAAGTGGTGTGGTGCTAGGGTTGAGTATAGTATGTCGTCCGAATGCGTTGTTGACGGTGGTATTGTTTATGATATGGGTAGTGGTGAGGTGTTGGAGGTGGGAGAGGTTTTGGTGGCGGAGTTTTGTGCCGTTGGTGTTAGGAGTAGTTTTGATGATTGCGCCGGTGACGGTGAGGAACTATGTAGTGGGGAAAGACCTGGTAGTATTGACATCGAATGGAGGGATAGTTTTCTACCAGGCGAACAACCCTGGTGCGAATGGGGTATCAACGGCGCTGGGAGGTTTTAGTGGTTCGATTATGACGCAGCAGGCTGAAGAGATGGAGATTGCGAGTAAGGCGTTAGGGAGGTCTGTAAAGCCTTCTGAGTCTGCGGCTTACTGGTTTAGGCGAGGTTTAGAGTTCGTTCGGGAGGAGCCGGGTGCCTTTGCGAAACTGATTGGGAAGAAGATGATATGGTCGGTTCACAACACTGAGGCGCGGTGCAGTTTCAATATATACCTAGAGAGGAGACTTGTGCCGGTACTGAGGTTACTTGGGCTTCCATTTTCTATTCTTGGAGGTATAGGGCTATATGGGTGGATTTGTGCGCGGAGGCGGAGGATACCTGGGGAATCAGTACTCGGGATATATGTGGTTTCGGTATTTTTGAGTCTGATAATTTTCTCAGTGAGTTCGAGGTATCGTGTTCCAGCGGTGCCTGTGATGGCAGTGTATGCAGGTTTTGGGCTAGTGCACCTTGCCCACATTGTGCGGACACTGGATGTAAGAGGGATGGTGCTTCCGGCGGTATGCCTTCTGGGTACTCATTTGATCTCCCTTATACCTTACCCAGCACCAGTCTTGGCTGGAATTGACTATAACAACCTTGCTTATTCTTATCGCCGGGCGAACCGTTTAAAAGAAGCAGAAATCTACTATCGTGGGGCTATTCGCCTTAATCCGGAACTTGCCTGGGCGCATTCTGGGTTAGCATACACTCTTGCCAAGCGTGGTCGGACAAGGGAAGCGATCAAGGAATACACTGAGGCAGTACGGCTAAGTCCTGGCGATGCTGATACTCATTTCAATCTAGGCTGCTTATTTGGGGAGATAGGTGCACTTGATGCAGAGATAGAGCAATACCGTGAGGCTCTTCGGATCAACCCTAGGCTAGGTGAGGCTCACATAAACTTGGCGGTTGCGCTTTACTCCAAGGGTGACTATGCGGGTGCGTGGAAGGAGGTAGATTTGGGCAAGAGGTACGGTGTGAGAGTGAATCCTGATTTCATTAAGGCGCTTAGACTTAAGATGCCAGAGGCAGGAAGAGATGGGGAAAGCAGGAGCAAGAAAGGATAGTCTCACTGCTTGGAGTTGGGGTGCAATTATTGCGAGTAGTCGGTATCGGGAAGCAGTGGTTGTTGGGATAGTTTTGCTTCTTGCTGCTGTGTTACGGGTGGCATATTTGTTGGAGTACAAATCTAGAGTGCCGTACTACTCTGAATTGATTGTTGACTCGTACTATTACGATCAGTGGGCGCAGAGGGTAGTTGCGGGTAAGGGGTATGGACCGATGCCGTTTTACATGGCGCCGCTATATCCGTATGTACTTGCTGGGATATACAAAGTTTTTGGTCATGATGTAGGGATAGTGTATGTTTTGCAGATGGGGATTGGTCTTTTCAACACATATTTAGTTTATGTGCTTGCTCGTAGATTTTTTGGGCATGGTGCTGGGGTAGCGGCGATGGTAGTTATGAACTTGTATGGTCCGCTTGTATATCTTGAGAGCAAGGTACTGACAGAGACGCTGGCGATATGTTTAAACCTGTTAGGTATAGTTACGTTTTTGGGGGCGATTGAGAGTGGTAGGGCGAGGAGTTTTCTTATAAGTGGTGTGGTGCTAGGGTTGAGTATAGTATGTCGTCCGAATGCGTTGTTGACGGTGGTATTGTTTATGATATGGGTAGTGGTGAGGTGTTGGAGGTGGGAGAGGTTTTGGTGGCGGAGTTTTGTGCCGTTGGTGTTAGGAGTAGTTTTGATGATTGCGCCGGTGACGGTGAGGAACTATGTAGTGGGGAAAGACCTGGTAGTCATCACCACTAACATGGGAGTCGTATTTGCGCAATCAAATAACGCAACATCTAGGGGCATATTCCAAGCACTACCTGGGTTCACTGGCTCAATCATGACACAGCAAATGGAAGAGATCGAAATTGCCTCTAACTCATTAAAGCGCAAAGTCAGTCCTTCTGGAGCGTCTGCGTACTGGCTCGGCCGTGGGCTGAAGTTCATTCGTGAGGAGCCAGGCGCTTTTCTGAAATTGGTTGGTAGGAAGATGGTGTGGTCGGTTCACAACACTGAGGCGCGGTGCAATTACAACATATACGTTGAAAAGCAACTTGTGCCGGTACTGAGGTTACTTGGGCTTCCATTTTCTATTCTTGGAGGTATAGGGCTATATGGGTGGATTTGTGTGCGGAGGCGGAGGATACCTGGGGAATCAGTACTCGGGATATATGTGGTTTCGGTATTTTTAAATCTGATAATTTTCTCAGTGAGTTCGAGGTTTCGTGTTCCAGCGGTGCCTGTGATGGCAGTGTATGCAGGTTTTGGGCTGGTGCACCTTGCCCACATTGTGCGGACACTGGATGTAAGAGGGATGGTGCTTCCGGCGGTATGTCTTCTGGGTACTCATTTGATTTCCCTTATACCTTACCCGATGCTGACGATTACACCGAGCGGCTACAACAACATTGGCGTGGCACTTGCCCGCCAAAACCGTTTTGAAGAGGCAATCACTTATTACCGGTTGGCGCTTAGGACAAAACCTGACTATGCCGCCGCTTATAACAATTTAGGTGTGGCGTTCATGTCTCTTGGTAAGTTTACAGAGGCGGAACGTTACTTTAGAAACGCGGTTCGACTCAGACCTAGAGATGTTAGTTTCCGGATAGGGCTTGCGGACGCACTTGCTCGACAAGGGAAAGTCGAGGCGGCTCTTGCCGAGTATAAAACCGCGGTTCGGCTTCGACCAGATTCCCCTGGGGTACGTCTGGTATTGGGACGGTTTCTGATTGAGCGAGGGCATACAAAAGAAGCAGTTGTTCACTTCGCTGCCATAGCACGGTTGCGTCCAGACGACCCGTTGGCTCATTTCAATCTTGGAACACTCTTGGGACAACTTGGAAGGACAGACGACGAAATCAAGTGCTATCGCCGCGCCTTGGCATTGAGTCCCCAAATGGGTGAGGCGCATGCGAATTTGGCGATTGCCCTGTATGCCAAGGGGCTGTACAATGAAGCGTGGCAGGAAGTCGGACTAGCGCGGAGGTGTGGTGCAAAACTTAACCCAGACTTCATCCGAGCGCTCTCGCGGAAGATGCCACCGCCCCAATGACCTAGTAAAAATACCTGTTTTTCGCTACACCTCTTGACACCTGGACAGTTGCTTTGTATATTCTCACTTGGTGATGTGGCTACTTGTTCCACTGCCAAAAGGGCAAATCCCGTGGGACCTGGTAATTATACCTGATTTTCCAGAAAGGGGTTGACAGAAAGGGAGGCAGAGTGTATACTGCTCACTGTAAGAAAGGCTCCGATTAGCATCTCCGCTAGCCCCACAGGCGGGAAAACAAGAATGTCTTGTAAGAGGTAGTACAGCCTTGCCAACAATGATTCTCACGACAAACACCTTCGGGACATGCCAACCAATTATGCGTCAGAGGAAAAAGGTGTGCCTGAGAAAGTGTTTGTCGAGGGATAGGTCCCGGGCAATTACTTGCCGGACCATGCCCTAGTCGGCTATTTGCGAAGAGGTGTCTTCAGCCGAGGCGGGCAAAAGCAAAAGTAACAAAAAGTCACGAAGGGAGGTGACACGATGAAGAAGGTTCTTGCAATCACCTGCGTGCTCGTGTTGGTGCTTGCGCTGTCCAGTGCTGTCATGGCCGCTCAGAACAACTGGCGAATCCAGATCAAGGCGGATGACAACAACGGGTACTATATCAGTGCCACTCAGGTGGGCATTTACCCGACATCGCAGGACGGGTATGACGGACAGGATGCAGCCGCTGCTTTCTTGGCTGACCCAGAGGGCAAGCAGTATGCAAACTGGGTGTGCATCCCGGTTCCAGGGCGGACAGAGGCGTTCATGAAGAGCATCAAGGCGCCTGTGGCGACCAATGATCCTAATCCCAAGAAGACATGGGATCTCAGGGTATTTGCGCTAAAGGATGCTGTGAATACGGCGATTAGGCTGAAGTTCCTGGCGGTCAACACGCAAACCGTTATTCTGCCGCCGCCAACATTCAATGGAATGCCAGCGCAGTACTACCTGAAGATGGTAGACAACAAGGGCGTGATAGGCGCGCCGGCTAATGGGACTGTATGGACCCTACCCATACCCACGATCGCTGACACTATCAATCCGTTCTTTACCTTAGTGCTGCCGACGGGATATGGGCAGGAGCACTCCATCATCCTCCAGCAGCCGTACCCTGAGACCTACCTCACGGGCGCGTACGTTATGGAGTATGGCTTCTTTGTTCCTGAGCCGGGAGGCATTCTGGCACTAGCCACAGGTCTTGCCGGTCTGGTCGGCTTTGCCGCGAGGAGGCGCAGAGGCTAAAAACTAAATCCAAGAAGATAAGTCGTTCGTTGACAAATTCCAAATTCTTGGTGCACAAATAGCGGCCGCCGGATTGGCAAGTGCAGGTTCGGCGGCCATTTTCAAAATCGAAACACCGGATTGTGTTTCTGGGCGTACAGGATCCTGATATGTTCAGGCAGCCGCAGGGAAGCAATTATAGCAAAGCCTCAGGCAATCCGGGCAAGCCATTTCCCGAGCAGAAGGCAAATTGAACGACCGCAGAGCCAATGCGTAGGGACCAATCTCTTGCAAACTAACGAAAACGATACCGAAAGTGAAAGAAAAACTGACTACAGAGTACGAAAGAAAGGAGGATTAGGTTATGAAGCGCAGTTTGAAACTGTGTCTTCTCGCGGGATTGCTCTCGCTCGCGATTGTACCAGCGTTTGGGGCAGTGGAACTGTACCAGGTAAGCGTGCCATCGGCACCTAATGCACCTGCGTTCATCTACTTCACGCTAAACTGCCCGTCAGACGTTACAATCGAGATTTGTCCGTACAACAGCAGTGCCCCTCCGCCAGGGCTGGGCACGCCTGTTCGGACAGTCAACTTGGGGACCAAACCCCGCGGAAGGAACCTGTGGGTGTGGCCGTGTACCACCGATAGCGGCGCAAAGGCTCCGTCTGGGTGGTACAAGGCTAGGATCACTGCCACGCACAACCAGGCTCAGTGGGACCCAATTATTGGTCTGCGCATCAATACAGACTGGATTAATGAGTATTCAGCGCGACCGCTTCCTAGCGTCCCTGACCAGGAAGGTTACTATGGTGTGGCTGTGAACAAAAATGTAAACAGCCCGTATTATGGGTACATTTACGTAACCCACAAGGTCTCCAAGAATATCTATATGTACGGTCCTGATGGAACGTACCTCGGCGCATTCGACGATACGGGAATCGGCTGGGGAGGTAGTGCCCCTTGGGATATTTCCATCGGTGGCGACGATTACGTATACGTCGGCGACCGGAGCAACTATACTTTGTACTGCTTCACGCCAGATGGACATTGGGTATCAACTTCGCCCTGGACTTGCTATTACCGAGCTCAGTTCACAAGGAGCGACGGCGGAACAGCGTGGCAGTATGGTTCCGGCAATGCATCGGTAGTGGAAAACCGTGTTGATGAAGCGACCCACCAGAATTGGACCTCAAGGCGCAACATTTACACGGTGCAGGATACTTATACGACCTATGGTATGTGGGTGGCGCCGGACAGGAGTTACCTATTCCAGTGCAACTACCATACAACAGATCCAAACAGAGGACTGTGCAAATGGACTCTCAACGCGGATGGCTATACATACAGCCGAACTGGCTGGCAGAACACAAGCCTGGGTAACGTGATTGACGTTGAGATGGGACATGACGGCACATACCTCTGGGTCACCAGGTCGGCTGCATACTCGACTTCACCAACCGGGACAAAAGCTCTGTATACGGTCAATCCGGCAGATGGCTCGGTAATAAGTAGCGATTTCGACATCATCACCTGGGGGCATATGTGCTCGGCTGATGCAGTAGGCAACGTGGCGATTACTTTCGGCAAGAGCACTCCCACCTGGTGCATGTATTATTGGGGTATGTTTGCTCCGGCGGGTACGTCCACTGCTGTGAAAGTTAGCAGTGAGGCATTCCGCGTTCAGGACGACAACGCGCCAGTTGTGATTCCTGACAGCGAGTCTTGGTCAAACAACCCGCTGGCTCCTGATAATAGCACTTCTACGTCATTGACCTTCAAGATCATTGACGCAGAGGGCTGGGCGGATATAGCGTCGTGCAAACTTAACCTCTCGACATTAGGTTATAGTTCGGCGGAGCCCGTGGACTCACTCGTTCAGGACACGAGCGACACGACTGGCTTGACCGCTATTGCGACCGAGGCGGCGATTAAGTGCAAGAGAGGCGCGTTTGCAGGCACCCACCAGATTGGTGCGAAGCCATACGATGTGCATGGCATGAGCACTGACTGGTCGTTCGACCTGCAAGTGCTAGGTTGCACGCTTACCGGCACGGTCAGGCATACAAGGTGGCTGTCGGATGACCGCGTTGTGGGCGCGACGATCGTAGCCCAAGGTGGGACGAGCGGATTCCCGAATTACCCGTTCACCTATCGCTCGTCACCCACAAGCGATGGTTCGCCAGGCAATCCACCTAAGGGTCAGGCGGTCATGACTGTGAGTGAAGGCACATACCAGGTCTGGGCTGAGAAAGCCGGATTTGGCAGTGCGCCACCAGTGACCGTAGTCGTCTCAGCGTATCCGTCATCGGCTTCGCAGGATCCCATCAACCTACGCCCGTTGACGATTAAAGAGGCGAGGGCGTCGGCGAATGGCACGACGATGAGTGTAGAGGGTCTCTGCTTTGCACAGCCTTATGGAAGGGCGATACCTGCATGGCCGAATCTTCCTGAGCAGAAGGGGTTTGACATCAGGAAGGATCTGATGAAGGACTGCAAGCAGTGGTACATGTGTG
>Ga0078972_1011612_pt1 | contig 15663 bp, 11 predicted proteins | sample YelNatPaOPGAMG01_FD_67568 | JGI IMG/M metagenome (GOLD analysis project Ga0078972, IMG submission 67568) | Hot spring thermophilic microbial communities from Obsidian Pool, Yellowstone National Park, USA - OP-RAMG-01 (SPADES assembly) (version 2) | ecosystem: Environmental > Aquatic > Thermal... | reverse complement strand
GCCTGAGCGCGCGCGGCTTGTACTCGCCGCCTTTCACCAACAGGTCGAGGATTTCTCTTTGCCTTACGGGGCAAGCGCGCCCCTTGTCGGGCGTCAAGTTATCGTGTTCGGACTCGATCATAGGCAACGGCTCCTTGGGACCGGGAATCTGATTGAGCGTCGCCCAGATGCCGGCCGGCGGCGAAATCGTATCGATGAAGCCCATGCCTGCCATCACCGGGGCCCGGATGCGCGCCGCGAAATTGGCCGGGTCGAAGTAAAGCGCAGTGCGCATGGCATCGGGGTTGTCCGGCGGCCAGTTCGGATAACCGGCTTTGCGCCCGTGCAGGTCGCCGTTCGTGTCCGCCCCCGACGGCACGCAAACCAGCACCGCGGTGATCTTCTCGGGCCGCAGGCCGGCGAGGGCCAGACTCTGCTGGCCGCCCATGCTGCCTCCGATCAGCACGACGGTCTTGCCGTCCCAATCGGACCGGCTGAGTAAGTAATCGAGAGCGCGCGAATCCCGCAGGTACATGTTAAGGAAGTACGACTTCTCCCGGTCCGTGTTTCCGATCGTCTGGTAGTTGCGCGGCACGTTTCCCGAAGGATCCGAGGGCAGCTTGTCGTGCGCATCGACGTTGATCACAAGCCAGCCTTCGGCGGCGCGCTGCGCCACGGCCCGGGGGTTCAAGGCATAGACTCCGGCATATTGCAATTGAATCAGCCCGGGAAACTTGCCCTCCTTGGCGGGTTTGGCCACATATCCGTGCACTTTCGAGCCCAGCGCATCGAGTTCGAACATGTTTAGTTCCACGCCCGGCACATCCGTCTCGACTGGCGTGAGGACCGGGTTGATCGGGATCTTCGCCTGCGCCGCGAGTTTAGCCTCCCAGAATTCGTCGAAGTCGGCAGGACGGGGCACGGACAGGCCAATTTTCTCCGGCGCCACTGCGGCCCCCACCGCGTAGAGTCCGTTATTACGCCCGGTGTTGCCTCCCACGAAGCGCGGCGCGGCCCCGCGGCCAGGCCCGGCGGGCGTATTGGCTGCGGTCTCCGGCCCTGAGGCGCTGGGTATAAGCTCCGCATACGGCTCTACGGCGACATAGAGCATCCCGGGCTGTTCGCCGGTGATCTCAATGCGATCGCTGCCCTTGGATAGGTCCAGCTTTCCTTCCTTGAGCACGACGGCGTTGTTGAGGCGAACGGTCCACTTGTAGGCATAAGTGACCGGCGCCGGCCCCGGCGTCACGGTCCAGCCGACCTTATCCCCGAGATTGTAAATTCCGCTCGGGCGGTCCGGCGTGAAAACCAGCTGCTGTGGGATCGGCCCACGCTGCGCGAGGCCCAGCGCGGAAACTAACAGAACAGCGAATATCAGACGGCGGGCGAGCTGCATCCGGAAGTTCCTCATTTTCTAAGTATATCCCCGTGGACGGAAAACGGACGGCGGTCCGCAGCCCGCTCATAAGCATCGAAGGAACACACATGGGGCACCCTGCCGATCACAATCCGGCCAAGAATCAGACCGCCCGCCCCGCCCCACCCGTTGCTCGCACCAAGCAGGCTCTCGCTTCTCCTCTCCTGCGGTCTTCGCCTTATGGGCAGGCTGCTGCTAGATGCAGTAGACTCTAAAGAGTCTTGACCACTTTGCCTGTTTTGCAACATAATCAACAGAGTTGAAAAACGCGTTGACGACGTCCTTTCAACCACGTTGAAGGCGATGGGACAGGCGGCGCGGCAGCCACAGACGTAAGACAGCATGAACGGGAATCCTCTCCACATAGATCATGTTGATTTCTCGCGGAAATTCAAGGAATTGACCGGCCACGAGCCGTATCACTGGCAGTCCGAGATGTTTCGCTTGTTTCTTTCCGATTCATTGCCCCCGCAGTGTTGTGTCCCCACAGGGCTGGGCAAGACATCGCTGATGCACATCTGGCTCTTGGCGCTCGCATGGCAAGCGGAGCGGCGGCCGGATCAGCGCCATGTTCCTCTCCGGCTTTTTTGGGTCGTCGACCGGCGGGTGGTGGTGGACCAGGCCACCTCCGAGGCGGAGGCTCTGGTGCAGCGGCTGGAAAACGAACCCGGACTGGCCGTAGTGCGGGATTCACTCCGCCGCCTCTCCGTCGCAGGGGCGCAGGACAGTGCAGTCGCCGTGAGCACGCTGCGGGGAGAGCACGCCGACAACCGCGCCTGGAGCCGTGACCCCTCTCGTCCTGCCATCGTCGTAGGAACCGTGGATATGATCGGCAGCCGCCTCCTGTTTTCGGGCTACGGCGACAGCCGGCGGCGGCGGCCGCACCATGCGGGGCTAATGGCGCAAGACTCCCTCATCGTCAATGACGAAGCCCACCTCACCCCAGCATTCGCCCGCTTGCTCGAACAAGTTGCCGGCTTCTGCTCCGGCGCACGCGGACTGCGCGTGATGTTGCTTTCTGCAACTCCCCGGGAAAACATGCCTGCCGCCTTCCGGATTGAGCCCGACAAGGAAAATCGGTTCTTTCAGAAGCCCTACCGCGCCATAAAACATTTGCATCTGGTGGATGCTCAGAACGTGCAGGACAAGATCCAGAGGCTTGCTTGTTCACCATCCGGCAGGACGGCCGTTTTTGTTCGAAGCCCTGACGAAGCACGCCGCCTGGCCGCCGCCGTCAACAAGGCCAACCCAGGCCTACCCATCTCCTTGTTGACTGGGATGCAACGAGGTAAGGAGCGTGACGAACTGTTGCTCCGGCCCGCCATGCAGCCGTTCCTTTGCAGAGATTCCGCCCCGTCCAGGGAGCCTTGCTGGCTGCTGGCTACCTCGGCGGGTGAGGTCGGCGTCGATCTATCCTGCGACCGGCTGATTACAGACTTGGATTCCGCCGAACACATGTTGCAGCGTTTTGGCAGATTGAACCGGTTTGGTGAAACGGAAGGGCATGCTTATGTGGTCTACAGCCCCACAAAAACGTTGGAAGAACGCGCCAGTCCCGCGCTGAAGGCAACCATCGCTTACTTGAAGACTCTTCCGGACGTCTCGCCCGCTACCCTCGCCGAGCACCCGCCGCCCCCGGAGTCCATTTCTCCACCCCCTCGCTTCTCCACGCTCGAGCCTTGGCTGGTGGATGCCTGGTCGGCCACCTCCATCACCACCCTTGAATGGCCTGCCCGTCCGCCTGTCGAATTCTGGCTCCGCGGAGATGATGAGGAAGGCTCCCCGCCTGAAACCTATGTGGCTTGGCGCGAAGACGTGCCGGACCTGTTCCGGGCTTCCCCGCGGGACTTGGAGGAGGTGTTCGAATGTTACCCGATTCTTGCGCGGGAACGCTTGCGCCAATACACCCCCGTTCTGTGCCGGCAATTGGACCAGGCCCGTCTGCACGGCGCCCACGCTGTCGTAATCACATCCGACGGTGAGGCGCAGGCCCGGACCATCGGTGAGATTCTGGAAAATCCCGTCCTGATCCGCTACGGCATCCTGGTCTTGCCGCCGGGAACTGGCCACCTCGACGAGTACGGGATGGTTGACTGGACCCGCACGAGTGAAGATCTCAGCCGCTACGATGTGTCCGCGGACGGCGGGAGGATGCGGATCCGCCTCGGGCCCGCTGAACCGCCGCCCGAAACCACTCTGTCGCTTCGCTTCGAGCTGGAAATCTTCGGCGAAGACCAGGACGAGCCGTCAGCGCGATGGCTGTACTATGGCGCCCAACCCAGCCGTCTCCGGACAACGGTCCAAAAGACGACTCTGTCCGCTCATCAAGAGCAAGCCGCTCGGGTGGCTTTAGACTTGGCCCGCCGCCTGGGCCTGGATGCGAGAACTGCGCAAATCCTCGAATGGGCCGCAAAGTGGCATGACGCCGGCAAGGCCAGGCCGCTGTGGCAACTCGCAGCAGGCAATCCTGACCCAACGGTGCCCCTTGCCAAAAGCCAGCGCTTCAACCCCCGGATTCTCGACGGGTTCCGGCACGAATTTGGTTCGGTTCTCGACGCTGCCGCTTCGCTTCCCGCTGATTTCACGCCGGAGGAATGCGCCCTGGCCCTGCATTTGATCGCCGCCCATCACGGTTGGGCCCGGCCCCACTTCACGACCCGCGGATTTGACCGCTTGAGCTTGCGGCGTAGCGCGCGGGAGGCGCTGGAAGTAGCCCGGCGCTTCGGGCGCCTTCAGCAAAGCCTGGGGGCATGGCGCCTCGCCTACCTCGAAGCGCTTCTTCGTTGTGCCGACGCGCTAGCATCCGAAGGTTTCTTGGAGCTGCCCGTTTATGCCTGAATACAACATCCGGCTCGACCCTCACAACCCAGGTCAGTTCTTCGCTTGCTGCGGGCTGTTCGAGCTTTGCGAACTGCTCCAACCAGGTGGTGAAGCGGACTTCTCGGATCAAGGCCGGCGCTTCCGCGTGCGGAGCGCGGCTGCCCTTCCCATCCCGCTCGCCCTGGAAGACGAGACGGTCGATCCACGCCCGAGCGCCGCCCTCGAACCGCTGGTTCTTTCGGCCGCGGGTTCCCGCTTCGTGCTGGACTGGTGGCTGAATGAAACGTGGACCGACAAGAGCACATTGAAGACCTGGGGAGGCCAGCAAACACCAAGACGGATGCTTCAGGAACTCCTAAGCCTATTGGACCAGCGGGCCTTTCCACACCAGCTCTTCGATTACGCGGCGTACACCAAGACGCGCTTCGGAGTAGACGCCCGCTCTGCTTGGTCGGCAATCGACGCAGGATACTCCCCGAATGACCTCGGCCAGCCTGCGGCCACTTACCCGTGGGTTGAGGTGCTCGCTGTCATCGGGATGCAGGGATTCCGTCCGGCAAGTGCCGGCCGGAACCAACTGCGCTACTCCCTGTGGCTCGCTCCTTTGACCCTGCCCTCCGCCCGGGCCGCCGCCGCGGCCCCCTGGCAAGGACTGCCGCACCGTTCGTACACATTTCAAATCGCGCTTCGGGGTCAAGGCTACAAGACATTTCAGTTTGCTCAAGGAGAAAATCATGTCTGAACTTTTGTCACATTACGACGCCTGGATCGCCGACAGCGGTCCAAGCGCCCTTGTCTGCAAGCAGTATCTGGAGCCGGCCTCGGGTCCCGGCGAGGTCATATTCCCGCCCACTTTCGCGCCTCCCGAGGATAGCAACGAAGCCGGAGCCACCTATGTCATAGACGGTGAGGGAGACCAGGCGGTCTGTCTGATCGACTCGGTGGGATCACAGGCGAACCGCATGGAGCCGCTTTTCCTCGACGCCCGTTACTCCAGCCTCGTTCCTCAAATCGAGGTGCGCGTGAAAGAGAGGGCCATCAACCTGCTCCAAGTTGGGCACCGCGCCGCCGATGCCCTGGTGCGCTCCACGGCGCTCGCGGAACAGATCGAAACAGCCTTTCTCCAATACGAAAACGGGAATGCGGTTCCCTTGGCCAAGATGGCTCCGACCAGCCTCGTCTTCGGCGCTTGGGATTCCCGCGGTTCCCAAGTGAAGGTTCCACGCCTGATCGATTCGACCATCCGCGCCTATGGCGCGCGCCGGCTCACCCGCGCGGCGCAGTACTTTGCTTCCCTGGAACCCGCAGAAGTCGAAGAGCTCATCTCTCCCGCCGCGGGCAAAAACCGCAAGGTGTTGAGCAAGGCCGGCTTTCTCGATGCCCCCTCCGGAACCACCCACGGGGGCATCATCGCCAGCGGCGGCATTGTGCGCAATACGATCGTGAACTTGGTTGCCCTGCGCTCCATCCGGGCCCCGAACCAGGACGAACAAACCGCCCTGCGCCGATACATCCTTGGACTCGCGCTGGTGGCCGTCCTCGCGCCCCAGGACTTCTTCCTCCGCCAGGGATGTTTATTGGTCGAAAGTCCCGGTAAGCAGCCCCAATGGACGCTGGTTTACAGAAACGGCCGGAGGGAGGAACTCTCGCCGAGTCTTGATCAGGTGGAAGCCTTTGCACGCGCCGCCGCCTCAGCCTTCCAAGTCGGTGAAGGCCGCACCGTGGACTTCAACCCAAAGCTCGCCCAAGACTTGGTTAAGAAGGCGAGCAAGGAAAAAGACCGGCCGGAGGCTTAGACGCCGTGTTCCTGCAATTAACCCTCCGTTACCCAGGCGGCCGTTACCACGGCGCGGAATGGCCTCCTTCTCCTGCGCGCCTGTTCCAGGCCATGGTCGCAGGGGCGGCTTCCTCGGTTCCGGATTGGACCGTGGAATATCGGGGCGCTCTGGAGTGGATGGAAAGACTCCCGCCGCCCCAGATCTTCTTTCGTCCCGGCCTTGCCGCCGCCGGTTACACGATCTTCGTCCCCAACAACAGCCTGGATGGCAAGACGGCGAAGAGCACCAAGACCTCAAAGGCTGTTTCCCCTACGATTCTCGCCTCGCACAGCCTGGGCCAGCCAGACGTGATCTACGCCTGGGCGGTTGGGGAGAATCCCGAAACGCAAAAACACGCGGACCAGCTTGACCGCCTCGCGGCCCGCGTCCGCGCGGTCGGATGGGGCGTCGACTTCGCTTCGGCCGGCGTCAACCTGGCCGAAACCGTAGACCCGCCCCCGGGATTTGAAGCCTTGGTCCCCGACGCGCGCGGCCCTGTCCTGTTGCCACAGCCGAAGGCGGGCTTCCTCGATCATCTCACCCAGTGCTACTCGCATTTCCGGACGCGCATCTCTGCCCGCGGCATCCGCGCGGATACGCGCCCGTCCGAATTCGGCCAAGCTCGATATCGCATGGCCAACACGCCCCACCGCCGCCGCTGGCTGGCCTTCGAACTCCGCGATCCGCTCGGCGGTCCGCTGGCGATTCTGTGGGAACAGGTCCAAGTAGTGGCGGCTTGGCTCCGCCACGCTGCGGCCGAGGCGCTCCAGCAGGAGGAACTCAGCGAGGGTTTTGTCAACTCTTATGTGCTGGGGCACACCGGAGATGGGGATCCGGGCTACCGGCTTTCCTTTGTCCCGCTGCCGTCCATCGGCCACCAGCATTCGGATGGCTCAATTCGAAGAGTCTTGGTCGTTGAGCCTTCGTCGGTCCTTGAGCAGGACGCCGAGGCGTTGGACTTGTTGGGCGGTAAGCTTTCCGGCTCGCCTTTGACCGCGCCGGGCGATTCATCACCGCGGGGTTTTCTTGTTGCCGCACCTCATAGTGGTCCTGTGCTGCCTTTCTATACGCGTTCCGCCAGGATCTGGTCCACGGTGACCCCGGTGATTCTGCCCGGCCATAACACAGTTCGCCGGACCATCTCGGTCGAGAAGACAGAGCGGCTTCTCCAGCAAGCCCTGGCGTCTGCTGGCTGGCCACTGGGGATGCTGCGCAATCTCGCCTTCCAGACAGCCCCGTTTTGGCCGGGCTCCGGAGCATCGGCCAGGATGCGGGTTCCTCTTCATCTGAGCCGCTGGCCGCGGCTTCATGTCCGGGTTGAGTTCGCCGAGCCCCTTGCAGGTCCCGTTCTGGCGGGACTGGGAAGACACTACGGCATCGGATTGTTTGCCGCCCGGCCGGAATAACCCATGCGCTCCTCTTACCTGGTATGCTACGACATCGCTGACGACAAACGCCTCCGCCAGGTCTTCAAAACCATGCGCAACTACGGCGACCACCTCCAGTACTCCATCTTCGAATGCCAGTTCACCCCCGCCGACCTCGCCCGCTGCCGCGCCGAACTGGCCGCCATCATCCACCACACCCAAGACCAGGTCCTCTTCGTCAACCTGGGCCCCGCCGAAGGCCGCGGCGATCGCGTCATCACCGCCCTCGGCAAACCGTACACCAACATCGACAGCCCTTGTATCGTCGTCTGATCCGCACCCGGAGCTTCGCCCATGACCGCCTCCCCCAATCCCCTCGCCTCCCAGCCCGCCCGCCAAGGCGCCTCTCGCGCCCCGCTGCCCGACTACCTCCCCGCGCGCATGCTCAACGAGTACGTCTATTGCCCGCGCTTGTTCTTCTACGAATGGGTCGAAGGCGTCTTCCAGGAGAGCGCCGACACCGTCGAAGGCAAGCTCCAGCACGCCCGCGTCGACTCCGGACCCACTCCCCTGCCCGGCCCGCAGGAGGCTGAAGCGGTGGAGATCCATTCCCGCTCGGTCACCCTCAGCAGCGACGCCCATAGGCTCATCGCCCGCATGGACCTGCTGGAGCTCAGCGGCGGCCTGGTCACGCCGGTCGATTACAAACACGGCCGCCCCCGCGAAACCGAAGCCGGAATCGAACTCTGGCCCCCTGACCAGGCCCAGCTCGCAGTCCAGGCCCTCATCCTCCGCGAGAACGGCTACCAGTGCCAGGAAGGCATCGTCTACTACGTCAAAACCCGCCAGCGCGTGCGCGTCTCCTTCACCCAGGAACTGCTCGATTCGACCGCGCGCCTGGCGGCCGAGGCTTGGGCCGTCGCCGCCTCCGGCCAGATCCCGCCTCCGCTGGACAACTCCCCTAAATGCGTCGGCTGCTCCTTGGCCGGCATTTGCTTGCCCGATGAAACCAGAACCCTCCAGCGCCTGCCGGCCGGCCCCGCCCCCGCCCCTCAGCAGCTCTCCCTGTTCGACACCGTCCAGCCGGCCCCGTCCCCGCAGCCCGGTGAGGTCCGCCTCCTCGTGGCCCCCCGCGACGACTTGCGCCCCCTCTACCTCAATTCCCAGGGACTGCGCGTCGGACGCTCGGGCGATGTGCTCCAGGTCCGCGACAACAACTCTCTGCTCCAGGAGGTCCGACTGACGGAAATCTGTCAGGTCAACCTCATGGGCAATATCCAGCTCACCACTCAGGCCATCCAGAGCTTGTGCAGCCACGGCATCCCCATCTGCTACTTCTCCATGGGCGGATGGTTCTACGGCATCACCACCGGTCTCAACACCAAGAACGTCTTCCTGCGCCGCGCTCAATACCGCCTCGCCGAAGAGGAATGGTTCGCCCGCCAACTGGCTCGCCGCCTCGTGGCCGGAAAAATCCGCAACCAGCGCACCCTCCTCCAGCGCAACCACGTCGAGCCACCACCCCAGGCTTTGCGTGAATTGAAGGATATGGCCGAAGCCGCCGAGCGCGCCTCCGGCCTGGAAGAGCTGCTCGGGATCGAGGGCAACGCCGCCCGCATCTACTTCCAGAATTTCGGCGGCATGATCAAGGCTGAACCAGGCCAGGAAGAGGCCCCCCGCTTCGCCTTCGACTTCCACGGCCGCAACCGCCGGCCTCCCCGCGACCCGGTCAATGCCCTCCTCTCTCTCGCTTACAGCCTCCTCGTCAAGGACTTGACCATCGCTTGCTACGCCGTCGGCTTCGATCCCCATATGGGTTTCTACCATCAGCCCCGCTTCGGACGGCCCGCCCTGGCCCTCGATCTGATGGAACCCTTCCGCCCCCTGATCGCCGACTCCGCCGTTCTTAGCGCCATCAACACCCGAATGGTCACCCCCAAAGACTTCATCCAGGCCGGCCCCGCTGTCTCCCTCACCCCCGAGGGACGCAAAAACTTTTACCGCGCCTATGAGCTCCGCATGGATGCGATGGTGACCCACCCGCTGTTCGATTACCGCGTCAGCTACCGGCGCTTGCTCGAAATTCAGGCGCGGCTGCTGGCGCGGGTTCTGGAGGGGGAGATCGGAAGTTATCCGGTCTTCGTGACCCGGTGACCAGCATGCTCCAGGAACGCGAGTGGCGAGGTGGGGCGGGAACCCCCGGGGCCGCTCGCAGAACGCAAACTTTTGTGGTAACAATATCTTGTGGCGGGGCCGAGAGAGCGGCAGCCTACCGGCTGGCCTCCGGCCGGCGGGGCGCTCGCAAGCGAGGCCAAAGGTGTTTGACAATTGAATGAGTTGCAGGAGAGACTATTTCCGCGATCTTCAGATCGCGGCCCCATTGAAGCAAGTCCGAACGCGACAATCATCATCAAGCACGCTAGATTTCCGCGATCTTCAGATCGCGGCCCCATTGAAGCAGCACTCGGACCTCTATCCGGGTTACCCTGTGGGCCCATTTCCGCGATCTTCAGATCGCGGCCCCATTGAAGCTCCAGCCGCTCGTCGAGCCCGGGCAGCAACACCTTATTTCCGCGATCTTCAGATCGCGGCCCCATTGAAGCATCGGCAGCTTGAACGGCGCGGCGCCCTGGAGCCAGATTTCCGCGATCTTCAGATCGCGGCCCCATTGAAGCAACACGAGCGTTGAGGCTCCGCCGGAGACGTGGCGCATTTCCGCGATCTTCAGATCGCGGCCCCATTGAAGCGTGCGGATGGATGATCTGCCAGCGACACCCGTGCGCATTTCCGCGATCTTCAGATCGCGGCCCCATTGAAGCAAGAACATTTCAATGGGCTTGGCCTTGCTGGTGACCATTTCCGCGATCTTCAGATCGCGGCCCCATTGAAGCTCCACCAGCAGGATGCGCGTCGCCTCGTCGTCATCGCATTTCCGCGATCTTCAGATCGCGGCCCCATTGAAGCTTTCAGGGCGAACCAGAAGAACTCGGTGGCAATCAATTTCCGCGATCTTCAGATCGCGGCCCCATTGAAGCCAACTGGGGTAATCCCGCCGTTGCCAATGGCATAATATTTCCGCGATCTTCAGATCGCGGCCCCATTGAAGCAGGACGAGAACACCTACAAGGCCGGGGTGCAACGGGATTTCCGCGATCTTCAGATCGCGGCCCCATTGAAGCAATGACAATCTGCGCAGATTACGCTCAGCACTTGATATTTCCGCGATCTTCAGATCGCGGCCCCATTGAAGCACTGCATCCGCGACCAACGACGTGGAGTTTTACCTGATTTCCGCGATCTTCAGATCGCGGCCCCATTGAAGCGCGGTCGTGGTCATCGTAGAACCTGTCACCTCGGTGAATTTCCGCGATCTTCAGATCGCGGCCCCATTGAAGCCTGAAATGGCAGCAATGAACTCCGTCCGCTGCCGCGCATTTCCGCGATCTTCAGATCGCGGCCCCATTGAAGCCTACACCGGCTTTGCCGCCGTGTCAAGGATTTTTTATTTCCGCGATCTTCAGATCGCGGCCCCATTGAAGCCGGGAAGCGTTCCAAATAGGCGCAACAATCCTGGAGACATTTCCGCGATCTTCAGATCGCGGCCCCATTGAAGCCGGGCCGAGTGTGGCGGACCTTCACCGAGGTGACGGGATTTCCGCGATCTTCAGATCGCGGCCCCATTGAAGCCGTTCCATCAACGCGTTGATCTTGTGCTGATGGATCGCATTTCCGCGATCTTCAGATCGCGGCCCCATTGAAGCTTGCCCGCGCAGACGATGCCGCCCGCTGATCACCACCCATTTCCGCGATCTTCAGATCGCGGCCCCATTGAAGCGATGGAATACCGCTCGGCCACTTCCTGCCTGAGGTCCATTTCCGCGATCTTCAGATCGCGGCCCCATTGAAGCTCGTGGCCACGATCAGGTCCACGCGCCGACTGCCATTTCCGCGATCTTCAGATCGCGGCCCCATTGAAGCAATGGGATGAGGACTTCTACGCGTCCTGCGTTAGCTGATTTCCGCGATCTTCAGATCGCGGCCCCATTGAAGCAAGCGGTTGGTTGGCCGGTTCGAGCACGATCAACCTTATTTCCGCGATCTTCAGATCGCGGCCCCATTGAAGCAATGGGATGAGGACTTCTACGCGTCCTGCGTTAGCATTTCCGCGATCTTCAGATCGCGGCCCCATTGAAGCCAGGCACTTACTCCTTCACATACGGCTGCGCGGCCGGAATTTCCGCGATCTTCAGATCGCGGCCCCATTGAAGCAATCCGGCGGCGCACTGTTCTCGCAGGGCTCCGGCGGATTTCCGCGATCTTCAGATCGCGGCCCCATTGAAGCAGGCGCACGCACCCACCTTTTCCCCCTTCCTTCCGCATTTCCGCGATCTTCAGATCGCGGCCCCATTGAAGCTTCGGCCTGCCCGGAGATTGGGTGGACGCTGGTCAGATTTCCGCGATCTTCAGATCGCGGCCCCATTGAAGCCAGTTCCATCTGCACCCATCCATAACCCATTGATTCATTTCCGCGATCTTCAGATCGCGGCCCCATTGAAGCACAGGAGAGTTGATATGCGCAGAGTGATCCCCCTGAATTTCCGCGATCTTCAGATCGCGGCCCCATTGAAGCCTGAGTGGCAGGGTGAGCGTTGATGATCTGCGACGGAATTTCCGCGATCTTCAGATCGCGGCCCCATTGAAGCTCGTCACCGAGCCACGCAGACCAATCGAGCGAGTAAATTTCCGCGATCTTCAGATCGCGGCCCCATTGAAGCTTGATGTACCGCACCCAGATTCCGTTTGATGGCTGCTATTTCCGCGATCTTCAGATCGCGGCCCCATTGAAGCCGAAGGCGCCGTTGAGACGCACGCTGCCGACTGCAATTTCCGCGATCTTCAGATCGCGGCCCCATTGAAGCCTCCTTTGTGTGTGCGTGATTGTAATCCTGCTCAGATGATTTCCGCGATCTTCAGATCGCGGCCCCATTGAAGCTTAAGCCTGCCAAGCGCAAGCTCATACCGTTTGCTGCATTTCCGCGATCTTCAGATCGCGGCCCCATTGAAGCAGTGTTTGCATCGAAAACCCAAGTCTTCTCGTCGTAATTTCCGCGATCTTCAGATCGCGGCCCCATTGAAGCTTGCTTTCTCCTTGGCCTTATGACCAACGGCGGCTTATTTCCGCGATCTTCAGATCGCGGCCCCATTGAAGCCTTCGGCGCCTGCGGCGGGAGCGGTTCCGGCGTTGCTATTTCCGCGATCTTCAGATCGCGGCCCCATTGAAGCTGTCTGGCATCCTTTTCCGTGCAACCTGAATGAGCATATTTCCGCGATCTTCAGATCGCGGCCCCATTGAAGCACTTCAATGCTTTAAGAACTACAACACTGTCTGATCATTTCCGCGATCTTCAGATCGCGGCCCCATTGAAGCATAAACCACTCGCTGGTGAGCGTGTGGGCAGAGACATTTCCGCGATCTTCAGATCGCGGCCCCATTGAAGCAGGGTAGAGCCAGCGGTCCATCCATCCGTGACCAGATTTCCGCGATCTTCAGATCGCGGCCCCATTGAAGCAGGGCGACGTGAGCGGCGTATCTGGCCGAGCGCTGATTTCCGCGATCTTCAGATCGCGGCCCCATTGAAGCACCGTAGAACCGAAGCCTGTGCTCTGGGACCTTGCTCATTTCCGCGATCTTCAGATCGCGGCCCCATTGAAGCAAAAATCACCGGCTCCGCCTCCGGCCAGCGGTCTTTTATTTCCGCGATCTTCAGATCGCGGCCCCATTGAAGCCTGACCGTTCTCGCCGACCCACGTCCTCTGACCGGGGATTTCCGCGATCTTCAGATCGCGGCCCCATTGAAGCTGGCGGCTTTTGCAGGCGGTTTCGGTTTGATGGAATCATTTCCGCGATCTTCAGATCGCGGCCCCATTGAAGCGGCGGTCAGGACGTCGTAACCGAAGCTGAGTCTTGGATTTCCGCGATCTTCAGATCGCGGCCCCATTGAAGCCGCGAGCGTTGCAGTTGTGGCGGAAAGGCCTAACTGCATTTCCGCGATCTTCAGATCGCGGCCCCATTGAAGCAATCGCTTCCGCCGTGGCCGGATGAGCGGGTGCGGCATTTCCGCGATCTTCAGATCGCGGCCCCATTGAAGCTGGCCCTGCGTAGGGCCATTCAGAGTCTGACCGAGTCGATTTCCGCGATCTTCAGATCGCGGCCCCATTGAAGCCTCTGCATCTAAACCTGGTTGCGGGGGTGGGGATCATTTCCGCGATCTTCAGATCGCGGCCCCATTGAAGCGGCAACCGCTTCCATACCCTATGGGGTATGGTAACGCCATTTCCGCGATCTTCAGATCGCGGCCCCATTGAAGCAGGCTGGGTTGCAAGCGGCGTTGCGGATCACGTCCATTTCCGCGATCTTCAGATCGCGGCCCCATTGAAGCAGGCGATCTTGGGAAGCGACTGGCGGCGAGAGGCCAATTTCCGCGATCTTCAGATCGCGGCCCCATTGAAGCACGGTCATGCCGTGCGGCGGACCGCCGCTCACCGTCATTTCCGCGATCTTCAGATCGCGGCCCCATTGAAGCGTTGCTCAGCGGATCGTGATACTCCACGGGGAGCTCTATTTCCGCGATCTTCAGATCGCGGCCCCATTGAAGCTCAAAGAACTTGGAGCGATAGCTGGGACGGCTCTTATTTCCGCGATCTTCAGATCGCGGCCCCATTGAAGCGTGTTGTGGCCATACTTTACCTAGTCGATCTCCGAATTTCCGCGATCTTCAGATCGCGGCCCCATTGAAGCTCAGGATAGTAGGGATCAAACCCGTCGTATGTATCTCCATTTCCGCGATCTTCAGATCGCGGCCCCATTGAAGCTTATGCCGCTGAGAACGTAGTGAGTGACCAGAGGCCATTTCCGCGATCTTCAGATCGCGGCCCCATTGAAGCAATCCATATCGACAGGAGGAAGCAATGAGTAGCAGTGAATTTCCGCGATCTTCAGATCGCGGCCCCATTGAAGCTTTTCCTCCTGTTTATCGTTGTGAGGGGAGGGCGATCATTTCCGCGATCTTCAGATCGCGGCCCCATTGAAGCATAGTCTCCTCCTCTTTGCGGCTTGTGCCGCTACATCCATTTCCGCGATCTTCAGATCGCGGCCCCATTGAAGCGCCTCTTGCCACGACCCGTAGTAGGCACACGGGTCCCACATTTCCGCGATCTTCAGATCGCGGCCCCATTGAAGCTAGGCTTGCTTTTTTCGGTTTGGGCGCAGGCGGCGGAATTTCCGCGATCTTCAGATCGCGGCCCCATTGAAGCGGCGACCTGGAGACCACGGACCAGCGACGCGTGCAGCAGATTTCCGCGATCTTCAGATCGCGGCCCCATTGAAGCTACACCTATTTATACGCCGTCAAAATTATCGGCGGCCATTTCCGCGATCTTCAGATCGCGGCCCCATTGAAGCTGGAATCTATGACCGGCTGGAATGAGTTCGCTCGCCATATTTCCGCGATCTTCAGATCGCGGCCCCATTGAAGCGAGCGGATGGTGGAGCTTCATGAAGCCGGCGAGTCCATTTCCGCGATCTTCAGATCGCGGCCCCATTGAAGCCGACCCGCGATTGACGAATCAGGCAACCTCTGCCGGATTTCCGCGATCTTCAGATCGCGGCCCCATTGAAGCGCGTCGCGGAGTCATCGGTGGAGTCATGGGCTCATCCATTTCCGCGATCTTCAGATCGCGGCCCCATTGAAGCATTGAGGGCCTGATAGGTGCTGTCGTGATTGTGGGTGGATTTCCGCGATCTTCAGATCGCGGCCCCATTGAAGCTTTTCCACGCCGTTGCGTCCCTTTTGACCCCACGCTATTTCCGCGATCTTCAGATCGCGGCCCCATTGAAGCCTCCATGAGCCGCTTCCAGATCTCGCTTGCTCTCTTGATTTCCGCGATCTTCAGATCGCGGCCCCATTGAAGCTACTGGAGTTATGCGTTGCAGGATTTTGCGGGCCTCATTTCCGCGATCTTCAGATCGCGGCCCCATTGAAGCACAGAAATAGGGTCGTCAGTGCGGTCAAGCTGGCGATTTCCGCGATCTTCAGATCGCGGCCCCATTCCCCCGCCTACCCGCCTCACCCTTCCCAGACTGGGTGTGCGACATAAGTGTGGGTGATCAGGCGGCTCGGGAGTGCTCGGCCCAGTAGTCTTCGAAGCGGCCGCTGAGGCGGCAGCAGCGCAACGCCAGGATGGCGTTGGCGCCGCGTACAGT
>Ga0078972_1011607_pt1 | contig 15667 bp, 7 predicted proteins | sample YelNatPaOPGAMG01_FD_67568 | JGI IMG/M metagenome (GOLD analysis project Ga0078972, IMG submission 67568) | Hot spring thermophilic microbial communities from Obsidian Pool, Yellowstone National Park, USA - OP-RAMG-01 (SPADES assembly) (version 2) | ecosystem: Environmental > Aquatic > Thermal... | reverse complement strand
GCTAAATTAATAACGAAGGATATTTTGATTTCCTTCAAGGCTCACCTCCTGTGTTTTTGATTCAAACAACAGTATAAGGTGAGCCTTCCTTTTTTTCCATCACGGTTTTTGAGATGCTTCCTTCTCCAGATGGCCATCGTCGACCCTGCATTTTCACCTCTCAATTAGCTCTCTGTGCCAGCTCTTGCGCCAAAAACGCATCCGGCGAAGGTACTATTGTGTATGCCCCTTCCTCAGCTCTGCGCTCCCTGTAGTCAAGGAGATAGGCTGTTACCTGCCTCAAGTAAGACTTAATTGAGGGAATCACTGTGACAGTCCGGCCCCGACGCCCTATCGCGTGATTTGTTTTTTCCCGCGCATGGGTCGAGGAAATGGGGCGTTTATCTATCTCCGGAAAATTACAAAGCTATAGGGAAGCACTAAACCGTTCTTTTAGGCAGCTTATAGCCTTAGAGCGCGCATCACCTTAAATCAATTAGCGAACGTTTTTGTGCACCAAGAGGTCTCGAGAAGAAGCAATAATTTAGATACATAAAAATTAGGTAAATTACCAAAGTCTTAAATTTTTTTTCTTGACTTGGTCCTAATTTTCGTATTATTTTTTGGCCAAAAGGAGGATACCTCTCATCGGGAAAGAGAAAAATAAGAGCATGATAATGAAGAGGCACACGTTTTAGAGAGCTATCCTCTTAGTCCAGCCAAAAGGAGGGATCATGAAAAAAGCCTTATGGATGGGGGCAAGTATTTTGTTCTTTTTCTTTTTGCTGGTGGTAACGGGAGAGGAGCAAGGATACGGAAATAAGGCTTCTGAAGTTTCGGCGGTGCAGGCATCAGGATTAGTGAAGGTGGAGCGAGATTTTGGCCGGATGCCGCTCTATTTTATCGCCAACCGAGGTCAGATGGATGGGCGGGTAGCCTATTATGTCCAGGGGAAGGACAAGACGATATATTTTACTTCGGAGGGGCTGACAATTGCTCTGACCAGGCAACAGGAGTCAGGCCGGAGCGGTTCAAAAGAGAGATTGGCGGGCAAGGACAGGGAGTCGGGCAGAAGGGAAAGCCTCCTGAGCCTGAGGCCGGGGCGAGAGGGAACAAGCGTCCCTTCCGAGCGGTGGGTGGTGAAGCTGGATTTTGTGGGAGCAAGCGCTGAGGTTAGGCCTGAGGGGACGGAGGAGACAGGGGCAGTAATCTCGTATTTTAAGGGGAAGCCGGAGGAGTGGAAGACGGGTCTTCCGACTTACTCTAAGGTCGTTTATCGGGAGCTCTGGCCAGGGATAGACCTTGTTTATTCGGGCACGGTTAACAGGTTGAAGTATGAGTTTGTGGTTCATCCTGGGGCTGACCCGGGGAAGATCAGGCTGGCCTATCGTGGGGCGACGGATGTGAGGGTGAATGAAGAGGGGCGGCTGGAGGTGAGGACGCCTCTGGGTGGGTTTGAGGATGATGTTCCTGTGGCCTGGCAGGAGGTAGAGGGCAAGAGGGTTGAGGTTTCGCTTTCCTACAAACTTGAGGCTGGGGAGCGAAATGAGGATGGAGGGCGCCAAGGAGAAGAGAGGGTTAAGGAAGCAGGTCAAAATGGTCAGCCTTCAGCCTTAGCTGAAGAGAACGAGCCAAGCGTTTATGGCTTTAAGTTGGGCGAATATGACAGGACCCACGACCTCATCATTGACCCGGCGGTTCTTGTTTACTGCGGCTACATTGGCGGATCCGATCTGGAGGGGGGGAATAGTGTTGCCGTCGACGGGTCTGGGAATGTCTATGTGACAGGCGGTACTTATTCTGATGAATTTTGGGAGTCGTTTCCCGCGACCGTTGGGCCGGATCTGACTTTCAACGGGGGCACGGGAGACGCCTTTGTCACCAAGGTCAATGCCTCTGGCACAGCGCTTGTCTATTGCGGCTACATCGGCGGGTCTGGTAATGATAATGGCTTGGGCATCGCTGTGGATGGCTCCGGTAACGCCTATGTAACCGGCCAGACTTCTTCGACGGAGGAGACATTTCCGGTGGCAGTTGGCCCGGATACAACCCACAACGGACGAAGTGAGGCCTTTGTGGCCAAGGTCAACTCCGCCGGCACGGGCCTCGTTTACTGCGGTTACATTGGCGGTTCCGGTGATGACCTTGGCTCTGAAATCGCTGTGGATGGGTCAGGCAATGCCTATGTGATAGGCCATACTCCCTCTACGGAGGCGACATTTCCGGTGGCAGTTGGGCCGGATTTAACCCACAACGGATACGAAGATGTCTTTGTGGCCAAGGTCAATACCTCGGGCACAGGGCTTGTCTACTGCGGCTACATTGGCGGAGGCAGTGATGACTACAGCGAGGACATTGCTGTAGATGGGTCAGGCAATGCCTACGTAATAGGATTGACTAAATCTACAGAGGCCACATTTCCGGTGGCAGTTGGCCCGGATTTGATTTACAACGGAGGCTGGGATGTTTTTGTGGCCAAAGTCAACGCCTCAGGCTCAGGGCTTGTCTACTGCGGATATATCGGAGGTTCCGGTGATGAAACAAGTTTAGAGCGTCATCGCTATGGCATTGCCGTGGATGGGTCCGGTAATGCCTATGTGACAGGCGATACTTATTCTACAGAGGCGACATTTCCAGTGACTGTTGGGCCGGATTTAACTTACAACGGCGGCCTCGATGTTTTTGTGGCCAAGGTCAACGCCTCGGGCTCAGCACTTGTTTATTGCGGCTACATCGGCGGGTCTAATATTGATGAGGGCTATAGCATTGCCGTGGATGGGTCAGGCAATGCCTATGTCGCAGGAGATACTTATTCTACGGAGGCGACATTTCCAGTGAATGTTGGGCCGGATTTAACCCACAACGGAGGCGACGATGTCTTTGTGGCCAAGGTCAATGCCTCGGGCACAGGGCTTCTCTACTGCGGCTACATTGGCGGAGCCAGTTATGAATGTGGCTGGGGCATTGCCGTGGACGGGTCGGGCAATGCCTATGTCGCAGGAGATACTTATTCTACGGAGGCGACATTTCCAGTGAATGTTGGGCCGGATTTAACTTACAACGGAGGCTGGGGGGACGCCTTTGTGGTTAAGATTTCGCCGCAGTGGTGCTACCCTGTGTTTGACGGGCATGATTTTAATGGCAATGGGACTTCAGATATTTCGGTTTGGCGGCCTACAGATGGCATGTGGTATATTAAAGAGATTACCACCCAGCAGTGGGGGACTTCTGGTGATACACCCTGCAATGGCGATTATAACGGCGACGGAATAACCGACATTGCCGTCTGGCGACCTTCAAATGGTATGTGGTATATCAGAAACATTGGGGCTTATCAGTGGGGTGCGTCGGGCGATATTCCTGTTCCCGGTGATTACAATGGGGATGGAGTGAGGGAGATAGCGGTTTGGCGGCCATCAAATGGCATGTGGTATATCTACCGCATTGGTTCATATCAGTGGGGCACAGCGGGAGATATACCAGTTCCTGCCGATTACAATGGAGATGGGGTGACAGACATAGCCGTCTGGAGGCCATCGAATGGCATGTGGTATATCCGGAACATTGGCGCTTATCAGTGGGGGACTTCGGGTGATATACCTGCGCCTGGAAAATACAACTTGGATGCTTCAGCTGATATAGCCGTATGGCGGCCTTCGACTGGCATGTGGTACATCTATAATATTGGTGCTTATCAGTGGGGCACCTCCGGCGACATCCCCCTGGTTCGATAATAGACACGCTGAATATATGAGTGCGGTCATGCTGAAAAGGCTAAATTGATTTCAGAAAGACAAGCGATAAGTTGAGCACCAATAGGTAAATGAGTAAACCGGCACCAACTTTGAAGGCGACATCCCCCTGGTTAGATAATTAAAATGGCAAATATCTGAGTTAAATTATGCTGAAGGGCTTTTTCTTAATCCCGATTAATAAGCGATTAAATTTTATTCAGAGCTGCTCGCCTGGTGGTTGGTAAACGGTATCCAGGATAAAAAAAGGGTCAATTACCTTGTCTAACTGGATTTCTGGCGATAAAGCTATCTCAATGTGTCGCTTGATATCATGCCCCCTAAGCCCAACCAAAACCAGCGTCTATCTTGACAGTCTACCCAATAATAAAATATGTTTAGCTTAGTAAAAAATTCTTAAGAAAGGAGGGAATCCATGTCAAAAGGAAAGCCGGCGCTTTTCTTTTTGACCGTCATCCTTATCCTGACTTCTTTTTCCTGGCAGAGAGGTAAAGAAGGCAATCACGGTTTGAGCGGAGGCATTGACCAAGAATCAGGGATGAGGGTTGAGGCAGCTTACGGTAAGCTTCCCCTCTATTTCATTGCAAACAATGGCCAGCTCTCTGAGGCGGTGCGCTTTTATGAGCAAGGAGGAGGCCATTCCACCTTCTTTACCGAGGACGGCGTTTATTTATTACTCTCGAAGAGCCGAAAAGAGACCGATAAAGGAATTCAGGGCCAAGGCCTGGATAAAGGCTCTGCAGAGCGCCATGAATCTCAGCTTCTTAAGCTGGGCTTCCTGAAGGCCAACAAATCACCGGAGATAATAGCCGAAGATATTCAAGAAGGCAGGGTTAATTATTTTATCGGGAATGACCCAAAGAGATGGAGGACAGACATTCCCACCTGCAGGGCAGTTTTGTATAAGGAGGTGTGGCCGGGGATAGACATCAGGTTTTATGGCAACAATCAGCAGCTGGAGTATGACATTATGGTGAAGCCAGGGGCGGAGCCATCTTGGCTCAAGTTTTATTATGAGGGGGTAGAGAAGCTGCGGGTGAATAAAGAAGGCGCCCTGGAGATAGAGGTTAACGGTGGGAGGATAGTGCAGAGAAGGCCGTCGATATATCAGGAGATAGATGGGAAGAGAGTAGAGATAGAGGGGAAATTTAAAGTTGAAGGGTCGAAATCAAGAAGTGAGGGGGCTGAATCTGGTGTTGGGTCTAAGCGATTTATATATGGTTTTGAGGTGAGCTCTTATGATAGAAACCACGCCCTAATCATTGACCCCGTTCTCATTTACTCCACTTACCTGGGAGGAAATGGTACGGATTGCGGTATGGCCATTGCCGTAGATAGCTCTGGTAATGCTTACCTTACAGGCTACACATCCTCCACCAATTTCCCCACTGCCTCGCCCATTCAAGCAAATAGGGCTGGAAGTTATGATGTGTTTATCACCAAGGTCAATTCCTCAGGTAGCGCGCTTATCTATTCCACCTACCTCGGAGGAAGTAGTTGGGATTATGGCAGGAGCATTAAAGTTGATAGTTCAGGCAATGTGTACATAACGGGCAATACAAATTCAACTGATTTCCCCACTGCCTCGCCTCTTCAGGCCAATAACGCTGGGGGTGACGATGCCTTTATCGCCAAGATAAATTCCTCCGGCAGCAGCCTCATCTACTCCACCTACTTAGGAGGGAGCAGTACCGACATTGGGGAGGGAATCGACATAGATGGCTCTGGTAATGCTTACATTGTAGGCTATACAGCCTCAACGAATTTTCCCACAGCCTCACCTATTCAGGCAAATAATGCCGGAAATAATGATGTTTTTATCACTAAAATCAACTCCCTTGGTAGCAGCCTCGTTTACTCAACTTACTTGGGGGGAACTGGTAATGATAACGGACTTGACATTAAAGTAAACAACACAGGGCGTGCTTATATAACAGGCGATACAACGTCAAGTGACTTCCCTCTTGTCTCGCCGATGCAGGCAAGTAGGGCCGGAGGGTATGATGTTTTCGTCACCAATGTCAACTCCTCTGGCAACGCTCTTGTCTACTCAACTTACCTGGGAGGAAACGCTGACGATAGTGGTTGGGGCATTGCTGTAGATAGTTGGAACGATGTTTATGTTACAGGCCACACATACTCCACCAATTTCCCCACAGCCTCGCCCATTCAGGCAAGCAATGCTGGAAACGATGACGTTTTTATCAGCCGAATCAATTCCTTGGGTAGCGGTCTCGTCTACTCCTCTTACCTGGGAGGAAATGGCTACGATCGGGCTTATGGCATTGTCGTAGATAGCTCTGGGAATGCTTACCTCACAGGCTACACATCCTCCACCAATTTCCCCACAGCCTCGCCCATTCAGGCAACTCTGGCTGGAGGGGATGATGTGTTTATCACCAAAATCAATTATTATGGCAACGCTCTTGTCTATTCGTCTTACTTAGGAGGAAGTGGTGTGGAGTATGGTTATGGCATTGCCATAGACAGCTCTGGGAATGCGTATATAACAGGAAATACACAATCAACCAATTTCCCCACAGCCTCACCTATTCAGGCAACTCTGGCTGGAGGGTCTGATGTCTTTATAACCAAGATAAATGCGCCCTCAAGGGCTCTGGTGTATTCTGCTGACTTCGATGCCAACAGCCTCTCTGAGAGAACGGTCTTCAGGCCTTCTTCGGGGATGTGGTATATCTATGGTGGTTCAGCCATCTCGTGGGGAACCAACGGAGATATCCCTGTCTCAGGGTATTATAATAGCGATGCTGTGGCCGATATCGCTGTCTGGAGGCCGACTGATGGCATATGGTATGTAAAAGATATCGTTTCGCAGCAGTGGGGAGCAAGAGAAGATATTCCTGTCCCTGGAAATTACGGTGGAGACGCAAGAACAGATTTTGCGGTCTGGCGACCATCAAACGGGATGTGGTATATAAGGACAGCCGAAGGGACCGTTTCAGCAGTTCAGTGGGGTGCTCCTGGAGATATACCAGTCCCTGGTAATTATGGAGGAGACGCAAGGACAGACTTTGCGGTTTGGCGACCATCAAATGGGATGTGGTATATAAAGACGGCGGAGGGGAGCGTATCAGCCGTGCAGTGGGGAGTCTGGCTGGACATTCCTGTCCCTGGAGACTACAATGGGGATGGAGTAACAGAGATAGCCGTTTTCAGACCATATCTTGGGATTTGGTATATCTACGGTGGGACGAGCCTTGGTTGGGGGACTATGGGCGATATACCTGTTCCTGGAGATTACGGCGGGGATGTGAGGACAGACTTTGTAGTTTTCAGACCATCTAATGGAATGTGGTACATAAAGACAGCCGAAGGGACCGTTTCAGCAGTTCAGTGGGGAACTTGCAGCGACATCCCCTTGGGAGTCAGAAAGTAATAGACTAAATAAAGTAAAGCTGGAATTCTTGCCTAAAATTGCCCGACGATAAGATATCCTAAAGAGTCTATGCAATTCTGCTAGGAAGCAGCAGTGGCAATAAGTAGGGTTCAAATTTAATAAATGCTCAATTTTCCCTGCCTATTTTCATAAATTGAACATTGCTTCCGCCTCACCTATTTTCACATTTTTATAATAGGTGCCTCCTTACCTATTTACCTAATTTTTACAAATTGGTGATACTGAGGTAAATGCGGGGCGATACTTTCCTTTGAGTAAATGGCATCTGAAAGCCGGGTTGGACCTGAACGCCTTTCGCCTTAAGGCCAGCGGGAATTTCACTCTCTCCATGCCTCACCCTTACCTATACAAAAGCCCGAGGAATTATTACTTTTCGGAGGAATTGAAGAACTCGTCGCTTCACTTCTATGCTTTTGCCTACTTAGTGCCGATTGAAACCTGGAGGCTGCAAATCTCGCTGGGGCCGATTGCCGGCTGCTCGACCGGTAAATATCTTGGCCATGAGGACCTTGAGATAAAAAAATAAGACTTTTAAGACCAACTCCTTCAGCACCATCTCGGTCGGCGGCGGGCTTAATGTCGCCTTTTTTTTAGTAGAAATTATGGCCCTTGTTATGAGCTACAAATGGCATCATCTCAAGCCCCATGTTGACGTGCTGAAAGACAAGGTGAACCTCTCCTTTTCGCGGCTTATCTTCTGCGTTGAATTCAGTCTCTGAAACCCAGCCTTCACTCTTGAGGCTGGGGCGGCTGCGGCTGCGGGGCAGGAGGCGGTAGAAGGAGCTAGGTATGGCGGAGGTGGAGGGGGGCGTGAGGTGGGGAGCATAAAGTTGTTTTTTGCGCTTTCCTTATAATCAGATTTTTTAGCTTTTCAGTGCTGCCTAATAATATATATAGGGTGGGACTAATAAAGACGTGGCACAGATAATTGCACAATATTCGGTAAATAAGCAACGTGGCCTCAATTTTTTAATGTGATACTAATTTTTTGTATTTCCGTGCCTCTAAAGTCATCACAAAAGGTCAGGATAAAAAGGACCCTATCTGGCAAGCGGGCACATCTTTAATTAACATGACTCTTTTTTCAAGGAAAATGTATAGGCCACGTTTTGCATTGTCGTTGAAATCAAGGCATATTTTGGGGAAATCTATCCTTTCATCTGGTGCTTACTTCCTTTAATCAATTTTTACCCCGCTTCTTAAGGATCAGCCAAGGAGAAGTTGACATGCTTTTTTTATAATTTATAATAAATATTAAACATGGTAGCCTGGATATGTGCCTTGTTTATCGGTCTATCAAATAGCCAAGAAGGCGAATTGGGCTTGCTGAAGGGGGAGCACGGGCTGAGATTCCATTAGCAAAATTAGTGCGTTTAAAATTAAAGTTATTTATATAATTCGGAGGTACAAAAAATGATAATGATTAAAAAAATATTAAATGCAAGAGATAATAGGGCTTACAAATTAAGGTTGATTAAATTTATAATCAAGATTGGCTTTATTTTAACTTCAATTGCTCCCCTATTTTCACAAAATCCCAGATGGGTTTTAGTTGATATCGGGGCAGGTTCCGCAGGAATGGTCGGAGTGGCGGTTGGCCCAGGAAGAAATGATGGAATAAAGCGCATCTATGGTGCCAATTCGGACGCTCATGTCTACGAATTTTCATATCAAGAGGGAAGTTGGATAAAACAAGATGTTGGCCGTGGGAATGAAGATGCAGATGGCTTGACTGGAGTTACTGTTGGGAGGGGAAGATACGATGGCGTAATTCGCGTATACACCTCTCAATATTGGAGATACAACTTTGGATGGATTAATGAATTTACTTTTTCTGGAGGAACTTGGAGTAGAAGTTGTATGAGTGTAAGCTCTGCAATAACATGGGGTGTAGCAGTGGGCGATGCAAGAAATGATGGGATTCCTCGTGTTTACGGATGTTATAATTATAATCCAGGCATCTATGAGTTCACTTATTCAATGGGAACGTGGAACAAAGCCACGGTAATTGCAGGTGGGGGCACGTGGCGTGGGATTGTAATAGGCAATGGCCGAAATGATGGCATAATGCGCATATATTCCACGAATTACGATGGCCATGTCTATGAATTCAGTTTTTCTGGAGGAAATTGGATTCAATCAGATTTAGGTTATGTGCCTTCTCAAATGATGGCCTTAACGATCGGAGACGGCAGAAATGATGGTGTCTCTCGCGTTTATGCAACAAACATGGATGGCCATATTTATGAATTCAGTTACACAGGAACAGGCTGGGAAAAAGCGGATATTGGGTATGGGGGGTCAAAAATGCATTGTGTAGCCATTGGAGATGGCAGAAATGATGGCATAAAAAGAGTTTATGCAGGCAATGAAGATAAGCATGTATATGAATTTAGTTATTCAGCCGGAAAATGGAATAAAAGTGTTGTCGGCACTTTAAATTCCGCAGTATTGGGAATAGCAGTCGGCGAGGGAAAAAATGATAATGTCATTAATATTTATGCAGCTTGTGCAGACGGCCATATATACGAACTTTCATATAATGAACAGCTTCTTGTGTTTGATGGGCACGATTTTAATGGCAATGGGACTTCAGATATCTCAGTCTGGCGGCCTACAGATGGCATGTGGTATATCAAAGACATTACCACCCAGCAGTGGGGGACCTTAGGCGATACTCCCTGCAATGGCGATTATAACGGCGACGGAATTACCGACATTGCCGTCTGGCGACCTTCAAATGGCATGTGGTATTTAAAGAATATTGGCGCTTATCAATGGGGAACATCAGGCGATATTCCGGTTCCTGGCAAATATAATGCTGATTTGATTACAGATATAGCCGTCTGGCGACCTTCAAATGGTATGTGGTATATCAGAAACATTGGGGCTTATCAGTGGGGTGCGCCTAATGACCTACCAGTTCCCGGTGATTATAATGGCGATGGAGTTACAGAGATAGCAGTTTGGCGACCATCGGATGGCATGTGGTATATCTACGGAATAGGCGCCTATCAGTGGGGCACAGAGGGAGATATACCGGTTCCTGCCGATTACAATGGAGATGGGATGACGGATATAGCCGTCTGGAGGCCATCGAATGGCATGTGGTATATCCGGAACATCGGCGCTTATCAGTGGGGGACTTCTGGTGATATACCTGCGCCTGGAAAATACAACTTGGATGCTTCAGCTGATATAGCGGTGTGGCGGCCTTCGACTGGCATGTGGTACATCTATAATATTGGTGCTTATCAGTGGGGCACCTCCGGCGACATCCCCCTGGTTCGATAATTATCTCAGAAAGAGACTCAAACAAGGAATTCATTTTGTTTTTGTTGGTTAAGTAGGTGTGAATTGGCCATAGGAATAAGAGATTAGATCTTGTTGCCTCATGAGAAAATCTATATGAAAGATTATTGATTGCCTCACGTAAGAATCTGTACGAAAATTTGTGCAGTTTTTCTTTGTTTTTTGTATCCGCCACAGCTTGTCTTTTAATCTCTCTATCCTGTCTTTAACTTTACCAGATTCAGCTCGTGGCAAGTTTTGCGAAGGCGATTCTTCTGCTCCGGACTTAGCTCGGGCGATTCTAATAATCCCTGGTAAGGGGTTTTTAGGCAGACCATGCCTTTTTATCACTCGACTGCCAATTCTCTCTCTACTTACTAGCTTCATGTTAGGCTGGAAGAAGTTATAATCCAACCCGGAGAGCAAATAGATCTGTTCTAAGAGATTTTTCTCTTCTTCCTTATCATACCTGAGATAACCCAGCAGGCGACGAAACACCGAGTAGTTCTTCTGTTCCCCATAACAATTATCGTTCTTCTTGTGAGGGCGGCTGCGGGTAAAGGGCGAGAGGTTTTCCTGACAGTACCTGATGAGACGCTCAATAACGAAGGCTCCATCGTCATCTGAGTCTATCCCCAGCAGGGGAAAGGCAACATCTGTTTTATCCTCTCCAGCGCCTGGAAGGCCCAGACCTGAGCTCTATTACGTAAGGCCGCGGTTTCTACCAGACAACGGGCCACATCGGGTGCGTTCAGGCTGATAAGATCACTTTCCGACCAAAGTTGCGCCATAGCCAGCTGGCATCACAGCGATTATAACCGGTAAGGCCAACAAACTCTTCTAATACCAGACCCTTATCCCTCTTAGAGCCTCTCTGATACCTCTTGGCCAGCTCCTTTAATACTGCTCGCCTAAATTTCATCCCTAACCCCATGTCATTGCCTCCTGGCCAATATCACCCCGATATTTAAGGGCTCTACCAGCAAGATGGCAATATAGTTTCGTGTAGATTTCCTCGCGAGGTAACGAATCAATTTCGTATAGCTTTTAAGTGAGGCAATTCGCAGACTTGACAGGCTTATGTATAATATTTTAGACTTTTTTATAAATATTTAGTCTAATATTTTAGACTAAATCATGTTTCAAAATTCCTTTCAAAAGATATTTAAAAATTGGTACGTTTTTTGCTTGAATTATATTTAAAGGAGGTAAAAATGCTTGAAAAAGTAAAATTTTTAATTCCGTTAATGTTAATTCTTTTGATTATTGATTCAAACGCTCAGATTCAAAGGCCACAATTTCCAATTGAGCCAGAAAATTTTGTTAATCCGGCTATAGCTTATAAAGTAGCAAAAAAAATGGCTTGTAATATTTTGGGTGACCATATTATTTTAAGTGAACCTATTTATTGCAGTGATGTGCGTGGAATATTGAATACATCCATTTTTATAGCTAGGAGAGGCGATTTTTTCCCGCTAGATGATGAGATATTAAGAGAAATAAGAGAGGGGATAGAATATGAGAAAAAATTGAGAGAAGGAATTCCTATAACAGAGATTAATTTGCTGATTAGAAAAGAAGATATAATTAGTGAGCTAACTAAATTAAATTTTCCTGTTTATCGACCTGATGGGGAGCTGTCTATGTTTTATAAACAAATGGAGAAAAGAAAGATGATTGAGTTGATATTGAGAAAAAGATTCGGCAATGAAGATTATATATCTATATATGTTTCAGCTTCATTTAACGATGTGCCGGTTCCATATATTAAAAAATCTCTTCCTCCATTCTATTATTCTTATGAAATTGCTCTTAATGAAGCACAAAAGTATTTTGGAAATCCCAATGTGCGATTATCGAGATATTACTTTTTGGGTTTATGGGGTGAATTTTTCGAGTTTATTAATGACGAAAATAAGGTTTTAATTATAGATGCCAGAAAAATAGCACAAGAGATTAAAAGAGACAAGAGCGGAGTTATTATTCCTTCGAGTTTACCAAAAATTTATCCTATAGAGGGAAGGGATATCAAGAGGATAAAAAGTGAGTGGGATAAGCTTATAACGAACTAGGAGGTAACTGATGTCCAGACATAAATTATTGTTATTTTTTTTCCTAGTCTTTTTTGGATTCTTTAATATAAATTTTTCAGCTACAAAATATATCTTTGATAATAGGGATTTGATATATCCAATATTATGGACGCGGGGATGCTCACCAACAGCGGCTTCTATGGTTTTAATGTTCTATGATTATTATACTCCTATAGGGGCAATTAGTGTTGGTGGTAAATTCTTTGGATTAATTGTGGATTATTATAGAACTCATAATATAAGCTCAAGGAATGTTCCATTTCCATTGATAGATGAACTTGCCGTGGCTATGGGAACTGACGCGTCCGGAAATACTGCATCTAACATGTTAGGTCCTGGGATAAGAGATGTTACAAACAACATAAACGGCTATAATTTTCAAACTTCTCAAGTTATTGATTGCATCATTCCTTTTACCGAATGTTGGGACTGGTGTTGGGGTGCTATAACTAATGAAATTAATAATAACCGACCTTTTGTTTGGTCAGTAACTACATCACAGGGAGGAGGATTAGGTCATTCTCTTGCAGCATATGGATATGATGATAACAAATATGTTATTTGTAGAAACACCTGGGATTATTCGGAAGACTGGTGGTACTATAACCAATATGATAATACATATCCAGCAAGTCACACTTACGTAGACAAAGTATTGCCTGGTGGCGGATCAGATGTACAAGCTTTGCTTGATGACCCTGTTGGAGGGGAAATATTATATGGAGGTGAAAGTATATTTATATGGTGGTATCAGTTTGGAAATTCGTCAACTGTAACAGAAATATTTTTCTCTTCGAATGAGGGCGCAACCTTTTCATATGTTGGATATAAAAATTCAGGCCCGGGATGGAATTATTTTAACTGGACCGTTCCTAACATGACAACATCAGGGGCAAGAATAAGAATTAATGTGTATCCTCCTGGGTTGGGGGGCATGATTGCCTCAGATGGTAGTCTTGAAAATTTTTCGATACGAGCAACTTCTAATATAACAGTTACGACGTCGCCTTCGGGGTTGAAGGTAATTGTAGATGGGACAGAGTACACGGCACCCCAGAGTTTCAACTGGCCAGTTGGTTCAAGCCACACCATAGGGGTTTCGTCCCCCCAGACTGGGGCAACTGGTACCAGATATGTATTTTCCTCCTGGTCAGATGGTGGCGGCCAGACTCATACAATTACCACCCCTTCCTCTGCCACTACCTACACAGCTAATTTTGCCACTCAGTATTCACTCACCACCTCAGCGAATCCAGCTGGGGGAGGGACGGTTAGCCCTTCAGGGACGAACTGGTATAATTCAGGGCAGAGTGTTCAGATTCAGGCTACAGCAGCGGCTGGTTATGTTTTTTCTCACTGGTCTGGGGATTTAAGTGGCTCGCAGAATCCAGCCTCAATTACGATGGATGGGCCGAAGAATGTGGTGGCTAATTTCGCAGTCATAAATTATCCTGATATTAATTTGCCTTCAAGCAAGGTCGCTTTTGGGTACAAGAAGGTGGGTTCGAGTACAGAGTTGATGTTGGTGATTGAGAACAAGGGTAATGCCGTGCTGAATATTTCTTCGATTAACCGGAGCTCGGGCAGCAGTGACCTCTCTGTAGTTGATTACACCTCGAGTATTGCTGGTAGTTCTTCAGGTTATGCTCGGCTTAGGTTCAATCCTGCTTCTACTGGCCCGAAGGAAGCGGTATTTAGCATTGTCTCCAATGACCCTGATGAGCCGAGCGTTTCCTTTACCGCAATTGGCAACGGACTTAATTTTGATTATTTTGTTTTTGCTGGGCATGATTTTGATGGCGCAGGGGGGTCAGATATTTCGGTTTGGCGTCCGAGCGATGGAGTGTGGTATGTGCGAGGCGTAATGTCGCAGCAATGGGGGCAGAGTGGAGATATACCGGTGAATGGTGACTACAATGGAGATGGGACAACTGATGTAGCCGTATGGCGGCCTTCGAATGGGATGTGGTATGTGAGGGGTCAATTTATGCGGCAATGGGGGACTTTTGAGGATATACCTGTTCCTGCGGATTATGATGGAGATGGGAAAATTGATTTAGCCGTATGGAGGCCTTCGGAGGGGATGTGGTATATTCAGTATGCTGGTGGTGGGGTGATTGCGATTGCTTGGGGGGTGAATGGAGACTTACCCATACCTGGAGACTTTGATGGTGATAATAAGGCAGATATAGTCGTATGGCGGCCTTCGAATGGGACGTGGTATGTGAGGGGGCAGTTTGCTTCTTCTTGGGGTACAAATGGGGACATTCCGGTGCGGGCTGATTATAATGGAGATGGGAAATCAGACATAGCTGTCTGGCGGCCTTCCAATGGGGTTTGGTACATTCAGCATAGCGGCGGAGGCTATGCGCTACAATATTGGGGAACAGCTGAAGACATTCCTGTCCCAGGCGATTATAATGGCAATAAGGTTGCTGATATAGCGGTGTGGCGGCCTTCGACTGGCATGTGGTACATCTATAACATTGGCGCTTATCAGTGGGGCACCTCCGGCGACATCCCCCTGGTTCGATAATAGACACGCTGAATATATGAGTGCGGTCATGCTGAAAAGGCTAAATTGACTTCAGAAAGACAAGCGATGAGTTGGGCACAATTAGGTAAATGAGTAAGGCGGCACCAATTTTGTAACTACGATCCTCTCGGTACTGATTTCCTTTCTTCGCTTATAATTATCTGGCTCAAGAAGTATAGGAAAAAATTGGGTAAATAAGTAAGGGGCCCGGATTTCAATATCCATTTTTATGATTGATAAGCCAGAGAGAATAAAATAAAATTAAGTGAGATTGGTAAGCTGATGGCAATAAGGTTAAAAGAGAAAGCCGATAAAAAGACGGCTCAGCAAAGAGCCAGTTATATTCGTCGGCTGAATAAGTCGATAGAAAGAGTGCTTCATTTGCTTAAAGGCAGAGCAAAAAAAATAAGCCTTTTTGGCTCCTATCCAGAAAGGGCAGATTTATTTTCTGATCTGGACCTGCTTGTCATTATGGACACTGACAAGCCATACCTCGAAAGATTAAAAGAAATTTATTCTTGGCTCACCCTGCCAGTTGATGCCGATATACTCTGTTATACGCCTGAAGAGATCAGACTAATGAAGCGACGCGGATTTT
>Ga0078972_1011604_pt1 | contig 15670 bp, 8 predicted proteins | sample YelNatPaOPGAMG01_FD_67568 | JGI IMG/M metagenome (GOLD analysis project Ga0078972, IMG submission 67568) | Hot spring thermophilic microbial communities from Obsidian Pool, Yellowstone National Park, USA - OP-RAMG-01 (SPADES assembly) (version 2) | ecosystem: Environmental > Aquatic > Thermal... | reverse complement strand
CGCCATGGGGGCATTGTCGGCGGAGCTGAGGGTTGGGCAAGGTCGGAAGGATGTGGCGTTTTGGGTTCATTGAACTTCCACCACCCGCCGCCATCACCCGCACGGGATCAGGAGTCCTGAGCCTAATCTCTGCGCTGTTGCCGTCTCTGGGGTTGGTCAATCTTGACCAGCTTGCCCAATGTGGCGCCAGGGCGTCGGGCGTCAAATCCGAAGCACCGAACTGGAAGCACGCAACAAATTCCAAGGCTTCAAACCACGGAAATTCAAAGCGGCGACGGGAGTCGCGGGCAGAGCCGCACCCTGGCCATCGGGGTGCAGCGGCTTGACTTTGAGCCATTAAATCGACTGGGAGGGCCAGCATGGAGGTCGGCTGAGTGATCTCCATGGCCGCCCGGTCCGCCGCCTTACGGCGGCGGCTACGGGATTGCCGCTCTGACCGCCTGTAGCCGCCGACGTAAGTCGGCGGAAAATCGGTAGCCGCCGGCGTGAGTCGGCGGAATTGGTCCACCCGATTCGCCGAGCCCATCCGGTCCGCCGCCTTACGGCGGCGGCTACCGTCGGCGGAATTGATCCGTTGGAGCCTGGCGGGTCCGCCGCCGGACTCGGCAGATCATCGGCCTGGAGGCGCCGTGGAGCGGTGCCCCGGAGGTAGCCGTGGGCTTTAACCCACGGTTCCGGTGCAGCCCAACCCGACGCGTCGCGGAGCGACGCTTGAATGCATCCCTCACCGGTTTCAGGCGTCGCTCCGCGACGCGCTATGCAATTGGGCTCTCCAGCCACCGTGGGCTGAAGCCCACGGCTACCGTCACGCCGTCGCTGCGCGACGGCCCAGCCAGCATGCTCGCCGCTCCATCGGCACCGCCCCCAGCCAGTAGCCGCCGGCGTGAGCCGGCGGAATTGGTCCACCCGATTGGCCGAGTCCATCCAGTCCGCCGCCTTACGGCGGCGGCTACCGTCGCTGGAATCGATCCGTCGCATCTGCCGGTCCGCCGCCTTACGGCGGCGGTTACGGGACTGCACCGGCAGAACGCTCTGGGCCAAACCTCAGCGCAAGGGCGGCACCCAGCTTGCGAGGTTCAAGCCGCCCGCTGCATTCATTACTGGACGGTCAAAGTGAAGCTCTGGCTGTGACTATTGAACTCGGGGGCGTACATGCACTGGATGCTGGCCATGCCGGTCTGGTAGGTGCCGCGGTGCTGGACGCGGGTGGCGTATTCGAACACGTAGGTGCCCTTGGGCAGGTAATCAATAAAGAAGTGGCTGGCGGTGTCGCGCGTGCTCTCGTAGTAGGCCAGGCCGTCCTGGTACTTGTAGCGTGACAGGACGTTGACCGGCTCGGTGCCGCTGCCGCGCTGGTCTTTCAGGTGCACGTATTCCATGTCGCGGTCCACCCGCAACTCGATGCGCACCACCAACTCGTCGCCCACCGCCAGCGGGCCTTTGACCGGACGCAGCTCCGGGCCGCGCGGGGTGTTGACCCGGGTGTAAAGGCTCTTGGTCAGCTTCAAAGGCGTGCCTTCGTAGGGGGTGACCTTGGTCATGTCCTCCAAGTATTGCCAGTGGACGCTGCCCCAGGAGACGCCCTCGTCCACCTTGCGCACGGTGATCTCGCCCAGGGCAGGCTTCACTTCCGGGCCGATGAAGCGCACTTCGTAAAAGCCGGTGCCGGGTTCGATCGCCGGGACCGGCCGGTCGGGCGCCCTCACCTCGGTCCTGTCACCCGCCGGTCGCGCAGGTGCTCCGGGCGCAGGAGCCGTGGATGGGGTCACGAGCTTGCCGCCCACGGTCACTTCGACCAGCTTATCGCTGGCCAGCAGGTCGCGGCCGCGCAGCAACAGGGCATAGACAGCGTCGGCGGTAGCCTTGGTGGTTTTCCAGTCCTGGGTCTGCTTTTGCTTGAGCAGCCAGACGCGGAGCTCCTCGACGGCCTCGCGGTCGCCAGCCACTTCATCGAAGGCCTCGATCATCAGCGCCTGGGTTTCGATGGGCGCCCGATACCACCACCAGCTCAGCTCGGTGTCGCGCCAGAACATGCCCAGCTCTTCGTGGGTGACGCTGCGTTCTTTGAGGCTGCGCAGGATGTCCATCGGGGTGGGGTCGTTGGCCACGGCAAAGGCGGGCACGGCATTGAACCGTTTCAGCGCCAGGGCCAGATGCCCCTGGGTTTGCCGGCTGGCGGTCTGGAGCCAGTGTTTGCGGGCTTGTTTGAGGAAAAAGTTGACCGCTTCCTGCTGGTTGCGGCCCACGGGCCGGTCTTTGAGGAAGAAGCTCCGGCCATACAGATACAGCGCGTCGGTGGGGCCGGGCACGTATTTGTCCGGGTCGGACCGGGTGAGGATGCGGCGGTAATGCTCGTCCATCCAGATGTCCAGCCGTTGCAGGGCGCGCACGGCGAGCGACACGTCCACGTCCACGCCCAGGTGCCGGAGCCGGCCAAAGCCGGTGACGATGTAGAGGGTGATGTAATCGTTGCCCGGGCCACCGGGGAACCACGGCCAGCGGCCATCGCCCAATTGCGCCTCGCGCAGCTTGGCCAGGGCACGGTCCAGTTCGTTGGCCAGGCGGTTGTCATCGAACAACAGGCCCACGTTTTTGCGGGCCTGGCTTTCGTTTTGGGCCTGGCGCAGCCACGGGGTCTCTTCGAGCATGACAGCTTTGAGGTCCTGGTTTTTCTCGAGCGGACTGTCCAGGGCGGGCGTGCCTTTCCACTGGTCGAACACGCGCCGGATCTTGGGATCGCTGTTGGCGATGTGCCGGGCCAGAGCATTGGCGTAAAGGCGGTTGAACGTTTGCTCGGTGCACTCGTAGGGGCACTCCATCAGGTAAGGCAACGCCATCACTGCATACCAGGCCGGTTGCGAGACCATCTGCACCGTGAAGCTTTGGTGCTGGAGGGTGGGCGACTGGCCGGACTGGAGGAGCTTGTCGAACCGGAACTTTTTGATGACTTCGCCGCCGCCGACCTTGCCGCGGATGGGCAGGGGCAGCGATTCAGTCACAAAGATGCGGCGCGAAAGCACCGCCAGGTAGCCTTCCTCGCCGTCGCTCAGCCGGCCGGTGGAAGCCACGGCCTTGTAGGTGAGGAACCCGCAGCCGTCCGGCACGGTGATGCGCCAGGCGAAACTACGGGATTCCTTGGCAGGAATGTCGAAGGGCAATTCGGTGGTCTTGTTCCCCAGATCGCCGTCCGCGGGCTTCTCGTCGAAGGCGTAGCTGAAGGTCAGGCGCACCCGGCCTTGTTGGCGGGCGGCGGATTGGTTGGAGACCTTGACGGTGAACTCCAACACGTCGCCCTCGCGCAGGAACCGCGGCGGGTTGGGCTGGACCATGATGTCTTTGGCGGTGACGGCTTTGTCTTCGAGGTAACCGCTGCGCAGGGCCTGATCGTGGGCAAAGGCCAGGAACCGCCAGGTGGTCAGCGCCTCGGGCATGGTAAAGGTCAGGCGCACCACGCCGTTGGAATCGCTGGTCAACTGCGGGAAGAAAAAGGCCGTCTCGTTCAGATTGCGCCGGGCGGTGACCTGGCCAAGATCGGGCGGTTTGGGTGGGGCCGGCGGTTCCCCAGCCTCGGCTCGGTCCGCGACGGCCCTGCGCTGGGCTCGGCCGCCGACCCCTGCGGCCGGCTCTTCGACTGCGGCTGCCTTGGCAGCGTTGACCCCCAGGGCCATTTCTGCGGCGGGTGCGGCGGCGGGCGGCGGCAGCGCTGCGGCCTCGGCCAGCGTGACCCCGCGGGCCATCATCATCCGAGTCCGACCAAAACCCCATTCGTAGCCCCAGAAATTGGCCACCAAATCGTCGGGGAACTTCCGGTAACGCAGCTCCACCGGCACGTACTTGGAGGGCCAATGCCCCAGGATATGGCGGAAGGTTTGCAGGTTGTTGGCGAAGCTGGCGCTCAGCCCGCTCCAGTCCTGGTAAAAGAAGCCGAACCGCTCCAGCCAACCGTGGGGTTTGAACTGGTCAAGCGAGGCGTCGTAAAGTGCGGCCACCAGCTCGGCGGCCAAGCGCTCCGGGCTGGCGCCATCGGCCTTCTGCTTGGGGCCTTGAATGACCAGCGACCAGGTCTCCTTCTGGCCCGGCTGGAGCTTCGACACGAAGTGTTCCCAGGTCAGCTTCAGCTCCTTGTTGGTCCAGGGCACCTCGACTTTGCGTGAGACCAGATAAGCCCGATTCTCGCGGACCTGGGTGATGTGGAGGTGGAACCCGCCGCGCATGGCTTCGGTAACCGCCTGGCGGATTTGTTGCTGGGTTTGACCCGGCCTGGTCCAGAACCGCTGGAGCATCTGGCGCCGATGCTCGATCTCGACAAACGCGCGGCCTGAATCGTAGCCCGTGCCCCACACCGCCACAAACTCCTCACCTGGCTCGATGCTCCACTTGGGCGCGGCCAGCAGATGCGGGATTTTGAGGCCCAGCTTGGGGTCGGCTGGCCGGAGCACCTGCAAGGGGCACTGGGCCGTGACGCGTTTGCCGAACCGGTCCTGGGTCTCCAGCACGGCGCGCCAGGCGCCAGCACCCAGTTGCACCTGCAAGCTGGCCCGGCCCTCGGCGTCGGTGGTGAACCCGCGCTCGGCCACCAGCTTGCCCAAGGGCCAGGTGCGCGGATCGGACGGATCCGACCGATCTGACGGATCCGACGGATCGGGGAAGTAGGTTGGGCCCGGCAGCGGCCGGCGGTGCACTCGGGCTGGGGCTTGCAGCTCGTAGATCTTCACGGTGCCCTCGGCCACCTGCGGCTCGCCGTCCAGCGTGGTGGTGAGAATCTTTAGTTCGACCGGGTTATCGTCGGTCTGCCACTCCTCGGCGGTGAGCGAGGCGCGCAGGGCAACGAAGCCGACATTGACCCGGCGCTGGTCGGACCGGGTCTCGCCCGCGCTGTCGGTCACATCGGCATACACGGTGAAAGTAAACGAGGCCTCGTTGGTCTCGGACACCTTCGGATCCGGTCGGGCCACAAACTCGATCTGGAAAGTGCCGTCCGCGCCGGTGCGGGTGGTGCCGTGGGCGATTTCCTGACTTTCGCCGGCGCGCGGGCCGGGCCAGCGCCAGCTCCACCAAGCCCACCAATCCGGCCAGCGCACCTCGCGCACCACGCGCCACCGGACTAGCGCATCGTCAATGGCCGCCCCGGTGTAAGCCTCGGCCTTGCCCGGCACGACCACCTTGGCATTGAGTTTGGGGGCGGTCTTGGGCGCTTCGAGCGTGACCTGGAACTTGGGCCGTTTGTATTCCTCAACGTTGAACCAGGCAGCGCCGTTGATGGCCTCGATGCGGTATTGGCCCGTCACCCGGTCGCGCGGCGCGGTGAAACTGCCGGCAAACGAACCGTAGTCGTTGCACACATGCTCGGCCCGGGCGACCTCCTTGCCGTTGGGGTCGCGGAAATAGACGGTCAACCGCCGGCCCTTGAGCAGCTCGTAGTTGTTCTGCTCGGCATCCACACGCAGCAAAATCCCCTTGTAGGAGACCGTCTGGCCCGGCCGGTAAAGGGCGCGGTCGGTAAACAGCACCGTCTGCTCGTGCGGAGCGGCCCGGCCGCGCTCGTGGCTCCAGACCTCGTTTTCGGTGGCCAGCTCCTGGTCTTTGTGCCGGGCGCGGATGAGGTAACCGCGTTGCTGGCGGGGCTTGAAACTGAAAAAGCCGTTCTCGTCGGTGGTCTGTTTAGGCTCCGGCACCCGGTTCCCTTCCCGATCCAAGAACCAGGCCGTAATCTCAGCCCCGGCCACCGGCTCGCCCGAGTCGGCTTCAAGCACAAACCCTTCGATGGCCCCGTCGCGGGTGCGCACCACCAACGCCAAATCGCTGACCCAGACGGGCGTGTAGCTGACCTGGTTCTCGTTCTCGCCAAAGCCGGGATCGTGGCTGGCCACGATAAAGTAATGGCCGGGCGTCAGCGTATCCGGCGCAGCCAGATGCACGGTGCGCTCCTTGAAATCGGGGGTGGGCGGCAACTGGGCAGACCATTCCAGCGCCGGTTTCCGGCGCAGCAATTCCTTGCGTTCGGCGTCGTTGAGGTATTCGGGCCGGCTGCGGTTCTTGCTCAGAAAATCCTCCCAAGCCCAGGCAACCGCGCGGAACCAGACGTTGGTCACGTTGCGGTAGCGGACAGTGATCTTGGGGCCGACGTCATCCGCCTGGCCCATCGCAGCGGGCCGGTCGGCTGGCGCGGCAGCAGGCGGCTGAACGGCGGCGGAAGGCGCCTTGGTGCGCGCGGGCCAGTTCCACACCCGCTCGGTGGTGATGCTGGCGGACTTGCTCTCGATCTCGGCGATGAGGTTGTGGCACATCCGAGCGCCCACACTCTTCGGATGCGCGTTTTGGCCGCGCTGGGCCAGGCGATGCGCCTCCACCAGCTCCCCTTCGGCTTGGAGTTGGCGGGCCCAATGGTAAAGGGCCAGGGCCGACAGTTCGTGGTCCGCCCACTTGTCCACAAACGCCTTGAGCGCGGCCTTGTAGCGGGTGTCCTTGATCTCGCCAAAGGCCACGTTGTGCCCATAGACCAGCCGCGCCAGGTCCACGTCCAGAAATGCCGTGGGATCCGCATCGTTTTGGTGGAACCGGAGCAGGTCTTGGTAAAGCTCGATGGCCTTCAAGATCTGGGAATTGGTGTCGGTGGTCTGCGGTTTCCAGGCCAGGAACTCCTCCACCGCGCCCAGCATGGGCGAATCCGCCGGCACCTCGAAGGCGTCTTGGGGCTTGGCGGCGGCCTGTTCGCCGCTGGTGTAAAACCCGAGCGCCTCGTGCCCGATGAAGTCGTAGAGCGTCGGCCGGTAGCTGTCGGGCAGGCTGCCCTTTTCCAGCAGATCGTCAAAGGCCGACACCGGCGTTTTCTTCAGCAGCTCGCTGTGGCTCAGCGCGGCTTGGAAATGCTTGTCAATCTCGGCGAAAAGCCGGGGCAGGTCCCAGGTGGTGAAATCCTGGCCCGGGGCCTCGGCAGTGGCGGTGCGGCGCATGAACCGCCAGCGGTTTTGTTGAAAGTAGTGCCAATACCAATGGGCGCGAAGCGTTTGCAGCACCGGCAAGACTTCCGCGGGCGCTTGGGCAATGGCCGCGTCCATGCCCTTGATCTTCTCTTCCGGCTTGTTGCCCTGGATGTTGGCCTCCAGCACGATCTTGCGGGCGATGGCCTTGGCGGCCTCGCCCCAGGCTTTGTCCTGGATGGCGCCGGCAATGATCGGTTCCAGGTTGGTGATGGCGGTGCGGGGCAGGCCCTTGTTGATGGCTTCTTCGACCGCCTTCCACTGGGCCGCACGGTCGGCAGCATGCAGGGGTTCGAGAGTCTGCGGCAGAAGCGCAACCGCCGCTACTGCGGCAAGGTCAATCAATCGTGTCTTCATCGGTCCAATTCAGCTCTCTTTGCTGGTAGTCGCTACGACCACGCGAGACCCGCGCCAGTCCAGCCGGAGCGCCCGACTGCACTTGCGCCTGAGCTCTGGCTCAATCGAGCCAGCCTGGGGGGCGGTCGGCTTGAGCATAATAACGTCGCATCATTCGACGCAAAACTTGAGGCGCGTGCTCCCGCCCAGGGAGGGGCCTGGCCTGCCCGCTTGGGTGCACACGACCCTGCAACTGAACCTCCAGTCCGTTTCGGCCGACGCCACAGCGGTCCGCACCGCCAGGTTAGTTTCAGCACTGGCAATTCCATTCGCCCGACCGTCACGGCTCAGCCCTAGGGCCAGCCGCAGCGTTTGCTGCGAACCGACTCGTCATTTGAGCGCCTGGATTTGGCGGGTGATCTCCAGGGCCAAGTCCAGCGCTTGTTTGGCTGACTCACCGCTGACCAGCGGAGTGCGCCGGGCCTGGACGCACTCGACGAAGTGTTCCAGCTCGAGCTTCAGCGGTTCTTCGCGCCGAATCGGCACCGGCTCGCGCACGATGCGTTTATCGCCAAACTGGCTGATCACCACCGCATCCCGGCCTCGGAATAGCTTGCCCAGCATCGAACCTTGTTCCTCACCGTCGCGGGCCAGGCGATAAATGAACCCGGTTTGAGCCCGGTAATCCAACGAGATGTAGGCCGGGTGTGTCGGGCCACTAAACACGCGGATTTTACGCAGCCGATCGGCGCTGACCCGGCTGACGGTCAGGTTAGCCACGCAGCCATTGGCAAACCGGAGCCGGGCATTGGCAATATCTTCGGTGTGGCTCAACACGGGGATACCCACCGCATCGATGTGGGTCACTGGCGCCCGCACAAACGCCAGCACCACGTCCAAATCGTGGATCATCAAGTCCAACACCACCCCAATATCGGTGCTGCGGGCTGTAAAGGGCGATAACCGGTGGGTCTCGATGAACCGTGGCTCGGTCGCCACGGTCTGAAGGTATTGGAACACCGGGTTGAACCGTTCGACATGGCCTACCTGCAACACGCAGCCCTGCTGCTGAGCCAACTTTACCAAGGCAGCCGCCTGGGTGGCGTTATCGGTCATGGGTTTTTCGACCAGCAGATGTTTGCGCTGCAGCAGCAGCGTCCGAGCAACCTCAAAGTGGGTCGAGGTAGGAGTCACCACACTCAACGCGTCGCTGGCCTCGGCAGCCTCCTGCAGCGACCCAAAAGCTCGCACCCGGTGGGCCCGGGCTACTTCAGCGGCTGTTTGAGGCGCGACATCATAGACCCCGGTGAATTCCACCAGGCCGCTGGCCGCTAGCTCAGCATAAATGCGCGCATGCGCCCGGCCCAGGGCACCCACGCCCACCACAGCAACCCGGAGTTTCGAACCTGAATTACTCGGTTCACCCATCGGGGTGACAGCTTGCGCCCAAGCCGGGGCTCTGACAACCGCCTTCTGAGCCCGAGCCGGCGGATAGCGGGTCTGACTTCGCTTCGGCTTGAGTAGCCCCACCAGAGCCCTTTGGTTACCGACTTGGCCTCTGCGACAGGCCGAGCCCGGCTTCGGGCAAACCGGTTGTTAAACCGCCCGCCGGAAGCAAGGGGGCCTGGGGCGGTGGCGGCCAGGCCGCATTTAGTAGTTGGCGTTAGGCTTCCACCCACAATACCTTGTGGCGGCGCGCATGGGCCAAGAGCTCAAACACAGCTACGACGAGAGCAAGATTAAGACGCTGTCTTCGCTGGAGCATATCCGGCTGCGGACGGGCATGTACATCGGCCGGATCGGCAATGGATCGCATCCTGACGACGGCTGTTACATTTTGCTGAAGGAGATCATCGACAATGCCGTGGACGAATTCATCATGGGCTTCGGCAAGGAAATCCGAATCCAATTGGAGGGCAACCGCGTCACGGTGCGGGATTTTGGCCGGGGCATTCCGTTGGGCAAGGTGGTGGATTGCGTGTGCAAGATCAACACCGGGGCCAAATATAACGATGAGGTCTTCCAGTTCAGCGTTGGGCTCAATGGCGTAGGCACCAAGGCGGTCAATGCGCTATCGAAGGTGTTTATTGTCCGCAGCCATCGGGACGGCCAGTTTGTCGAGGCCACCTTCAGCCAGGGCCAGCTCAAAAGCCAACGCTCCGGACGCAGCCCTCATGAGCCGGACGGCACGTTTGTGCAGTTCGAGCCCGATCCGGCCATCTTCAAAGACACCGTCTTTCGGCCCGAACATATCGAGCGGCGCCTGAAGCATTACAGCTACCTGCACACCGGCCTGAAGCTGGTGTTTAACGGCAAGGTCTTTCAGTCGCGCCTAGGGTTGTTGGACCTGGTGATGGATGAACTGAGCAGCGACGGGTCTGAGCCGATCTATCCGCCGCTGCACTACACCAGCCGGATGCTGGAGTTTTGCTTCACCCATACTCACAGCCGGTCTGGGGAACACTTGCTGTCGTTTGTCAACGGCCAATACACCGCCGATGGGGGCACGCACCTGAGCGCCTTCCGCGAAGGATTGGTCAAGGCGGTCAACGAATACTCGAAAAAGGGCTTTGACGGCGACGATGTCCGCGAAGGCATCGTCGGCGCCATTGCTATCCGGCTCAAAGACCCGGTGTTCGAGTCCCAAACCAAAAACAAACTCGGCAACACCGAAATCCGGGCTGAACTCGCCAACAAAGTGCGCGAGGAACTACTGCACTTCTTCAATCGCCACAAAGACATCGCCGAGCACATCATCGCCAAAGCCGAGGAGAGCCGCCAACTCCGCAAAGAACTCCAAGAGGTCAAGAAACTGGCCCGCGAACGCGCTAAGGCCATCACCTTGCGCATCCCTCAGCTTAAAGACTGCAAGCTGCACTACGACAAACGCCGGGGCCGAGGTGAAGGCACGATGTTGTTCATTTGCGAAGGGCAATCGGCCGCCGGCTCGATCACCAGTTGCCGGGACGTCAATACCCAGGCGGTCTTTGTGCTCAAGGGCAAGCCGCTGAATGTGTGGGACCTGAAGCGGGACGTGATGTACAAGAACGACGAGCTCTACAACCTCATGCAGAGCCTCAACATCGAGCACAGCATCGATGGCCTGCGTTACGAGAAAGTGATCCTGGCCACTGACGCCGACGTGGACGGCTTACACATCCGCAACCTGATGATCACCTATTTCTTCCGGTTCTTTGACCAACTGGTCCACGACGGCCATCTCTACATCCTGGAGACCCCGCTGTTCCGCGTCCGGAACAAAGACCGCACCATCTATTGCTACTCGGAGGCCGAACGCGACGCCGCTGTCCAAACCTTGGGGGGCAATCCCGAAATCACCCGGTTCAAAGGCCTGGGCGAGATTTCACCCGCCGAGTTCAAGCAATTCATCGGAAAGGACATGCGCTTGAGCCGGGTCGAATACGCCCCCAAACCCGAGGCCAGTGGCATTCTGAACTTTTACATGGGGCGCAACACCCCAGAACGCAAGGACTACATCATGGAACACCTGATCGTGCCCGTGGAGCAGTAGGCTTCGCGCCGACTCGGCACCGGCCTTCGGCCTTGGGCGACACTGGCGCGCATCTCATTTTGTTGCCTTCCGCCGAGTCATGTCGGCGGCTACAGGGGCCAGTGCAGCAAGCCCGTAGCCGCCACCGTCAGGCGGCGGACCAGCCGGATCCGAGCCGATCAATCCGCCGGCTTACGCCGGCGGCTACGTCTCAGCAACCTGAGACGCGCTCGGGCGGTGGCCGGCTCGCAGCTAGGGCTTGCTGTTGGCTAGCCCACAGCTCAGTATGCCTGCCAAGCTTATGAACGCCCCAGCTAAAATCCCTCGAACACCTGGCCAACCCAAACTCGCCCGACTATTGGTGCCGGTTGACCTCTCGCCCCGATCCTGCCGTGCCATCCGATATGCCGGCGCTTGGGCCGCACGGCTCGGTGCGGCAGTGGACTTGGTGTTTGTGCTGGAGCCTGCGCCGTTTTACTCGGGCTTGGAATACAACCCTTTGGCGATAGATGACGCAGCGTTGGTCCGTCAAGCGCGTGACCGGCTCCGAAAGCTGGCTGAGACCCAATTGCCCAAGGAGGTGCCTACCAGTGTGTCGGTCCTGCATGGCCGCGCTGCAGCCCAGATCGTCGCTGTGGCACGCCAACAGAAGACAGACCTGATTGTCATTTGCACTCACGGCTACTCCGGCGCTCAACGGGTGGTGATGGGCAGCACAACCGAAGAAGTCATCCGCCAAGCGCCTTGCCCGGTGCTGACACTGCGGCACCGCACGGCGCCCAAAGCCGCATTGAACATCCGGCGCCTGCTGGCTCCGGTGGATTTTTCGGAGCCGTCCCGCCAAGCGCTGCAGTATGCCGTCGGGTTAGCCCGGCGATTGGATGCAGCGCTTACCGTCTGCCACGTGGTTAGCCCGGTGCCACCGTCGCGCCGGTGGACGACCTTGGCGCGGGACCTTGAGGCCGAAGCGGTCCAACAGGCCGAGCGGATACTGGCTCGCTGGGTCAAACCCGCAGCTTCTAGCTTGGGTGGCATCCAAACCCGGGTGCTGGTCGGCACACCCCGTGATCAAATCATCCAACAAGCCACGGCGCTCCAGGCCGATTTGGTGGTCATGGCCACCCACGGCCGGCGAGCTCTGGCGCGATGGTTGTTGGGCAGCACCGCTGAGGCGGTGGTGCGACACGCCCCGTGTCCAGTACTGGTGGTCCGGCCCAAGGGAGCTTGAGCCAACGCCCACCCGCACAGACGCTTGTTGGACGCGGTCCAACAAACGCGCTTTCACCAAGCCTACGGCATACCCCGCCCAACCGCATCGACCCTGCACAAGTGCAAACACGATCCCAGACCGTTACCTCCGCCCAACCCCAGCCTGCGTTTGTGCCTTACAAGCCCCCGCGGCTGAATCCAACCGCCATGCTGCGGCGCGCGCAGGCTTTTTGCACCCGTATGGCCCGACGCCGCAGCGTGCGGCAATTCGCGGCCAAGCCGGTGCCCCGCAGGCTGATCGAGTTGGCCATTGCCACCGCATCGACTGCGCCCTCGGGTGCGCACCGGCAACCTTGGCGGTTTGTGGCGGTGAGTGACCCGGCCACCAAACGCCGGATCCGCCAGGCGGCTGAAGCTGAGGAACGCCGATTTTACGAAGGGGGTCGTGCGCCTGCCGAGTGGCTGGAGGCCTTGGCGCCCCTGGGCACTAGTTGGCGCAAGCCCTACCTGGAAACCGCACCCTGGCTGGTGATTGTTTTCGCCGAAGACTACGGACTGAGTCCCGACGGCCAGCGACGCAAAAATTACTACGTCAAGGAAAGCGTCGGGATCGCTTGCGGCCTGTTCATCGCGGCTGTCCATCAGATGGGCTTGGCCACGCTCCCCCACACGCCCAGCCCGATGGGATTCCTCTCGAACATTCTGCGTCGTCCACCGAACGAAAAGCCCTTCATCCTGTTCCCGGTCGGTTACCCGGCTGCGGACGCGCGTGTGCCGAACCTGCGGCGTAAAACCTTGGATGAAGTGGCGGTGTGGATCGAGCCAGCCAGCCGCGCTACCCGTGCTCAGCGGCGCAAGCGAGCTCGACGTAGGCTCAACCAGCCCCCGGGCAGATCAGCAGCAGCCGGCGCGCAGCCCGGAACGTCTAAATGCCGCAAGATATCCTGAACCATGAACTCCGTGCCAGTGATCATTGGCTGGCTGTGGCTGCCTGTGGGGCAGGCTCAGCCGCTGCTCAAACCAACGAACTTCAAGCTCGACGCGGCTGGTCGGCGTCTGGACTGGCTTCAGCGCCGAAGACCGGGGCGAATAGCCCAGCCGGAGGCCGGTGAAACTCGAGCTGCGCATTACCAGGCAGGAGATTCCACGTCTGAAATTCAAAGGCACGAATGCGGTGGATTACGGCAAGGGCGCTTACGGACTGGACGTGATTAAGAGTCCGCCGGTGCTGCGCGCAGCCAAGATCAAGCCACGCGGTCGCAAAGAAGAATACCTCGGCATTTGCAGCCCGGAGGGCGACACACTCAAGTGGTGTATCAGCCCACGCAAGGCTCGACCGACCGAGCTCCCAACCGGTGACGGTTGCTTTCTGCTAATCCTGAAAAACGACACAGGCGCTGACCTCAATTTAACCGACCTGCGCCAGGGCCACGCACGGTCTGGGACAGCTCATCGTGCTGAGGTAGGTGCCGCAGCTAGGCCAAACTCGATTGCCCCTAGGTCAGGTGTCGCACCCGCATAGTCTTTGGGCGACAGGTCCAGCACGCGCTGGCCTTGCCATTGGAACGTCGCGGTACCGGCATCGATGGCCGGGCTGCCGGCGCTCAAACGCCACCCGGGCCCCAACAGCGGGTCTTTGGCCAGGATGCTGGTGGTCTGCAGGTTGCTGCCGTCGTTATCCCGGCCGTTGTTCCAGAGCAACGTAAAGGCCACAACGGATTGGCCATCCACCTTCTTCAGAGCGGTCTTGCGCGTGCCCACAATGATGTTGTTCACCACCACCAGCGCATCGCCGCCGCTGATGCCATACTCGTTATCGACCAGGGTGTTGTTCAGCACATAGATCGGCTCCTGCACATCGGCTGCCTCGTAGTTCTCCTCAGTGCGGCCGTTGCCCATGCATCCAATAGCCGCCATAGCAGTACGCGCAATCACATTGCGCTCGATGCGAATCTGGCGCGCTGACCGGCCCGGGTAATCGATGATCTGGATGCCGTCCTCGCGGCTGTCCAGGATGACATTGTCGCGGATGACAATCTCCAGTTCTGGCCCGGTGTAGTCGTGAAGCCGGATTTCGATCCCGTCATCGCGGCTTGCCAGCATGCGGTTATGGGCGATGACCACTGCACACGCCCCGTCCAGGTCCACCGCATCGTCGCGGTTGTTCTCGAAGTAGTTATGCTGGCACAGCCCACCGCCACCCTCGTAGTCAATGGCATCGCCGTTGTTGAAGAACCGGTTGTGCTCGATCCGAATGCGGGCGTGGCAACTGATCCCGTCGTCGCCGTTCTGGATGGTGAACCCTACAATGCGGGTCTGCGGGCCGCAGCTCGAATCCACCGTGATGACGGCGTCAGCAGTCTTGGTGCGGCCCTTGGGCTGGGGCAGCCGGCCATCCAGCACGGTTTGCCGAATGTGCGCCTCATCCCCGCTGTCCAGGTAAAGCGAAGCTAGGGTGATTTCTTTACCAGCCAACCGCAGGGCTTCATGGTACACGCCCGGGCTCACCAGCACCCTATCGCCACTGGCGGCTGCTGCAATGGCCGCGCTGATGGTGGGGTAATCGGCTGGCACGCGCAGGCGTTTGCCGGTAGGCCGCCCTTCGGATCCAGCGGCCGATGCACCCAACACACCCACGGCGAGCCACGCGACCAGCCAGGTTGCCCAATGGCATGGCCCTTCCCAGCACCGCAGCCGCACTGGCCTCGGTGGCCCCTTACACCTGTCACCACCACTATGCGTCATACTGTGCGTTCAAATCCGAAAAACCGTGGTGCTCTGCCCCACCACACGCTATGAGCCTCGGCAAGCCACCACTTCCGCGCAAGCCCGGCTTGCGCCCTGCACCGCCTAGCGGGGCACTTGCCCCTGCCACCCGCTCGCGGGGGGCGTGGGCGCGTCTGCTAAGCACAAAGGGTGGAGTTTCATGACTTGCTTCACCCGCATTTTTCGTTGCGTGGGCCCTACCGGCCCTTGGATGCCTCTGCCCCAGACCGAACCTAACGGCAAATTCGAAAGCAAGCAGGGCGCCTAGTTGCTCGGTTCTTTTAACCTGGATTGGTGTTCGAAAAGGCCGGCCTGCGGGATTCATTACGTGAAGCCCAGGCCCTTAGCCGCCTCAGCGAAGCGCCGCGCTGGCCCCCAAGGCAAGCGCACCCCTGGGTAGGCAGGACCATCCATTTTATCTGCGGATGTCCCCAAAGCACCGGAAATACCCCGGGCGCGGCGTATCCGCCACGACCGTGGCTGTGTCAAGCCAAAGCGGTGCCAATGGCTCCCTAGTCCAAACGCTTGGGCGCAGTCGAGTGCGCCTCGTCGATCAGGGAATGAGGAGACTCCCAGTCGGGGGAACGGGTTCGGGCGGGCCGGCGAAAGCGACCGACCAGCAGCGGGTGTTCCTAGGTGAGTGTGCACTACTGGCCCAAGCCGAGCTCAGTTGGGCCAGCAGCCGCGCGGGTGGGTGTGGACCGGCCTGATGCTGGGACTCCGGCGCGAAACTCTATCGGGCGGGTACGGCGCGGTCTTTGTGCTCTTTCTGTAACTGGTCCATCTGCCATTTCACCAAGCCACGCACGAAGGCCGCTTCGGCGGCTGTAACGCCCGCCTCAGCCGGACGCACCGTGATTGCTGGCAG
>Ga0078972_1011603_pt1 | contig 15670 bp, 6 predicted proteins | sample YelNatPaOPGAMG01_FD_67568 | JGI IMG/M metagenome (GOLD analysis project Ga0078972, IMG submission 67568) | Hot spring thermophilic microbial communities from Obsidian Pool, Yellowstone National Park, USA - OP-RAMG-01 (SPADES assembly) (version 2) | ecosystem: Environmental > Aquatic > Thermal... | reverse complement strand
CAATACATGGGACAATACACTCCGGGTGTTCCATGTATTCCAGCCCCTTGCAAGACCAGCATTCAGTTCAGTAAATTCGTTTCCGGTATAATCCTTTTGCGTATTCTTCTGATTACATGAACAAAATAATGGTATTAAGCAGCATACCAGTATGTATTTAATTATTGTTTTATTCATTTTTTACAGTATTAGTTTTCAATTAATTCCGGGTATCGGCGTTTTATTATCTCTTGTTCTTCTGTATTCAATTCTCTGATAAAAAGAGGTTTATCCTGCGGACGTGTTCCTTTCTGATTGAGGCGGTTCATCAGACTCCAGTTACGTATATGCTGGCCTGGTTCAGGATCAGAAGGTTCCTGTGCTCTCAGGTCATACCGGGTAAAATCAATAACTTTTTCCGGGGTGTTTTCTTTAAGGTTTTTCAACAGAGCAAGCCTGAAATCCTTATTCATGAACCACCGGATTTGGAGGTCGGCCTCTGATCCGCATACACCTGATCCCCGCTGAACAAACTGATAATTGATATCGTCATTATTTTTATAATGTTCCCTCCATATCATTCCAAATTCTCCATGTGTAATGCATAGTGCATCCGGCCAGCGTTTGCGTATTTCACTAAGCCAGATTTCCAAACCCTCCATTCCATTGCGCCCCTGGTATCCATATATTTTTCTGGCTTCAACGAGGCCTAACTCCCAGATGCAGGTTATCCATGCGAATCCATTCATTTTGAAGCCTGTGTCAAAATGAGCAGAAGTAACGTGAAGCATTTCTTTGGTTCCCCTCTCTGTCCCTAACCTGATCACAGTTTCAATAGGGCCCACACCTTGCCTGCTGCCGCAGTGTTCACCGTTAATGAATTTTGCTCCCGGGTAGGTTGCATTAATAAAATCAACCGTCCAGCCATCAAGATTCACTATATCAATAAAATCTTCTTTACCCTGTGCCGGTTTACAAAAATGTTCGCGGGATGGGTAGTAAGGATATGATATGGATCCTTCTCCGTCGCCGTTGTCAACTGAATACTGGCTCCAGATATTTCCCTGGCAAACGTGGATATCCTCTTTCTCTGAAAGATATCTCAGGTTATCGGCCGCCATAAAACCACCGATAACGGCAAGGGGCCGGTACCCGCCTCCAACCATTTGCGAAACCAACTGCAAACCGTCGTGCAGGTCGCGGTTGGTTTGTTCGCGGGTGTTGTACATGGGAGAAAAATAGGCTCCGGGAATAAAAGTTATCTCATCGCCGTATTTCTGATGGTAGGAAACTACCAATTCCCTTATGCTTTTGTAATTCTGACGCTGATCATTGAGGGCAAGCCAACTGAAGGCCCAGGATATTCGTGCACCGGGCCAGCACTTTTCTATCGTTTCCCGAAAGATTCGCGCTCCCTCCGGGGTGTGAATACCCGATTCATCCACACCCTCATTTCTATCCCGTGAAACTTCAATCTGGTTGACCCGAACGATAGTGGCGAAGGTAAAAAAGCGGTTACCGGTTAACTGAATACCGGCAGATTTTTGTGCTTCTGCCATACTGGTAAGGATGCCAATGGTAACAAGGCACATCAGGAGTGATTTGAAAACAGTTTTCATTGTTTTAAATAAAATCGTATTATTTTAAAAAGGTTTCTTTTCTCATGTTTTTATATATCCCGGATATTAACCGAAACCTGTAACGATGGCAGAAGTCTGACCGGACCGAGTAATCCGGCAGGTTGTAAATGCCATGGTTCTGCAGGAGCATATCTTGTTGCCCCGTCAGACCTGATATTGGTCTTCGTAAACCGTTTATTTTCGGGCAGATTCATATCTCCCGTCAGGCGGTTGATCCATAGATTTATCACCTCAATCTTAAGTTCATTATTTCCTAATTTGAGAAACGAGGTAATGTCAACCCGGTAAGGTGGTTTCCAGACAACACCGGCTGAGTGCCCATTCACGAATATTTCAGCTAATTCATGTACTTCTCCAAGATCCAGGTGCACATGCCTTCCGTCACCAAGCCAATCGTCAGGCAAATAAAATGACTTGTAATAGATGCCGGCACCGGAATAGTATTTAACATCTTCATTGGGATGTTCTGTCCATGAAATAAGTCCTGGAAATTTAACTTTTGGAGGTGCACCCCATGCTGTATCAAATTCTACTGTCCACTCTCCTTCCAGCACAGCAGGAGAGGGTAAATTATAAACATCTGTCCGGTTTACTTTTCCCTCTTTGCCGGTGAGGAAATATTGTCCGTTTTGCCAGCAATGAATTATGGCTGTGCTATCGGTTACAGTTATTACCTGTTCAACGGGCATAATAGTACCGGATGTATCATCTTTATGTACTAATGAATTAAAACTTCTAACTGCAGGATTATTAACAAATACTACAAAAATTGACCCCCCGGGGGGCAAGACAAGCGGAAGAATGGTATAGTTGTTTTCTGTTTTAAAAACAAACTGTTCTTTTATAGTTCCATCGGTTGGATCCCAAATCTGTGGTGTCAGGTTCTTTACTCGAAACATGAATTCTGAATTTACCTGCTCCATCTTTTTGTTTCTTATAAAATAGATTTCCGAATTCTTAGTGTGTCTGTGAATAAAATCGAAATAAGAAGAGAGTTCTGAATTCCGGCAAATAAAATCCGGGCCTGCCAACTCATGTTCAAGCCATTGCTGTGGAGTATAACCCCAGACTATCTTACCTTTGCCATATCTGTTTACCTTAATGGTGGTGCCATTACATTCTCCCCACATTTTACCGGCCAGTTCATGAAGGGCTTTTATTTTCCCTTTATAATCAAAATAACCCGGCACATCAGATGGTTTAGGTCCAATGACAGTCGCTCCCTCTTGCACCAGTTTTTCTATTTTACGCAATACTTCAAGAGGGATATCACTTTTTTCAGGCAGAACCAGAATACTATATGACATACCATCAGGGAGAAAAATCCTGCCTTCTTTAACTGACATGCGATTCAATATAACATCGGTATTCACAACATCGTATTCATAACCTGATCCGAGACCCGGTATCATTGGTTTTTCTGGTACGTTATGATAATATGGCCAGAAGTTTGGTGCCTGGTCACCGTAATAATAAGCCACATCCGCTACATAAAGTCCCTGTTGAAGCATATGGCAACAGCGTGCCAGATAATCCATAAAAGGTCGTGCTTTTGGCCACCACGTAATCTTTGGATTCATGTCCAGTCCGGCATGGTAGCTTCTTCCGGGATATCCTTCTTCTATTGGTGAATGGGAAAAGCCGTGATAAGTAATCCGGTTGAGCCCTTCACAAAATGCCCTGTCAACCAGCATCTTAAGAGTAAAAGGGCCATCTCTCCAACGCCGCCATGTTGTCCACGATTCTGCATCAACATAAGGTTTGCCATATATATGTGCCGCACTGGCGATCTCCTTGACGAGAAAAATATTCCTTGGATTTCCCAACCAGAACTCACCGCGGGGAATACCGACATTCCCCAATGCTTTAAGTGCATCTACCGGACAGGTTTCCCAGATAGGATGACCGGGCCCTCCTGCTTCAGCCGTAAGTGTAAGCCCGTATTTGACGCATAGTTCGGTTCCGGTCGTGTAGTGACTAAATATCAGGAGATCACTAACGGCCTTTCTGTAATCATACTGAAAACGTTTGCTTTCGTTCTCATTATTAATTGTCCAACCTAACAATACCGGCAACCATGGTACAGGATCGTAGCCTTGATGATTCTGGAAGTATTCCCGAAATTTTGTAGACCATTGAATACCTTCGTTAAGCTCCATGCTGTCGTCATCTAAGGATTTTAAGGGGAAGTGGGGATCACCGCCTTTTGGTAATCCTAATTTATTAAAAATATATTCAAAATGAAACTTCGTAGCTTCGGGATCCAGAAAATCAATAAACAAACCTTTTGAATTTGGGCTGGCAGCAATCAGTTTCTGACCGTTATTGCTGCAAACAAATCTTACAACCTGCCACAATCCTTTTGGGGGGGTCCAAATTAGCTCTCCGTTCTTAAAGTTTCCTGTAAGGTTAACCACATCAGAAAGATCAGGGATAAGCTTATCTTGTGAATCGGGCCATGCGAGGACAGCGACGTCGAAATACCAGACGGGAAGGCCATCTGCTCCTCTGGGACAATCGCGTGGTACATCCGGAAAAGGAAGTTTCTGTCTTACCTGTCCGGGGCCTTTAATAACTACACCTGAAGCAAAGAGGTTCTTACTGGCCATTTCAGGTGGTATCCACGAACCACCTGAATTCCATCCACTGGCACATACTAATCCCAAATCCATATCTAAGCGTTTTGCCTCTTTTATAACATGATGGATTGCATTGACCGATTCAGGTCCCATGAAGGGAGGGCCGGCAGGAACAAATCCATCAGGATTCCTCATTGCCTCCGTGTCCCAGATTAACAACCCACCAAGTCCTTTGTCCTTAGCTTCTTCCAGGTCACGAGTCAGCCCGGAAAGTGAAACATCTCCGTTCAACCAGTTCCAGTAAGCCCTTGGCCGGGCTTCCTTACCCGGTGACCTGAAGCCTTCAGCTAAATCACACTCTATATTATCTTTATTGCAGCTGGCGGAAAATACAAGAACTATTAATATGGTTACAATATTTTTAATTTTAATCTTCATGTGAAAATAATTTAACTTTTAATGGTCGGAGGCCTGTCCCGAAAGGGGGGAACACCCATATGTTTTTAAAATTATTCTCATGTTTGTTTGTGATTGAAAAATCATATTGGTTTCATAAATATTATTTCAGCTTTGCCTATCAACCCCGATCTCAATAAAGGACTCTCTTTCTTAAACCTGATTTTTGCATTTGTATTTGTAAATGGTTTTTTATCCGGGTTTCTTATGTCCCCAACTATACGATTGTTCCATGTATTTATAACCTTAACAGTAATATTATTTGTTCCTGCTTTCAGATATGGAGTGATCCGGGCTTTATAAGGCGGAACCCATACGATCCCGCAATCATTCCCGTTAACAAAAACATGTGCCATTTCCTGAATATCCTCGAAAACAACAAACGCTTCAGTATTTCCTGATAATAATTTCTCCCCAATAGTAAAGTCTCTGCTATAGCTTGCTGAACCAGAATAATACCTGATATTTTCATCATCAACTTCTGACCAGCTTATAAGTTTTTTAAGTTGATATAATTCAGGACCTCCCATCTCATTCTTAAAGCTGATATCCCAATTATCGCTAATATCTAACACCCCATTAATTTCCCCTTTCATTCTCTTTTTATGAAACCCATACTGGAGGTCATAAGTTAATCCGGCATCATTTTTTCCTGTGGATTTATCTCTGAAAACAATAAATCTTGAAGCTATGGGATCCAAAATAAGTTCAATACTTATTCCGTTTTTAACTTTTTTGTATTCTACCTTACGTTGTATCAATCCTGTTTCAGCATCCCATAATTCAGGAATCCTATTATTATCAACTCTGAAAACACATGTTAATTTTTCTGCTACAGGTTTGCTGTTTGAAACAAAATATATATCCTCCGTTTCCGTCTGACGATGAATATAATCAATATGCCTGTCACTATTATCAATACCTTTCACTTCGAAGTCGGGCGGGACTTTCAGTTCTTCCAGCACCTCTTTCACTGATTTCCCCCAGTAAACCGTTCCCTTTCCATATTTATTTGACAATATTTTTTGTCCATCACAGTTGCCCCACAGTTTATCAGCAATCTTTTTTACCTCTAAGTCGCAATCAGGGTAATTTTTGAGGGAGGTTGTCCTTACTGGTTTTCTTCCTATTACAACAGCACCATCATAAATCAGCTTTTCAAGGCTTTTCAGTACATCAAGCGATATGTCATCTCTGTCGGGCAATAACATCAGTTTATATGATTGTCCTGAAGGCAACATCAGTTTTCCATTATTTACAGTTAAAGCTGAAGTTATAATTTCGGCGTTTATGTAGTCATAGTCATAACCTGGCAAATTGCCCGGATTTACAGGTTTAGGTTGTCCACAATGCAGGCATTGTGTTTCATTAAATATGGGTTTAATGTTGGGATCTATACGTTTAGAGGGAACAAGGTTGGGAGCCTGGTCGCCGTAGTAAAGACAAGCGTCCCCGACAAAATTGCCCTGCCTTAACATATAGGAGCACCTGCCCAGATAATCCATAAAGGGTCTGGACATTTCCCACCATGTGGTATTTACGTTGATGTGTTCTCCGGCATGATAGGCAAATCCGGGTTTACCTGCAATTTCAGGATTATGAGCGAAGGTATGAAAGACAATCTGGTTCAGTCCTTCACAAAAGGCAATATCGCATAATTGCTTAAAATCAGTTGGTCCATGCTGCCAGTTGTTCCATCCTGTAAGCGATTCTGAAGCAACTACCTTTTTCCCATATATATGGGCTGCACTGGCAGCTTCTTTTGTAACCCAAAACCGTTGTCTGTTCCAGAACTCTCCCATGGGGACATCTGAATTTCCAAGTGCTTTCAGTGGATCAACCCTTGCTGATCCGCCATGTCCGGCCTCGGCAAACATAAGCATTCCCTCTTTCTCAGCCATTTCTGATGATTGAGCAAAATGATTCTCAATTATCATATCGCTTACCAGTCGGTGGTAATCATTCAGAAAACGCTTTCCAATAAGACTATCTTTACTATGATATCCCTGCAAAAGAGGGAGGAATGGCAGAGGATCGTATCCATAACGTGTTTTAAATTCCTCAATAAAACCAGGAGTCCAGTCTGTTGCTTCCCAGACTTCGTAGCTGTCAACCTCCAGGAATTTCATACGATATTCAGGGGTACTAATTCTGTTCAACCTTTTAAAAATTGTATCGAAATGAGTCTTTGTTGCCCTTCTGCTGAGATGGTCAATAATTAACCCTCTGGAATTTGGACTTGGCACCATAAGAGGTTGTCCTGTATTACACATAAAGAAAGATATGACATTCCATGTTCCCCGGGGTACTTCCCATTCAATAAGCCGGTCATCTGAAGTGAATTCATTAAGATAAACCGGTTTGTCCGTTGCATAATCAATCTCCTTTGATTCGGAATACGGTACTGCGATAGAGCTGATTAATGAGCATATCTCAGGTTTACCTCTGCGGCGGCTAACAGGTTTTTTAATAGTGATTGTTTTCTTTGCCGGACCTGTAACTAACTGATTTGTGCACAGGAGTTCTTTACTGGCATCAGCCTCCATTATCCAATCACCCCCGGCATTCCAGCTGCTGGCGGAAATCAATCCAAGATTCAGTCCAAGCTGTCCGGCTGTCTTCAGCGCAAGGGATATATATTTAAGGGACACTTCACCAAGAAAAGCAGGACCTGCAGGGATCATTTTTCCCGGATCAAGCAGAGCACCTACGTCCCATATAAATGCCCCCTGCATTCCCTTGTCTTTCATTTCTTCCAGTTCATACACCATTCTGGCCGTATCAACATAACCGTTCAACCAGTCCCAGAAAGCCAGAGGACGGCTATCCACAGGAGGATTAGAGAAACCTTCTTCCAAATTCCTTTTAACCGGCGATTCTGTATTACACTTCATAAAGAGTAATAATGTTGCCAGAAAGACTCCTATTGTTTTATACAAAAGATTTAATTTATTTTTCATCATCAATGTATTTTTATCCTTTGAATGTTATTTATAGCATGTTAATTACCAACGGTTTGCTATGTATCTCCATCAGGTAATTCATTCAAGCATAAATGAATTAATATTCACAAAGTTTTCCCTGTAAGTTTTATCCCCGGTTTCTTATATACACAACAAACAGGTTAGTCTGAAATCAGCTTTTAAATCTATAATATAATTTAAATTTTTCAATAAATAGTGTTAAACCCCAAAACAAACTCTGGTCACAAATTTCCGGGGCAAGCCCCGGGGAATCAAACCAAAACATCTGGTCCGCCGACTATGTCGGCCGAAGGCCGGAGCAGTATGCAAAATATGATTAAAAACCGAAAGAATATAAAATACCTTTAACCCAATTGGTGGTTTGTTACTACCTGCGTTCCATTTTCACAAAAGCTGTATTGTCAATACTTAATAACTATTTATAAATATAACAAAGTCAAAGAATATTTTACACATTCTTTGACTTTGTCCACTAAAAAAGTATTAACTCACATAAATTTACAGAAATCTGCATTTTTATTACCAACCCGGATTCTGTACCAGATTAGGATTCAACGTTAATTCATTTGTTGGAATAGGTCTGAGATAGTCTCTCGCAGGATTAAATCCGAATCCTCCATTAGGTCCATTCAGTACTCCAACCAACGGGTCAAGGTAATTATTAGCGTCAACTTTTAATTTACTATTTACAGCTTTCAATTCAGCGGTGTAATATGCTCCCTTTGGCCGTTTGTCAACAATAAGCTTATCTGCCCTCCATCTCTTCAGGTCGTCAAAACGGAATCCTTCATTAAGCAACTCCACTACTCTCTCTCTCCTTACTTCCTGTAAATAGTCCGGCACTGTATATCCCCAATCCGGCCAGTTGGGATCAGGAGTAATTGAACTAAGCACCAGAGGTGGCATTCCAACCCTGTCTCTTAATTTATTAATTGTCATGTCTACATCAGCCTGGGTTAACTGTCCCAGTTCAGCTTTGGCTTCGGCATAAATCAGCAAAGCTTCGGCATAACGGAAAATGATATAGCCCATGCTATTGCTGTAATTTCCAGAGCGAGGATTAAGCTGAGGCCTCCGGAATTTCTGTGATTCATATGCCGTTGGACAGAAATTCTGAGTTGTAAGTGTTGGTGTTACAAACTTAGTGGTGTCACCTTTCAGATTAATCATTATCGGATCGCCTGGATTCATAACCGACTGTACTAACCTCTCGTCACGGTTAACAATAATCTGCCTGATATCTTTATCTCCCTGGAACAGCGGACTGACTGCAATGGGTTTACCATCAGAGCAAAGGTAGGTGAGCATCATTTCATGGGAAATGCCACATCCTTGCGGCCAGTTCCACATTTGATTACCGAAAATATCATCAGAATATTTATCATTATCATACTGTCTCCATAGCAATACTTCAGGATTCTTGCTGTAATCTTCCTGATTGAAAAGTTCATAATAAACCTGTTTTTTATTTCCCGTTGAGAGCGAATAATTTTTATTATTGATAACTTTTAAAGCAGCATCTGCTGCAGCGGTTAGAAATGCTGTACCGTTAGTTTTCCCTTTAAAAGCGTCATTCTGATGATATTTTTCCCAGGTCCCTTCATACAGGCAAACTCTGGCTTTAAACAGCGCAGCAACATCTGAGTTCAGACGGCCCTGTCCGGCAGTGGCTTTAAAACCCATTTTTAAAATTGCAGAATCAAGATCGTTTATTATAAAACTAACGACATCTGTTCTGGAACTGCGTTTTGCATATAAGTTGCTGTCAGTTGAAGAGAGTGCATGTTTAATGATTGGAAGGTCGCCAAACTGTTTGAGTAACTCAAAATAAAACCATGCTCTGAAAAAATAGCCTTCACCTATATACTGTTTTTTATCTGCTGAGTTCCCCGGAACTCTGTTTGCATTGTCAAGAAAATAATTGACTCTACGTATGTTAGTCCAGCTCCATCCTCCACCGGAAGCTGGAACAGTTAATTCGCCGTTAATCCAGGTTTTACCTTCAGAAAGGAAATTACCAGAAGCAACACATACATCAGTTGTGGCATCAGGTAGCCTAGTACCTCCTGCTCCCATAGCATTCCAGCCTGGCAAAGTACCGTACAAACCATTTACATATAATTGAAGATCTGAATCAGTATTCCAGAAATCCGGGTCCGATATCTGATCCTCTGGCGTCTTAATAAGCAAATCTTCACATGAATAAACTATCAGCGCCAGTAATAAAAATAAAATATAATATATTCTTTTCATATTCGGTTTTTTTAGAATGTTATATTTAATCCCATAGAATAAATTTGCGACAACGGGTAAATTTTACCATCTCCGTTATTCCCTTTAACCTGCTCGGGATCCAAAACCCTCAGTTTTTTCCAAGTTAAAAGATTCTCACCTGAGATATAGATTTTTAAACTTGAAATATTTACTTTATTGGTGATAACTGCAGGGATGGTATAACCCAGCTGTACATTTTTCACACGCATGAAGGCGCCATTCTGAAGATAACGGTCTGTTGGCCACCCGTAAGCTTTATCATTCTGTCCTGTATAGATTGAATAAGGTTTCGGATAATATGCATTGGGATTAGCACCCAGCGGGCTTGTATCATCGCGCCAGTAATCCAACTGACCTTCGAAAACACACGCATGCATAGGTCCCTGGGCAGGTCCCCTGAAAACATTTCCATTATTCATTTCTGTTATATAAAGATCTTGTTTACCGATTCCCTGGATTTGCATTGAAAAGTCAAATCCTTTCCATGCAGCACGTGCATTAAATCCATACATGTATCTTGGCGACTCGTTTCCAATAATTGTCTTATCGCCGCTATCCCCTAAAGTATTGGTACCGATGTCGATTTTTTTATCACCGTTCAGATCAATATATTTTGGATCACCGGGATTCCATTGGGCAGCCCAGATATAATTCTGATTAATACCCCAGTTAGTTATATCTTCAGCCGACTGGAACAGACCAGCCAATTTAAAACCCCATACTTCACCCAGATGCATACCCTTGTAATAAGTGCTTAATATATTGGTAGGATTATTATATTGCATCACTACACTCAGGTTATCAGATAAAATACCTGTAAGCTCGTAGTAAAAGTCTCCGAGACTTTGTTTCCATGTAATGTGCAGGTCCCAACCGCGGGTCCTTATTTCACCACTGTTTTCTCTTGGTACGCTGGTACCCAGCAAACTTGGAAGTGCCTGACCGGGACCAACAAGGTCAGTTGTTAATGACTGATACCAGTCGAATGTTGCCGACAAATGGTTTTTCAGCAAACTGATATCTAGCCCGGCATCAAAAGTACTAACCTTTTCCCATGTTAAATTTATACTGGTCAGGTTTGGCGCACCCACTGTCCACAACTGCAGATCATTGAAAAGCCATTGACTCAATGAAGCAGACATGGTAGGTATGTACAGGTAATTGGACACATTCTGGTTTCCAAGTGAACCATAGGAACCCCTGAACTTAAGAAAATTGATCAAGCCTTTTAAGGGGAAGAAGTTTTCCTTGGAAATCACCCAACCTACAGATGCAGAAGGAAATGTACCCCATTGTTCGCCGGGTTTAAATCGTGAAGAACCATCCCTCCTTATGTTTGTTTCAAAAAAGTATTTTTCATCATAATTATAATTCAGCCTGCCGAAATAACTCTCTGTTGCCCATTGCCCTTTACCATCCTCTACGGTTTTTGTGCCTACAGCCGTACTGACAGATGGAATGGCATCACTGAGCAGATAATAGGCATCGGATGACAAGTTGAAGTATTTGTACTGTTCATTCTGGTAACCTGCCATCACAGACATGTTATGTTTTCCAAAGCTTCGTTTATAGGTAGAATAAATAGTTGGCGACAAATATTGATTTGTATTTATTGCCGGCGAGTAACGAGTTTGTTCTCTGGAATATGCAGGCATTATATTACCATTAGGTGCTACCCAATAGTACATTTTTGCCGTATAGGTTCTTGAATTACTGTTTAATTGGTAATTGAGCTCTAAATTGGTTGTCCAGCCTTTTAAAGGTGTGATTACAAACCTGGGAGAAATATTCAACTGGTTGCCTGTATTATGTTCTCTTTGAGCCTGCCACTCTCCAATCCTGGATTCAGTGGTCCAGATATCCGTACCGGGGTATTTTGCCGGCATGGTTGGTTTCAGTTTTGTCCACATATCATAGATTCGCCCTCGTCCCATGTCCTTTTGCCAGGGAAAGTCGCTATCATTCTTCTTATATTTTGTATAAACCTCTATGTCCAGCCAGCGTGTGGCTTTTGCATTTACTTTTCCATCAAAATTGTATTGGTTATAATACTCGTCACCATATCTCAATAATCCCTGTTCATTATAATATCCGGCAGATAAGTAATAATTTATCTTTTCAGTTCCGCCTGATGCACTAAGATTATGTCTTTGATGGAAAGCAAAATCCTTGAATAATATTGATCTCCAGTCGGTATTGTCTGCGGCGCCGAGCCCCATAGCTCCGATATCCCATGTTAATCCGTCAGGTTTTCCGTACATAACCGGTGCACTTCCCGGTTTTTCAATATTTGCTTTCAACCGGGCAAGGGCATCATCGTTGTACCACGGAGCCATACCATTGTTTTTTGCGGCATCGTTCATGGCATATGCAAATTCGAGAGTTCCTACCATTTTAGGAAAATTCAGAGGTTTAGCGAGAGCGAAGTTAGTGGTATAATTCACTTTAACATCGCCGGTTTTACTGTACTTCCCGCTTTTTGTTGTGATAAGAATTACCCCGTAGGCAGCGCGTGCTCCGTATATTGCACTCGAAGCAGCATCCTTTAATACAGAAATATTTTCGATGTCATTGGGATCAATGTCGTTTATCGCCATGGGAATGCCATCCACCAGGATATAAGGTGATGTGGAACCTGAAAACGTCTGCAGTCCTCTGATGTTCATGTCCATTGTAGCACCCGGCTCTCCACCTGAATTACTAACGAAAATATTCAGGTTCGGGACCAATCCCTGCAATGCTTGTTGGACATTGCTTACGGGCCGGGCTTGCAGTTTTTTATTATCCACCGTAGAAACTGCACCTGTCACACTCACCTTCTTTTGAGTACCGTAACCAACAACAACAACTTCTTCAAGACCTATAGTCTCACTTACCAGAGACACATTTAAAGTTGCTCTGCCGCCTAAAGGAACCTCCTGAACAGTATACCCGATAAACGAGAACACCAGAGTCGCATTCCTGTCAGGCACATTCAGTGAGAAATTCCCATTTGAGTCAGTTATTGTTCCAATAGTCGCACCTTTTACCACAACATTCACCCCAGGCATAGGTTCACCACTCTGGCTGTCAGTAACCTTTCCGGTAACAACCTGCTGCTGATCATCCGGTTTATACTTAAAGTCTCCTGTAATACCTCTCATCTCTCTGTCAATCGGATCAGTGGTTAACAGAATCTTCCTATCAAAAACAGCATAATTTACACCGGTGTCTTTGAACAATTGCGGCAAAACATCTGCAATAAGCTGATTATCTACCTGTATATCAACAATCCTGTTGACATCAATCTGATTCCGGTTAAAGACAAAATAGAATTCACTTTGCTTCTCTATTTTATCTATCACCTGTTCAAGGGTCTTGTTCTTCATATCAAGCGAAACTTTTGCAATCTGAGAATAAGATTTCCCGGCAAAAGCACTTGATACACTTAAAAGAATAATCAGGATCCCGATTTTAATCTCCATGATTAGTTTTCTTAAGGTTAAATTAAACTTAATTTTTTCCATAAATTTTTGATTGTTTAAGTTAGGTTATTAATTTTATAGTAACTCCACTTTTTGCAGGTTAATGAAGCAATCACTTCCCTGCTTTCTTTTGTTAATTGATTAAGGATAGTGTTCCATAGGCAAATATTTTTAGGGTTAAAAAAGATTATTATTAATTTTTCAAAATTATATTTCTTTCTTACATAAAAACTCCACCTGAAGTAATTTTTTTTCCATCAATTTGTAATTTAAATACAATACACCTTTTAAAACCTTAATAATCTCTTTCATACTTTAATCAATACGCCCAGAATTAATCAATACGCCCCGAGAAACTATTTTTTTGACACCGTTGTTTGAAGCAAAAATATTATATAATTTTCAAAAAACAAATTTTTCCCCCTTTTTTTTTAATTTATCTATCACCTTTACTTTTTCAATATCATTTTTAACCGAAATTCTTCATGATTCAGGAACAATATTAAAAGTTTGGTTTAATTCTTTTTATTTTTTTAATTTCTGGAAAAGTTATCTGATCATTTTCCATAACTGCTTAAGGACCCTATGTCAAAAACTATAGTAAAATTCTTACAGCTAATTGTGAATAACTGGGCTTGAAAAATGAAAATTTATGGTAAATAATTTAACAAATGTGCAATGACGATTAATCACCTTCCGATTAATAATCGCCACCATTATTGCTGTTTTTACACGATTCAACCCATTGAAGCAATTCTTTTTTCATTTTTTCAACCAAATCATGGTGTGTTGGGGCAATATTTTTTTGCTCATATTTGTCTTCCAAAAGATTATATAATTCATATTCTTTTTTATCAGGAATTATTAATTTATAATTGTTCGTTACCATTGAAATCTGAGTAGGTGTCTGAAAACCTATAAATCCTGGACGTTCCTTCATTTTTCCGTCAATGGCAGGCATCAGATTAATTCCATCATATGGACGTTTAGGTAATTCAAAACCCCAAATACTGAGTATGGTAGTAAAGTAATCGCTTGTCACAGCCGGAAATTCAGTTCGCCGACCAGCCTTAATATGCCCTGGCCAAACAATAATTCCGGGGACTCTGACTCCTCCTTCATACAAGCTACCTTTTCTACCTCGAAATCCACCAGTGACTCCCTGTTGGCGTTCTCCCGGGTTTTGTTTTACTCCTCCACCTTCACCTGCCGGTCCATTATCAGAACAGAAGGTAACCAAAGTATTATTATCTATTTTCAGTCGTTTTAGTTCATTACGTAGCCTTGCAATTTGTTCGTCCATGGCTGTAATACAACCGTAATAGTGTTGTTTATTTTCATCGTACTGTTTATACATTTCCAGGTATTTAGGACCTGCAATCACAGGACTATGTGGGGTATGAAACCAAACGACTGCTAAAAATGGAGTATTATTTTTTGAAGCAGTATTGATAAATGAAATAACTCTATCCATAATCACCATGGAATCGTCTCCTTCAAGGTTATCGGTAGCATATTCACCGGGACCGGTCCAATATCTTGTAAGGTTTTTTAATTGTTGGTTTTTCATTGGATCCCATGTTGGCACTGCTTGTTCGGTTGAAAAACACTGGTCAAATCCATTTTCCCAAGGAGGACTATATGCCTCTCCTGTACCTCCTCTTCGTCCATCAGGAACCGTTGTTGACAAAGTTCCAAGGTGCCATTTTCCAAAATGTCCGGTGGTATATCCGGCTTTTTTAGCCACCTCAGCGATGGTAATTTCCTCTTTTTTCATCATTCCTTCATTAGCAAAATAGATTCCATACCGAAATGGATTACGTCCAGTAAGACAACTTCCTCGTGTCGGCGAGGAAACGGCAGAAGCTGCATAGAAACGATCGAATACCAACCCTTCGGAGGCCATCTGATCTAATCCTGGCGTTTTGATTTCCTTATTACCGTTAAAACCTACATCTCCCCATCCTAAATCATCTGCCATTATTAGAATGATATTTGGGAGTTGACCCTTAGGATTATCTTGAGCATAACATGTTAATTGAGCAGAGACTCCTCCACATAATATAGCTAAATAATTTATTGCTTTCATGTTTTATAATTTTTAAAAATCCAATTTATTCAGGACTTATCATTAAAGGTGTGTAATAGTATAACCTATTCATCTGCAATACTTATAATATTGATTATCAAATTATAAATAAACATATTCATAGAATTTATCTTATTTCATCAGTATATATTTAAATTAAAGTTCAGTAATTAAATTATTTAATTAACCCAAGGTATTAAAATTT
>Ga0078972_1011602_pt1 | contig 15673 bp, 10 predicted proteins | sample YelNatPaOPGAMG01_FD_67568 | JGI IMG/M metagenome (GOLD analysis project Ga0078972, IMG submission 67568) | Hot spring thermophilic microbial communities from Obsidian Pool, Yellowstone National Park, USA - OP-RAMG-01 (SPADES assembly) (version 2) | ecosystem: Environmental > Aquatic > Thermal... | reverse complement strand
GTACAGATATCGCATCATATCCAACAACCGTTTGTTTATAACGATGAAAAACTGCTCTCACCTGGTCAACTAAAATTCCTATACAACCTGTTTGTCGTATTTCTCGTGCTAAACTACGCATGAATTTTAATATACCAAAATAATGACCCGCTTGCAAAAAGTTTGACAAAAGTTCTTGCTCTAACTCGTATTGTGACACAATCGCTGACATTGTGTCAACCACAACACAATCAACTAATTTTTTACTAACCAATTTCTTTATCACACCAAGCGCTACATCTATATTGTCAGGTTGACAAAGCAAAATCTTGTTTAAATCTATACCTAACAAATTAAAAAATTTTGTATCAGCGGTGTGTTCTGTGTCAACAAAAAGAATACGCTGTTTTGATATGTTGTTCGCAATAGTCAACGCAAGCGCTGTCTTACCACAGGATTCTTCACCACAAAGTTCTACAATATGACCCTTCGCAAACCCACCTATACCTGTTATCTCGTCAATCTTCTTTATTTTGGTGGAGAGGATTTCTGCTGGTAATTTTTGCATTAGAGTTATAGATATTTAACTAATTTTTTCAATAACATTAGATAAAATTCACCAATTTTGCCTAATATTAACATAAAAACTCGCTAAAATTGTCAATAGGTGAGCAAAAATTGAAATTATAATACAATAATTACGAAAAGGTTCTGTAAAATAGCCGTGTTTGGTAGTTCATAGGTTTTATGTTCGTTTCGGTAAATTATACTTGTGTTCTGATGCGAGTTTGTGTTTGTCAAACGCGCTATTTAAAAATTCTAAATTTATTTTGTCCACTACTTTTAATCAATTTCTGCAACCAATGGTTGCAATTATAACTACGACTTAACATTGTAAACCTTTCTTTCCAACTCTTCTTCTGTACAAAATGGACATTTTGGTGACATAGGATGTTACCTATGTTTTTATTAATTATCTTATCTGCAAAAACTTTTATTTTTTATCTATAGCTTTTTTAGATTCGCTAGGAAATCAACAAAAAAATATTATATAAATCTTTGCTAATAAAAAAGGAGTATTAAATCATTCTGTCTTGTTATATTTGTCATAAATCGGACGTAAAAATTCGTATCCTCGGCTACCATAGATATTACAGATTTTATCTGCTTCTTCTTTTTTACCTTTTTGATAGAGAAAATCAACTATTGATTTAATATCTTCTTGTTTAAAATCTGGTGTTGAGTTTTCTAACATTTCTAAATATACTTCTCCAATAAACTTAACACTTTGTCCTTTATCTTTTAACTCATTAAGATATCTAATAAAAAAAGATGAATGGTAATTCACATCTACATATCGAGCAGACATTTTTACCATCTCAAAATTCTCAGAATTTATCTCTGGAAGGAACACCGTTAACTTACACAATTCTGACAGTATTTTTTTATCATCGTTAGTTAATTCATTTTCTTGTTTCCCTTTATATTTATTTTCAAAAATCCATCGCCAGAAATCTATAATTTTTGCTATTTCTTTGTTTTTAATTGATTGGTTTTTCTCTTTTTTATATTCTTTTTCTTGCATCCAAAAATAATTAATAATTGATATTACTTGTGACACTTCCCATTTATCAAGCAATTTTCTAAATAAACTATTTTCATCATTTATATTTACAATTTCTCGTAAATATCCTTTAGAGATATGATGAACAAGGCGTTCTGTTGAATAACTATCTTTAAATGAATAATTTATTGCATATTCATAATTCTGACTCATTAATTTATACAATTCTTTCAATTCTTCATAAACTTCATTACCAAACAAATATCCCTCCATGAAAGCTTCCCATAATTCTTTATTTTCAATAGTAATTGTCTCTATTTTCTTTTTAGTCCATTCTTTATCTAAATTGTAATAGAAATATGGTAGATATCTTCCAAACCAGACATAACTCTCTATTATTTTATTATTTAAAAGAAAATCGTATTTATTCACTAATTCATTCACTAAATGGCTGTATTCTCTATCAGTTCTTTTTACTCTTAGTGCTAACATAAATAATGCTTCTGTAACTTTACCCCATGTTGAATTTAGAGCAAAAGTTACATAGTCCGTTATATCTTGATTTTCTACTATTTCGCTTTTTAACAACCTATCTATTATTAAAAACAAAATCTTTTGTGCTATTTGAAGATGGTCATCTGGAAATACCTGGTTATCATCATATGCCCATTGTCTAATAAGTTCACTTATTATTTCTATAATCCAAAGATGATTTGGTTTAAATCTATCTCCTTCAACTTTATATTTATCATTCCAAAAATCTTCTGGATCAATATATTTTTCAATAAAATCAAAGAGTTTTCCAAAGTTAATTATTTTTTTATTTTCTAATGCATCGCGAATTCCCCATAGAATATAATATACATATAAATATGCTGTTGTTAAAAATGGCGATAGATCATCAACAAATTTTTCTGGTCTTTCAATAACTGCATCTTTCAAAACGTTAGCTAAACCATCTACAGTTGGACCTTTCCAAAAATCAATTGTTCTAAATGTCTCCAGATATTCTGCTAATTCTTCATTAGACATTCTCAATATTTCATCTTTAGTTAAAGGAGAGGAGTCTGGACCAACACGAACTTTTGGTTCCTTAAAAGTAATTTCCTCTTCTTTTTTTGCAATACCTTTATAATTTTTATACAGCGGTTTGAAATAATCATCTTCTTTTAGCGCTGAATACCATCTTTGCCTTTGATATGCAGAATAAAACTCTCTATATTTTTCTTCAGGATGAGGTTCTCGTGGAACTTTTGTTTCTATAATGTTTTTAATTTTTTCTTTTTCTTCTAAAGAAAATTGACCTACATATCTTTGCAATATTGTGTAAACTTCGGCTCCAAAATGTGGGTTGTTAAAAAGTTCTGCTTCTTTATCCTCTTCTATCATTTTCCAGAAAATATCTTTATAATTATTCCAATCATTTCCAATTACAAATAAAATTAGTCTTTTAAATAATGGATATTTGTATTCTGTAAGCAATCTTGGTATTATTTTTTCTTTTGTGACTTCTATATTATTTTTTGCTTTTGCTGAAAAGACTTCTCTTAATATTAAAGTAAGTGTTACTTCACAGCTTGAGGTAAATTCAGGATTATCAAACAATGAGTTAAACCGTATATATGAAAAATCATATTTTGAATCTTTCCTTTTAAAAATACCTTGCAGTTTATCTGCAAGATTAAAAATAATGTTTTCAGTACACTTTTCTCCAATTTTTTTAGCATTGCCTTGATTAATAAAAGATTCTATAAGCCAGTGTGTATCAACTATTGTTTTTGGTTCTACTGTTTCAAGTCCTAATAATGCAATTGTAAGTTTTTCGTCTTCTGTCCGTTCTTCATCTGGTTTATTAAATATATGTTCATATTTTTTCTTTATTTCTTCCTTTTGTTGTTCAGTATATTTAGGGATCCATTTTACTTGAGTTACAAAATCTACTATCTTTTCTACTTTTTGACAATCTTTAGGATTGTTACTATCTAAAAATTTTGGTAAAAGTTTTTCTAAAATTTCTGTTGCAGGAAGCATATTATCAAATTTTGAATCAAGCCATATAGGTATCAAATCTAATATTTCATCAGTAATTTTTTCAGTTGGTAAGTTTACTAAAATTTTAACAAAATACCACCATATGCGATAGTTATCCAATATTTTATCGTGTTCAATATGATATTTTGTAACCTCTTTAATTATATTTAGTAATTCATCAATATATTCTTCATTGCCTGGAGTAGTTACCTGTTGAGAAACTTTTTCTAAGTAATCTAAAACGTTCCAGTGGGGTATTGACCAATATCCTTCTTTATCAGCAGGTTTTGGACCTGGTGCTTTTTCTGGTGCAAAATAACCTTTCTCTTTTAGTGGGTGGAACCATTTTGTAGATTTTACATTCTTGAAGAAGTAGTCTTCAAACGACTTATCTTTTATCAATTCTATTACCTTGCTACTTACACTGTCTCCTGACAACGCTTCATCAATTATTTTTACTGTTTCATAAAAATTATCTTCTTGGAACATTGGCAGCTCCTTTAGAATTTCATTTTTCACATTTATCTATAGTTTCGAAGTCCAAGCATCTATTGTTTCTTTAAAATATCTGTAGTTTAGGGTTTCATTATTTGGATACTTATGAAGTTTTATTTTATATTTCATTTCAAGCCCCATTTCACCAATTCCGCGGAGTTTAAGATCGCTTGGCACCAATGCGTGGTAATAAAATTTATCATTACTTCTAGTATTTATATAACATCCCTCTAACACGTCTTCAGGATTTAGGCTATATCCGATAAACAAAACACAAAAAGAACCAAAAACGTTATGCAGAAAAAATGTGAAATCGTTATTCGCTCTATAATAGTACATCTTTTGGGATAAGACAAAAATATTATTCTTTGGGGCACCGTGAATACAAAAAACACAGTTTTTATGAATATATTGTGGATTACAATCATCCAAGTAAAATATTTTATCCCTATTAACTATATTACTTTTCTGCAATAAATCATCAATATTTGTTGTAACAATTGATACCGGTTTAAACTTTAGCAGTTTTTTCATTAGAATTTTGAAATTAGCAATTATATTTGGTTCATTTACGATTAACGATTTTGCCAATAGATCCCCGAACAATTCAGGGGACTTTTGTTTGAGGAATTCGAATCTTGTATAATAGTCTTCTGATTGTAATCTATTAAGATCCTCGATCTCTAAAAGGCCTTGGTTTCTATAAATATTTAACATTTCGTCTGAAATTGTATCCCAATTTTTGCCCCCGGCTGCGCAAGAAACACCGGCACCCAAAAATAAAATTAATCTCTTTTCCTCAATTGCATATATTACTTCTGGAGGTATTTGTGGTATTTGTGGTAAATTATGGTTCATCATACACTCCTTGCTTTTTCAAGGCGATTTTTCACCAATTTCCAGACGGGCAGATAAATTTCTTTATGTTATTATTCGGTTAAACCAAAAGGAAATACCAAAGTGGAAGCAGATATATTTCGTTCTGCTAATATTTTCAACTCTTACTGTCCACAAATTCCTTTCATCTCAGAACTTATAATGTTTTGCTAACTTTGGGGCTATTTTGTCAAAACATTATTTTTAACTAACTCTATTTTAGCAATATCTTTACTCTTTATTGTTGCGTAATCATCTGGTAAATCTAATTCTTCAGCATTATAAACACAATTACATTTCCTATTATTCTGCCATCTTTAAGCGTTTTATCTATTTTCTGATATACCATACCCGATTCTAGTTGTTTTAATAACAAATCTGTAAGTTTTTCTTCCAATTTTATAATCATTTTTAATTCTCTTCTTTCTCTTCCTTCCCCATCCTGAATTTTATGTCATAGTTTATGATAAAGTTTAGTTCTTCTTCAGTGAAACCATAATGTTTTGCTAACTCGCGGTCTATTTGGTCCATGATGTGTTTGGATTTGTTTAAAAATCCTTTATATGGATAAGGTAAATCCTTTCTATTGTTTTCCACATCTATATATATTTTATTCAATATTTCCGAAAGTTTTTTAAGCAAATTTATACTAGTGTATTTGATAATGTCCATATCAATTGGAAATATAAAAATATCTTTGTCTCTAAGTACTATTCCAGTTCTTCCCATAAAATACTTATCTACCCAAAAATAAAATAAATTTGAATTTAATAAACAAAAAGCGATTTTAGAATATTCTTCATTTAAGAAGTATATCACACTTAAATTATCTTTTGATTTATTCAATTGCGCTCTTACAAAATAACGAGGAGCATTATAATAATAAACTTTATTATTATTTTTATCTTGAGATATATAGTTGTATAATAGTTTTTTTTGATTATAAATTTTTTTAAGAATTTCATGTTGTATTTTTGTACCAATTTTAGGTATTGCACCTTTCAAGATAAATTCATTAACTTTTGTATATTTAATATTATGAAACAAAAATAAACGATCTTCAGTTTTAAATTTTAAATAATCCGTAGTAAATATACTCTCATTTCCTATTATATTTTTAACTAAAGATATCACAAATCTACCACTTTCTAAACCTTCAAACAGTTGACTAGGTCTGTCGCTAAAATTACTAAACCAAACTATATTTTTACTCAAAAATAAATCTTGAAGATATATCATTCTATCTGTACAAATTGCAGGCTGTTGAAGTATCATTCCAAACCTTCCATCATTTTTCAACAAATTTAAACTCCTTTCAACTACAAAAGCGTATAAATTCCCACAACTTTCGGTTTTATACCCTTTAATTTTGTATTGATTTTTGACTTTTGAGTATTCAACATATGGTGGATTACCAATTATTACATCAAACCCACCATCTTTTATTATTTCATTAAATTCTACATACCAGTTAAATGGTTTATAGTTTTTTATAAAGTCATCATAACTTACATTATAGTCATCTTTTTGTTTTTGATTAATTTTATTATTTAAACTAGCCAAAATTTCATCTATTTCTTTTTTCTGTTTTTGATAAAACTCAAATTTTTTAGCAATTTGTTCACCAAAAGTTAATTGATTTGCTCTAAATTGTGATAATTTTTTACTCAATTCTAAAATTTCATTTTTTATACTATGAACGAAAAGGCCAATACTATCTTTTTCTATATCAACAATACCAACAAGTGTATTACCTGCTTTTATGTTAAAATCAATATCAGGTAGTGGCTCAATATGGTTAACATCATCAATTTGTGCAGCAAGTTTTAAGAATAGACGCAATTTACAAATTTCTGTTGCTTCTTCTACAATATCTACACCATATAAATTGTTAACAATTATTGTTTTTAATATGAAATAGTTTACATTTGGGTGTTCCTTAATTTTTTGTATCTCTCGTTCAAAAAAAGTTCGCCAGTATTTTGAGTTTGCTTTTTTAAATTCTAAAAATTTTTTGTTAATTATTTTTTCATACATTGGGAATAGAATATTTAACGCTGCGAAAAGAAATGCACCGCTGCCTACTGTAGGGTCTAAGATTTTTATGTTTTTTAGAATATCAAAATATAAATGTTTTAATGTCTCTTCATCTTTTAAATTATCAATGAAATCAAGTGCAAACTTTTCTATATCAAGGTTAAATGTTATAAAATCATTTATATCTTTTATTTCACCATTTTGATATGCTTTTTTTATTTCTTCAACTCGTTTTTCTCTATCTGTGACACCTTCATAAACATATTTTTCAATATTAACCTTTTTTAAAAAATGTTCATAATTCTTTATCCCAATTCTATCAAAAATATATGGGATTATTGTGTTCCTACATATATAACCTGTTATATCTTCTTTTGTATAATATGCACCAAGTTCTTTTTGGTTTATATATTTTTCAAAAATATAACCAAGCACATCAGGATTTATCTCGTTTTCGTTTCTTAATGGTCTTTCATCAAGATACCAGATATATCTGTCAAAATAATCAATGATTTCTTTAAATGCTTCATTTGGGATTGAAATATCTTTGTATTTCTTCTCAATAGTATGATGTAAAAAGAGTCCACCGTTTAAATATGGTACATTGCCATATTTTTTCTTAAATTCTTCTGATTTATCTTTTTTAGCAAAACCTTCAAAAAACAATCCTTTTAAAAAATCAGAATAAAAATTCCCTTTCTGTTTTTCAATTTCATTGAACTTGTTTTTTAAATAATCATAATCATTATCTATAAATCCTTTCTTTTGAATAAAATAGATGAACATCAGTCGGTTTAAGATTACAGAAGTATACCATTCAGCATCTTTTTCTACAGGTATTCCTTTAATAAATTTTAAAAATTTGTCATGAGATTTTTTAAACTCAACATAGAATTTTTTTGTAACTTTTTCTGTATCAAAAGCAGTATCAATTTTTTCTTTAAGTGAAAGTTTGCCAGTTATATCTTCTGACACTTCAAAAAAACGTATTTTTTCTTTGAAAAGTTGTGTTTTGTTGTTTATTTCATCATAGGTAAGTTTTCTAATTCTCTCTTTCTTATCTTCGGTGAGCTTTATATTATAGATGTTTATTTGCTTATCATCTGGAGTAGTAAAGAGATAAATTGCATCAGGATATTCTTTTTTTAAATCTTTTATTATTTTTTTTTCAAACTCAGGGTTGAGATTTTCCAACCTGCCAAGAATAATCTGAAAATCATTTTTTTCAAAAGCAATCTGTAAATCAAGTATATTTTCTTTATTTTCTATTTCAGGTATACGGATTTTTTTAAATACAGGTTCATAGTTTAATTCTTCTATAAAAAGTTTTTTTAAGTCCATAGATTATAAAAGTCCTTCAGAACAAATTATTTTAGTTGTTAATTTTTCCTTTTTTCTTTCTTCTTGTATATTTTTAACTATTTCTGATAAATTAAATGCGTTATATATTTCAATAAGTTTTTCTACTAAGAAACTACCAGTGATTTTTTCTTTTTTAAATTTATGCAATACTGCAATAATATGTTGTGGCAAGTCGGAAGTAAAAATTCGTTCTAATAGTTCAATCTTTTCTCTTTCTTTTGTATCCTTAGTTTGTAAGAAATATGTTTTTAATTCTTTCTTTATATATTGTTGTGCTTTTGATAAAGTTTTTCCTTTTTCTTTTTCTGTTTCAAGCAAAGATACTTCGTTCTCAAAATCTCTAAATATTTTGTTAACTATAGAATTATATCCTTTTGGTAAATTTTCTCTTTTAGTTTCTTTTGAACATTTTATTTTTTCAAGAATTTCATTAACATCTGTTGTTAAAATCTTGCCTTCATTATCAACAAAATATAGTTTGTGATAATCAAGGTTTTTACAATAACAATATACATAAAATCCTTTGTCATTTGTTGAAATCATAGCGCTTCTTACACCATCCGGCATATTTTTAATTTTTTCAAAATACTCAGGGTTATTGTTTTTTAAGTCAAGTATTATTCTTTCTGCTTCATCTAAAGCGGTCATCTCATCTTTCACATCAGCATCAAGTATTTCTTCTTTACCTTCATAAATGTCATACATTGATTTTTCATTTAATATTTCTCTTTCATCTAAAATTTTGCTATCTTCACCAAGAATATTGTGAATTTCTTGGATACGATTATGGACCCTATCACTTAAATTAAGTTCTTTATCAATCTCTGTCTCAGGAAGAAAGTTATATACATAAATAAACTCTGATTCACTTCCAATTCTGTCAACCCTACCAATTCTTTGTATTAAACGAACTGGATTCCAATGTATATCATAGTTGATAACGACATTACAATCTTGCAAGTTTTGTCCTTCAGAAAGAATATCTGTAGAAATTAGTATGTCAATCTCTTTTTGATAAGGTTTAAGTTGTCCTGAACGAGTGTTTGCTTTTGGTGCAAATCTTATAATTATGTCACTGAGGTCTGATTTACTGGTTGAATATTCAATTTGTTTATTTTTTATTTTTTGAGAAATTACTTTGTAGATATATTCAACTGTTTCTTCATATTCGCTAAAAATTAGTATTTTTTGTTCTTTAATTTTGTTAATTAGTTCTATTAGTGTATTAAGTTTATCATCCAATGATGGGTCTTTTATTATCGGTTCTACAAGGTTTTTTAGTTTCTCAAGTATTAGTAAATCTTTTGTAATATCTTCTTTCAGTTTATCTATATTAAAATCATTTAAATCATATTTAGCATTCTCTATTTCTAAAAATTCGTAAAGTTCTTCATTATATACATCATCTCCATATGAAAGTATTTCTTCTTGTGATTCTCTACCTGATATGAATATATTTCTTTTCAAACCTTCTAAAAAAACCTTATGGATATTTATCATTCTGCTGATAGTTTCATAAAATGCGTTAGCAGAACTTTCTAATCTTTTAAAAAGCAATATCTTCATAAGACCTTTAAGTTTTTGTCCTGCTTTTGATAATCCTTCATAAATTTTTTTCTTCTTAGCTTCGTCTTTCAAATAAGCAAACAAACCATACCTAGCATAAGTAAGTTCTTTTTGGATAGCATTCTTAATTTCTTCATAAAGACCTTCTTTATATGTTTTATCAATCTTATAATTTATTGTTTGTAGTATTCTTTCAGGAAATTCTAATCTTTCTTTAGGGTCATAAATTGGTGAGTTTATAATATCTTTTCTTTTCCTTCTAATCAAAATGTGTTGCAGTAAACTTACTATTTTTTGATGGTCGCCTTCATATTTGTCAAAGTATTTTTTTAATTCATTAGGAAAAACAGGGATAGATGTTTTTTCATACTGGTGAAACAACTTTATTTGGTTATAAATGTCCCAAACAGTTTTGTTTTGTGGTGTTGCTGTAAGCAATATTACTTTTTTATTTAAAAGATATGGTTGTAAAATTTTGTATCTATCTGTATTATTGTTTCTAAAATTGTGAGATTCATCTATTAGTACTATATCATAATCTTCTAATTCTTCTTCATCTAACAAACTATAATTTTCTATTTTGTTACCATCTTCATCTACTGGATATTGCAGAAGCCCCATTGAATAAACTTTTGCACCTAACTCATATCCTTCATTATATTTTTCTTGCCACATTTTTTCTAACGATTTTGGACATATGATTAGTGCCCTTTGATTTTTAGTTTCTTTGTAATACTTAAGTATAGCAGTTCCAATGTAACTTTTACCAAGTCCTACTACATCAGAAATAAAAACACCACCGTATCTTTCAATGATTTTTATTGCACGATAAAATGCTCTTTTTTGAAAACTATATAAATTTGGCAAATTCATTTCATCAAGCACAGTTACTGTTTTATCAATCTCAATTCTATCTTTCACAAGATTGTAAAGCGTTTTAAGATAAATATCATATGGTGTTACTTCGTTTAACACCCATGAGTTTTTTAAAACATTTATTAAAAATTCATCAAACTCTTTTGCTTCATTCCAAAGAACATCAAACCAATTGTTTAACTCTTCAAAATTTTTATTACCTCTTACAACTACATTTAACTCAGAATTATGTGATAATCCACTTGTAGAAAGATTGCTACTACCTACTATTGCAATCCCTTTATCTATAGATTGGTCATCTAACTCAAAGATATATGCTTTTGAATGAAGTTTTCCTTTTGTATAAACTTTTACTTGGACCCTACCTTCTTCTATTAATTGAGCAAGGGTTTTTACCCCTTCGTAATTCTCATCAGTTTGGTAAAGCAATTCTAATTCTCTTTGTTGTGACTTAACTGTAGATTCAATTATATCTTTTATAGTATCTTTACTTTGATAATCAACTTGATTATTTTTATATTCTTTAGCTAGTTCTAATCTCACAAATCCTTCAGCGAGTTCGTCTAAAGTTTCTTGGTCCGTTGTGTTGCCAATGAGTAATTTTAAATTTTTTATTTTATGCAAATTCTCTTTTATATAGTTAAACCCAGTAAGATGGAAATAACCCACTGCCATTTTACTTAATTTTGATCTTTTTAAGAGTAAGTTGATAGCATCTTTTAAAAGAAAAGATTTGTTGTCAATAATATCTGGTAGATTAGATTTCATAAAATTTATTTTAAAAATTTCCCTTTTAATTTTTTAAATTATATAAAAAAAATCTAAATGAAATCAAGTGAGATTTCTGATAATCAAATTAAAATTTATGATCATCACAAAACCACAACTTTTGTTGGTGGTTGGATAAATTTTTTAAAATTTTCTGCGTTTTGTTTGCTACCAACGATGTCGCCATAGTGGATTGGTATTGCGAGGTCGGGTTTTGTGAGGTTTACTAACTCTGCTGCTTCTTTGTCTGTCATTGTGTATGTCCCGCTAACAGATTTTTTTGGATATATGGGTCATTTTGTCTAATATTTATTTAATGGGTAAGAATCTGTTTCTTAGATAAAGATTTTTCAAATTTCTTTGCTGTTTTTTTAATATACTTCATTAATTCAGAAATACTTTTGCCTTTTGTTTCATTATAAATTTTTTCTCTTATCAAATGAATCTCTTTCATTGGTTTTGGTTCTTTTTTATACATAATTATCTAATAACCTCCTGGGGAGTACAGATTTCTATTTCTTTATATCCTTCTTTTTTATTCACTCCGTTGACCTTTAATTTTGTTGTAAGTTTTACTATATGCTCAAGATTCCAACTTACAACAACATCTAAATCATACACTACAGCAAAAGCAATATGTAGAAGATCTAATTTATATTTTTCAGGTACAATTTTTTCATACATATATTTTTCCATTAACTTCTCTACTTCTATAGTAGATTTTAAAACTATAGGGTTATATTTCTCAATTAACTTTTTTAATTTGTTTTTGATATCTTGCGGGGCTTTTTCTATCTCAGTATGTACTACTTCGGAAATATAAATTTCAAATTCACCAAATTCAATTTCATGAAATAATTCTTTTGTCAATTTTTGTTCTTCTGGGACATCTTCTGAAATTAAAAAATTCCAAACTGATGTTTCAATATATAATTTGAGTTTTTTCATTTTTAATTTATATACAAAATAAATTTTGTCTTTTCAATTTGCATAAATCTTATATCACAAAATCACAACTTCTGTTTGTGGATTTACAACTTTTGCAAAATTTTCTGCGTTTTGTTTGCTACCGACGATGTCGCCATAGTGGATTGGTATTGCGGTGTCAGGTTTGGGACAAATATTTTTTGCAATGCTAAAGCATTGCCCTACATATAGTGAGTTTATCGGGTTTGTGAGTTTGTTGGGTTAATTGAGTTAATTTAGTTTGTGAGTTTACGGGTTTGTTGAGTTTATAGTGTTTTAAACTCTATAACCCAATAACTCATTAACCAAATAACTCTATAACTCATCAATTCATCCTATTTATGCGAAACTATTTTTTCTTTTCGTCTAAATCTCAAACCATACTTTTTTATCACTTCCTCTGCTTCTTATTGTATTCAAAAACTACAAAATGACACAAAAATTAAACTAGGCGAAAATTTAATTCTTTAAGAATTATCTCCATTTATCTAAAATTTTTTTAATTTTATCAGAAACTTTTTCTCGGGCAAGGTGACGATCTTGTAGTTCAAAAACAAGTTCATCATAGTTTGTATAATTATGTCTGATATGCGCTTTCACTGCAAGAACAATAGCTTCTGGATTAAGTTCTTTTGCTATTGATGACCGCCCAACACGACCACTATGCTTTTTACAAGCATATTCTGCAATTTTTATCTCTTCGCCTAAAGGACAATTTGGAAATAACTCTCTAATTTTTTTAGCAAATTTTTCTATATATTCTCTATCTAACTTCTCACGTTTGATTGCAGAAAGTTCTTTTCTTCTTTCCCTTTCTTCAGCATCAGCAAGACATTCTTCCTTAGCTTTCTTGAGCGCTTCCTCCTCTACTAATACTCCTTGACGTTCATATCGTTTTCGTGTTCTACTCCATTTAACAACCACTGCATAAATCTTTGAATGTTTTATAGAACGTCTTGTTATACAAACATCACCTGAAGGAAGGTATACCAAATGCTCAAGACCAGCACAAGAAAGACAAAGTGGTTGTCCTTCTTTAAGATAAATAAAATTATGTGCGAATATCTCTTGTTTACATTTTGAACATTGTGTGCCTTTTCTGACTATAAAAACTACAATTTCTTTTTTTTCAGAATACATTGTTTTTATATATACCCAAATTTATTCTATAAGTCCTCTATCTTTTAAGTTTTTCCATATTAGTTTTTTCTTCTGGTATACATATCTCATATATTGTATGAAATTTGACCATATAGTTGTATCATTTAAGAAATCTGACAACTCCTTTATTACTGAACAGTAATATCCAGCATAGTTTACTCTAGACGATTTCCCAGAGTTTAGATGAAAATCAATCAGAAGTTTATGCATTTCTATACAAAGGTTAATATACTCATTCTCTTTTAGTGTTGGAGGATTTTTTAACGCAATCCTTAACCATTTATATAAATCACTTTCTTCTGTTTTATGCCTTTTATATATGCTATTTAATTCTTTATAGTTGGATAGATCTTTCGTAGATACTATTCGTATTAAACTATATTTAGCAATGAGTTTGATAATATCCATTTCAAACTTTTTATGATTTTTATTAAAGTATTCAAATGCTTCTTTTTCATTCCCTTCTGCAAGAAGAAGTTTAATTTTTAATCCAGGATTATCAAAATAAAACTTGTCTTTATTTTGAGCTTCTACTAAAATTTTTTCATATACTTTAGGCCATTTTGAAATAGAATTAGCATATTCACGAATTTCTTCAAATATTTCAGCAGATGGATTTTCAAAAAAATAGTCAACCTTTGCATCAAGCACCACTTCTTTATTGCCAAGTTTCTCTTCTGCTTTAACCAAATAAGATAAAATTTCTTCGTCTTGACCAAAACGATTTAGTCCAACCTTTGCCCATTTCTCAACTGTTTCCCAATCTTTATTTTTCTCATAATAATCTAATATATCTTTTAAGAAACCCCGATGCACTTTTGCAAATCTTTCTTTTATTGATAAAACTTCTTGTATATTGTTTTCTGCTTCAGATATAGCAATAAGTCCGTATACTTCTTCAGGCAGTGATGACCCATTATTATTTTTCCATTTTGCTTCAACTACTTGCCATAATCTGTCTAACAAAATTTTTCTTTGTTTATAATTTAGAACTTTAACTAATCCATTATATCCACCATAGTAACTATATCTTTTTGCTAATTCTGCAATTATATCTATAACTTCTTCAAAATTATTTTTTGTTTTTAGCAAACTTTGTGTATAGCATGCTATTGCATCTGAAAAATTTACATAAATATTGTCAATGACACTATAGTTACCAACAATATCAGTTGTATCAGTTGCTGATTGTAATAATTTAAAAAGTTTATCAAAACATTTTACTGCTACTTTATGTTCAGATTGTTTTGAAATGTTTATAGTTTTTGTTAGAAGTTCAGTAAATGTGTCTGTCCAGGCTTCAAAATTGCTATAGTCATCATTGTCAGTATTCTCATAACTCCAATTATTGCCGTCAACATAAGAAACATAACTTCCTGAATAGGACTCTTTCGCAAACTCATCTATTTCTTTAAGAAGTTGTTTAGGATTATCTTTTTTAACAGGTTTTGTATTCAATAGTTTAGGCAGGTTTTCTTTAATCCATTTTCTTCTTTTACCTATTGAAAGTGTATTGAGAAACCTCATCAAATGAATAGCAAGTTCTTTTTTATCTAACTGTAATAAATCTTTTTGAGTAATCTTTTTCATCTATAAGTCATAACTTCTGCTGGTGGGTTCATAAGTTTTAGCGTTTTGTTTGCTACCAACGATGTGGTGTAGTTTAATCTACTACATTTTATCATTCTTCCAATAGCCACTTCCATAATGGAACAAATTTGATAGTTTTTCCTTTGTGTCTTTCTTCGGACTCGTAATCCCAACTGATAATTTCAAGGTTGTTACAGTTTAGTTCTTCTGATGCAGTTAATAATGACTTTATTTCTCTTTCTTTTGTGTTTGTATCACTAATATTATAACATACCTGTATTAATTTATTGATTTTTGTTGTTTGTTTTAGCATAAAATCTACTTCTTTACCATTTTTTGTTTTATAATAAAAAATATCTATATTTGGTTTGTAATTTCTTCGTAAAAGTTCACAAAAGACAA
>Ga0078972_1011600_pt1 | contig 15675 bp, 15 predicted proteins | sample YelNatPaOPGAMG01_FD_67568 | JGI IMG/M metagenome (GOLD analysis project Ga0078972, IMG submission 67568) | Hot spring thermophilic microbial communities from Obsidian Pool, Yellowstone National Park, USA - OP-RAMG-01 (SPADES assembly) (version 2) | ecosystem: Environmental > Aquatic > Thermal... | reverse complement strand
GAGAACATGCTGTAGTTTATGGAGAACCAGCAATAGTTGCATCAATAGATAAAAGAGTTTATGTTTCAATTAAATTGCGTAATGATAATTTAATAAAAATTAATGCTCTCGATTTACAAATTCCAGGTATAGCTTTAACTTTTGAAGAAGATGGAGAATTAACTCTTGAAACAGACTATGGAAAAGTTATAAAAGCTGTAAGTTATATTAAAAAAGCTATCGAATTGACTTCTAATTATATTGATAATTATAAAGGTGCACATATAATCGTTAAATCTACAATGCCTGTTGGTGCAGGATTAGGAACAAGTGCAGCAGTTGCTATTGCAACAATTAAAGCTTACAGTTTAGCATTAGGATATGAGCTTAATAATAAAGAAGTAGCTAATATTGGATATACAACAGAAAAAGAAGTACAAGGATCAGCTAGTCCAATGGATACAAGTATAGCTACTCATGGGGGATTGCTTTTAATAAATCCTAAAAGTGAAGAAATTATTTCAAAACTTAATGTAAAAATCGATTTACCATTTGTAATAGGATATGTTGCAAGAGAAGGGTTAACCGCTCAATTAGTAGCATATGTGAGAGAAATGAAAAATAAAATGCCTTATATTATTGATCCTATAATAAAAACTATAGGAGATATAGTTAAAAGAGCAAAAGATGCATTTTATAAAAATGATTTAAATGAAATAGGTTGCTTAATGAATATAAATCATGGATTGCTTGATGCTCTAGGAGTTTCTACAAAAAAATTAAATGATATGGTTTATGCTGCTAGAAGTGCAGGTGCTTTAGGTTCTAAGCTTACAGGAGCTGGTGGAGGAGGATGTATAATAGCTTTAGCACCAGGCAAAATTACAGAAGTATCAACAGCAATAAAAATAGTTGGTGGACAAGTAATAGAAACAGAACTTTCATATGAAGGAGTCAAAAAAGAAGAAAATAAAAAATTTACTTAAAAAAAGCTACTAAAAATATTCCAATAATTTCCCATATTGCTCCAAGCATTAAAAGAATAATAACTATTAAGTATATTTTTAAAGCATCTTTTATAGATTTTTTAAAAGCTTCAAATCTGTTAGTAGAATATCTTTCAGGAAAAATAATTGATAAACTTATATTTATTCCAGCTGATGCAGAAAAAACATATGCACTTAATTCGAGAAACAATGTGCCTAAAGCTACAATTGTAAGAATATTAAAATTTTCAAATATTTCATAATATGTTATTCCTATCATTAATCCTCTTAAAAAAGTTATTAAACTAATGAAAATTGCTCCAATAAAAGGTAACAATCCAGGAAGCGTTGTTGATAAAAAAGCTCCTGAAAAAAGATTATAAAGAAAAGTGAAAATTATTGCTTGAAGAATATTTCCACTTTTTAAAGCTTCAAGAACATAAGAAAATGGTTGATAAGTAGATATAAACTCCATAATAAAATTTTTAAATTGAATAGCAAATGGATTTTCTATAGCTATTAATGAAAAACCAATAAAGAAAGATAAAACATAAAGTATAGCTATAAAAAATATTATTTTCTTTATTTTTAATAGAACCTTGATTACTTCTTTAAATAAATTATTCATTAAAAGAAATGATAATTGAACTATTATATATAGTTTAGTAAAATAGGTGTTTTCTTTCTAAAAAACTTTTATACATAACTTACCATGAATTCACATATAAATGCTAATATTATTGCACTAATGATTAAATTTCTTCCACTATATTTATTAAAGCCAGTAAAATAGAAAACTATACCTATTAAAGCCATTAGATTATAAATTATTCTAAATAATTTAACAATAGAAATTTTTATACTTTGTAAAAATGATTCAAGACCAGAAATAATATTATCTATGAATTTTCTAAATGGATCATAAAAATTATCTTCATTATAATTAAAGAAAAAATGAAGATTATAAGGTATTAGGAAAAAGAAAATAAATATCAAATTTAAGATTTTTTTCATTATTAAACCCAAAAATATTTTTAATTTTTAATTTATAAGCACCAATAATTTTTATTTAAGTAAAAATATTTATAATAAAAGGAATTGGGAGTATATTTAACGCCTATAATTATTAAAAAAATAATTAAAATAAAAAATTTAACTGGATGGAAATTAGCAATAGATGCAAATGGATACTTATATCAATTTTTATCATTAATTAGGCTTCCAAATGGAACACCTTTAAAAGATAAAGAAGGAAAAATTACATCTCATTTAGCTGGATTATTATTTAGAACTACAAAACTTTTATGTGATTATGGAATAGAAATGATTTTTATTTTTGATGGAAAACCTCCAATTTTAAAAAGTAAAGAAATAATTAAAAGAAGAGAATTAAGAGAAAAAGCTACTAAAGAATGGATTGAAGCTTTAGAAAAGAAAGATTATGCAAAAGCTTTTTCTAAAGCAATTACTTCAAGTAAACTTTCTAAAGAAATGATTGAAGATTCTAAAAAATTGCTTAATTTTATGGGAATACCTTATATACAAGCTCCAGGAGAAGCTGAAGCACAAGCAGCATATTTAGCTAGCATTGGAGAAGTTGATGCTGTAGAAAGCAAAGATTATGATAGCCTACTTTTTGGTACTCCAAAACTTGTAAGATTTTTAACTTTAACTGGTAAAGAATTTTTACCTAGTAAAGGAATTTTTAGAAAAATATATCCAGAAATAATAGAATTAGAAAAAATTAAAGAAAAACTTGGAATAACAAGAGAACAATTAATAGATATAGCTATTTTAATTGGAACAGATTTTAATGAAGGAATATATGGAATTGGACCAAAAAAAGCTTTAAAATTAATAAAACAATATGGTTCTATAGAAAATCTTCCAAGCAATATAAGAAATAAAATTGATGAAAATTTTAATGAAATTAGAAAAATTTTCTTAAATCCAGAAATTAATAAGCAATATAAAATAGAATATGGAATTTTTCAAGAAGATAAAATATACGATTTTTTATGTAATGAAAAAGGTTTTAATAAGGAAAGAGTTAAAACAGCTATAGAAAGATTAAAGAAATTTTATGAAAGAAAAAATCAAGAAAAATTGGAAAAATGGATAAATTAATCTATATAAATAAAAATTCATGAAAAAATGCCTAGCCTAGTCGAAGCCTGAGTATCGACTAGCCGTTAATTACTCAACCTTTCGGTTGAGTAACCACGTGCTAATCGATATCTCAAGCATACTCCTAAGCTAGGCATGTTAAAATTAACATAAAAGATTTATAATACTATCTCTCTAATATTTTAGACTTAAAAGTATATTTTATTTTAGAAAAATTATAAGTAAAATATTGAATAAAATAATTCTATATTTTAAGGCTTTTTACATAAGGAGTGATAAAAATATGTTACAAAAAGATAAATTTGAATCAGATATAGAAGAAATAACTTATAAAATTTTTTTAAAAGCGAATTCAAAAACTAAAAATATAATAAATAATTTAAAAGAAAAATTAATTGAATTACATAAAAAGAATATGGTTAAAATAAGTCATTCAGTTATGGAGCTTGTTTGTGCAAAATATTTAATTGAGAAAGGTTATGAAATAATAGATGTTGAGCATAAATTAAATGAATTATTAGTATGTGATATTTATGGTTTAAGAGGTGAAGGAGATTTAATAGTAGAAATAGAAACTGGTTTTATTCCTCCTGAAGGTGCTTTAAAACCTAGTATTTATAGTATAGCAAGAATTATAAGTAAAATTGCTAGATATAATATATTTTCAAATAAATTTGCTTTAGGTACTCCTCCATATTATATTTTAATGATTCCAGAATTATTTTTTAAACCAATAAGAGAAAGAAGCATTAAAGAAGCATTAGAATTGAAAAAAATTTGTGATATTTATTATAGAAATCCTCCAATAGAAGCTGAAGATATTAGAAAAGCAAGATTACATACGATTTATATAATAGATGTAGATAATGTAAAAACAATCGAAATGGATCCTGAAAATTATATGGATACTTATATTTCAAGATTAAAATCATATTTTCCATCGATTTAGAAGTTAAATATTGCTCTTTTAAATAAATTTTATTATTAATTTTATTTTTAAGGAGGGGGAAATTTAAATGAATTCTATTGAAAAAATAAAGAATTTTTTATTAAATATGCTTTCACCAAAAGTTTCCGATATTATGTCTAGCCCTGTTATAACAATCGATAAAGATGCATCTATTATGGAAGCATTAAAAATTATGACAGATAATGAAATAGGAAGCTTAATAGTTACTCATAATAATAAACCTATTGGGATATTTACTAGAAGAGATTTAATGGAAAGAGTACTTGTTAAAAATCTTGATTTAAATAAAACATTCATATATAATGTAATGTCTTCTCCATTAATAGGAGTGAAAATAAATGAAAATATAGTAAATGCTATAAAAGTAATGGAGAAAAATAATATATCAAGACTTGCAATATTTGAAAATAATGATCTTAAAGGAATATTAACTATGACAGATATAAGATTAAAATTTTCAAGAGGATATTTATCTCCTCAACTTATTATAAAAAAATGGTTTGTAGATACTTTAGCATATTTCATTTTTTGGACAATTATTTCGACAATTATACAAATATACATAGTTAAACTTACATGGCAACAATATATTATAGGATCTACTGTAGGAACAATAGCAACATTATTATTCAGTGGGCTTTATGGTAGATTTTTAGATTGGTTTAGAAGGAAATTTAACGTATAATTTCATATTTATTTTTAAAAATTTGAAAAATTTTAAAAATAAAAAGGAAAGGTTAAAATACAACCATTTAAATAAAGAAAATTTAGAATTAAAAATGTCAAGAGAATTTAGGTATAGAGGTTATACAATAGAAGAAATGCAAAAAATGTCGATGGATGAAATAATAAAATTATTGCCAAGTAGGCAAAGAAGGTCTTTAGGAAAAAGAGGGTTAACATTAGCGCAAACAATATTATTAAGAAAAATAAGAGAATATAAACAACAAAAAACTGATAAACCAATTAAAACACATTGTAGAGATATGATAATATTACCAGAAATGGTAGGATTAACAATCCATGTACATAATGGAAAAGAGTTTGTACCAGTAAATATAAAGCCGGAAATGATAGGTCATAGACTTGGAGAATTTGCAATAACGAATAAAAGAGTTATACATGGTAGAGCTGGGGTTGGAGCTACTCGTTCATCTATGTATGTTCCTTTAAAATAAATTATTTTCTTCAAATTTGTATTATTTAAGTAAAGAATCTAATTTTATAAAAATAAAAAAACATTATAAATAACTTAAGATAATTTATTATGATAAATATATGAATTATGATAAATATATGAATTCAAAAGAAGAATTATTAAAATTTCTTAAAGAACAAATTAAAATTGAGAATGAAATAGTGAATTCATTAAATAAATCTTTAGATAGTATAGAAAATCCTGTTGTTAAAGGAACTTTGAAAGGAATTTCTTTAGATTCTATAAAACATGCAGAAATGTATGCTTCAGCTATTAATTTATTAAGAAGAATTTCTAAAGCTCTTACACAAGAAAAACTTGATGAACAAAAAGAACTTGTAAAAAAACATATAGAAATAGAAGCAGAACTTATTAAAAAAATTAAAAAAATAATGCCTGAGATTAAAAATGAAAAAGTCAAATTCCTTTTAAATGCAATACTATTAGATGAAGAAAGACATCATGCACTTCTAAAAAAAGTTTTAGAAATACTTGTTAAAGGAGAAACAATAACAGAAGAAGAATGGTGGGAAATTATTTGGAAAGAAGTACCATTTCATGGAGCACCAGGAGGATAAGTTAAATATTAAGAAAATGAAAAATATAAAATGCGAATTATGGACAATTGGACACAGCAATCGTTCATTAGAAGAATTTTTAGAATTATTGAAAAAACATAGAATTAAAATTCTTGTTGATATTAGAAGGTTTCCAACTTCAAAAATTGAACATTTTAAAAAAGAAAAAATGGAAGAGTGGCTTCAAAAAAATGATATAGAATATATATGGCTTGGTGAGGAACTTGGAGGATACCGTTATGGAGGATATAAAAAATATATGAAAACTAAATCTTTTAAAAATGGAATAGAAAAACTTCTTGAAATTGCAAAAATGAAAAGAACATGCATTATGTGTATGGAAATTAATCCAAAATATTGTCATCGTAGATTTATTTCAAATTATTTAGAGAGAAAAATGGATATTAAAGTAATTCATATTATAAAAAAAGGGCAAACATTATTATAATATTAAAGAAGATATAAATAGGAAAACTGGAATGAAGTTTCTAATCCAATTTTATATTATTTTTTAAGAATAACGCCGGGGGTGGGAATTTCATTAAGAGTGTGAATATTCACACTCTTAATTTTGAACCCACGCGGTCCAAAATGGACCACAGGCTTTCTAAAACTACTCAAGGCTTACGCATATTCTGCGCCATATCCACTAGGCGACCCCGGCCTTAAGAAATTTTTAATCTTTGCTTAATAAAAAGTTTTAATCTTTGCTTAATAAATGCTACTATGGTTGCTTTATTTTTAAAAATAAAAAAAGAGCTATTTAATTGCTTCAATTAGCATTTCTTACTTTCTTTTTTTATAAATAGCAATTCTATAGCATTTTTTTATGTCTTGATCCTTTTTGGCAACAACATATGGCCTTGTTGTTAAATACCAAAATATTCTTTAAAATTTCTCTAATATAAAAAAAGATTAAATTTGTATTAGTGATTACCCTCTTCTTACATGCATTTTTCCTCAGCATCAAAAAGTGCTCATAAAACATTGCTGTACATTCTTTACAATATTCAATATTGAACTTTAGTTCTTGTGAATGGTCTATTTAAGAAATTGAAAAGAAATATGCTTCTTCCTTTAATTCTTCATTTTCCATTAGTTAATAAATGAGACTCATATGTTTTTCTCGATACAATACTTTTGCTAAGTAATGTCTAAATGTTTCTGAAAATTCTTTATCTTTCACTTTAAGCTTAATTGCAAATATTCTCTCTAAGAATGCTTATAAGATTTGGTTAATTTTGAATAAAGAATATTAAGTAGAGCTTAAAATAATTTTTCTTTATGGATAGAGGATATAGATATCTAGAACATATGTCCGATTTATATATTGAAGCTTATGGAGCTAATCTTGAAGAAGCTTTTGAAGAAGCAGCTAAAGCAACATTCAATGCTATTACAGATTTAAATAATGTTTCTCCTTTAATTATGAAGGAAATTATTATTGAAGGATTTGATGAATATTCTTTACTTTATAATTGGATTGAAAAACTTTTACAAATTTTTGAGATAGAAAATTTTATTCCATGTATTTTTAATATTAAAAAAATTTCTAAGAAAGAAGATAAAATTTTCTTAGAAGCTATTATTAAAGGAGAAGAATTTAATTATGAAAAACATACTCATGGAATAGGAATAAAATCTATGACTTATGCTTTAATGGAAATAATTTATGAAAAAAATAAAGTTATTGTTAGATTTCTCTTAGATATATAGTCTATTTTTATTATTTCATTCTTTTAAAATTATTCCTTTCTTTTCTATTTCTGGTATAACATAATCTAAACCTAGATTTCTCAATGTAGATTTTTTAGGTATTCCTCTTTCATCCCATCCTCTTAATTCATAATACCATGAAAGCATTTTATCATAAGTTTCTTTATCAAGTTTTCTTCCAGCATAAGGACCTTTAGTATATGGTTGCTTAAACCATTTTTCAGGTGGATAATCCATTTCTCTATTCCAATATCCAAGCTCTCTTATCCAAAAAGCTCTTATTAAAGAATATATTCTATCACAAACTTCATATATTTTATCCCAAGTAAATTTTATTCCAGTAGCAGCTTCTAAATATTTTGGATACCAATCTAAATTGAAGCCTACCTCTACCCATGGAAGCCTACAAGTAACTGCTGTTTCAAAAAAGCTCCTTCTCCTTTGCATTAATATAAGTTTCTCAACTTTCTCTTTATTTATTATATCTCTTCCTTCAGCTATTTCTAATGAAATAAACCATGCATCTTTATGATGAGCACCTATTGGAGAAGTACCATATGCTAAAGCCATTCCATGTAATGTATGGCATTCATATGCAGAAATTTCAAGCCCTTTAATTTGCATTGCAAAACTTTCAGAATTACCACCTATCTTTTTAGCTAAAGCTAATGTTCCTTCTGCCATATATTTTCCAAACCCTTCTTTTGAAATAATCATTTCAATAAGTTTTAAATAATTTTCCGTATCTCCCCATTCTATTTTTAATCCTAATTCTTCTTCTTTTAAAAATCCTTTTTCAAAAGCTTCAGTTATAAAAGCAAGAACTCCACCTAAGCTAATAGTATCTATTCCATATTTATCAGCAATTAAATTTAAAGAAAGAACTGAATCCATATCTTTAATTCCTAAATTTGGACCAAGCATACCAATGTTTTCATAATCAACTTCTACTATTTCCCCTTTAAATTTTCCTGATTTTATTTTACATAAATTACCACATTTCATATTACAAAAAGGACAACCTTTTTGACCTATTTTGAAATATTTTTCCATAGCATTACCATCTAAATTTTCTGAATATTCAAAAATACCTTCACTAAAATTTCTTGTAGGCAATGTGCTATTAACTTGACACCATTCAAAAACACCCATTGTACCTTGACGAATCCATGCATTATAATTGCTTGAAGATACTATTTCCTTATATCCTTTTCTACCAAGTTCAATAAGATCATTTTTATTAGCAATAGGAATTTCCTTATCCCCTCTTATTATTATTGCTTTAACATTCTTTGAACCCATTACTGCTCCTAATCCAGGTCTTCCACCAGCTCTACCTTTTTCAGAAAAAATTATGGAATATTTAACAAGGTTTTCACCTGCAGGACCAATTAATAGTATTCCAGAGTCATTTCCATATTCTTTTTCAAGAGTATCTTGTGTTTGCCAAGTATCCTTACCCCAAAGATTTGTTTCTTCAATAAAAACATCATTATTCTCAATAAAAATTATACTATGCTCTTTAGCTTTACCTTCTAATATTAATGCATCATAACCTGCTCTTTTTAATTGAATTGCAGCTTTACTACCTATGTTACCATCTCCATAACCATTAGTAAGAGGGGATTTTGAAGCAATTTGTATTTTACCACTACTTGGTATTGGAAGCCCAGTAAGTGGGCCGGTTGCAAAAATTAATTTATTATTAGGACTTAAAGGATCTATATTCTCTTTAATTTCATCCCAAAGTATTTTTATTGCAAAACCCCTTCCTCCAATAAAATTTAATGCGATTTCTTCATTAAGATTTTCAATCTTAGATTTTTTATTACTTAAATTAATTCTTAAAATTCTACCTATCCATCCTCCTTTAAACAATGCTCTCACTTAAAGAAAAAAATTATAGAAAATAATCTATATAAAACTTCTATTAAATTTGGCATCAATTTTTTATTATTTTCCTTATTTATTTAATAATTTTCTTATTTTTTAAAAAAGCTCCCCTCTCATATATAATTTAAGTGTAGAAAATTAAATCTATTATTTTCAAAATAAAAATTTAAATAGCTTATATTTTAATTACTTTAAAAGATTATAATAAAAAAATAATAAGAATTTATTAAAAAAACTTTAAGCGAATTTATTAAAAATTGTAATATAATATTTTAGACAAATAAGAAGATTATACTTCTATTTCTTACGTTATTTTTTCAAAATAAATTGTTTTTAAGAAGAATGTATATCCAAAAAGCTTTATTTAAAAGGAGTAAAACTAAAAGAGTAAAAAAAGTGAATTTTAAACTTTAATTTTCTATAAAATTTAATTCTACTAATTTGAAAGTATATATATGAAAAGAAACTTTTAGCAAAAAGTTGAGCATATGTATAACAATAAAGCATTAATTTCTATGGGAGTTGAAGTCGAATTTTATACAATAAATATACCAAAGTTAGAAATACATAGGAAAATAATATATCCAAAAAAATCTGTTATTGAAAAAGGGGAGAAATTTACAAAAGATGAAAGTATAGGTTCAGAATATGATAGCAAAGTTTTTTACTCTCTTCATGAGGCACTTTTCTTATTAAAAAATGGTTTAAGAAAATATTTATTAAAAAATTATCGATATACTGAAGAAGAAAATTCCGAAGTATTAGCTTTAGTAGGGGGTTGGAAAGATAGATTTGCAGGAGCACATTTGCATATAGGACTTGGAGAAAATGGAATAAATAAGAAAGATGCTGAAAAATTAGCGATTCATATTCATGACCATATTCCATTCATAATAGCTTTATCAGCAAATTCTCCTATATGGAGAGAAAAAATAACAAATAATGCATCTAATAGATTGATTAGGTGTAGTGAAAATTATTGTAGCATAGTTCCAAGAGGGAAATTGAATATGGATCATTATAATGAAATTAGCTATAATTATGCTATAAAATCTAAACCTCCAACACTTGAATTAAGAGTGTGCGATAGTAATATTCCATCATATTTATGTGCTTCACTTCTCATTCTAAAATTAATAACATTGGGATGGCTAAAAGGTAAAAGAATAACCAATAAATGCTCATATGAAAATTATGTTAAAGCAAGATGGAATGCTGCTAAAAAGGGAGCTAAAGCGATTATTTTTTGGAACGATAAACCAGTAGATATAAAAACTTATTGTAATTTATTCTTTAAAAAATATAGAAAAGAATTAGATGAAGTAAATATCCCTGATGAAGTATTAGAAGTAATAAAATTATTTAAAAAAGGATGGAATGGAGCTGAAATTATTAGAAATTCGTGTAAAAAATTTAAAAAGGAACATCCAATTTCATGGCAAAAATATTTTGCAATGAATTATGTAAATGCTATAGAATCTATTCTAAATGGTGAAACAATCTTCGATTTTAGTGAAAAACTCATGGTAGATTTGCCAAAAACAAATGGTATTGAAATTTTACCATCATAATTTTTCAGAAATTAAAAATAAATATTCTCCAAAAAAATTGAATGGATAAATCCATCTAAAAATATTTTCAATGAAAAATAAAATTCTTAAAGAAGTTTTTAATTTTAAATCTTTACATGGATTATAATTTGGTGGAACGAATAGAAAAATGCTTCCAAGCTTAATAATTTTAAAATTATTTCTTTTAAATAAAGAAAATAAGCTTTTTGGTGAAAAATAATGAGTCCAAATATTCAGAATTTTTCCATTTGGAATTTTTATAAAAATATATTCTTCATTTTTTGAGAAATTTTTTATAATTGAAGATATCCCTCTCTTAATTTCTTGAAAAAACCAATGTATTGAATAATCATTTGCTACAGAAACTATTGCTATACCTTTCTTCTTTAAAACTCTTGAGATTTCTTTTATTGCTATTTCATATTTAGGCATATGGTTTAATGCACCAAAAAAGGAAAAAATATTATTAAAGGAATTGTTTCTAAATGGTAAAAATTCACCACTACCAACTACAAAAAAGCAATCATATATATTTTCATTTTTAGCTTTTTCTAAAGCTTTTTTAATCATTTCATTAGAAATATCTAAACCTATGATTTTCATATGCTTATTAGCTAAAAATAATGTTTGCTTGCCTGTTCCACAACCAATATCAAGAATTAAGCCTTGCTTTATATATTTTAATAAAATATTTTTTTCAATTTCATGCATATAATTTATTTGTGGATTACTATAAAGATTATCATAACATTCTGCTAAAATATCATATTGTTCTTTCAATTTTGTCATTAAACTCATTAAAAAACTAATATATATGGTTTGTTTTTTAAAATATAATTATAAAATTAAAATATTAGATTTTCATTTATCTTTCAACGAACATATCTATAGTAGGTATTTGTGGAGGAAGACCTTTGCGTTTACGAATTTCAGCAATTACTTGATTTTTAAGACTTTCTGGAACTGGGGCCCATCTAGAAAATTCTACTCCCCAAAATACTCTGCCACTTGTTGCACTACGCATTACTTCGCTTAAATCAAATGTTTCAGAAGCAGGTATTTCGCCTATGATGAATGTTAAATATTCCTTTTGCTCAATATTAAGTATTTTCCCTCTCTTTTGTGATATCACACGTGTAATTGGCCCTACCTCATCACTTGGTCCTTTTGCTGTGATCTTCATAATTGGCTCAAGTAAAACAGGTTCGGCTGATAATATGCTTGCCAAAAGAGTTCTTCTACTTGCAGGAACTATTTGTGCGTACCCACGATGTACAGGATCCTCGTGCAATTGCACATCAACAAGAATTGCTTTTATGCCCCTCATCCTTTCACTTGCTAAAACTCCTTCTTCCATTACCGATTCAAAACCTGATATTATCATTTCTTTAGATTCTTGTAAATATTGTGCTCCTTTAGTTGCATCTACTAATATATTTCCATGGGAATCTATTCTCCATACATTCCTTGCTTCTTCTGCATCCCATCCATATTTTTCTCTAAGTATTTTAGCTATTTCTCTTCTTGGAAGCTCATCATATAATTCTCCTGATCTTATTGCTTCAACTACTTCAGGAGCTAAAGGTTCTGCTTTTATATATATTCTATTATGCCTATTTGGCGATTTACCTTCATATACATTCCCAGGTTTAAGTATTGTTTCTCTATATAGAACTATTGGTTTTCCAGCTACTACTTCTATTCCAGCTTTTTGTATCCATGTTAAAGCTATTTCTAAATGTAAAGTACCCATTCCAGATATTAAATATTCGCCTGTTTCAGGTCTAACTGTAGTTACCAATGTTGGATCTTCTATACTTAATTTATTAAGAAAATCTACTAATCTTGGTAAATCTCTACTATTTTTAGGTTCAACAGCAATCGTTACTACTGGTTCAGATACATATTTCATTGTTTCAAAAGGTTCTATAGTTTTCAAATATGTTGTTATCGTTTCTCCTGCTCTTGCAGCATCTAATCCTAATAATGCAGGTATGTTTCCTGATGGTATCCCATCTACTATTTCTCTTCTTGGACCCATGTATATTGCTACTTGTTGTATTCTCTGAGAAGTTCTAGCACCTATTAAATTTACTTGCATACCTGTTTCTAATTTCCCACTGAATAATCTTCCAGTAGCTACTACTCCTGCTGAAGGATCTACATTTATATTTGTTACTATCATCACTGCAGGACCATTTTCATCACAATTTAGCATCGCTTGTCCAATTTCTGTTTCTAATTGCCCTCTCCATATTTTTGGTATCCTATATTTTTGTGCTGTGTGTGGAGGAGGCATTTGAGTGATCATCATTTCTATAATTGCTTCATGAAGTGGAACAGTTTCTCTTAACCATTCTATATCTTCCTTTACAAATGCATTTAATATATCACTAAATTTTATTCCTTTTTTCTCAGCTTGAGGAAAAGTAAAACCCCATCTATCTTTTGCAGAACCTATTGCAACAGTTCCACCTGCTGGACTTACTTTCCATTTCTCTCTATACTCTGGTTCTGCATATATTTCAATAAGTCTATTAAAATCTGTTATTATTCTAGCTAATGTATCCTGTACTTGATTAGGTGTAAGCTTTAATTCTTTTATTAATCTATCCATTTTATTAATATAAAGAACTGGTCTAACTCTTTCTTCTAATGCTTGTCTAGTAACAGTTTCTGTTTGTACCATTACTCCTTCAACTGCATCAACCACAACTACAGCTCCATCTATTGCTCTTAAGCTTCTTGTAACTCTACCTGAAAAATCTACGTGACCAGGAGTATCTATCATATTTATTATATATGGTTTTCCTTCAAGCTCATAATATAAAGAAATATTAGCTGCTTTAATAGTCATTTGTCTTTGTTGTTCCTCTTCTAAATAATCTAAAGCAAGAGCCTTGCCTGCAAGAGTTGGAGAGAGCAAACCAGCTGCAGCAAGTAAGCTATCTGTAGTTGTTGTTTTCCCATGATCTACTTACGCCCGAAAAAATTAATTTTTTTCGGTATGCGCTATTATACCAACATTCCTTATTTGGTCTTTTTGCTTTAAAATATCCAATACTTCTGATATCTTCTTAATTTTCCTAGGCATTCTTTTTCACTCCAATACACTTTTTTCCAATTAAGGAAGTTCTATTTAATCTTGTTGTTTATTAATTTTTCATTTTAAACTTATATATTTTTAGCTTTTATTTTAAATAAAGCTTTTAAAACTAATATTTAATTATAAAAATGGTTTTAAAAATAGTAAAATATTCTATTTTCACATATTCTTCTAAAATTATAGAAAAATATATTATCTTCTTTTAATTATTTTCTATGATTATTATGGAATGTAAAATCATTCTTTTAAAGAAGCCTAATTTAAAAGACCCTATAATGATTGCTGGTCTACCTGGATTTGGATATGTTGGGAAATTATCAGCAGATTATTTAATTGAAAAACTTAATGCAGAGCTTTTTGGAGAATTATATTCTCCATTCTTTCCTCCATATGTATTAGTTAAAGAAGATGGTCTTGTTGAATTAATGAAAAATGAATTTTATTTTGTTAAAAATATTAATAATCTTGATTTAATCATTTTTACTGGTAATACTCAAGCAATTTCATCGGAAGGACAATATGATGTTGTTGAAAAAACTTTAGAATTAGCAAAAGATTTTAATGTTAAAAAGCTTTTTACAATGGCTGCATATATTAGTGAAAGCTATAATGAAGAAAGGAAAGTTTATGGAGTAGCATCTAGTATTAAATTAATAGAAGAATTAAAGAAGTATAATGTAGAAATCATGAAGGAAGGAAGTATAAGTGGAATAAATGGTTTATTATTTGGTTTAGCAAAAACAAGAAATATTGATAGTATATGTTTACTTGGAGAAACACCTTCGTATATAATCCCTTCAGGACGTATGATAGCTGACCCAAAAGCATCTAAAGCTATTTTATCAATATTAGCTAATATTCTTGGTATTTCTTTAGATTTAAAAGGATTAGAAAAGCAAGCACAATATATGGAAGAAATAATTCGTAAAATAGAGGAAATAGAAAGAAAAGCAATTGAAGAAGCAACTAAAGGTAAAAAGGAAAGAGTGGGATACATTGGTTAATTCTATTGAATATCCTAAAAAAACTTGGATTAAAATTCTTGAAAAACCATTTTTAAAATCACCCATAGCAATTGCTGCTTCTCAAGGCTTAAGGTCTGTTGGTAGGCTTGCTTTAGATTATTTAATCGAATATTTTAATCCTAAGCTTATAGCTGAAATATATTCATATTATTTTCCATTAATATATGGAAATAAACCATCATATATTCCTGATCCAAATTTAGTTGGTGAAGCGGGCATATTTTTATTTGAAGAAGAAGTAGAAATTCCATGCATAAAAAATTATTTAATAGATTCGCATGAAATCATTTTAACTTATGGCTATCAAGCTGATTTTAAAGGACAATATGAAGTTGTTGAAACAGTTTTAGAATTTTATAAAGAAATAGGAATTAAAAAAATTATTGTTTTAGCTGGATATACAGGTGGTGATGAAAATATATGTTGTGCTGCAAACAATTCAAATATTTTAAAAGAAATGGAAAAATATGGATTAAAACCATTTTATAAAGGGCCATTCTATGGTTTTTCTGGAATACTTTTAGGT
>Ga0078972_1011599_pt1 | contig 15677 bp, 11 predicted proteins | sample YelNatPaOPGAMG01_FD_67568 | JGI IMG/M metagenome (GOLD analysis project Ga0078972, IMG submission 67568) | Hot spring thermophilic microbial communities from Obsidian Pool, Yellowstone National Park, USA - OP-RAMG-01 (SPADES assembly) (version 2) | ecosystem: Environmental > Aquatic > Thermal... | reverse complement strand
AGGTGGCCAATCATCGCAAGGACAAGGCCAAAGAAACCAACAGGAAACGCGCGTGCCAATCCGTACGCCAACTTTTGCGAAATCGCTCTGGCGATCTCCGCCTCATGCCCGGCAAGGAGTTGGAATGAGAATGAGGCATCCTGTGCAAACTCGAACATTGCATAAAAAGTGCCTGCGATACCGATGATGAGAAAGAGATTCACACGAGTATGGAAGCTGTCGATCATGCCGGTGATGCGCGAATCGAGCCGGTCAGAGAAATCCGTCATCGGCACCAACACGCCGAGCGGTCCCCACGTGGCCGTCTCGCGCACAAAACCGTTAAGCGCTTTTGTGCAATCCGTCGGTTCAGGCCCCCCAGGTTTCCATTTCTTCAAAGCTTCAGTCTCTTTGGCAATCTCCCTCCACAATCCCAGGGTCCACACGGCCAAGGCGACGTGTACAAGCATGAATGGCCATGCGTTCAGGAAATAGACGCTCAACAGACGTTCAAGAACTGACCATACGTTCCAGATTCCGGTCATGATAAACCTCGCGCTCTACTCGCGACAAAAAGCCACGCGGGCAAACGGCAGGGATACCTTCTGGGATTCCAACTCCCGATAGAATTTTTCCAACGTCTCCTTCAGCCCAAAGATTCGGTGAGGCTGCTCGGCCATATTGTTCGTCGATAAAACAGCGACCAACTTTGCAACCTCGAATTTTTGTGGAGCATTCAGAGAGTCGGCCGCGCTTGCGAAATCTGCGATACTGAGCGCTGTCACGGTTGGCGCGCTTCGATCGCAGGGTTGGCGCCATTTCTCATCACACATGACAGTAGCCGTTAGTCGCGCCAGATTTTCGGTCCATTCCGGATCTTTGATGCGATCGACTCCCGCCGCTGTACTGAACCGGGTTTTACGAGGAGGTAACACCATCAGATCTATGCAACCGGCGATGCGCGTTTCGGCGCTAAAAGGAATGCCGATACGCGCCGAGTTATCTCCGGCGGGACAGGAGAATGCAACTATGCCGGAGGCGACGGACGTCACATCGACCGTGCCGCCCGAGAACGTACCCTCCCGTGTTTCGATTCCTGGCGCACCTGGTTCCAGCGGCTGAACGTATCCGGGGTATAACTCGATCGGGCGCAGAAGCGCTATTCCGCGCTGAAATTCTTTTAGGGATGTAAGCGTGGGGATGAGTTGACTCCCGGCTGTGGATACCAACGCTGCCACCGCGGCGCGCCCCACGTCTGCATCGCGGGCGATCACGAGGGAGAACATCTCCTTTGGTCCTGCATACGGAAATACCATTGCGCCACGCGCATCTTGGCTTCCTTTTCCGACTCGCGCCGTGGTCGCAGTTTCCGAGGAGACATTTTGCTCAATGACTGAGGGCAGAAGCGCACTCGCTGCCTGCTCCGTGTAGAGTGGGCCATCAAACAGCGCAACGAGGGGCAGCAACCAAGCGCCTGCAATCGTAGTCTGTGGATCGCCCGCACGTGGCGCGAGCGCTTTCGATATCGCACGCCCGACACAGGCGGAGTCCACTCCACCGGCACAATCGCCTGTACCCGTCCCAGTCGCCGCGACTCCGTCCGTAAGGATTATTGAGAGGTCATACGAGTTGGCTGATGCAATCGCCTCATGCAAATTCGTGTCACCACGGAAAGCCAGCGCAGAGATTCCAGCGGTTGAACACGCTGTTATGCCGTCTCGTGAACGAAAGAAACAGGTGCGATAGGACTCAAAGGTCGTACCCGCATTTCGAATAGAACTTAAAGCATGACTGGCCCATGCGCTAAGTTGAGTGATGTAAGGCCTGAAGCCCGCCATCGATCCGGACCCGTCTATAAGCACCTGTACGCGCAGTGATGCGGCGTTAAGCCGCGCCGGTGCACAGTATTTGACGATCTCCGGGATCTTGGGCGGCTCGGCCCCCTTCGGGTTCCCTGGTGGTGGATCAGGACGGCAACTGCACAGGTTCGCAGCGAGGCCGGCAATCAGCAAAAGTACCAGTTTCAGAGATCGTCCCGCCATAGCAGTTCTTTCCAATGCGTCTCCAGGATAAGAGCGAGTGGCCCTTTTGCCAGCCGGTTGTCGCGGATTACGCCGAGTAGCAGGTTCCGCAACATTTCCGGCCTTGGATTTCGTTCGCCGGCTGGAACCGCATAATCAAACGTTTCTTTCCAGTCAGGTCCTAGGGGCGGACCGCTTGAGAAATCGAAGTCGATTGGACCAGCTTTAATCACACGCTCGTCGGGAATATCGATTCCACTTTCTCCACCGAGTTCGTGCCACTCGATTTCCCGCTGAGCCATACGGAGTGTTCGGCCGAGTGGAAGCCGGCTCGGGAATTCTTTTTCCTGCAGCTCCCTCGATTGATCGTGCATCGCTGCGTACAACGCGCCGCACGCGACCCAATGTTTGGAGTTCACAATTCCGTCAATACTACTTTCCCGAAGCTGGATATTCGCGTCGCCAAAGCTATTCAGAAGGTGCCGGAAGTGATCGTAGCTAAAACGTACTGGATCCTGACTGCCTGCCAGTAGTTCCCGGAGACGCCATCCGTTACCGACAAGCAACACGGTGACGTTCTTGTTCGCGCCCTCGGCGGTGCGCCGGAAAGCTGCCAGCATCGTGCGGATGAACTCGAACGCGATCGGATGAAACCGGTTCACCAGGTCCCTGGTGGTCTGATCTTCATGAGCCTTTGTGGCGGCAGTCCCGCTGGCAATTGCGTCGCGCAGAGCCCAATATTGACCATCAAACAGATCACCCGCCCTTTGACCTGACTTTCGTGAGGAGTACGCCGAAATGAAGGCCTCGCCGCCAAAGTCCAGTGATCCGATCTGGTGTAGGGCCTCAGGTTTCCGCTGACGGCGGGCCTCCGTCTCGTATCGGAAGAGTGCGAGATCCAATGTCCGCCCGCCCATGTCGGCTACGAGAAACACTTCGCCAGGATTATACGCGCCACCGGCACGCACTGACGCGAGGGATTCGTTGATTGAGTACATCTCCGCATCCAGACCTGTTTCGTCCTTCAGCCAATCCCGGACGCTTTGCAGCAGGTTTCTATGTCCCTCGCGCTGCAAGTAGTTGAATGCTAAAGGATATGAAAAGCCGATGTCGATCCCGGACGGGGCCGAACGGCCTGTCAGTTTGTGCAGGGCTACAGGGAGAACAAAAAAGAGAAGTGACTTTATGTAAGCAACGCGCAGATCGTGATTGCTCCGGGCAGTGTCGTCCCATTTAAAGCCGTGCCGCGCTTCGTGGTCAGGCCCGGGAGCACAGTTACCCCACCTGATATAGCGTCGTGAATCAGCCGAGGTTTCCCATAGCGCGGATGGGAATAGGTATTGGTCTTGTTTTGCCGCAGGCTGATCAGGCAATAGCCACGTCTTGGTTGCCAGAGGGGACGGAGTTGAGGGCTCGATCCAATGGGCAAGGCTGCGCAGGTCACCCAGGGATGCGGCGTTCAGGTCTGATCGCGGGAGGGTTTTGGCATCCTTCTGCTGGAAATACAGAACGCTGTTGCTGGTGCCGAAGTCTACGCCCACACACACCCGGTTGGGCGCGCGGGCAGTCAGCTTTGGAGTGCAACGGCTCAGATCCCACGTGGCGCCCGTTGCGCCATCGACGGACTCCGCGGAGACATATCCAGGCCAGCCACTGCTGGCTAGCACCTCAGTTGCGTGATCAACACCCGCAGTCTTCACCCCATACCCCTTGGCCGCCGTTCCGGAGACGAATACCAGATACGGCTTCCATTCCGGGAACATCGGCTTGGGGTATATGCCAACCGCCAACTCGGGTTGCCGCAGCATACGCAGCCCCGTGAAGAGAAAGTTCACAGCAAACGGCACTCCCGAGATGCGAACCGCACAGTACTCAAGATTGCCGGCTTGAAGTCGCATGCTTCCGCCGCTCCAGACGTTTCGCCACTCGGAGCGTACAGGCAGACCTGCGAATTGGGAAGGGTCGTTACCCGGAATAAGCAGGTTACGGTAAAGGGCATCGTGCTTTATCGATTTCAGCTTCACGATTCGGCCGGGAAACCGAAGGCGGAGAAAACGACGGACGCCGCTTCCGCCAACGTCCCCCGATGACCAGCAGAACTTCACCGCTCCGTCCCCGTTCATGGCAACATCTGGCGGGAAAGCATACGGATCGCGCTCATTTGAGGGGCTCAGGTCGCGGTCCGTCCAACAGGTCACCTCTGACGCCGGCTGCTCCGGAACAAGTGTAAACAGGTTTTCAAGTGCGATCTCCGTCTGATGTCCGCTCGGGCACTTGAGCGTGACAACTGGTGACACCACGTCGATCGTATTCTCCGGCCGGTCCTCGGTCGTGAGCTCTGTCTCGCACTGAGCACAGCGCGGAACCCATACGCGGCGGCGCTTGCCGCGCGAGAATAGTACAGAAATCGTGTCTACTGCGTCTGCCGATGCCGCGAACGAATGGGATCGAAGCAGAATCAGGTCCATCTGGTCAGAATCAAAGCTCTCGACCGGGCCGGCAGCACCGGTCAGCCATTCTCGGATCAGATCGTTCACGATTGCGAGTAAGGCCTTTTGGATTCTGCGCTCTCCGTCGTGGGAAGCTGCTTTGTCCAGTTGAGATTGGAGAAGAGGCAGGAAGTACCGAAGTTCGTCCCGACGCTCCACGTGCACATCAGGCAGCGCGGGCAAGGAATCACGCTCCGAATCCGGTAACGGGCGCAATAGGACTACCGGGCTTGTTACACCTACGGTTTGCCCGTGATACTTCAGCTCGTACAGGCGATCGATGCCGTATTGCCGAGTGAACCCGAGCATCGGTGGTTCGATCGTGCGTGGCACAGCTTTAATCTCGCCGACAAGCATCAAACACAACAGGCGCTTCCAGGCGTCGACCCGGCTTTGCCATCTCACCGGCCGGAGGCCGGCCGGTTTTTCGAGCACCCACAAATACGCGAGATCCCAATGCAGCAGATGTGGAATTGATTCCGGCCGCAGGTCAAGTTGCGTCCAATCTCCTTGATTCAGTGCTTGCGTGATCGTTCCCATGTTTACTCTCCCTGTAGGCAGCTGAACAGGAAGGCCGCGGCAATCAGCTTCGCGGCGCGTTCCGGATTCTGGAACTCCGGGATCGGGGGTGGCGGGTCTAGCTTCGGCCATCCGATGCGCTGGATTTCCACAGGCGAAGCTGGGCCGGGAGACGGTAAATTTGGAAACAGTGTGCGAACGGCATAATCTCCCGTACCTCCATCCCAAAGCCGCTCTGCAGCACTTTGTATGCTGCGGCCTAACGCTGGCAGCACCCGAGCATCGCCCTTCGCAGCATCACGCGTCACTCGCCAATACGAGCGGAGAAAAGCCTCCAACTTGTCACCCCAGACAGAGCTTGGTGCAGCTTCCGAAGCGATCCGCCGCAACATGGCGTGTGAGAGGGAGGAATCAATTCGGGCCAGCGCTCGTTCCAGTCTGGTACGTGCTGTGTTTAGATCGATCGAGGATTCGAAATCCTTCGCAGGAACCTCGCGAGCTTCGAACTCCCCGCGAGCTTCGCGCTTGGTCTCTTCGAGCAGATGATGAAGACCGCACACGGCGCGCCAGTATGGCAGGTCTGTCGACTCCGGCCACGGCAGACGGTCGGCCTTGTCTTCTCCGCGAATTCTGCCGATCATCCGGGGCTCTTCGATGTAGCAAAAGCTGTGGAGCTGCGGCACGAACTCCTTAAGTGCACGAACGAAAAGGACCTTGTTTGATTCGAACCGCTCGTATTCGGCCGCTATCGCATCCTGCGTGGCCTCGAAGTAGCGACCTAGCAGAACGAGCCTCAGGGAGACATCTTTTCTACACAGAGTTTGCAGGAATGCCAGTACAGGCACGCCCAGTCCGCCCCCAGTTCCGCCGATGCAGGAGCAGACGACCGTAATTCGAGTGTCGCTTTCAATCGACCTGGCGCCCAAGGATTTCATGGTTTGATCGAGTGCCAGGACGGCGGAAATGCAAGGGCGGCCATACAATCCTTGGCTCACCGTTTGCAGCAGAGTATCGGGCAGGAACATGCCCTGCGCCGGATGGGAGAAGTTGCCCGCCGTCGCAGGGTCCGGGGCACCCAACACTTGAAACACCCGATCGCTTGCATTAGCGGGTTCAACCCGGGAGTACTCGATCGTCGGCACGAGCCGTTGGGCCAGAGCCCTACCGAGGGCCTCACGCGTGAGGCCAAACAGCCCATCTCTGTTATCAGCTCTGAGAAAGTCGAGCGAGCAGATCAGGTTATCCGCATCAATGACCACCGACCGGAAGGTCTGCTTGACCATGCCCAGCAAATAGAGCTGTGCATAGTAATGCAGTACCAATTGGCCAGTTCCGCCGATCGCGATGATGTAGTGGTCCATACGGCTCTCCTTCACCTGCGAGCAAGGCCCTTCGTGCTTCGAGTCAGCATGAAAAAACCGACAAATGCCGCGAATCCCACGGCGGCGGTGACCGCGATTGTCAATATGAGAAGACCTGGGTTGTGGACAAGGGCACCCCGGGCAGGCCCGAATTGACCGAAAACAACACCTGCGGACCGGAACGATTCATCCGTGCACGCTAGGTATTGGGCATCGACGCTGGCATACGCGGCAAGTCCGATCTTGGGAGACACGACGCCCCGGATCGCGAACCAGGGCAGGCCGACAAGCATTAGCAGCATCATTAGCACTACGGCGGCGACCGGGACCGCACCGCGGCGGAACCATCGCGTCATCCACCACCAGCGCGCGCGAACGAACATCAGGGCACATGGAATCGCGAGACTGGCCGCAGCAATTGTGATCACGCCGAACAAGTCGAAATTGCGCGCGAAGATCTGGTCCTGACCTGCGCAAAAAGTGGCACTTGGAGTTTGGATTTGCTGTGCCAGGAGGGGAGCAGTGCCCGCCATGAGGACTGCCATTGCAACAGCAATCGCCTGCTTTCTTTGCAGCATAAGCACTCTTTCAACGAAAGTGCAATCGGGTTTTTGACGAACGTCGCGTATCCTATCACACGATATGGACCGCTGCATAGACTTAATTATCCGGGCAGCCTAGATCGATAGTTCCAGTAGTACCAGAGGGGCTCCACAACGCCTCCCCTGGTGAGCGTCGCGTACAGACCCCCACCGCAGTAGCGAAACGGGGCAGGTTACATCTAAGCGCCCTTCTGTGAAGCGGATCAAAGCATACCAGGCAGGCCACGCCAGCACCGCGGTCACCAGCAAGGGAACCCAGCCGCGCAATTCGAAAACTCCTACCAGCAGCCAAGCCGGAACAATACTCGGAAATGTAATGGCCAGCAAAGCGATAATGACCAGAGGGCTTACTCCGACGACAAACACACGAAGGAAAGGCCCATCAAGAATGGGCAGCAGAACACACGCACGCCCAATAACGGTGCTCGTGGTAACGGCGCACGAGCCAGCGCAGGCACCGCTCCGTCGGGCTCCCGTCGCTTTCCAGTTTCCTGCCCGAATGCGAGCGCGGGTACCCCGGCGCCCTCAGCGAGGTTGCTGGTCCGGTCTTTCATCAGTTTTCGGTAGGAGTCTTCTCGGCGTGGACCACCACGATAACGTCCAGCGAAACCTTGCGCGATTCCAGCTTGAGGCCGAGTTTCTGAATTGAAGTGAAGATGGAGGCCCGGGGTTCGGTCGCCGCCTCGGCCGGCGCCGCTCCCGCGTCCGGCCTGGCCGCCCGCCGCCCGGTCCGGTGGAAGCGCGAACGCCCGTCATGCCCCTGCCGCTGGGCGCCCCGCTGCTCTCGTCCGACTTCTTCAGCTTCGGCCCGCCGCTCGCCACCACCAGGACGAGACCCGCGAATTCCTTCTTCCCGCGGTGAAGCCGCAGATGGAAGCGTTCCGCCAGGAGCGTCTGAAGTATCTCGGGCATCCGGCTCGACGGCTGCCTTCCGGCAACTTCGCGATGATCTCCCCTCGTCGATCATTCAGCCAGGAAGGCGCGGAGATCTGATGATCCCTCACGCGGCACGCCGTCGGGCCGCAATCGCGCAGCGGAACCGAATGGAATTCGAGGCGCCCGGGAGAGGGCCCGCAGGCTTGGCCGGCGAAAGCGGCTCCGCGTTCTGGCCCGGAGTGGGACGGCTGAATTACCCCGCTACGGCGCAGCGCAGGCCCGCCTTCCGCGCCAGGGTGATGGCGTTCTCGTATTCCTCGTGCGTGATGGGCCGGGCCAACTCGGGAAAGCGACCGGCGTTAAACGCGGGGCGGTACTGCGGCATGATGTTGACGTAAGTAGACCGGCCGAGCCGCCGCGCGACGAACTCCACGAACTTGTCCGTGCCCGCCAGGTTGTCCGGCAGCACCAGATGGCGGATCATCAGCCCGCGGCGCGCGATGCCGTGCGCATCCATCACGAGATCGCCCACCTGCCGGTGCATTTCCTCGATCGCCGCCATGGCGACTTCGGGGTAATCCTTCGCCCCGGGCGAGTATTTGCGCGCCGCTTCGTTGCTCGCGTACTTGAAATCCGGCAAATAGATATCGATGACACCTTCAAGCAGTTTCAGCACGTTTACCAGGTCGTAGCCGCCGGTGTTGTACACCAGCGGAATGCGCAGCCCGAGCTTGATCGCAACGCGCAGCGCCTGCACGATTCCGGGCACGAAATGCGTGGGCGTCACCAGGTTGATATTGTGGCAGCCGCGCTCCTGAAGACCGATCATCATCTGCGCCAGCGCCTCGGGAGTCACTATGGCGCCGCCGCTCGAGTGCGCGATTTCCCAGTTCTGGCAATAGACGCAGCGCAGGCTGCAGCGGCCGAAAAAGATGGTGCCGGAACCGAACCGGCCGGTCAGCGGCCGCTCTTCGCCAAAATGGGGGTGCGCGGCAAAGACCTTCAGCTTCGACGTGGACAGGCAGACGCCGCGCTGTCCGTCCAGCCGGTTGGCGCCGCACAGGCGGGGACACAACCGGCAGTTCCGGTACATGGCGTTGAGAATTCGCGCCCGCTCAGCCAGTTCGCCGGCTCGTTCCAGGCGCAAATACGAAGGCTCCCAAAGCGTGCGCTGCGGAAGTCCCGTTACTCTGCGGTCCAGCGTGGGAATCGGCATGACTGCCCCCCATCAGCAAGCCCGATTATAACCCGGGTTTCGGCGGCGGGCCTAGATGCGCGATGAAAATCGCGCGATATTTCCACCACGCTCCGCTTTGGATAATTACATGTACATGCCGCCGTTCACATTAATTACGTTACCCGTAATGTAGCCGGCTTCCTCGCTGACCAGGAATTTCACCGCCGCGGCGATGTCCTCGGGCTTTCCCATGCGCTTGAGCGCAATGGTGGAAGCCATGCGATCCTTGAGCTCCTGGGGCAGGGAAGCGGTCATGTCGGTTTCGATAAAGCCGGGAGCGATGGCGTTTACCGTGATGTTGCGGCTTGCAACCTCCTGCGCCAGCGCCTTCGTCAGCCCGATGATGCCCGCTTTGGACGACACGTAGTTCGCCTGGCCCGCATTGCCGGCCTGTCCGACTACCGATGCGATATTGACGATCCGCCCCCAGCGCTCCTTCATCATGCCGGGCAGCGCCTGCTGCGCCGCCAGGAACGCGCCGGTGAGGTTGATGGCGATCACCAGGTCCCAGTCCGACTTTTTCATCCGGACCGCCAAGCCGTCCTTCGCGATGCCGGCGTTGTTCACGAGGATGTCGATCCGGCCGTACTCTTTCAACGCTATGCCGAAAGCTTCCTTCACCGAATCGGGCGAAGTAAGGTCGAGGAACACGGTCAGGGCCTCGCCGCCGCAGGCGCGAATCTCGGCTGCGACCTTTTCGTTGTTTTCGAGTTCCGGCGAGGCCACGACGATGCGGTTGCCGGCATGGCTCAAAGCCAGCGCAATGGCGCGCCCGATACCCCGGCTCGCTCCTGTAACAAATGCAGTTCGTTGATTCATTCAGTCTCCGGGTAACCTACTCATCATACAGTTCTCCGTCATCGGTTGTCAGTCCTACAGCACGCCGGCCGGACTTCCGGCGCGGGCGCCGCCGTCCGGCCGCCGATTAGCTGTTTTCAATCGCCCCTGGTGGTTTTCGGCCATCGCGCGAGCCGCCCGCCACGGCAGATCCGGAGTAGAATGAGCAACTTGGCAATTGGCCAATAAATTGTACCCAGAACGCGCGACGTTACAGGAGGCATTTATGAAGCGCACTCTCATCCAGTTACTCGCGGCCGGGATGTTGTTCTCCTGTACTGCCTGGGGGCAGCAGGCGCCCCCGCCGGATGATCCACAGGAGGCGCCCGACAAGGGCGTGGCCCGCATCAGCCTGATTAACGGCGACGTCTCCATTCGCCGCGGCGACGACGGCGATTGGGTGGCGGCGGCCGTGAACGCGCCGCTGGTGGTTTATGACCACGTGGTCACGGGCGACCGTTCGCGGGCCGAGGTGCAGTTCGACTGGGCGAACCTGGTGCGGCTCAGTTCCAATGCCGAGATTCGGATCGCTCAACTCGAAAACCAGCGCTACCAGGTCCAGTTGGCCAGCGGCACGGCGACGCTGGCGGTTCTCCGCGACAGCAAGGCGGATATGGAGGTCGATACGCCGAACGTCTCCGTGCGCGCCGTCGAGCGGGGCGACATCCGCATTGCGGTGCTGGAGGACGGCAACACCCAGGTGACCGTGCGATCGGGCCAGGCGGAGGTCTTCACGCCCAAAGGCGTTGAGCGCGTGACCGCGGGCCAAACCATGACGGTGCGCGGGCCGGTCGAGGACCCCGAATACCGCGTCGACCGCGCGATTGGTTCCGATGATTTCGACCGCTGGAACGCGGACCGCGACCGGCAACTCGAGCGCTCAGCCTCCTACCGCTACGTGAGCCCGGACGTCTATGGCGCCGACGACCTGGACGCCTACGGGCGCTGGATTTACGTCCCGCCCTACGGCTGGGTCTGGTCGCCGAACGGCATGGCCGCCGACTGGGCCCCCTACCGCTACGGCCGGTGGGCCTGGCTGGATTGGTACGGCTGGACCTGGGTGAGCTACGATCCCTGGGGCTGGGCCCCGTATCACTACGGGCGCTGGTTCTATGGCGCTCCTTATGGCTGGTGCTGGTATCCCGGACCGATCTATCAGCGGCACTACTGGAGCCCGGCGCTGGTAGCGTTCTTTGGGTACGGCGGCGGTGGCGTCGGGGTCAGCGTCGGTTTCGGATTCGGCAATGTCGGCTGGGTGCCCCTGGCCCCCTATGAGCCCTACCACCCGTGGTACGGCCGGGGCTATTACGGCTGGGGCGGCCGCCCGGTCAACAACATCACCGTGGTGAACAACGTCAACATTATCAACGACTACCGGAATGCGCGCATGGGCAACGGCATCACCGGCATCGCCGCGAACGAGTTCGCCCAAGGCCGCGCCGGCCGGGTGATCCGGCCGGGCGACCCGATGCTGCAAAGGGCGGGCCTGGTTCAGGGCGCGCTGCCCGTGACGCCGCGGATCGAAAGCCTGCGGGTCTCCGACCGGCAGCCCAGGATTCACAATGAACTGCGGGCGCCCCAGCGCTTCTATACGCCGCGCCCGGCAGCGCCGGTCCAGCGGATGACGTTCGACCAGCAGCAGCGCGGCATCGAGCAGGCGGTGGAGCGCAGTTTCGGCGGGCGGCCGCAGGCTCCGGCCGCAGCGGACCGCGGCGCGCAGCGGGTGGAGACTTCGCCGGCCGCTTCCGGCGGCTGGCGGCGCGTGGGTGAACCGGCCGGCGGCAGGGCAGCCGCGCAGCCCGGACAGCCCGCCGCGCCGCGCATCGAAACCTCGCCCGCGGCCGAGCGGGGCCGGCAGGCGCAGCCCGCCGCCGGGAGCGGAAATCCCGGCCAGAGCTGGCGAACCTTCGGCGGCCAGCCGCAGCCGGGTGCGCAGGCGCCCGCGCGGGTCGAACGGCCGCAGCCGAATTCGGGAAATCAGAACTGGCGGAGTTTCGGCGGCAACCGGGGCGGGGGACAGCCTCCGGCCCGGACCGAGCGGCCGCCCGCGCAGCGTGAGAGCCAGCCGCCGGGGCGAGCCGAGCGGCAGCAGTCCCAGCCGCAGCGCGACAACAAGCAGGAGCGACGAAATTTTAGTTCGGGTTCGGACGGTTGGAGCAGTTTCAGCAGCTCGCCGCGCACGTCCGGACCGCAACCGGGAACCGCGCGGCCGAGCGACAGTTGGGGCCGTTTCAGCAGCGCGCCGCGTTCCTATGAGCCTCGGGCCGTCCCGCAATCGGGCGATAGCTGGCGCGGATACGGGGCCGGCCGGGCTTCCGGGCCTTCGCAGATCCAGATGCCGCGGTCTGAGGCGCCCCGCTACCAGCCGCGCACCGAACCGCTGCGGATCAATCCGCCGATCGTGCGCGAGCGCTCCGCGCCCCGTTTCCAGTCAGGTGGTGGTGAAAGCCGCGGCGCGGCACGGCAAAACAGCGGCGGTGGAGGTTCGCGCGGAAGTGGACGTCGTCGCTAGCGATTAGCCAACAAAGTTAAAGTTTTCCCTCAACGCCTGCCCCCTCAAGCCCACTGGGGGGCAGGCGATTTTTTTAATCCTTCTGTTGAAAAATCTCGCACCCTATCTTTGGGGTGGTACACTGGATGTAACATTCAGTGGGCCGCAGTTCGACCCGTTCAGGAGGGGCAATGTACCGTGCAGGAATCCTCGCGGGACTGGTGTGTCTCGCGGCCAGTCTGGTGCAGGCCACGCCGCTGTGCGTTGCCGGATCACTGGAGGAATACGTCGCGCTGGGGGCGGAGGGATGTTCCGTGGGTGACGTCACGTTTTCGAACTTTCAGTTTTCCGCAATTCCACTCTTCACCGTCGCGCCGGACGCGGGCGCGATCCGGGTCAACCCTGATAACACCCCCATCCTCGGCAATGCGTTGCTGGGAACAGGCGGCTCCGGGCTCGACTTTGCCTATAACCGGGTATTGTTGCCGGAACCGCACCCGGCGACGCAGAGCTTTACGTTGCCAAGCCTTTCGATGGCGATCAGCTACGACGTGATCTCGCCTGCGGGACTGGATCGGGCCACGTTTGCGCCGCAGCTTTCGGCCGACCCGCTGGCGACCTCGGCAATGGTGGTGACCATCGGTTCGGCGATCTGCGCGTACGCCGATGCCTCGCAGGGCGTGCCGGGACCTTCGGGCTGCGGGCTGGGTGGTGCCGGGAGCGCGCACGTGCTGCAAGATGTACGGCTGGTGACCGGTGCGGCGTTCGGCGCGGGGGCGGCGATCGGGAGCGTGGCGACGAGATGGAGCGAGGTGAGTGGAGATACGAGCGGGGCGCCGGAGCCGGAAACGTGGATGCTGCTGGGTCTGGGGCTGGTTCTGGTGGCGATGGGGAGCCGCGGGGTGCGGCGCGGCTAAGTTGACATAATATCCGTTATCAGAAGGCGGCCTCGCCGCCCGATTCGCGCTGCCGAATCTACCGAGTCCCGAGGGCGCCCAGCCAAGGCGCCCTTACCCCACGATTCGCGCTCCCGAACCTGCCGTGTCCCGAGACGCTGCGTGCCCAGCCGACGAAAAAGCCCGGCGGAAGACAATAAGATCCCTGTTTCTCGACATCAGCAGCCACACGTTCAAGTCGTACATGATGGTTAGCCGGGCCTGCCGCGAAGTCCATCGGCACAACCTCGGAGCGACGAGTCCCTAGGCGCTGCGCGCCGAGCCGGCGAAAAAGACCCGGATGAGGTAATAAGATCAGTTTTTCTCGTCTATTATCTGTTGCAAGTTCAAGTTGTACGTGATCGTTAGTCGGGTCGCCGCGATCCGATGGGCACAGCCTCGCGGCCACGGCCCCGGACCCAGCCGGCGAAGCGCGGCGTCTCGGCGACGGCGAGCATGCGGCCGAAGTCGAACAGTACGGCATCGCAGGCCGGCTTCCGAATTCCGCACACGAGGCTTCCCTGCCCGTATGTATAATGGCTCCATGCTGAAACCCACCGAGAAGATCTGGCATAACGGCAAATTTATACCTTGGGAAGATGCCAGGATTCACGTCATCTCACACGTCGTCAGTTATGGCAGTTCCGTCTTCGAAGGCATACGCTGCTACGCGACACCGTCGGGGCCGGCAATTTTCCGCCTTCGCGAGCACGTTCGGCGGCTGCTGGACTCGGCGAAAATTTATCGAATGGAAATCCCGTACACCGCCGCTGTGCTCGGCGATGCGATGTGCGAATTGGTCCGTGTTAATAAGATGCCCGCGTGCTATTTGCGCCCCGTAGTGCTGCGCGGCTACGGTGAAGCGGGCGTATTCCCGGGCAAGAACCCGGTCGAAGTCTTCCTGGCGTGCTGGGAATGGGGCAAGTACCTGGGCGAGGAGGCGCTGGCCCAGGGCGTCGACGTCTGCGTATCGAGCTGGAACCGGATGGCGCCGAACACGCTGCCCGCACTGGCGAAAGCGGGCGGCAACTACATGAATTCCCAGTTGATCAAGATGGAAGCGGTGGCGAACGGATACAACGAAGGGATTGCGCTCGACATCGAGGGATATGTAAGCGAAGGCTCGGGCGAGAACCTGTTCGTAGTGCGTGACGGCAGGCTCATCACCCCGCCGCTGGGCGCCTCCGTGCTTCCGGGTATCACGCGGGACACGGTGCTGCGGCTGGCTCAGGATCTGGGGATTCCGACGGTGGAGACGATCATCCCGCGCGAGATGCTGTACATTGCCGACGAGGTGTTCTTCAGCGGGACAGCGGCCGAGATCACCCCGATTCGCTCGGTCGATAAGATTCAGGTAGGCGCCGGCCGGCGCGGGCCGATCACGGAGGCGCTGCAGAAAGAGTTCTTTGCGATCATCGAAGGCGCGAAGCCGGACCGGCACGGGTGGCTCACGGCAGTCAAGGAACTGCAGCCCGCCTGAGTGGATGGGGAATTTGCCGGGAGGCCTTGAGAGCGCGGTCCGGATTTCCACCTCCCCCGAGATCTAGTCCGGACCGGGCTCGCAAGAGGCTTTTTCTTTTTAGCAACTGCGGCCCGCGAAAAGCCAGCCCTGAAACAGCATTCCGGAGCGATTTCAACAAATTTGTTCTCGCGCCCCTGGAGTCAGTTAGGCGCGAATGCATGTGGAAAATCTGAGGAAAAATCAAAGCGGTGCGAAAATGTCTCGCGCCGATCAGTTCCGGTATTTGCGATTGGCCACGAGGCCGACGGCGAGGAGCCCGAAGCCGATCAGGAGAAACAGCTTCGGATCGGGTTCGAGCGCGTTCGGATCCACGCCGATACTCGCCTGGCGGACAGCGGCTTGCGCGCCCAACGAGAAAAGGAGTCCCAGAAACCACAAGTAGGCAGTTTTCATCCCAGCATCCCCGGAGCGCAAGAGCGTACTCTGCAATGCGCTTGTCCCTAACCCCAGAATTTCGTAGGAACTACGCCCCTGTACCCTCAAGCTTAATTGGTTTTAATAGCAATTGCAAATGTCCTTTGGAGGGCCGGGTACCAGGACGTGCGAGTACCACGTCCGCTTTGGCCGGACCGGTCGATCGGGGCTGCCGTCGGACCGGAGGCCGCCGGAGGCAGCTTTGGAGGCCGGATGCCAGGACCAGCGATCGGCCGGATCGGGGGCTGCCGTTACCGGGGCGTGGTTGCCGTGGGACCGGAGGACGCCGGAGGCGGCTTTGGCGGGCCGGGTACCAGGGGCTGCGATCGGCCGGATCGGGGGTTGCCGGACCGGGGCTTGGTTGCCGTGGGACCGGAGGACGCCGGAGGCAGCT
>Ga0078972_1008865_pt1 | contig 15684 bp, 31 predicted proteins | sample YelNatPaOPGAMG01_FD_67568 | JGI IMG/M metagenome (GOLD analysis project Ga0078972, IMG submission 67568) | Hot spring thermophilic microbial communities from Obsidian Pool, Yellowstone National Park, USA - OP-RAMG-01 (SPADES assembly) (version 2) | ecosystem: Environmental > Aquatic > Thermal... | reverse complement strand
GCTTTCACATTCTCATCATACCAAGTTGAATTGGTAACATTCTTAAATAACACATCTTTCAATGGTGAGAAAGTAGCATCGACAATGAACCAAGCAGTGTCGGAACCGCCATTAGCAGCGGAAAGATAAGGTGAGGTAACCAGTATCCACCCTTGACCACGCCAGACATTGATATTGTTCTAATTGCTTATTAGCAATTTGGACTTTATCTTCGGGATAAACCCGTCCCCCTTGAAAGTCTCTGCACCTTCCCCACTAACCAAGAGCGATTTCTTTCTATTAAGAATAGAAATTGTTTTAACAATTTTTTCCGCTCTCTTGTACCCGTGTGGAGTAAGCCATTTACCATCTTGTACAACTTTTCCTTGAGAAGGATAATTTGGATTATTACTTCTTGGCAAATTAAAAAATTTTTTTAATTGTTTAAGGTGTGGCTTTTTTACTATAGCAAATTTTTCAATTCTTTTTATTAGTTTTCTTGTAAGTTCCTGACCACACCACCAAGAATAACAATCTTTCCAGTTCGAATTATTCCAGCGTCTTTTATTAACTCTACCTCCATAATTTTTAATAAGCCACTCCATAATCCGATAATCAGTATTTGTGATAACTATCACGGGTAGGTATTGCCTCCCACGCTTGCCATTGGTCTTTATAACTCTTATAAAGACCGCTCCCTCGCCGTCAATTAAACCAGCAAGGTAGGCATCGTTTTCGGCTTGTGTGGGGCTTGGCTCAGGGTAATCCTTATCGGACTTCCCCTGAATTTGAGGGATTGCTACCTTTTTCTTTTCATACCAATCCAGTAAATTCTCTTTTTTTATTTTAAGGAACTTTATAAAAAATTTTCCTATTTTTAATAATTCTTCACATTTTAGTACCCAACGATATGAATTAGAATGTTTTTTATTTTTCGAAATAATTTTTCTAAGTCTTCCTCCAATTTTTCTTCTGAGCCATATGGCTAATTCTGGATTGGTGGTAGTTATGATAAGTCCGTTTTTGGTTTCTCCTAAATGACCCTCGCCATCAATAATTGCGGCGAAATAAGACCAATAAACAGACTCCATAACTTTGAAAAGAAAATTAAGGGAACAACAAATTTATTCGCGGTATCAACCATCCACTCTGACTCAATGTTCTCCTTCGCTTTTTTCACCTTGGCAGGTGGGACAACAATATATTTTGTTGAACCACCCATCGGCATCAATTTTTGTTACTATTCCTTAAAATTATCAAATAAATATTTGACTTTGTTTTTTAATTCTTCATCTGCTAAATTTCCCCATATAAGTTTCTTGGCAAAAAGATTTATTTTTTGTTCAAATTTTATATGTTCGGAACCAGTAGAAAACAACATAAGATTTTCTGGATTATTATTAGATTTATCTCCATCTAAATGATGGACTCTTTCGTTTGGATGTAATTTTCTACCCAATATTTTTTCCATCACCAATCTGTGTTCTCTAATGTTTTTTCCATTTTCTGAAATTACTTTATATCCTTCTTCTATCCACCAACCATTTTTATAATTTGGATTATTTTTCCCACTTACATAATTTCTTTTAATAGTTTCAATTCCGTGAATTTTTTTCCATTTCCAAATGATTGGTTGATATACTCCCAATTCTCTTGCAATTCTATGAGTAGATTTTCCTTCTATAACATACTGTTGATACATCCATTCTTTATTACGATATAACTTCCCTACTTTATCATCTCCGTGAGTTGCTCTTGCTAAACAAATTCTTGAACAATATTTCTGCTTCTTAGCTCTCCAATTGGGAACACTAAACTCTTTACCACAATATAAACACTTTATTGTTGTTTGTTTCATATTGTTGGTATTATATCATCAAATTAATCCAAAGTCAAATATTATTTGATTTTTTAAGGAACGGAGCTTCCACTTCGGGTCGCTCTCACTGGTTTCATTGTTAGGTTATAGCCAGTGTTCAGACTGTTACATACAGAGATTTTTCTCTGCCCACTTCGTTCAGTCGTTGCTGGTGGCGTTTAGCCTTCCAGGGCGTTGTCCTCCTCAGGATTTTCGCCGTATATTAGAAGTGGTTTAACGAGCCCTATGCCGTTTTTAAGGCTCCCCGATATCATCAACTTGGTTTTGTAAAACCAAAACCATTGATTCAATCGAGGTAGGAGTAATATCAGAAGCGGTTACAACATTTGAATGAGTGCCTCCAATTTTATCTGGGTGGGAACTACTACAAAGGGCGACACCATCTCCGTAATCGAACAAATAATTGTCGGTTACGGGAGAGAAAGCTTTATTAAATCTGTCAAAGCGATGTCGAGCTTGAGTGTTCTTCCACGCAAATTGAAGTTTGGAAGCCTCATTCAATGCCTTCTGATATTTAGCATCCCTTCGGTCAACCGATTCTTGTGAAACCTTAATTCGGCGAGCGAATTTATAAGGTTCCACAGAGGTGATATAGGAAGGAACATATGAAGTCTCTGGGAAGGCTTGCAATTCATTAGTAGGTAACAACTCATTGACACCAGTTATTTGGATTGCTTCCCATCTTTGTCGACCAACTGCGTTAATCTCTTCGAATAACGCACCAGTCTTATTGGTAGCATCCAAATAAACATTAGCATCATAAGCCGCTACCTGCTTTTCGGCTTGGTCGGTGATGAGAGCAAATTCCGCTCTTACGCCCCGAAGCAAAAGGTCAATATCACGAGTTAAAATAGGCATATTTTATTAGCGATATAATCTTTTAGCGAATCGGCAGCGTATTTTTGTGGTAGAACCAGGAATTAAACCAAGAGATAGAACTTGTAAAGGAGCAGTTGCATCATCGTGAGGAACAACACTTGATTCATCAATTGTACCCGCATCTACTAAATTAAAATAGACATAGGGTTTATCTGAACCAGTAGTTGTTCCAGCAGCGGCATCTAACTCACCTTCAAATTCCATCTCAGCGGTAATTGGGATATAAACAGCGTGATACTTGGCATTGTCAATATTATCTTCTGGTGTAGTTAATTGAGCAGGAGTATTGGCTGGATTAATACCAGTACCAATTACTTCGCCATTTTCCTTACAGAAGCCAACTACAACGCCAAGAACATATTTATCCCCAGTTACCGCACTAGTATCATTGGTAACAACATTAGTCTCATTAAGAGCTGACTTCGGAATAATCACATCACCAACCTTAACCGTCAAACCATCATCAAGCAATGCGTGAGCGGTCTGGGTGGAATACATATCCACCAACGGCTTGAACATTTTTTTTACTGCCTATCAATAAGAGAGGCGACCTTATATTTTACCCCTAGCTTTCAACTCTTTGTACTTTTCCACAGGGATACCAGCCCATTTGGCTGCTTCAATATCCTCTTTGGTTAATTGAACTTCTTCCATTTCAGCTGACTGATTAGCAGCAATAGCAGCAGAAGTAGATAGATTAGCATTAAGTTCTGCCGCCGATTTTCTCATCTCTTTAAATTCCTTTTCAAGTTTAATATACTTGTCGGAATTTAAAAGAAGATGAGCCCTGAGGAGATTTTGATAAATCTTATCCTCAGTAATAGAATCATCATCAATTTTCTTAAATGTTTCTACCAAAGAGTTGATTGCTTCGGGCTTATCATAACCAAAGTCCTTAATAATTTGGGCTTTGGCTTTTTCAAAGTTTTCCTCTCTTAGTTTGTTAATGAACGACTTTTCTTCGTTGCGTTTTTCTTCTCTCGCAACTCGGATTAACTCTTGAACTCTTTTTAATTCTTGTTCAAGAGCAGATTTTTTTGTTTCATAATCCTCTGTTTCTGATTTCACTTTTTCAAGTTCTTGTTTTTTTGCTTCTAATTCTTGTTCTGTTTTTTCTAATTCTTCAACTGATTGTTGTATATCAGCCATATGTGTAATGTATGTGATAGTGTTTATCGACTAAACGCCCTTTTAATTATATAGGCAGGCGACGCCTATATTATTATTATAACTTAAATTTTAATTCCTTTCAATTTGGGGATTTTTAAAGAATGACTCGGAATATTAATTTTTCGCATTTTAATATTACCAATTTTTCTAATTTTTGGTGCAGATATCCTTTTAAATTTTAAAATTTGTTTTGCCATATTTGATTTACTAAAACGACTTCTAACTCCTTTTAAAAATGGAGAAGTATCTCTTGTTGTAATCATTTTTTCTTTTTCCTTTTCTTCTTCTTCGATTTCTTTTGAGTGGAAGGAACCCAACCAGTTTTTCTTAATGTTCCATAAATATACTTTCTTGCTCTTTCAGAAGTAGTGGTTCCAAATTTGCTTAATGCTTGTTTTTTAAGTTTTCTCTCCAGTGCCTGTGGCATATTGATTCCACTTTTTTAAAAATTCATCTTTATCAGGAATTTTTACTTCCTCTGATAAAGATTCGACCTTTAAATTTGCTTCGTTAGCAACATCAAATCTTTGATAAATCTTATTCTCAAATATCTGACCAAGAATAAAATCACTGGGTTTATCTCTCAACATCTGGCTTTTCAAGAGTTGAATCTCTCTTTTCTTTAACCATTTTTTCAACTCAGGAGTTAGTCTATAAACATTCTGCCAAACATATTCTGTTGGAGCATCTTCTGGCTCCTCTAATTTTGCCTGAGAAATAATATATCTCGCAATTGCTTTGTCTCCTATAAGTTTTAATAAAAAGTTTTTCATATTTATACAAAAGCTTTATAACCGTACTTTTCTTCAAATCTTCTTAATTCTTTTTTAAATTTAGGATTTTTTAAATTCTCTTTTCCAAATACTTTTTCGGTATCGTCTGGATGTCTTATTACTCTCCATTCTGGTGGAATTTTTTTCACTCTTTTTTCTGATTCTCGTAATTCAGGAAATGTAAATTCTGATGTATCATTCTTTGAAAAATATTTTTTAAACTGTGTGGGCATATTATTACATTATTGTTCCCTCGGGCATTAACCTTTTAGCCTGAGTACTTCGACCAGTTTCCTCTGAAAGAGGTGTTGGCATCATTTGTGATTCTCTTGCCGCTGTTCCTCTTGCTCCATACCTCATTCCTCTCAATGCTTGATTCATTCTATTTGTTTCTGGCAATTCTCCCATTGTTGGAATAGTTGGTTGAGGAGTTGCTGGGGCAACACCAAACCTCTCCATTTCATATTCCTGAACGAGATTATCAGGAATGAAATCGGCAATATTCTCTCCAAACTTTTCAATAAGACGGAACATTACTTTCTTTGGGTCAATCAATTGATAAGGCATAAATAGTTTATAAAGTACCATAACAAAATCGAGGAACATTGCTTGTTCATCAGCAGGAGAGTAATCTGGTTCGAAATCTATCTTGATATCAAATTTAAGTTGCCTCAACATCTCTGGCGTCACCTCAATAATCTCAACTTTTTCTTTCCTAAACATAGAACGATACCAAGCCTCTTTCTTTAACTCTTCTGGATGAGCAGGAGAATTGGTTATTCTTATTTCCTGATTGCCAACTCCACCGCCAGTAAGTTGGGTTTCAATAAGAGAAACTATTTTATTAAACTTTCTATTCCCAATTATCTTTTCTGTTTTCTCAGCCGTGTAGAATTGAATCATATTCATAATAGCCAGCCAGGCAATCTGTTCTAGTAGGTCTTCATAAAAGAGATAATACAAGCCAGCGGTCTCTTTCATTCTTTGTTCTTCTGCCGCTTTTTCAGTAGCAGTTCTTGGCTGTCTTGACGGTAGAATAGGAGAAATACCACCAGAGCCAGTCCTATTCATAATCGACTGTAAAGAAGTCAAGGCGTTCCAATAAGAACTAGATGCTGGACTAATTTGTAATTCCCGATACTGATTAACATCAGCCTGAACTTGATAAATTCTGCCAGGTTTAAATTCAAGACCAAGTTCAACCGCTGGGTCGGTAGTAATAATAGGAGCAGAAACAGAACGAATCTCTCTTTCCAAAAGCAATTCCCACATTTTATTCAAAGCATCTTGTGGTGATTTAACTTTTTGCGGGAGAGGCATTCCATAAAAAAAGTTGGCATCAATTGGTTCAAAGATTGACTTGGCAAACGGCAATTTCTTATGATTCCAAGGAAGTGGACAGATTTCCTGCTTTCCATTCTTTTCAATGGGATTAAGCAGAACGCCATTGGCAATAATCATATACTTATCCTTTTCGGCATCAAAATATCTAATTACTTCAACAAAATCTCCACCTCTAACATTGTAAGAAAGGAATTGAGAAAAGATAGAAGTATCGGCAAACTGCATTCCTGGAACAACATATTTGCTTGGTTCATAAGCAGAAAAAGCATCTTGAAAATCACGCCATTTCATTAAAGTTCTCCAAATCAATCTACCCTGTTCCTGAATATCTACCTCCCAAGGTTTGGGAATATAAATATCTTCAAGATTACAAGGAACTTCATAAACTTCTGAATTATCATCTTCTTTTTCCTCATAAATTGTTTCACCTGTATGAGGGTCGTGCATTGTTATTTCTTTAACTGTTCTTATCAAAGAACGATAGGCAACAAAGACAATAGAAGTTCCATTGATAACTGTATAAAGAAAATTCCAGAAATTTTTAATTTTTTTATTTGATGACCTTCGCCAATACTCAAACAAATCTTTCAAAACAGTTGCTTTGATAATATCAAAATTCTCCACACCTTCAAAGCGAGGTTTCATATTGAGATTGGCTATCTTTGATAAAATACCAATAACTTGATTTCTCGTTTCAGGAAAGAAAAATTGGGGAACATCTAAATCATAAGAAAGAGGTAGGTAGCCCCAAAACTTCTCCCTTGATTCTTGGAGATAATCGCTTAATGTTTTTCCATTAAATTGTTTATATGGTTGTTCTCTTAATGCTCGCCACTTCAAATATTTTTCATAAACATCAAAAATTTCCTTTTGAATATTTTCTGGTGGACGGTAAAAAGATTCAAGTAGTATTTTTTGATTAGTTTGCTCCATAATTAATTACAAAATTAAATTTATCGAACTTTCTTTATCTATCTTTTCAAAACAATTATGATTAACAATATATTTTCTTTTTCTTAATCCATTACTTTTTCCTGTCCTATATGTTTCTTCAAGTAAGATTTTTTTAAACTCGCTTTCCATACTTTAAATTTAATCTTTTGGCATCTTTTTTAACTTGCGACGGAATAACAAATCCAGTTTTTAATAAATTAACAATGCTTCTAATATTTTCTATATGCTTCTCAAATGGTATGTTTTCCAAATTTTCTTTATCCAATATTATTTTATAAATAATTATTCCCTTTCTAATAAAGACCAACATCTTTTTATCAAGAGCAATAACTGCTCCGATGTCTGGGTCAATGTCCTGAACTTTCCTAATGAAAGCTCGGACAAATGGCTTGTCAAAATATGTATCTACTTTTGATATTAAATCTCTGGCTTCTGGCATTTTATTGTGCTTCTCTATTTTTGTTTAAATAAGTTGAATAGACTCTTATTTTTTCTGTTGGTTCAGCGGTATGAACCGAAAGATTAATGAGGGTCAGATTTGGGTTCTTGGTATTAAGACGAGACATATGGAACATCGCAAATAAATCTCTTAATGCCTTTGATTTGGTTCCCAGATTAGCCCTTTTAACATCTTTTGGAGTAATTGATTCCAGAATCATTAACATCTTATCAAGAGTAATATTCTGGATATCCCATAACATTGTTTCTGCCTTGCCAAGAGGAATAGTTTCTTTATTTGTATTTGCCGAAGCAAGACGGGGAACAACATTATTATTTTCATCTACAACAAAGACAATATTAGTAATGATGTTATTATACCCTGCTGCTTTTAATGCTTGATAAATATTTTTAGTAATAAAGGCAGGTCGCTTTTTTAAAAAGTTTAAAAGCATTTTAAATTTGACGGTCAACATTCTATACGCTGCCATAAACTCTGTCGTGGTCTCATATCTAAATCCAAACCATTTAAAAGCCTCATCAACAAACATTCTTTCCGCAGGAGCAAATCTATCAGGAGATTTTCTATTCTCTCTTGGATTTGCTCTTTGAATTAATTTCCTTGAACCAAAAAAATAAATCAGCCTCACTATCTGCTCCTCCCGCACCCATATTATACCACACCCAAATAATAAATTCAAGCAAGCGGGGAATAGTGGATAACAATTGGATAATATTAAGGATAATTTTTTTTAAAAAAATAGGTTTTAAGTAGATAAATAAGGGGGGAGATAATGTCTTAATGCGGGAGAGGGGACTATAAGCACTTTAAAATAAAAACCCCCGACCATCCCCCCTCATTTTGCCTTCATTTTTCTTGCTCTTTTGATGCGTCGCACAATGTATAATGTGCGACCCTTTAACTTTTGAAGCTTAAACAATTAAAGAAAAAACAAGTATTTAAGCGGTTTAATTGATGAGATGGTTAAAGTGATAAGGTGAAGCGAGGCGATTAAAGTATACTTTCTCTTTTTTCCTTTTTCTTTCTTTCTCTTTTTCTTTCTTTTTTTCTCATTCTTTCTCTTTTTCTTTTGCTTCCTTCCTGTTAATTAAAAATCAAGGTATTAATGAGGAGGTTAAAAACTCCTAAAGGTCAAATTAAAAATTTAATAAGTATGAGTAAAGAAAAACTTATCTTATGGCTCGTGTGTCCAGTGCTCGCATCTAAAACGAAAAATGCTAAAAAAGTTATAAAGTTTCTCGGTAAAGATGGAGAAAAAGAAATTTACAAGAATTTAAAAACGAAAAGAATTTACGAGGTTTATTTTAAGAATAATAAATTCTATGTAAAGCACGCCACATATGCAAGATTTCTATATATGGATATTGCAGGAGCTAAAGAATTATTTACAAGATAACAGGATTTTTTCCTGTTGTCTTGTGATTAAGATATTAAAAAGGTCGGTTTAATAAAATTAAAACAATGGAAAAAGAAACTCAAAAACAAGAGCAAGCTAAAAGATTAATAGATAGGCATATCATTGAAAATATTAATCTCACCATTGAAAAAGAACTTCAAGAAAACCCTGAACTATTGCTGGAGGCTGAAAATTATGAAAAAGCAAGAGAAGAATACAATGAAGGAAATGAAGACAAAGACAATTGGGACGAGCCAGAAGTTTATGAGTTTTGGAGTGTTAGTGAGTGGCTATATGAAAGATTAAAAGAATGGGGCGAGATTGTGTTTGAATGTTTAGATTTTTATGTTTGGGGTAGACAAACGACAGGGCAAGCGATTTATTTAGATGAGGTAATTCAAGAGATAGCAGAAGAATATAAATTTTAATCTGCTAATTGCTCTTTACATTGCTCGCTAAAAGGTCGGATAAAAAAATAAATAAAAATTAAACATTATGTTTTATCAAATATATATCGGTGATAATAGATATATAAACGAGGACGACACATCTTTGCAAGCAAAAGAAGAAATAGTAAAACAAATAATAAAGAAATTCTTTAATGAATTTTCTGTTATAACAAATGTTAATTATTATTTAGATGTTAAACGGGAAAATAAAATCTTTCAAATAATAGTTAAAGACAAACAGCAAAAGAAGCAAATATTGAAAATATATAAAGAATTACAAAAGGCATTAAATTCAGAAGTATTATTAACTTATAGCAAAAGAGGTGCAATTCTAATATAAATAAGTGGTTTAAGCAATTCAAAAGGTCGGATAAAAAATAAAAATATGAACATTAGAAAATTAAAAGCTTATAAAAAACTAACCCCTTATCTCGCTTGTGCAATAGCCGAAGGCTTTTGCGAAGGCGAAGGAGCAAGCGAAAAAGAGCAATTAGCAGCTTGGCAATACTTGGTTGATAATGGTTTGGCTTGGCAATTACAGGGCTGGTTTGGAAGAACTGCTGCTAATTTAATAGAAAATGGAATTATAAAGCCGCCAAAGAGAAAATAAAAGGTCGGATAAAAAAATAAAAATATGAAAATTATAACATTAAAAAGCATAGAAGATTTGAAATTAATACCAAAGAATGAAATACTGAATGCAATTATTAGAACTAAAGATGGAATGAAAGATAAAAGAAGGATTGTAAATGAAGGTCAATCATTGTTTGTATTAGAAAGGGGCTCAAAAATATGGGGAGAAAGACGATATTCTTGGAATGAAAAATGGGATTGTATTGAAGTTAAAATAAAAGATGAGGAGGATAAGAAAAAGAAATGGGAAAAGAGTTTGAAAAAAGCATTGGAAATGTTAAAAGAAAGCGGTTTATGGGCTGATATAAAAGAAGATATTGAAACAGTATTAGCAATTGGATATGAAAAAGTTAAAAAAGCATTAGAAATTGAAGATTTACCATCAATAGAAGGCGAAAGTTATAATGAGTGGAAAGAAAGAATAAAAAGAGAGAAATCAAAAATAGATGAAAGATTAGAAAAGATAAATTTATGGCATTTAGGCTATCCGTTAAAGATAAAAAAGATGTATTTTGGCAGGGGAAATGAACATATTTTTGCTGAAATAGCATTAGCATTGAAAAATAAAAAAGAATATGATACTGGCAGAATAAGAACGAATTACGATGTTTCTTTCTCATACAATCCAGAAATGGGAAGAGCTTGGTATAGCGAGGAATACAAAAATTGCGGGAATGGTCATTACTATCTTGCTTTGAATGGAACACACGCAGTCTTTTGGGAAGATGATTAAATTAAAGGTCGGTTAAAAAAATAAAAATATGAAAGTGCTAATTAAAAGAATAAAAAGATTTTTTAAGTTTTTCAAGTTAGTAAATTATGGCGGATGGAATTGGTGGATACCAATCCCAAGCAAGGATAGTTCTTATGCTGGCAGTCTTTGTGTCTTATGGGATAGAGAAACATATAATAAAAAGGGGATTAAGTTTTTGATTAAGAAAATTGAAGCGGCTTGGTATTTGGCAAAAAATTATATTCTCAATGATGATGGGCTTTATGAGATATTAAAGGAAACAGATAATGAAGAAAAATTATATAAAGTAAGTTTCTAATAAAGGTCGGTTAAAAAATAAAACTATGAATGAAATTATAAGTAATATTGCATTAGCAATTATTATGCTTCTTATCATTGCTCTTTTTTGTTTTGGGGCAGTGTTAGGTATTCAGAAAAGCGAAGTAGAGGAGTGCTTGAAATGGCAAAAAGAAGCAAAACAATATCCGAATTACTATCTCACTCAATGGCAATACGAGCAATGTCAATTTTATCATATTACCATTGATGCTCCTGTAAAAACAGAAGCAGACAATTAAAGGTCGGTTAAATTAAATTAAAAATATGGATAAAAAAGAACAAATTTATCAAAGAATGTGTGAAATTGAAGATGAAGCAGTTAATAGATTTTTAAGCAAGGGAGATTTTGATGTTATTGTCGGCAAAATTAAATAAACCTATGGATGAAAATGAATTAGAAACAATAGATGAAGAAAAAATTTGTCCTTACTGCGAACAAAAAATGGTAAAGTTAGTCAAGCAGATTGTTGAGAATAAAGGAATAAAAACATATCCATTTTCAGCAATCTGGGTATGTGTCAATCCAGAATGCTGGGCTGGAATGAATATTGAAAAAATAAAAACTTGGAAAAAGGTCGGATAAAATAATAAAATTATGGATGAGGATGAATTAGAAATACAAACATTCATTATAAGAGAACTTATTCTTCCTGCTATCTACTATCTCATTCCAAAGAAATTGAGAGCATCTGATAAATTCTATAAAGAAATTCAAAAAATAAACATTGAGAATGAACTTGATTTTTGGAGAGAAATGATGCTATTAAAACTTGCTGAAAATTCTAATCCAGAAGAACAAAAAACAGAAGAGCAAAAATAAAAAATAACTCTCCTGCTCTCGCCACTTTTTGATGAGTATTGTCTCGGGTCAGGCGAAAATTCCCTTGACAATTAGTCAAAAAAACGGAGCGGGGGAGTTATTTTTTATATCTGAATTCTCTAATCTGTCCTGTTTGAGTTATATTAACAGCAAAATTTTCTACGGCAGCACGCATATCAGCATATTCATCGTGAACTACTTTGTCTTTTGGCTCAACGGTTGCATCAGTTAGTTTAGGATAATGTGAAAATAGCAACGCATCAAAAATCTCGGAGGCATTATATTTATTTGAAAACTTTGAAATAGGCAAAATTCTTTTAACTGCTTGTCTTCTAACTGAATGCTGAACAGCATTAGGGTTTATTCTTAAAGAGATACCAATACCAGCCAATTCTTGGGCGATTGATGTAATTGATTTGAACATCGCTTGTCTATGAGCAACCTCGCCAGCATAAAAAACAGGAGGCTTCCAAGTATTAAAACGATGAATTAACTCTATTTCGTGAGGCAAATAATCTTTTCTATCTAAAACAAATTTCTCTCTGGTAAATTTATTTTCAATTTCATAAACTGGTTGTTTAGTAAAATCAAGTCCTTGTTTCAAAAATGGATAATACCAATGAAGCGGTTTGTTAGAATTTTGATAGCCATCCAAGAAATAGATATGTTGAGTATCTCGCTGAACATAAACGATTGCTGTCTTATCTCTTACTCCAAAGTCCAAGCCAAGATATAATGGTTTGTTTGGGTCATAATCAAAGTCCTCAAACGGACAATTTTGAACTTCTGGATAATAAGCATAAGCGGGGTCAACTGTATATTTAATTTCCAATTCTGCTTCCACAGAAAGTGGGTCTACTTCTCGTCTCTTTAATTCTGCTTGATACCATTCTTCATCTTTGAATGGGTGCATTCTCCAATCAAGAGTAATGAGCCTATTTTGTTTGGCAAAACTTTCTCTTAACTCTCGGGCAAAAGAAGTTGGATAAGCGGTTGAAACAGCAATTCGGCAAGGGCTGGCATCGGTTGACGAACGCCAGCTTTCTCTAACAAACTTCCAGAAAAACAATTCATCCATATAAAGAAAAGAAGCACGCCTGCCTCTGGCAAAATATGGGTTAGCACTTTCTCCTTCAATTACACTCATTCTATCTGGATTGATAAATTTCAAATGAATATCGTGCTCTGATTTCTTAAACTTTGGTGGTCTCATCCATTGAGGAAGGGAATAATAAGCATATCTCAACTTGCCAAAGAGAGATTGAGGGGTCTTGCTATCAACTTCTTCTTCTTTACGAGAGCCAATTAACCCATACCATCTATCTTTGAACAGCCATCGCCAAAGCATATACCACACAACAGTCCAAGAGACACCCATATCTCTTGTTTTTTCTACTAAAATATCCTCGCCTTTTTCTTCGGCTTCCAAAATTCTATAAATTAAATCTCGCTGATAATCAAAAAGAAAGAATGGAACATCTGGACTTTCTGGCAAGCGGGGCTCTAATACAACTCCAAAGAGATTGATAAAAGAAAAGATATCATCTTGGCATTCAAAATAAATGTTTGCTCGTTCAACTGGATTGTTCTCTGCTCTTTGCAATCTTTCTAATCGGATATTAAATTTTTGTTCAAATGATTGTGAGGTAAGATACCTCCTAAAGAGATTGATATTCATTTTTCCTTATCAACTTTTTCCCAAATATGACACTTACGACACCTTCTAAATAATTCCCAGCTATGTTCGCAGTTTGTAATATCAATTCCTTTTGCTTCTCGCTGTAAATCTTCCAAAGAAAGATTTTCAACTTTTGCTATCCATTCATCTACATTGTCTGGATTAACTAATTTTCTAATTTGATATAATTTTCTTGGGCTGACTAATAATAATTGTTGCTCAGCAACACCTAACTCTTTAACATACTTTTGATAAACTTCTGCTAATTGTATTGCCCAAGCACGACTAACACCTAATCCTCCGCTAGCAATTGGAGCCTCGCAATAATCTTTAAATGTTTCAAATCCTAAATAATTCCAATCTTTATTTTTCCAGATTTCCCAAATCAACTTCAACTCAACCAGATTAGATTTCATATGGATATCAATAAATAGTTTCCTTCTCTTGTGAGCATCGTTAACTTTTGATAAATTACTCTTGTGAGCCATAGAAATTTTGTAAATCTTTAATGAGATTTGAAAATGTTTGCCACGACATTGTAATTAACTTTTCAGCATTATATTGATTAATATGTTCTCCCTTTGCTGATTTAATTGAAAATAAAATATATCCCTTTTTTCCCCACCATTCAGCATCGTCTTGTGCCTTTCTGGCGTCAGCCCAAATATTAGGTCTGGCTTGTTTTTTCACTTCCAAATAATAATTTCGCAAAATACAAATGCGATTAGGGTCTGTCCGATAATCTAAAACAACATCGCCAGCCAAAATTTTTTTATTCTTTTCTGCTCCTCCAACACGAACAAACTTAAAGCCAAAATCTTTAAAAAGATTTGTAAGAAATTCTGCTACTTCTCTTTCACCTGAACTTCCTTTTGCTGTTTCGTATGACATATATTTATTAACCAGAACAGGGGCGGGATATTTGAATTGGATTTTTATAATTTTACTTGCGCAAGCCCCACAATGGGGTTGAACTTGCCCTCATTAATCCTCTTCATCCCGCCCGCTGCCCCAGTTCTTCTTTGGATATTTGACCTTTTAAAATTCTATGATATTCTTTCAAAGGTTCAATTACTTTTTCTAAAAACCATTTATCATCTCTTTTATATTCTTTCAAAACTTTGATATAAAAAGTTCCATTATTGATAACAGGTTGACCAATTATTCCTCTGGGCTTTTCAAAAATAGTAAGATAACATTTAAGTTGAAACTCGTGCCACTTTTTCGGTTCCCTCAATAGTTTATCAGAAGTCTTGATTTCTATAATAAGGTCGTCCTTCATCGCATCAACCTTACCAACCAATACAAAATCCTCAACTGGATATTCTTTTTTTACTTCTGCTTCAAATCCTAATGCTTCCAAAAGAGGTCTAACAACATAATGTTTGGCTTCACCCATTTTCATTCGCAGTGCTTCTTCTACTTGAATTGTTCTATTCTCTAAATATTTCTCTGGAGGCAAATAACCATTCAGCATTCCAAATAAATCTGAAACAGAATATCTACCAACTACTCTTTTGTTTTCATAAGATTTTAGCAATAATTGAGTTAGGTCTATATTCATTATAGGGGTTGCTCACCTTCGACTTTATCATCTTTATACTCCATTCTCATTTCCAGAAGGGCATCAGTAATTATTTTAGCATATCTTTTAATTGCTTCTTTTTTCCCCTCGTCATCAAGAAGAATAAAATCTTCTCTATCCTTCAACAAAAGACAAGCATTATTAATTCCTTGCCCGATGGCAATGTTCATATTTTTATCATCAAACATTTTTTTAATTTCTTCTGAGTTGTTCATATTTTTTTAATTTATTTATCGACCTTTTGAACAATGTTTTCTTAAATGTTTTTCCCACATTACTTTCCAACCATCAGGACTAAAACCCCAACCGATTGAATAACCCTTTTCTTCGGCTTCACAAAATGGACAATTTAAAGGGTCTTTCTGTATTTTATTGTAGTATTTATTCATACACTCCCAACAAATTCCGCTGGTATTATCTGTTTCATTTGTATGGCAAATTTTGCACTTCATTTTCTAATTTACTTATCGCCCTTTTGAACAATATTGTGGGTGAGGTCTAAAGGAAACGCCCACGACATTGGTCTCTTTGTTGAAACTCCAAAATAAAATTGCTTGGCAGAACTTAAAGAAGCAAACCTTTTCCAGCCAAATTCATCCTTTTCTATCCACGA
>Ga0078972_1011595_pt1 | contig 15686 bp, 13 predicted proteins | sample YelNatPaOPGAMG01_FD_67568 | JGI IMG/M metagenome (GOLD analysis project Ga0078972, IMG submission 67568) | Hot spring thermophilic microbial communities from Obsidian Pool, Yellowstone National Park, USA - OP-RAMG-01 (SPADES assembly) (version 2) | ecosystem: Environmental > Aquatic > Thermal... | reverse complement strand
AATGCGACATCAAGGCCCAATTCCTGCCACATCTTTTCATAGTTATTCATTTTTTCTCCTTTTTATAAAACAATTCACAAAAGCAGTGTCCGTCTTTTTTCACTTCCTCATCCAGTGTTGGGCAGGGGCAGAGCACATCCTTTTCAGGATTTAAAGGCTCGCTCTGTTTGCACGGACAATAATATTTTCCGTATTCAAGATAATTCATCGTCATAAGACCTATCACTTTTTTCACCCGGCTTATCTTCTTATTAAAGACATAACCCTTTTGCCGGGCGATCTTTATTAACCGCTCATAATTTTTATTATACTCCTTTGTGCCGACTATCTTATCCCAGGGATTGGGCATAATTCCTCCTATATTTGGTTAAATAGTAATTGGTTAAATGGTTAAATAAAACAGACAAAATGAATTTGTCTTCAAATATTGTAATAATGTTAAAGGTTCGCAGACCAGGGTCTGCCACTACAGGTTTATAAATGATAAAGTTTTTGTGATATGTTAGGTTGGAGTTTAGTGCTTTCTGGTTTGCGCAGACCCGACCGGGTCTGAATACCCGGCGAATCATTTCCGCGCTCCTTTGGTCTGGATTAAGGGTCGGAAACCAAAATGCATATTATCATTATAATCATCTAAAGAAATTTGTCAAGGCAAAAAAACAATAATTTTGGCTGATCACTCACCACTTTGATAAGTACGTTAGCGTTGTTGGAAAGATCATCTGGCTCATTTTATAAGTTATCGTGATTTTTAAATTTCACAAAAGCATCTCCACAAAATGCATAAAAAATTTGGAGAGTGGTAAGTTAAATCAGGTATTGACAATTGATAGATTTTATATATAATTGAGCGTTGCTCTTTGAAAACTCTATAATTTAATTGATTAAATGGTTAAATGAATTTATTTAAAGGTATTGGAATTTCAATAATTCCAATACCTTGGATTCAAACGGATAAAAACAGAATAAATTCCCCCTTTTGTAAAGGGGAATTAGGGGGATTTAGGGGTTTCAAGGGAGAATCCCCTTGATGATGTCCTAAATCACCAATTACCATTTAACCAAATTGTCCCGGCGGCAATACCGGTGGGGAAACACCTCTTCCCATTCCGAACAGAGAAGTTAAGCCCACCAGGGCCGATGGTACTGTGCTGGTAACGGCACGGGAGAGTAGGTCGTCGCCGGGTTTTTTTATTCTTCCGCACAGTTGACAGTTCCCCCCTTTTTTTATATAATTGTCTATGGCACGAATTGATAGAATTTTATGCCCCTTCTGCCTCTTTACATCCCAATATATTGACCTGATACTAAACCAGGATGGTGAATACATCTGTCCCAATTGCTCAGCGGAATTTAAATATGAAGAACTGATGCATCTTTATAGTTTCACTCAGATTCTTGATATTGGGAAGAGAGAAAACCAGAAACCATTTGCATAGGTGGATTTTTAGATGAAAGTTTTCATCACCGGTGCTGATGGAGGATTGGGAAGTGAAGTTAGAAATCTTTTGAAAAGAGAAAAGATAAATTTTCTGGGGGTAGATATAAAACAACTTGATATTACTGATTTCAAAAAGACAAACGAGGTGATTCTCAATTACCAGCCCGATGTCATTCTCCATTTCGCTGCGATAAGTAATGTTGATGAATGCGAGCGGAACAAAGAACTTGCCCTGCGCACCAATTCTTTATCTACCCTGGGACTTGTGACAATTGCCAAAAAAATTGGTGCAAAATTTTTATACACAAGCACAAGTTTCGTTTTTGATGGTTATGCTGAAGAGCCATATTTTGAATACAGCACTCCCAATCCAATCTGTGAATATGGCAGAACAAAATTGATTGGTGAAAATTTTATTAAAGAAGTCTATGACCGTTTCTACATCGTCCGGACCTCCTGGCTCTTCGGAGAAAATTCAAAAACATTCATCTCCAAGTTTCTAAAGACGGAAGAAAAACCTCATTCAATAAATATCATCTGTGACCAATTTGGTTCATTCACCTATATTCCAGACCTGGCTGAGGCAATCTTTCTTCTGATAAAATCGGAAAATTATGGAACCTATCATCTAACCAATTCAGGTTTTGGGACCTGGCTTGATTTCGCATTAAAGGCAAAAGATTTGATGAAATTTAATACCGAATTAATTCCTACAAAATTAGAAGAATTGAATTTACCAGCACCAAGACCCAGGTTTGCGCCATTGGGTTCAAGGAATTATGAGTTCTTTTTTGAAAAGAAGATGCGCCCCTGGCAGGATGCACTTACAGACTTTATAAGGATTTTGCAATGACAACTTTATCACGTCCTGTTTCCTTTGCTGAATAGAGGGCGCGGTCGGCCTTTTCAATCAATTCTATCCTTGTCTTTGCATCATTTGGATAATGGGCAAGTCCAATGCTGATACTAAATTTTATTCGTAATTGATTGAATTTCACCTCAGATTTATTAATATGGTCTTTTAAGCGCACGGCAATTTCAATACCCCTTTTGAGATTATAACCAGGCAATATAATGGCGAATTCCTCACCACCATATCTTGCTCCAATTCCCGTTTGAGAAATCAAATTTCCAATGAATTTTAGCACTTCATCCCCGGCCTGATGTCCATAGGTGTCATTTATCTTTTTAAAATAGTCAATATCAAACATAATAAGGACCAATTCCCGATTATTTCTGAGCTCTTCTTCTAAGATTTCCTGAAAATGGCGATGGTTGTAAAGCCCGGTGAGTCCATCTCTTAAGGAAAGTTCCTTTACCCTTTCATAGAGCATTGCTCTCTGCCAGGCAAGAACTAACTGGGAACTGAATAGATTTAAAGCCCGAACATCATCCTCGCCGAATCTCTTTTTCCTATGGTCTTCCAGCCAGACAACACCCAAAATTCCCTGGTCGTTTTTTACTGGGATACCCAGAAAAGAGCCCTGCAATCTTCTCTCACCCTTTTTCAAGATTGTCAAATTACCAATACTGAGGTCCTCCTTTAGAATGTAATTCTTGTGTTTTGCAACCAGACCAACCAGACCTTCGTCCAGGGAAAATTTTGTATTCTCTTTTAGATAGGTTGATTCCAACACAATTCCCTGATTATTCAATTCATTTACCGCTGCGATTGACAAATCGTCAATATTTAAAAAAGCCTTAAATGTTTTGATTGTATCTTTGATGATGGTCTTCAGTTCCAGTCCACTCTGAAACTTTTTGGCGAGTTCCGCAATCGCCGAAAGATAGAGGGCTTCGTATCTCTCCTTCTCGTAAAGCCGCAAAACTGCAATCAAATATCCAGCTCCTTTTGTGGCATCTTCAAACAATATCTTCTCTTCATCGGTGAATGGATTATCTGTGCGGTCAATGACCAGAAGTCCTTCAATTTTATCAAGAATTAAAATCGGCGCCATAATAACCGAGGCGATTTTTAACTCCCCGCGATAATATCCGAGTTCGGCGGGGTCCTGAGAAAATTCCTTTATTAAAACCAATTTTCTTTCGGCAATTATCTGGCGATATAGACCATGGGTGATTTTTATCACGACATTCGGTTGAAATAATTCTGAGTGAGAAAAACCCTGAATAAGAACCAGATGGTCATCCTCCAAGGCAAAGATCACAGTTGTGTATGCATTAAAGATATTATGAACAAATTTTACATAGTAAAGAAGCGGTCTTTCAATTCCTGGATGCCGGTCAATATCCCTGATTGATGTAATGATTGCTTTTGATTCAAAATCTGCAGGACTGAAAACCTTATCACGGGTTTCGTATTTCATCAATGATTTTTTCAAAGATTCCTTCTGAATAGTGAATTGATGGTTCAGGTAGCCGACTAAAAAAAGGGCAATACCGAGAAACAGTATGGGAAATAAAAAAAAGTTATTTTTTGAAATTGAAGAAACCACTTCAGCACCGAGAATTATCCCCCCGTATAACCAGTAGTTCTTTTCACTCTCTTTATAAGCAACTAAAGGCAGGGTTAGAAAATAGATAACAAAAAGGGGAGAAGCAAGCGCCCCGGTGAATTGAATGCCAAGATTTGCGATAATGCCACCCAATAATGTATGATAGAATTGAATGCGAGTTTTCAGAAAATAAAAAAGATAATAAATAAAAATGATACCTGTCAATAGGAAAAGAAATTTGTTACTTATACCTCTCTGGAAAAGACCGCTCCCCGAAATCAGGAAGAGAACACCAAAAATGAGATAAAATAATTTTCTAATCAATGCTTACTTTTACTCTTCCCTGCGTTTCAGTGCTGCCGTGGCCAGATTAGCCAGGGCTTTATCTTTTGTAAGCGCAAGATTATTGAGAAATAATCTTGTATCAGGATGGTTTAATTTCAAAAGGGTCGTAATACCCAATTCCTTCAAACTCTGGGCATCTGAATCACTTCTGGTAGAAAGGGAAATCAGAAAATCGGTAATCTGGGGCGCAGATTCAGTAACTTTCTTCTCACCAATTATCTTTAATATCTCAGCATTTAAGGTATCGTTCTTCTCTTTTAATAATGGCAATAGTTCCATAATTGTTTCTTTTTTTATAATTTTCTTCAGCCCTTTCAGTGCCTCGGTCTTTACTTCCATTGATTTATCAGCAAGTGCTTTTTCTATTCCCTCATAGTATTCTAATTTCGAAAATGTCTTTACGAGTTCTACCCGCACCCGGTCATCGGGGTCATTGAGTAAATCAATAATCTTCGGGGCAATTTCCTTTTCTCCAATATCACCAAGAACAGCAACAATATTTCTCCTCAAAAACCATTCCGGAACATCAATATTTTTTATTAAAATATCGGTCGCCTCTTTTCCAATATTCTTTAAGATATCAACCAGTTTCATTCGCAGGGAATAGTCCTCGGCTTCTTTTAAGGTTAATAGTGCCTCTGAGACGGCCTGCTTACCAAATTTTATGATTGCAGCACGAACATCAGGATATATGCCGGTTTCCCAGAGAAATGAGAAGAGTGCAGGCAGAACCGAGGGCTCTTCGGTTTCGCCCAGAAATTTTATGGTCTGCCTCTTAAATGGGGTAGAGATTCCCGGCCTTCCCAGGATTCTATTGAATGGTTCAATGACCGCCTTACAAAACTTTTCCTGATTGAATTCTTTGGCGACTTTATAAAAATTCTTGAGTGCCTCAATGCTGTTTAAAACCACCTCTTCAACTGCTTCCTGTTCTAAAGAAACCGAGACTTGATTAATTATTTCATCAACAATCTCAAACTGCCCCTGTTTAATGAATCTTTCGGCGAGCATTATCAAAGATTTTAGTCCCTGTTCCCTTAAATGAATGTTCTGTGAATCAAGCATTGTGTAGTATGGTTTTATTGAAGTCCTCAAATCTTCCTTAGAGAAGAGAGAGGTAACTTTTTCACTCAGTAAGAGCCCAACCTGGGCTAAATATTCATAGATGTTAGGAATCTTCTCTTTCAATTCCGGCAGAACCTTTGAGAATTTTTCATCGGAGAGTGAGGTAACTATCTTTCCTACATCAGTGTAGTTATTGGACCTGGCCAGAATAAGTTTCAATAATGTATCTTCACTCAGAGTGGACAATAATCTCAAGACAATTGGTTTCAGTTCCACTTCCCTCAATAATTCAACCCGGTGCTCAGCTGGAATCTGTTCTAAGAGTTTTGTCACGGTTTCGCTGTAGGAATTTTTTAATTCGCCGGGCATTATTTCTATTTTATCAATTACCTGAGAAAAACGTTCCTTCATTTCTATTGCGGAGACCCCTCTTTCAACGAGTTCTTTGAGACTTCTTATTGCCGCGATGAGTTCAGCCTGTTCAATGGCACCTGCTTCAACCTTTTTTTCCTGGGTCTGGGCCACCTGCACTGCTACCCCGGTCTGAATTCCAAATTTCACCGCATTTATTTTTATTCGCTCAGTTCCCTTTGCCTGAAGCATCGTTTGCGCATTACCATATTCCTTTAGTTTAATCTTACCGCTACTCATTACTTCATAGAGATTTTTCAAATCCTCATTTTTTACGCCTGATAAGAATGTCAAACTTTCAATTTCATTCTTTTTGAGGGTCTCAAGGAATGCTACGAGGGCAAGATTTTTTGAGGCATCAATTCTTGTATCCTGATAGATAATTGTCCTTTCCAGAAAATATAATGAAAACTCTGGGGTTTCAGTAAAGACCTTGGAAAGTTGTGCCATTGTATTCGCCACGACCTTATCCATTACCGGATGTCCCGGGGGATATGATTTTGCCGATTTTAATCCCACCGCAAGTTCTTTTAAAAAATCGTGAATTGCTGCCTGTTGCATATCCTATTTTAATTATTTTTAAACAGATGTCAATGCTTAAAAAGGGGCTTTACAAATAGAAATTTATCTATATAATAATTCACTGATATGGGGAAGAGAAGAATAATTGTTCTCATTCTTGACGGGGTTGGCATTGGTGAACTTCCGGACGCTAAAGAATATAATGACCAGGGAAGTAATACACTCGTCAATCTCGCCCGCTCGGTCGGTGGACTCCATTTACCCAATCTGGAGATTCTGGGGCTGGGGAATATTGCGGAAATTAAAGGTGTGAAGAGAATAGAAAGACCAATTGCCAGTTTTGGCAAGATGGCCGAGAAGTCCCCGGGCAAGGATTCAACTACCGGGCACTGGGAGCTTATGGGTGTGATATTGGAAAAGCCCTTCCCTTTATACCCCAATGGTTTCCCGGAAACAATAATCAGGGAATTTGAGTCCAGGATTGGATACAAAACAATCGGCAATATTCCGGCCTCAGGCACAGAGATTATAAAGAAACTCGGTCAGGAACATATTGAGAAGAAAATGCCAATTGTTTATACATCAGCAGATAGTGTTTTTCAGATTGCCTGTCATATAGAAGTCTTTCCCCTTGCTGAAATCTATAAATTTTGTGAGATTGCCCGTGAGATTTTGCAGGGTGAATATGGTGTGGCACGGGTGATTGCCCGGCCCTTTGCCGGAAGATATCCAGATTTCTATCGCACCCCGGACCGTAAAGACTACTCCCTTCCACCCCCGGAGCCAACCCTGCTTGATCGGGCAAAAGAAAAGGGATACGAGGTAATCGTTGTTGGCAAGGTCGATAATATCTTTGCCAATCGTGGTTATACCAGATCCTACCATTCAGTTAATAATTTAGAGTGTATTAAATTTGTATCGCAATCTCTGGAGGAACTAAAAGAAGGACTTATCATTGCAAATTTTGTCCAGTTTGATATGGACTGGGGACACCGAAACGACATTAAAGGTTTTGCCCGGGGACTTGAAGACTTGGATAATTCTTTAAGGGGAATAATAAATGCCATTAAAAAAGATGATTTATTATTCATTACCGCTGACCACGGGAATGACCCCACCACCCCTTCAACCGACCATTCAAGAGAATATGTTCCGTTGCTTGCTTACCACAAAGGAAGTCCAGGCAAAAATTTGGGCATTAGAGAATCTTTTGCCGACCTGGCGAAAACATCCGGGCATTATCTAAATATTAAAGAAATAAGAAATGGCACGAGTTTCTTAAAGGAGTTATTTTGAAAATATCAAAATTGTTGGTCAAAAGAGTCAAAAAAATCTTAAATTATGCCTATGCACCATATTCCAAAATTCAGGTTGGTGCCGGTCTAATCTGTGAGGGTGGAAAAATCTATACCGGGATAAATATTGAAAATAGTTCCTATTCCCTTACGGTCTGTGCCGAGAGAGTGGCTCTATTTAAAGCCCTGAGTGAAGGAGAGAGGAAATTTTTATTATTACTTATCTACTCTCCCCAGATTGAATTTATTCTTCCATGTGGTGCCTGCCTCCAGGTTTTAAGCGAATTTGCTCCAGAACTGATAATTGCCACAATGAATAAAAATGAGGAATTCCGGTTTTATCCGCTCAAGAGTTTAATTAAAAAACCATTTCGTTTTTAGAAATTATGGATAATTATATCGGTATTTTGGTTCGCGATTTAAAGAAAAAAGAATTTTATTCTCTGATTGAAGATCAGAGAAAATTTGGCAGCAAAATTGAACAGGTAGAAAAGAATCTTATTGTTTTTTCCAATGGAGATATAAGAATTGTAAATTGTCTCTTTAAATTAAGAGAAACCCATCCGGAAATCAGATTTGGCATTTCCCAGTATATTGGACTTGCCAAAGGGCTGGCCAAGATTGCCAAATTTGGAGAAATTCTGATATCCGAGGATGTTGAGCAAAGTCTGCTTGAACATTATCAAATTACCTCATTGGGAATGCTTTCTATTGAGGGGCTGAAGACACAAATTCTGGTATGCCGGATTGATGCCCCAACCGGGAGGGTAGACTTTCCCCCAATTAAACCCGTTTTCTCATTTATCCCCAGAACCGGAATGGTTGAAGCCCTGCGCGATACATTAAAGGTAATTAAATGGATTTTAATTTTTGGCCCACCGGGCAGTGGCAAGTCAGTTTTTATTGATCAATTTATTGAAAATTTAGACGGTGAGTATGAAATATTTAAGGTGCAGTGCCACTCCTACATACCACACATTACTTTTAAATTGATTGTTGACCTTGTCCATCAAATATTAAATATTGATGAGAATGCAACAATTGAGGAAAAGTATAAAATTATTGAAAAAAGATTGAAGGAAATCGGAATCATTGACATTGGCACGACTTATCTGGCAACCCTGGACTGTCTGGGAATCAGTGACGAAGATACAATCTTGAAGAAGATGGAGCTCAAAATGCGACTTGAGGTGGTTGCAAGTAGTATTTCTGAGATTATCAGACAAATGAGTCATCAGAAACCGGTTATGATAATCATTGAGGATGTAGAAAATATTGACCCCTCCTCATCGGAATTTATTCAGGCAATTATGAAAAAATTGACCGATGACAATGTCTGGTTTCTGTTTACATCCCATCTTTCCCAGGTGAATATTGGGGGATTGAGAGAATTTGAACTTCTGGAGATTGAACGAGGACTCGTTGAGGATTATGTGGCAAAAAATATTGGCGAACTGCTCAATTTCCCGCCGACCTCAATCTTTCACATTGACCAGTATCTCAGACTTTATGAGGAGGAAAGACTACTTTATTTTTATAACCAGTATCTTGGCGAAAGCCCGATGATGGATTATCATCTACCATTCTACGATTTAAAGACGATAATAAAGAGGCGAATTGAAATACTTGGTGAAAATAAAGAATTACTTTTTAATCTTGCTGTTTTTGGCGAAAAAATCAATCTAAAGGAATTCCCGGGTGGAGATGAGAAAAACTTATTTGAAATTTTCTTGCAAAAAAATTATCTGACCCGAGTTTCAGGTGGTTATACTTTTATCTCGCCTCTCTTACACGAAGAGATCTATAATCTAATCCCTGACCGGCCGGCCCGCCATTCCCGACTTGCCGATTACTATCGCCGACTTGAAGGATATGAGGAATATGCTGCATTTCATTATGAACGGGCAGAAAATTACAAAATGGCAATAGAATTTCTTACGAAATCGGCACGATTAGCATTTGCTAAAGGTGGCTACAATTCGGCAATAAATTACTACAACAAGGCTTTGGAACTATGTCGTCGGGACAAGTCTCTGGCGGAACTGGAAACCCTGGTTTCCATTAATGAAGGGCTTGCCGATATTTACCGCGCCCTGGGGGATGAGGAAAGGGCATTAAAATACTACAAGGTAGTTCTTGACAGTTATAAAGAAATTCTGAAAGAGTAGCCTGAAAAAATTAAAATGCCTTTATTAACCTTCTTCTTTTTTTTTCAATTAAAAAACGATACCCTGCCGGGCGACAGCGCAAATCTCGTTAATTATTCAGCAAAGAAAATTATCTACGACCTTGATAATTCAGTTGTAATTTTAAATGATTCGGCATATATTTCCTATCGGGATATTCAATTGTTTTCTGATAGTGCCCATTATTATACAGATAAAAATACCCTTGATGCCTTTGGAATGTGTCATCTTAAGCAAATAAATGACTCAATAAAAGGGGATTATCTGCGGTATAACCTGGAGACGAAAAAGGCAAAAATGATACAGGGGAAGACCCAGATTGAAAAAGGATATATTGAAGGAAGGGATATTTACTGGGTTAGAGAGAAGGTGATCAATGTTTATGATGGTAAATATACAACCTGTAGTGATTCACCACCCCATTACTATTTTTATGCACCCAAGATGAAGGTCTATCTTGGTGATATGGTAATTGCCCGACCAATCTATCTTTACATTTATGATTTACCTGTGATGGCTGCCCCTTTCTGGTTTGTACCAATTTCATCAAAAAGGAAGTCCGGTCTTTTGCCCTTTAAGGCCGGGAACTCTCGGCAATTTGGGAAATTTATCAGAGGCTTTGCCTACTATTATGTAATCAATGACTATGCGGATATGACCCTTCAGATTGATGCAATGGAAAAAAAGGGGATAATGCCCCGTTTTGAGGGAATTTGGGATTACAATCCCTTCTCAAAGGGAACAATCTATGTTTCCTACATTGATGAGATTGATACCCACCGGAAGAGATACGATATTGGTGCGCGCAACAATTCATCCTACTTTCTATTTGGTTCAAACTTCAATTGTGATTTGAAATATTTAAGCGATAATTCCTATGCTTCAGATTTTGCTGAGACCACAATTGTCTGGGCAGATAGAGAAATAACATCCCAGGCAACATTGAATCGTAATTTTGGTGAAGTTAGTAACAGTCTTATCTGGGAAAGAAGGGTTGACTTTGTGGACACCACCACCTACGAAAAAATTCCCTATTATACAATAACTACACCGGGTAAAGTTCTCTTTTCTTTTTTAAGTTATTCTTTTTTAGGGCATATCAGTTACGAACGAAGAATTAGACCCGAAGAGAAATATGAGGCCGGCGGTGCAAATATCCATACCAGCCCTTCCTTTAAACAGAATTTATTTGACCTCTTTACAATTTCCCCGGGTTTAGACTTAGACCTTGCAATTTACCAGAGAGATACTCTCAACAATCAATACCCGATGCGTTTTGGTTATTCCTTTAACACAAATGCCAGCACCAGTATTTATCGGGTCTTTGGTCTTGAAATGTTCGGGCTTCACGGGGTTCTCCATAAGGTGATGCCGACAATTTCGTACTTCTGGACACCCGATTTTGATTTCGGAAGGTTTCCGTCGGTTTATGGTATCCCCAATTATTCAAGGGCACACGGTTTTAATTTCGGCTTGAGTCAAGAATTTGAGGCAAAGGTAGGAGAGAAGTTAGAAAAAAAGAATTTTCTGCAAATTTCCCTCAACAGCGGCTATAATCTCCTCAATGATACATTGTCTCCAATAAACTTTTCCCTCAACCTGCCAGTAAATCCTTTCCCAGGGCCAATTACGAATTTTAATATCAGAGTCGGTGGTTATTACAATATTTATACACAGGATTATACATATACAGTTAATAATGAAACAGGCATTCAGGCTGAAAATTTTAAAATCAATATAAATCAAAGTTATACCCGGGGGGGTGATTATCAAATATGGTTTAATGGCGAGATAAAACCCACAAAAAATTGGTCAATTTCTTATTCCGCAAGGTATGATTACAAAAATAAAAAGGTGGTTGATTATGGCATAATCTTTACCAGAAACTTACACTGCTGGGAAGGGATCTTCAGTTTTTCCCAGTTGGGCGATGACTGGCGCTATGACTTTAAGGTTCATATAAAAGAAATTCCCGAGGTCGCAATTGGTCGGGGACTTTTAGGATATATCTTAGAGTGATGTCCGGAATTCAATCAATCTTCCCTCAGGGTCTTTTATAAAAAAGTGATAAATATTGTATTTATCATCTACCGTTGGCTCGGAGTTCGCCTCCAGCCTAAATTTTTTATACATCTCATAAACCTGGTCTGTATTTTCATAAAGGAATGTAACCATTCCTTGATTTTCAGGTTCTTCACTCAGGCAGAAACCGAGTAATAGATTATTCTTCTTAAGAATCACATAATCAACCTTTTCTAACCAGACCTCCATACCAATCCTTGAGATGTAAAAATCTTTTATTTTATTTAAATCTCGGGTCTTAAAAAATACTATTCCGGACATATTTATTTCAATCGGCTATTTATCCAATCACTTACTTTTTGAGTAAGCGGGGATAATTCCTGGGTTCGTGAAGCAGAAGTAAGAATGTCAACATTGTAATCTTTTGTTTTCCATCTTCCGCTACCCGATGTTGTCACCAGCATTATTTTGGTACGGTCTTTAGCTCTGTTTAAAAATGCCCTGACATCTGGTTGTAATTGCCATCTTTCAGTGGTATGAATAATTACTACGGCATCCCAATTTGAATCATCAAACGTGCTCAGTTTGGTTACATCAATTACTGTAATATTTACAGGTTTTTCTTTTAGAAATTGAACAAGACTCGTTACCAAATCTTTTTTAAAAGGACTGCCCTGGCTCGCAATTAAAACTCTATACTTCGCATTAGGAAAAAAAAATTCCTGAGTTTCAATTATCCCCTGACGATGGCTATTAAGGTAAACAATGAAACCAATTAGGAAAATGCCCATCAATAAGCCGAAAATAAAGATTATTTTATATTTCTTCAGAACATACTTCAGGGGAATTCCTCCCTCTCCCTTTTTAAGGGAAAGTCCGCCATACTTCTCGGCGGATAAGGTGAGGGTTCCCAAAAGTTTGCGCGCTCTCCATAGCATTCCACTTACTCCTGAGTAAAAGTTTAGTTTTTTCTAAAAATCATCTTTTCCATTAACCACTACCGCACTATATTGTGCCTCGGCAAGGGTATAATCAGGAAATCAGAGAATCAGATTATCAGGTAGAGAATATCAGGGTATCAGAATATTAGTTATAAAACCCGATATTCTGTTCTTCTGATATCCTTCTTCCTGATTTTCTGATAATCTGATATTCGCTTCTATCCTCAATTAGTAATTTAATCATAAGGGAATGAAATTTACCCACACTTTTGGGAAAAACTCACCTCTTACAGCCCCTTAAACCCCCGCCCTTTTTAATTTGTTAAAAGTATAGAAATCTTTCAAATTCCATTACCTTTAAACACCTAAATTTCTTAACCGGCATGGTTTAACCCGGATTATTCATACTATTTTTGATAAATTTCGCTCAAATGCAGTTCTGGAAAAGATCCAGAGCCATTTTTTAAGAACGAAATTTTTGACCCCCTGTTTTTTACCTTGTCATTGCGAGTTTCCCGCACATTTTGTCATAGCGAGTGTAAACGAAGCAATCTCATTTGTTATTGGTCATTTCAGAGATTGCTTCGTCGCTTTGCTCCTCGCAATGAACAGGTGGTGGAGATTGCCACATCTACCAATCTGCCATTTGCCAAGAATCCGCCAAGTTGGGTGGCGGACTGACGAACTCGCAATGACAATAAGTTTGAATAATCCGGGTTAGGCATTTTTGATTTTAAGTCTTTATCTTTGATGCCTCGCCCACCTTGCAAAAAAATTGATGAATGTAATAATCCATCAGGCGCTTGGTGGTTTCAATGCCCTGGTGTTCTCCTCAATGGCGAGAATTACAAGAATCATATCGGCAGCGGCAAGAAGACTCAAAAAGGCAAGGGCACCATATATGAGAATAGCAAATGCCATTCCAATTCCACCAAATACACCCAATGAGCCAAGACCACCATAACCGCCATATCCGCCATATCCACGACCCAGGCTTGACATTGCTGCACCACCAACGAGCATCGCAATGAAACCAATTACCGTGAATACCGCGACAATCCAGGCAAGCACCTTAAAGACTACCGAAATAATCCTCAGTGCTGTGAATTTCTTTTCCATAATACCCCCTTTAAGAAAAGAATTCTATCCAATTTTATAGATAAGTCAACACCCTAAAACAACTTGCCATCCCCCAGTTTTATAGGGTGATTTTAACACCGTCAATCTGACTATACCCACGACCCGGAATAAAGACCCTTCAGTCAGGCAAATTGTCAATTAGCAGAATTTCGGCATTTATCTGGGGAATCTATTCAAAGACAACCCTGGTTTTTCGGTAATTCTTTCGCCACTCCTGAGCAAGGGCTATTTCATCAGGACGAAGATGAATACCATCAATATCAATTGCCAGAGTAGTTAAGAAAAAGAGGGGCTGGGGGTCCCCATATTTACACAAACCCAGCCCCGGGGGTGTTTATGAAGGGAATTTAAAATTATCCCAGAAGACTTTTCAAAAAATTTTTTGATAAACTCAAAAATGTTTTAACAATCACCGGGTCAAATTGTCTTCCTGAAAATTTTTTTATCTCATCCCTTGCCTGCTCATCGGTCAACCCTTCACGATAGGGTCTCTTTCCAATCATTGCTGAGTAGGCATCGCAGATTGCAAGAATCCTTGCCTCAAATGGAATCTGGTTTTCCTTTAACCCTTCTGGATAACCAGAGCCATCCCATCTTTCATGGTGGAATCTAATCCATTCTTCAATTTCCGAGAGATTCTTGATGGGCTTGATGATTTCCGCACTATGCACCGGGTGTTTCTTCATAATCAACCACTCTTCACTACTCAATGGTCCGGGTTTTTTAAGAATTGATTCCGGAACCGCAATCTTTCCCACATCGTGGAGCAAGCCGGCAAATTCAAGAAGTTCTAAATTCTTTTCCGGCATATTTAATAATCGGGCAATTTCTCTTGCCAATTTTGCGACCTGAAGCGAATGCCCTTTTGTGCAGGGATCGCGGGTTTCAATTGCCTGAACCAGAGAGAGCACGGATTCTACATTCATCTCTTTTATCCTTTGCACTGCCTTAAGCCGTTCTATGACAATTACCAACTGCCGGGCAATTCCTTCAATGAACTGGATATCCTTCTTAGAATAAATTTTTTTATTACCCAGTAGCAATAGGATACCCATAGGACTGCCCTTTAAGACCAGAGGCACACCAATGCAGGACCTAAATCCGTATTTCTTTAGAAGAGCACCAAAACCAAAATTTTCATCCTTGGAGATATTTGTGAGCAAAACAGGTTTTTTATCTTCAATAATCTTCCAGAAGAAGTAATTATCTTTGGAAATGGTCTGGGCATGAAAGTCTTCACACAAATTATGATTGGTAAATACAGTGCAATTTCTTCCGATATCAACCGTATAGACTGCCAGGGCATCGCAGTCAAGTATACTAATAAGTTTTTCCTTTATCCCGCCGGTGATACTTTTGGGTGTCAATCCGGTGAGCATAATTCGGTCAATGTCAGAGAGGGTTTTAAGGTGAGTGACAGTCCTTTCGTATTCATTGAAAAATTTTGTAGAATAGAGAATTGCGAAAAATATCAATACAAATATGAAAATTGCAAGAAATTCTGAGACTTTTATCGGGAAAGGAAATTTCAAGATGTTTAAAACATTTGTGATGGTTAAAAGAGCCAGGACAGAAAGCAGGATGAGCACAGTTATATTTTGTCTCTTTCTTAGATAAAATAAAAACGAAATAACGGTCGCTATAATCTCAAATCCCAAGAAAATAGTAAACATATATCTTTAATCCTATTTTAGTCCATAAAGAATTCAATAAAACATCATCAAGGGGATTCTCCCCTTGAAAACCCCTTGCCCGGATTATTCATACTAAAAGTCATTGCGAGCCCGAGCCAAAGGCGAGGGCGTGGCAATCTCTGAACTGTGCGATAACGAATGAGATTGCGGAGCCTGTTCCGAGCCTGT
>Ga0078972_1011592_pt1 | contig 15690 bp, 13 predicted proteins | sample YelNatPaOPGAMG01_FD_67568 | JGI IMG/M metagenome (GOLD analysis project Ga0078972, IMG submission 67568) | Hot spring thermophilic microbial communities from Obsidian Pool, Yellowstone National Park, USA - OP-RAMG-01 (SPADES assembly) (version 2) | ecosystem: Environmental > Aquatic > Thermal... | reverse complement strand
AGCACCAGACTGGAATTCTTCAAACCTTGAACCAACATTTATCAGCAAGTCTGCTTCCTCAAAAACCTTCTTTCCAACATCTGTCCTATATAATCCAACAAGACCTAGTGCGAGAGGATGATCTTCAGATAATATACCTCTACCAGAGGGTGTTGTTAGAAAAGGTATTCCAAAAAATTCTACAAAGTTCCTAAACTCCTCAAACGCTCTAGAGAGTATAGCGCCTCCGCCAGCGACGACAACAGGCTTTTCAGAAGAAAGTATGAGCTCAACAGCCTTTTTCACGAGCTCAGTGTCCGGTCTAGCCAAAACCCTTCTAGACCTCTTGTAAGAAAATTCTTTAACCTCAGACCTTACTACATCTGATGGAAAGTCTAAGAATATTGGCCCCGGCTTACCATTTAATGCCAAAGTGAAGGCGCGATGCATAAACCATGGAATCCTCTCTGGACGAAGAACTCGTGCACTCCATTTAGTTACAGGCTTAAACAATGAAACCTGATCAAGTTCCTGAAAAGCACCCATACCCTCAGTTTTCGTACTAGTACTTGGACATGCTGCTATAATGGGCAGACAAGAGGAATACGCTTCAAGCATTGCTGGAACCATGTTTGCAACACCAGGCCCAGGTGACGCATAAACTATGCCTGCTGAACCCTTTAGCCTAGAATATGCCATAGCCATGAACACAGCCGACGCCTCATGCCTCACTTGAATAGGTTTAATGTTAGCATCATCAAGATATGGTGTCATGAGATGTGACGTGGGCAGTCCAAAAACGTATTCTACACCCTCTTCCTTCAATATTCTTATAACAGCCTGCCAACCATCCATGAAATAGAATATTATAAGATGGCCTAATAAGCTTTAAAATCCAATACATTTGATATCATATAAAATGCATAAACACATGCAACAGTTATAGTAATGCTAAAAATTTAATTAGAACAATAACTTTAATAGAACATGGTTTGAGAAGAATTAATGTTCCGCCAGCACTGGTTTTATTTTTTCTCGCTCCAGCCATAGGAGAACTACTTTCCGGCTCCTCTCCACCCCTAGAATTTTTTAACCCCATATCCTTACTTTTTCTCTCTTCACTGTATGGTGGTGGCGCTATCGTAGTTCGTGAGTTGAAAGTTTTTTGGAAAAAAGATTTTAGAGCCATTATATTGTTGGGTGCTGCCTACGGAATTCTAGAAGAAGGTTTACTTGTTAAAAGCTTTTTCGATCCAAACTGGGTTGATTTAGGAATATTGGGCGTTTATGGCAGATGGTTAGATGTAAATTGGGTTTGGGCTGAAATGCTTACAATCTACCATTCAATATTCAGCATAAGCATACCCATAGTTCTTGTGGAACTCGCTTATCCCGAAAGAAGATTAGAGAATTGGGTGAGCAAGAGAGCACTTAAGCTTTTGACAGCCATATTAGCTTTCGACACCGTCATAGGATACTTCTTTCTGACAAACTATCTTCCTCCGCTACCACACTATCTAACAGCCTTTACAGTTATGAGCCTCATCGTATATTTAGCCTACAAACTTCCAGCTCAAAAAGATAAGGTGAACAAGAAAAAGGGTGATCCTAGGATACTTTTTATTGTAGGTTTGACTGGTAGTACATGCTTTTTCCTACTATTTTGGGCTGGACCACACATTATTGACCATCCAATTATCTTAATGATTTCAGGTATATTGCTTGTATTTGGCATATTCAAGTTTCTTAAAAGATTCGACTGGAATAACCATACCTCGGATCTCAATCGTTTAGCTGTTGTCAGCGGCGCACTCTCATTTCCTATTTTCCTATCTTTTTTGCAGGAACCTAACGCAAAAGGCATGGCCTTTGTAGGACTCGCAACCATTTTCGGGCTTTTGCTTCTAAGAAGAAGAGTCAAAATGCACATAACAAAATCAACACTATGTTCACAATAGATCTATTCATTGAATCTTCTAGGAAAAAAGATTAATAGAAGCATATTATAAAAGCTTAGGGAGGATGAAATAGGATCTACTCTGACATAAGTATGATGACACTATCCGGGGCTGAACAAACTTTACGATATTACCAAAAAACCTTGCACCAATACTTAAAAAATTATCATTAATAAAATTAATAAAAAATTTTTAAGTTCAGGAATCTCATACAGCTAATAAGAATAGCAAATATCAACTATATCATTAACGAAACATTACATACAAAAATACCGTAAAAAATTGACTTTTTTTAAAAAAATTGCAGAACTTAACCACAAAAAGTATATAAACAAGCATCACTAATACCTATAACTTGAAAAGATATGTCTGAACCTAAAAAGGTTGGTAGAAGAACTTTTCTCAACTATGCCATAGCGGTTGTAGCTACTGGAGTTATAGTTGGAGCAGCAACATATTTTGCAGTACCAAAAGGTGTTACAACAGTAACAGCGCCAGGAACAACAGTAACAACAACAAAAACAGTGACAACAACAGTCACAGGAACACCAACCACAACACCACCAACAACATCGCCTACTACGAGTGCTCCAAAGAAAGGTAGCCTTACTTTAATATTCCATTGGAGTGAACCAGATTTATTAAAATACGTTGATCAATGGATTAGTTTATACACAAAGCTAAATCCTGACGTCAAAATAGATTATATAGCTACAGGTTTTGCAGATTTGTTACCAAAAATAATGTCTTTAAGAGCTGCTGGTACATTACCCGATGTTATATTCTATTATTGCTTATGGGTTCCTGACTTTGTTGAGCAAGGAATACTGGCGGAAGCACCTTCTGAAGTAGTGGATGACGTTAAAAAGAACTACTATTCCTCCGCTGTAGCCGCCGTGAGTTATAAAGATGCATTATACGGGTATCCCACAGAATTTGACCCATATGGACTAGTATATAATAAAGAAATATTCGATAAAAGCGGGATCGCTGTTCCCAAAACCTGGTCTGAATTACAGGACGCAGCCAAAAAGCTAACTATTTGGAAAGATAATGCACTAGAGCAATCAGGTTACGGTTTTCCGATGCAATATGCAAGTGGAATTTATCATGCGTTTGTAAGTAACTTCCTTTCAAATGGCGGTGAACAATTGGTTGATCTAGCAGCTAAAAGAGCATTATTTAATGGCAGTGAAGGAGTTGAGGCCTTGCAATTGTGGTATGACCTGATATATAAGGATAAAGTATGGTCGAAAGAGCTTCCAGCTGAAGATGGTATTCCACTGGGGAAAATGGCTATGACAGTACACGCTGCCTGGTGGAAGTTTACGTTGGTAGGGCAAATGGGTGAAGACAAGTTTAAGAATACGATTAGGGTGGCACTACCACCGTATTCTAAAAGGCCCGTGACCATAGCATATCATTGGGGTGTAGGAGTTACTAAAACTTCAAAGAACCCAGAGTTAGCTTGGGACTTCGTTAAATTTATCAACACTCCTCTTGAACATACCGGTGTTAGTTACATAGGCTCCTTCTTTAAGGATTTCGGTATAATTCCTTCAAGGAAGTCTGACGTCTTGAAACAAGCATACTATGAAAGCGAACCTTGGAATAAAGGTATGAAAGATCTCCTAGAATATGCGAAAGTTGAACCAGAATTTGTAGGTGCGAATGCAGTCAAAGATGCGATCTACGAACAACTCGAGGCAGTCTTAACGACTGGAAAGTCTCCCAAACAAGCTCTAGATGATGCTGCAAAGAATGTAGAAGAAATCTTAAGGAAGACGTAAAATGCCATATCGAGCAAAATACTCCCCCTATTTTTTTATATCTCCTGCACTTCTTCATTTTACTATTTTCTGGCTATTTCCTATTATATTTACTTTTGTTTTAAGTTTTATGAATTGGAATCCTCTTAGCCCATTATCTAGCATGACATTTGCTGGTTTAAAAAATTATGAGGCTATTTTTAATAGTGAGGAATTTTGGATTTCTGTTAAAAACACTTTCTATTTTGCGATAGTCTCACAGCCAATTACAATGATCATTGGATTATCTCTTGCATTATTGCTGAAAGATATTAAGGGGGGAAGCATTTTCCGCACTGTTATATTTTTGCCTGTTATAACTTCTTCTGTTGGAATATCAATGATCTGGTCTTGGATGTATAATCCAACTTATGGTATCATAAATAATGTTTTTTCAAAAATTGGGCTACCAAAAGTTAATTGGCTTGGAGAACCTGCAACCGCCCTCCCGTCTATAATGGTAGTTGATATATGGATGTGGGCAGGCTATCATATGGTGCTTTTTCTAGCTGGTTTACAGTCTATTCCCCCAGACTTATATGATGCTGCAAAGGTTGATGGAGCTACTGGCATATCCATAACACGTCATATAACGCTTCCATTATTGAAGCCAATCGCATTATTCGTGATAGTAATGTCAACAATTGGAGCACTCCAAATATTTGATTTGGTCTGGGTATTAAGCGGTATGGAATATGCTGGAGGTCCGGCCATGAGCACACTTGTCATGGTTCTAGAAATGTATAAAGTCTGTTTTAGAAGACTACTTTTTACTGAAGCCTCAGCTATGGCTGTTGTATTCTTTTTAATCGTTTTGATCCTTTGCATTATAGAATTTAAACTAATGAAGGGAGGTGAATATGCTTGATAAGGAAATATATTAAGTTGTGCGCTATCTATTTGTTAATTTTAATAGTCTGTTTTGCAAGTTTCCTCCCATTCCTTTACATGATCCTCTCTGCATTTAAAACAAAGGAAGAAATCTTGAGAATACCACCCACCTTTTTTCCTGAAAAACCAGTATTTGACAATTTTTTTATTGTTTGGAATTTCGCGAATTTAGGTCGAGCATTCTTGAATAGTTTAATAGTTTCATTAAGCACCATAGTTTTAGTGATTTTATCTAGTTCTATTGCAGGATTTGCTTTTGCAAAATATAATTTTAAAGGAAGAAATTTATTTTTTATGATGCTTTTATCAACACTAATTTTACCCTTTTTCATTACATTGATTCCCAATTATTTATTGATTACATGGTTTGGGTGGCAAAATTCATATTGGGCACTAATAATTCCTTTTTGTGTAAGCTCATATGGCATTTTTTTAATGAGACAATATGTATCTACAATTCCTGACGAGTTACTTGATTCAGCACGTGTTGACGGATCATCAGAAATAAGGATATTTTGGAGCATTGTGCTCCCTCTGTGTAAGCCTGCTATGTCTGTATTAGCATTATGGACATTCTTAACTTCCTGGAACAGCTTTTTTTGGCCCTTTATAGTTATAAGTTCAAAAGAAATGTACACAATACCACTAGCTCTAATTAGCTTACAACAATCAAGCTTAGGACAGAGACTGTATCATTTATGCATGGCGGGTGTTGCCATTGCAACCATTCCTTTACTTATCTTTGCTATAATACTCCAAAAATGGCTCATAAAAGGAATGAGTGGTGCGCTAGGCCTAAAATTATAGCTAACATATTTAACATATGGTAGAATTTAACTTATTTCCTCTTAAAATTATATGCTTTTTACTTCATTATCTTTTTACTTAGTTCTAGAATATTTTATTGAATAAAAAATTAAGTTTCACTTTAAAGTTACATGATGGCTTGACTGACTACATGAAGTATCTGGTGTCGCGCAAATACTTTTTCTATAAAAGGAATTTGATGCATTTATTATTATAGGCTTAATTTTATATATGATCTATCAAATAATTGAAATTCAATCCTCAGAATTATATTATGACATTCAAAAATTATCCTAGTGATTTTTGCTGGCTTAATTTAACAGTTGCAGAACTTATGGGTTCATTAAAAGTCTAGATTATTTCTTTTACCAAAGAACGCCAATGACACTTATTTTTTCAATGCGTCAAAACCCTTATAAAGAAAAATATGTACAGAAAATGCGTGATTTAACTATAAATGAAGATAATCGAATTTAATAAAGAACACTTTGAGGCTGTAAGAAGTCTTTTAAATCTTTCCCTTAACAAGGATATTATTTCAGACAGAACATTAGAAAGAATTACATTTAAGGACCCAAATTTTGAAAGTAAATATTCTCTAGTAGCAGTGGAGGATGATAAGGTAGTAGGTTTTGTTTTGGGCGTTAAAAGAAAAAGAGAACCAAAAGAATTGGTTGATTTACATAAGAAAATTGCATGGATTAAAGTTTTTGTTGTAGATGAAAAATTTAGAAGGAAAGGAATAGCACACTCATTGTTTAATGAATTAGAAACAAGATTAGAGGAAGAATATGTAGAAAAGGTAAGAATATGTGATTATCCCTTATGGCATCTCTTCAGTGGCATAGACATAAACTATGAAGAAGGATTATCCTTTTGTATAAAAAGAGGATTCAAAAAAGTTGGGGAGACAATAGATTACGAAATTGACTTAATTGATTTTTACATGCCAAAGAGAATAATGGATGGAAATTTTGCTTCATTGTCAATAAGGAGAGCGCAAAAGGAGGATATGAAAAGTGTACTTGAATTTATAAGGTCGGAATTTCCTATTTTTTGGGTGTATGAAGCAAAAATAGCTTTCAAGTACAAAAAACCGAAGGTTTGGATAGCTGAAGAGAAAGGGAAAATGATTGGATTTTCAGTTTATAGTGCCTTAGAACCCCATTGGTTTGGTCCAATAGGTGTAACAGAAAGAAAAAGATTTAGGGGAATAGGCACAACTCTTCTTTTTAATTGTCTTAAAAGTATGAGAGAAGAAGGGCAAAGGATAGTGATAATACCGTGGACAAAAAAATTATTTTTTTACACCCAAGTGCCAGGTATAAAAAGAATCAGACATTATTGGATTATGGAAAAAGAATTAGGGATTAAAAAATAGAAATTTCTAACCTCAGATATATTAAGAGGTTTTCTGAATTTCCTTAAAAAGTTCACCGACCATTTTCCATAGCATAATTGGTCTTTCTGAAGCCAATATACTTCCTTTTCCTGCATTATAAGGCCAAACAAATATCGAATCTATGCCTCTATTATTTGCAAGTCTTACGCCATCTAATATTTCCTTCTCTCTTCCAGCTGGTACGCGGAAAGCTTGAAACCAAATTTGAGTCTTTTTATTAAATTTTTTACTCAAGTATATAAGATGATCCATTATCTTTTCAAACCATTTAATATTACGCTTAAACGATATCCAATAAGGGTCTGTGGAAATCATATCTACTTGCTCAATAGATGCAATTTGTTCCCAATCTAAAATGCCAATTTGTAAGCTGAATTGTGGAAGAAGACAAACACATACATCTTTATTAAAATTCTTTACTATTTTAGAGATATCACTAATAAATTCAACAATTTTTCTTTGCCTAAATGACATAACCTTATCATCCATTTTAATTGGCATTTCTAAACCGTATTCTTTTCTAAAAAGATTCCTGCATGTTTCGCATAAGCAAGTCCATTCACCCCTTTTAACTAGTGGATTTACTGCATAATGGGGTTCATCTAAAAAAATATAGTCAACTTCTGTTTCTTTAGACAACTTCTTTACATATCCTAAAATATAGTTTCTAAAAGTAACGGTATTGAAGCACGCTATGGGAAGTTTTCTGTTTTTTGATGATATTTGCCTAAAATTAGAAAAATTTTGTAAAAATATACTTGGAGGTTCTCCACCGAAAACTTTTCCCCACCCCCAGAGGTCTAAATATACTCTAAGTCCAATTTCCTTTGCATCATGAATAAGCTTAATCACATTTTTATACCAAAACCAAGCATCAAACTCTGAAATAGCTAAAAGAACAGAATTACATCCTAACTTCCTGATGGTTCTAAAATCTTCACGAGCTCTCTGGGGAATCAGAACACCGTAATATGCGACACCGATTTCTTTTACCATAAGACAATCGTCTCATCTTGTCATATTATAAGATATGCTTAATAAATTTTATGAACCAAAATGATAACCTCTAAATTAAGCTATTACAGTTTTTGAGATATATACGGCTCAAGATAAAATTTGTCGATACTTTATTGGATAAAGATCATACCAGAAAGCATCGTCTAAATCTTCCAATGGTAATACACAATTTTACCCTTTAATCCTAACTTGGCATTACCACTATCAAAGATAAAGATTTATATTAAAGGAATTACAACCTTATAATATGTCAGAGTGGAAAAAGGCTTTTCCTGTTTCTGTTTGGTATGGTATTGGTCATGTGACACCTGAATTTTCTGTAGATGTTTGGGAAAGAGATATTAAACTGATAAAAGAAGCGGGATTCAAGTTCATTCGAGGATGGATAAACTGGAGTGCTGTCGAAAGCAAACCCGGCGAATACAATTTTGAAAAAGTTGATAGAATGTTGTCCATTGCAAGTAAAGAAGATATGAAAGTTATATTCCAGGTATATATAGAATTTGCTCCAGACTGGTTAGTTAAAGAATACCCTGACGCTATTTTTGTTTCTGAAAGCGATCATAAAGTTTTTCCACAAGGAAGCCCTGGTTTATGTCTCGATCACCCGGATGTTATGAGGAGAGCGGAAGAATTTTTAACAAAATTAGCGCTACACCTAAAAGACAACCCATCCTTTTATGCATGGGACGTTTGGAGCGAACCTCAATTAGTACAATGGGCTTATTATCCCCACGTGCGCCCTGGAATATTTTGCTATTGTCCGCATTCAATACGAAAATTTAGGCAATGGATGAAAGATAAGTATGGTGATATAGAGCATGTCAATAGGGCTTGGCATAGGTCCTTTTCAAATTTAGATGATATAACTCCACCAAAATATTTAGTGCTACACTTTGCAACCGAAAATCTAGACTGGCTATCATTTAATATCTATAAACTTAGAGAATATTTGAAATGGAGGGTTCAAACTATTAGAAAGGCTGGAGATAAACATATTATCTCCAGTCATGCGCCCATACCTTCGCCCTTCTTAAATCCTTTACACGGTTTTCCTGATGACTGGGAAATGGCAAAAGAGGTTGACGTATGGGGTACATCCCTGTATCCTAAGCATGCACATCATGTCCATGATCCGGCAACTATCGCATTTATACTTGATATAACTCGCTGCGCTTCAGAGGCTTATAATAAAGCGTATTGGATTGGGGAAATGCAGGGAGGCCATGGTGTTGGAGGATTAAACCTAATTGAACCTGTGAAAGCTGAAGACATAACCATCTGGTCATGGAGTGCCGTTGCACACGGCGCGAAGGGAATAAACTATTATCACTGGTATCCAATGATGTGGGGATATGAAGCAACGGGATACGGGTTGACGGAACCTGATGGCTCGCTTAATGAAAGGAGTAAGGCCGCTGGAAAGTTTGCGGAAACAATTTCAAATAACGAAGAAATATTCACAGGTCTAAAACCAATTCCATCTGAAGTTGCAATATTGTATAATGTACAAGCTTATAAGGCACTTTGGATTGCTAACACGACAGAAGTAAATGTTCTCAATAAATCGATTATGGGACTATATAGAATATTTTATGAAGAAAATATTCCCGTTGACATAATACATAACGAAAATATTATAAATGGTGATGTGGAAAAGTATAAAGTAATATATTTGCCTTTTTCATACATTTTATCAGATAAATTATGCCAAGGGATAATAAAGTATGTTAAAAAAGGGGGAAGAGTGGTAGCCGATGCAAGACTTGGTTGGATAAAAGATGACGGTTGGGTGGACAAAGAAATTCCGGCACTCGGTATGGACAAATTATTCAAAGTTAGGGAGCTGTACTGCAAGAACGCCAACAAAACTCAAATGACTATAGTGACTAGAAACGCTGAATTACCATTTTTAGATGTGGGTGATATAATATGTGGCACCCTCTATCAGCAGGGGTTCCATGTATTTGATGATGGAGAAGTTTTGGCAAAACATTCTGAAGACGGTGTTCCCGCCATCGTTTATGGAGAAAATGGAAATGGAAAAACATTCATTGTAGGAACAAACATAGGAAAAGGATATGAAGATTTAAGAGACGTGAATTTAAAGAGACTTGTTCTTGGCTTCTCAAAGGATGTCAGAAGAAAAATTAATGTTTATGGCGTTCCTAAAAATAGTATTGTTGAAGCCAGAGTTTTAGAGAATAAAAAGAATGATAAGATAAACGTTTTAATACTTATTAATCATAGCAATGAATTCATTGCACCCGTAGTTAATATTTTAGACAGGAACATAGGAAAGGCAAGAGACTTGATTACAGGAAAAGAATTATCTGCTATTCCCCATGAAAGTGGGCTGGAATTAACTTTAAAAATGGAGCCAAAACAAGTAATAGTTGCTTTAATAGAATAACCTCCTAAGGGGGATTAAAAATGCTGGCTGCAAGATATTACGAAAGAGGAAAACCCTTTGTTGTCGAAGAAATACCGGTACCTGAAATTGGACCTGATGATGTTCTGGTTGAAGTAATGGCCGCAGGCATTTGTGGCACAGATGTGCATTATAGAAAAGGCGAATTTGCCCCCGCTACAACTCCATTAGTTATAGGTCATGAGGGTGCTGGAGTCATTAAAAAGGTAGGTGAAAACGTTACCCACTTAAAAGTAGGAGATCATGTGATAGTAGATTATATTATATCTTGTGGATATTGTAAAAATTGTCTAGAGGGAAACAATAACCGTTGCCGTAATAGGAAATCAATAGGTCACGACGTTAACGGAACCTTTGCTCGGTATATTAAAATTCCAGCTAACAATGCAATCAAAATTGCTGAGCACATTCCGTTTGAATGGGGAGCCGTAATAGGATGTGCAGTCTCTACAGCATTCCATGCAGTAAATGTTTCAGGCCTAAGAAAAGGCGACACCGTAATCATATTTGGCGTTGGAGGGGTGGGTCTACATGCTGTAATGTGGGCCAAATTTTTTGGAGCCGGAAAGATAATAGCAGTCGACCCCGTTGATTCAAAACTAAAAGTTGCCAGAGAATACGGAGCAGACATTACAGTTAATCCACTTAAAGAAGACACTTTGGAAATAGTGAAAAGGGAAACAGACAATTGGGGCGCAGACATAGCCATAGAATGCTCCGGCTCCGCTAAAGCAATGGAGCAAGCAATAAGGGCAGTAAAGGGATTAAACCAATTTGAGACAGGTACAATAGTTAGTGTAGGGCTTCAAACAGAGCCCTTTAAGATAGAATATTGGGGATTAAGAGAAGGATGGATTACAGTATCAGGTGATCATACAAGAGCAGAGTTAACGCAAATAATAAAACTTGTGGAAAATGGGAAAATCGCCCTATATAAATCAATCTCTCATTCCATAAATTTAAAAGAAGTTAATGAAGGAATAGAGCTTATAGAAAGTGGCAAAGAACATGTAGAGAGAGTAGTAATAACGCAGTTCACTTAAGCAACAAAGTATTTAAATCATCTGCTTTTATTCAGATAAATTTGAGGAAAATGATAGTCGCCATCGATGTAGGAGGTACGAAGATTTCTGGAGGCATAATAACTGAAGAAGGTGTAATAAAAAATTTTGTAAAAGAAGCTACAAGGAAAGAAGGAGGCTATATTGTCGTTAAACAAGTAGCTCAGATCATTGAAAATTTAGTGAAAAATATTAGAGGCTTAAATAGCGTAGTCGGGATCGGCCTTTCCATTCCCGGTATAGTAAATAATGATACTGTTATTATGGCACCCAATATCAAAGACTGGGAAAACATCCACTTAATAGAACTTCTATCTCTTGAGTTGAAAAATGAAATTCCAATAGTATTAGTTGATGATAGAATATCTGCTACATTGGGCGAATATTGGCTAGGTGCTGCCAGGAATAGCAGAAATGCAGTTGTTATTATCATAGGCACCGGTGTTGGTGCTGGAATTATTATTGATGGAAAACCATATTCCGGCTCCAACGAAGTTGCTGGAGCCATAGGATGGTGGTTGACAGATCATGAAGAGTTGGTGAAAGAGACTTTTAAAGGCTTTTTGGAAGAAAAAGTTGCAGGCCCAGCTATAGCCAGAAAAGCTATTATTGAATTAAAGAGACAAGGTGAAACGGCTAGTGAAGTATTAGCTAGGATGTGCCAGCATAAAATAGATGAGATAACTAGTGAAATGGTCTTTGATGCCGCTAAACAAGGGGATCCCCTTTCTATTAGGATAGTTGAAGAGGTTGTAGAATATGTTGGAATGGCGGTATCTAACGTTGTTAGTGTTTTGGACCCAGAAGTTGTTGTGATAAGTGGCGGCGTAGGTAAAGCCCTTGTTAATTATTCGAAAAAGATTGAGGATATTGTTAAAAGATTTTCTCAGCCATATGCTGCTAAGAAAGTTAAAATTGCATTTTCAGAGCTAGGTGATCGTGCATGCTTGCTCGGGGCTGCAAAGTATGTGCTAGAAAAATGTGGAAAAAATAAATAAAGGGAGGAGTAAAGGGCTAGAGACTTTCTGCTAGGTGCTCTTTAAACCTCTTACTATATTCGATGAGTATCTTCTCCATAATTTTGTCAGCCTCCGGATCATGCCCTCGAACTGGATTGATCAGTGGCCTATATCCTTTACCAAGCAACTTTTCAATCACTTTTAATGAAATCAGGTTAGCTACTACCGTGAAGCCTATGGTTGAACTTGGACCTGCCCTTTGGTTCAGAAATGGAATTGGCACTATTGCATCTCCTTCAGGTGTGCAATTGTCTATCACGATATCGGCTAGTTCATAAAGCTTTTTCCCGCTAGAATGTCTTGATTTAACATTTTTACTATGCTCAAGGGATGTTACACCTATCAGCTTTCCACCTCCCATCTCTTTGAAGGAAATTGCAACATCAATCACGACTGGAGAAGCGCCGGCGTTAGAGAAAACTATCATCGAATCCTCTTTATGTACACTATAATTTTTCATAATCCTTTTACCATAGCCTTCAGAATTTTCGAGAAAGTCGAATTGTGGGAAGCCCAGATCGCCGATCAATCTAGTAAAATGTGATAACGGAAGCTCTAGGATTGGCATGAAACCTAAAACTCCACCATATCGTGGATACATTTCGACAACAGGTATTATTGAGTGGCCACAGCCGAATAGAAAACATACATGACCTGAAATGATTGAATCAGAGATCGTTTCCGCCGCTCTCTCTATGTTGTTATACTGTGTACTCTTTATTTCTTCAACAATTTTAATTATTCTCATGAGCCATTCATTGCACAATGACAATTATCTCGCCTTCACAGTATTCTTGCACTGCACATAATTTAAATTTTTATTTAAACTGCTTCCCGTTTATAAAAACTTTTTGGACGTTTAAGTTTTTATCTAATACTACGAAATCCGCATTTTTTTCTTCTTCTATGCTGCCGATCCCTTTATCCATATTTATTGCCTTGGCCGGGTTTATGGTTAACGTTTTTAATGCACTCTTCATAGGTATGCCGACCTTGAATACAAGGTTTTGTAAAGATCTATCTTGGGTAAGAACACTCCCAGCCAGGGTTCCGTCTTGCAAAAAGGCTGCGTCTTCTTTTACAATTACCTTCCATTCCCAAACCTTTTGGACGCCTTTTGGCGTGTCAGCGAATATTGAGTCCGTAACTGTTACGATGCTGTCTATTGGCTTAACATTATAGACTAGTTTTATAACTGAGGGATGCAAGTGGACTAGGTCGCAGATAAGTTCTACCTTGACATTCGGATTTTCTAGGACTGCTCCTACTATTCCAGGTTCACGGTGATGGAAGCTTCTCATGGCATTGAACAGATGAGTTACGTGGGATGCGCCAGCATTTATTGCCTCGATAGTCTCCATGTATGTTGCATTACTATGCCCAAGTGATACAGTTACGCCCAGAGAAGATGCATATTTTATAAATTCTATTCCTTTAGGTAATTCGGGTGCAACGGTTATAAGCTTCACTTTATTCTGCGAAGACCTGTTGAGTTCCTCAAATTCCTCAATATTTGGCGGTTTCAAATATTCGGCCTTCATTGCACCCGCCTTTTCAGGGTTTAAAAATGGCCCCTCCAAGTTGATGCCGATAACCTTTGCACCAAAAACATCTTTCTTTTCTACAGAAATTATTGCCTCTATACTCTTTTTTAGGACATCAATTGGTGCGGACTCGAGGGTTGGAGTAAAGGATGTTACGCCATGTGCCGCTAACGCTTGCCTCATTTTTTGAATGGATTCGGGCCTCGCCTCCATAGTGCAGTACCCTCCTATGCCATGGACATGCAAGTCTATGAATCCGGGGACAATGATCGAGTTTTCGAAGTCGATAACGTTCAAGCTCCTCCTCTTAAGCTCATGTTTAAGACCTACTTCCCTTATTTTACCATCTTCCACAATTATAAACCCGTCTGAAATTTCCTCATATGGTGTGTAGATTTTCTTGGCCAGTACACAGAAGGCTTCAGATCCTTTCATACTCTGTTCCTCCTAAAAGTGTTTCACCCTACTAAACCTGTACTTCTCCACAAATGGTGCATCCATTTTATCCCCTCCTGGAACATTTGAACTTGCCCAAACCGGAGGAGGAATTCCTTTGCTGGCACAGTTTTGTGCAACCTTTGCGACTATCAAGTTTACGATAAACGAGTTAACCAACGTCGACACCGGAGCCACCGGTTTAGTGTAGTTGTCAATCTTCACCACTGCATCCCCAAATGGAACATGGTTGTCTATATAGAGGTCGGCTACTTCAAAAAGTCGTTTCCCAAAAATGTTTCGTTTATTAACCATCTCCTGCGGTACATTCTTTGACCATTCAACAGAAGTTAAAGCTATAACGTAGGCACCTAACTTCTTAGCTTCAATTGCCGCTTCAACGGGAACAGCGTTTATTCCTGAAACGGAGACAACGAGCAAAACATCATTCTTTGTTAAACCATAATATTCAAGAACTATCTTCGCATATCCCTCCAATCTTTCAACTTTCAAAGCCTTCGCCTGGAAAATGGTGGAGAGAGCAGGATCTAATATTGCATTAACCTGCATTAGCCCTCCAGCTCTAGCAAACATTTCCTGTGCGATAAGCATAGAATGCCCGCTTCCAAGCACATAAAGAAGCCCGTCGTCTTTTGTTATTCGCTCAGTTATCACTTCAGCCGCAGCTTCAATCTTCGTCCTCTCCTTCTCAAGTACAAGATTGTATAATTCAAGAATCTTCTTATAGTATATGTCAATAGGATCTGACAATTCCCTCACAGTAGACATATTGTATCTACGTGATATTTATGCCTTCTTTAAAATCTTTAGGTGATTCTCTCTTCGACAATCTCAAATCCTCCTCTAATGTTCCCAAAATGTTTTTCTACTTGTGAAGAGCTAGGCTTTAACGTTCTTCATTTATCTGTTTAAGAGATACTTTTTAAGCTCAATATCATTGCTATTTAGATTATCTTTTTGCTCGAGCACACTAAATCTATAATAAGTAGAAAGGGTGTAGTGTATATCGTGAAGATTTTAACCTTCGACCTATATGGGACGCTCGTGGACTGGGGGGAAAGCATTTCAAATGCTATAGAGTTCATATGTCAGGGGGCGTCTAAAAGATTCTTTGAAAACGAGTTTTCAATAGTAAAAGACTTGAAAACGTATGTGCCATATTCGAGCATACTTTCTCAAGCGCTAGAGATGACTTTGAAAGAGAAGGGTGTAGAGTTTAAGGAAGAGTATGCTCGCCTCCTTATTACAGCTTTTTCTAAGTCACAGTTTTTCCCTGACTCTATATTGGGCTTAATAATGTTGAAAAAGAAGGGATAT